>JACCDS010301800.1_pt1 | contig 16218 bp, 15 predicted proteins | sample 7446441 | NCBI WGS metagenome assembly JACCDS01 (sample SAMN15323445, study PRJNA562643) | freshwater metagenome | isolation source: river surface water | place: USA:Blue River Watershed | collected 2017-08-17
CTTTGAGTGCATCGCGCGCCAGCTGGATGGAGACGTCTTTCTGGTTGAAGCGGCTGTAAGCCAGGATCTTTCGCAGGGCGCCTTCCAGTTCGCGCACGTTGGAGCGCACGTTCTTGGCCACGAAGAAAGCCACGTCCTCGGGCATGGCGGCGCCTTCGGCCTCGGCCTTGCTGATCAGGATGGCCACCCGCATTTCCAGCTCTGGCGGCTCGATGGCCACCGTCAGCCCGGAGTCAAAACGGGACACCAGCCGTTCGTGGATGTCGGCCAGCCCCTTGGGATAGGTGTCGCTGGTCATGACAATGTGGCTCTTCTTGGCCAGCAGTGCCTCGAAGGCGTTGAAGAACTCTTCCTGCGTGCGCTCCTTGTTGGCAAAGAACTGCACGTCGTCGATGATGAGCAAGTCCAGCGAGTGGTAGCGCTCCTTGAACTCGTCAAAGGTTTTACGCTGATACGACTTGACCACATCCGAGACGAACTGCTCGGCGTGGATGTAGAGAACTTTGGCGCCGGGCTTGTCAGCCAGCAACTGGTTGCCGATGGCGTGCACCAGATGGGTCTTGCCCAGGCCGACGCCGCCATACACAAACAACGGGTTATAGAGCTGGCCCGGGCTGCCAGCCACGTGCATGGCGGCGGCGCGGGCCATGCGGTTGGCCGAACCCTCCACCAGTGTGGAGAACGTAAGCGCGGTGTTCAGCCGGTGCTTGTGCGCATCGGCCTTGGGCTCGACCGGCGTAGGCACTTCGGGCAACTCGGCAAAAACAGGGTCTTGCAATGCCTGGGGGTTGCGCGGGGCCACGCCTTGACGCGCAGGGGTTTCACGCAGAGCAAGCGCTAACTCCAGCGTCACCGGATGACCTGCCACCTCTTGCAGCACCGCGGTAATTCGCGCCACGTATTGCGCACGCACCCAATCCATTTTGAAACGGTTGGCGACAGACAGCGTGACCTTGTCGCCGGCGTCCGACACCTTGGCCGACAGTGGTCGAATCCAGGTGTTGAACTGTTGTTCGGGCATGTCCTGGGCCAGGCGCTCGGCGCAGGCCAGCCAAAGATCGGCGGCCCCGGTAGGCGTGTCTGACGGGGAGCGGGACGGATTCATGAAGGGGAATGGGGGCGCGAAAAAAATGGCCGGGTGTGGACAGCACCTGCCCGGCAACGCTGCATTGTAGTGGGCAAACCCGAGTTATCCACATGCTGGATTTCCACCATGGACAAGCTGACCAACAACGCTTGCTGATGAATGATTTGGCCTTTCCCGGTTTTTTTGCAATAATCTAGGGTTTCCTCGAAATCAGCAGTACGCACCATGAAACGCACTTACCAACCGTCCAAAATCAAGCGCGCCCGTACCCACGGCTTCCTCGTCCGCATGAAGACCCGCGGTGGCCGTGCTGTCTTGAACGCCCGTCGCGCCAAGGGCCGCAAGCGCCTGGCCGTCTAAGGCCATCAGGCCCGCCGGTGCCGGTGAGCGATCCTGCCTTGCCGTTGGCCACTGCAGGGGCTCGCACGCGCTGGCAACGCCTGCGGCAACGAGCCCAGTTCGACGCAGTGCTCTCCACGCCACCGGTGGCCAAGACGCAGCACTTTGCCCTGCACGCGGTCACGCCCACGTCGGCGATGACCACGGCCGGCCTGTTCACAGGGGCTGGCCCGTGGATCGGCGTGCTCTTGCCAAAACGTTGGGCCAAACGCGCCGTGACCCGCAACACCTTCCGCCGCCAGATTTACGCCCTCAGCCAGGCAAGCGCGAGCGCTTGGGCCGGGCAAGTTGTGGTTGTGCGGTTGCGCCATGCGTTTTCACCGCAACAGTTCACCAGCGCCACGTCCGACGCACTCAAGCGCGCAGCCAGAACAGAATTGCTGCGGCTGTTTCCGGAGGTCGGGCATGCTTGAATGGCCCCGCCGCAGTTTGATGGTGCTGGTGCAGGGCTACCGCCTGCTGCTGAGTCCCTGGCTGGGCAACACCTGCCGGTTCGAACCCACCTGCTCTGCCTACGCGCTGCGCGCGCTGGAATGCCACGGTGCCGTGGCCGGCAGCTACCTGACCCTGCGCCGTCTTGCGCGTTGTCACCCCTGGTGTGCTGGCGGCTGCGACCCCGTGCCCACGCAGGCACCACGCCTTTTCACTTCCCTCCTGTCAGCCCCGTCTGAAAAGAAACCGTCATGAGCGACATCCGCCGATCCATCCTTTGGGTGATTTTTGGTTTCTCGCTGATCCTGATTTGGGATCAGTGGCAAATTTACAACGGCAACCCGGCCACCTTCTTCCCTTCCAGCAGTCAGAAGGCCGTTGAGAAGAAATCGGCGCCCACCACCGATGCCGCGGTGCCCGCAGCCAGCGCGTTGGGCCTGGCCGGCACCAACACCCCACCGAGCGACGCCCCCAGCATTCCACGCGAGACGCACGCCGTGCGCACCGACGTGCTGGCGTTGAACTTCGACAGCGAAGGCGGCAACCTGGTGGGCGCGCAGATCCTGCAACATGCCGCCGAAACCGGCAAAGCGCTGCGTGAGAGCCAGACACCACTGACGCTGCTTCAGCAAGACGGCAAGCGGACCTATGTTGCGCAGACCGGTCTGATTGGCGGTGAACTGCCCACCCACAAAACTCCGATGCGCCTGGTGTCGGGCGACAAAACCCTGGCCGATGGTCAAGACAGCCTGACGCTGCGTTTTGAGTCCGCCCCGGTCAACGGCGTGGTGCTGGCCAAGACCTTCACCCTGCGCCGGGGCGCTTACGACATCGGCGTCAAGCACGAGGTCATCAACCAGGGGGCCGCGGCCGTCACGCCGCAGGTTTATCTGCAGCTGGTTCGCGATGGCGACACCACAGAGAGCTCGACCCCGTTCTACTCCACTTTCACCGGCCCGGCGGTTTACAGCGACGCGGCCAAGTTCCAGAAAGTGTCGTTCGAGGAAATCGACAAGAGCAAAGCGACCTTCCAGAAGACCGCCAACGACGGTTACGTGGCCATGGTGCAGCACTACTTCGCCAGCGCATGGCTGCTGGACGCCGGCACCGAGCGCGAGAACTTCGTGCGCAAGGTGGGCGACCTGTACGCTGCCGGCATGATCAGTCCGCTGGGCAGCGTGGCACCGGGTGAAACGAAAGCCTTGAGCTCGCGCCTGTTCGTGGGCCCGCAGGCCGAAAAGGTGCTCGAAGTCATGGCGCCGGGCCTGGAGCTGGTGAAAGACTACGGCTGGCTGACCATCCTGGCGAAACCGCTGTACTGGTTGCTGGAAAAGATCCATGGCTTTGTGGGCAACTGGGGCTGGGCGATCGTGCTGCTGGTGGTGCTGCTCAAGGCCGCGTTCTACTGGCTCAACGCGAGCGCCTACCGGTCCATGGCCAAGATGAAGGCGATCAACCCGCGCATCATGGAAATGCGCGAGCGCCTGAAGAACAACCCGCAGCAGATGCAGCAGGAAATGATGAAGATGTACCGGGAGGAGAAGGTCAACCCCTTGGGTGGCTGCTTCCCCATCCTGATCCAGATTCCGGTGTTCATCGCGCTGTACTGGGTGCTTCTGGCCAGCGTGGAAATGCGCAACGCGCCGTGGGTGGGCTGGATCGTGGACTTGTCCACACCTGATCCGTACTTCATTCTGCCGCTGGTGATGGCATTGACCACCGTGATCCAGACCGCACTGAACCCGCTGCCGCCGGATCCGCTGCAAGCCAAATTGATGTGGTTGATGCCCATCATTTTCTCGGTGATGTTCTTCTTCTTCCCGGCCGGCCTGGTGCTGTACTGGATCACGAACAACATCCTGACGATTGCGCAGCAGGCCTTCATCAACCAGAAGATGGGCGTGCCGCTGAAGTTCAACATGCCGAATTTCAAGGCATGAACCAGGGCCGCACCAGCGGCCCTTTTCCATGATGCTGCCGCGGCACCAAGATCCCATCGTCGCCATCGCCACCGCACCTGGACGGGGAGCGGTGGGCATGGTGCGGGTGTCCGGGCGTGGACTGGGATCACTGGTCCAGGCTTTGTGCGGCAAGGCACTGAAGCCGCGCGAAGCGACCTACCTGCCGTTTCGCGATGCGGACGGCTCGCCCATCGACCACGGGTTGGCCATTCACTTTCCGGGGCCGCACTCCTACACCGGGGAGGACGTGCTGGAGCTGCAAGCGCACGGCGGGCCCGTGGTGCTGCAGCTGCTGCTGGGGCGCTGTCTGGGCGCTGCAGCCGAAGTGGACGAGACCACCGGACGCGCCCGGTTACCAGGACTGCGGCTGGCCCAGCCGGGCGAGTTCACGGAACGGGCGTTTCTGAACGACAAGATCGACCTGGCACAGGCCGAAGCGATTGCCGACCTGATCGACGCCAGCACCGAGGCAGCTGCCCGCAGCGCGTCGCGATCGCTGTCGGGGGAATTTTCGCGCGAGATCGGTGAACTGCGCGACGCTTTGATCCACCTGCGCATGTTGGTCGAGGCGACGCTGGACTTTCCCGAAGAGGAAATCGATTTTCTGCAAAAGGCCGACGCGCAAGGGCAACTGGAACGCCTGCAGCAGCGGCTGACCGAGGTGATGCGGAAAACGCGCCAGGGTGCCTTGCTGCGCGAGGGCATCAAAGTGGTGATTGCGGGGCAACCGAACGCGGGCAAGAGTTCGCTGCTCAACGCGCTGGCGGGCGCCGAGCTGGCCATCGTCACGCCGATTGCAGGAACCACGCGCGACGTGGTGCAGCAGACCATACAGATCGAGGGTGTGCCGCTGCACGTGATCGACACCGCCGGGCTGCGCGAGGGTGCGGGTATTGACGAGGTCGAACGCATCGGGATTGAGCGGGCCTGGGGTCAGATCGAGGCCGCAGATGCAGTGCTGTTTTTGCACGATCTGACCCGTGTGGGGCAAGCCGACTACGATGGTGCCGACGGGGATATTGCGGCCCTGCTGAACGCGCGACTGCCATCCAGCGTGACGGTGATTGACGTGTGGAACAAAGCCGATGTGTCTGCGGGCCAACCCGTTCACGCGGCGCGCGAAAGCCTCCAGCTATCGGCCAAAACCGGCACAGGACTGGACGCCTTGCGCCAGCGACTGTTGCAGCTGGCAGGTTGGCAAAGCGGCGCCGAGGGGTTGTACACCGCCCGCGAGCGACATGTGCAAGCGCTGCACCGGGTGGGTGAACATCTGGAGCTGGCCGTGCTGCATTTGGCTGCGCAGGCTCAATCATTGGACCTGCTGGCCGAGGAACTGCGCCTGGCACAAAACGCGCTGAACGAAATCACCGGAGCGTTCAGCTCCGACGATCTGCTGGGGGTGATATTCAGCTCGTTTTGTATCGGCAAGTGAGCTGACGGACATTTCACCGTCAGAGTGGCCTTGACGCCCGTACCACACCACGATACTTTCCCATCATCCGCCCAATTGGTTTGCAACCCGTCAATGATGTGGGCGACCCTGTCCACCCCACGATGACAACAACCGTCCCGCACCTTCAGCCCGCCACCCTGCTGCGCCAACTGTTTGACGCGGCGGTGGCATCTGCCCAACCAGCCTTGTGCGTTCCGCCCCATGTGCCCACACCGCAAGAGGTGGGCCGGGGCAGGCTGGTGGTGATTGGGGCGGGCAAGGCATCGGCCGCCATGGCGCAGGCCGTTGAACGGCACTGGCAGGGGCCTTCCGAGCAGCTGAGCGGCTACGTAGTCACCCGGTACGGGTACGCGGTGCCGTGCGAACGCATCGAGATTGTGGAAGCCGCGCACCCCGTACCCGATGCCGCCGGATTGAGCGCTGCGAATGAACTGTTACAACGTGTGCAAGGCCTGACGGCCGACGACGTGGTGCTGTGCCTCATCTCGGGCGGCGGCTCGGCTTTGTTGCCACTGCCCATCGAAGGACTGACCCTGGAACACAAACAGACGGTGAACCGAGCGCTGCTGGCCAGTGGTGCCACCATCAGCGAGATGAACTGCGTGCGCCGCCATCTGTCCGCCATCAAGGGCGGTCGATTGGCAGCGGCCTGCCACCCGGCCCGCGTCATCACCCTGTTGCTGTCCGACGTCCCGGGCGATCACCCGATGGACATTGCCTCCGGCCCTACGGTGGCCGACCCCACCACCTGCGAAGACGCACTGGCCATCGTCCAGCGCTATGAGATTGACCTTCCCGACCCGGTACTGAAAGTGCTGGTCAGCGGCCGCGGCGAATCGATCAAGCCCGGCGATGCACGGCTGGATCGCGCGGAAGTTCGCATGGTCGCCACCCCGCAAATGGCACTCGAAGCCGCCGCGCAAGTGGCGCGTGACGCTGGCGTGAGCGCGCACATTCTGGGCGATGCGCTGGAAGGCGAAGCCCGCGACGTGGGCAAAGTGCTGGGTGGCGTGGCGCTTCAAGTGGCACGGCACAACCAGCCGTTCACCGCCCCTTGTGTACTGCTCTCGGGCGGGGAAACCACCGTCACGGTGCGTGGCCATGGGCGCGGCGGGCGCAACGTGGAGTGCCTGCTGTCGCTGACGGTGACCGTTGGCGGGCACCCGCGCATCCACGCCCTGATGGGCGACACCGATGGCGTGGACGGGCAAGAAGAGATCGCCGGCGCCATCACCTCGCCCAGCACGCTGGAGCGGGCCTGGGCACGGGGCCTGCGGCCCAAGGACAGCCTGGCAAACAACGACGGGCATGGATTTTTCGAAGCCTTGGGAGATTCTGTGGTCAGTGGCCCGACGTTGACCAATGTCAACGACTTCAGAGCGATTCTGATCCTGTAAATACACGTCAACCAAGGGTTGTCACCAGTACATCAAAAACGTTTTTGGTGAAAAATATGCGGCACCAAAAACGTTTTTGTAAAACTGGGGCATCGGACCACACACAGTCCCACCCCGACGCACTTGGTCAAACATCCACCGAAAGGAGCCCTCCATGAAATGCTTCAGTCGTCGAGCCACCGCCTTGGTGCTGGGTCTCGGCTTGTCGATCGCCACCAGTGCGCAGGCACAAAGCGTGCTGTTCTGGTCCACACAGGCGACACCGGTGAACGAGCAAAAGAGCATGCGGGAGCAAGTGCTCAAAAATGCCCCCAACCCGGTGGAGTTCATCTCGAACCAGGAGGGCCCCTACCTGACCCGCCTGAACGCTGAGCTACAAGCGGGCAAGGGCAGCATTGCGGTACTGGGCGCCTTGCATGGGCAGCTTTCCGCCAATGCCGCGGACCTGCTGGACGTCAGCAAGCTCGCCGAGAACCTCAAGATCAGCCCGGCCTACATGAAGCTGGGTAAGCTGGGAACCGGCGAACTCAAATACATCCCGTGGATGCAGGCCACCTACGTCATGGCGGCCAACCGCAAGGCCTTGCCCTATTTGCCGCAGGGTGCTGACATCAATGCACTGACCTATGACCAATTGGTGCAGTGGTCCAAAAACCTTGCAGAGAAAACCGGTGGACCCAAATTTGGTTTCCCGGCCGGCCCGCAGGGACTGAAACACCGCTTTTTCCAAGGCTACCTCTACCCGTCTTACGCCAACTCGATGGTGACCGAGTTCCGATCGCCAGGCGCCGAAAAGGGCTGGAACATGTTCAAGGAGCTTTGGAAGTACACCAACCCTGCCTCCACTTCCTACAACTTCATGCAGGAACCACTGCTGTCAGAGCAAGTGTGGGTGGCGTTTGACCACCTCGCGCGCCTGTCCAACGCGTTCAACGAGCGGCCGGGTGACTTTGTGGCCTTCCCGGCGCCCAGTGGCCCCACCGGTCGAGGATTCATGCCGGTGCTGGCAGGCCTGGCCATCCCCAAATCCGCCCCGGATCGCGCGGCCAGCGAAAGGCTGATTGCATACCTGATGCGTGCAGACACCCAGCTCGAAACCTTGCGAGCCACCAATTTCTTCCCAACCGTGGACGCCAAGGTACCGGCGAACATTTCTGTGGCTGCCAGGCTGACGGGTGACGCCGTGGCCAGACAGGCCAGCTCCAAGGACGCCAACCCTGGCCTGCTGCCAGTGGGCCTGGGTACGCTGGGTGGCAAGTTCAATCAGGTCTACGTAGACACGTTTGAACGCATCGTGCTGGCCAAGCAACCGGTGCGTGCCGTACTAGACAGCCAGGCCGACGCCCTGCGCAAAATCATGGAAGAAGCCAAAGCGCCATGCTGGGAACCGGACCGCCCATCGGTTGGCGCGTGCCCGGTCAAGTGATTTCTGGGTGACGCCCAGCACCCGCTGGCAAGTCCGACAGCGGGTGCCCTCTCCACGTTCAGCTCAAGATGCACAACCGCTCACTCCCTTACTGGCTGATCGCTCCAGCGACGCTGTTCATCGGCACGCTGTTCTTGTACCCAGTCGTGCTGGTGGCTCAGCAAGCCTTCACCAGCAGCGACGGCGGCTTTTCGCTCCAAAACTTCCAGACCATGGTCGAGCACTGGAAGTTCAAGACCGCGCTCGGGAACACGCTGATGCTCGCTGCATTGGTGATTCCATTGCAGCTGATGCTGGCGCTGGCGCTGGCTCAGATGCTCGCTCGCATCCAGCGCGGCCGCGATGCCCTGCTCTACATTTGGACCATCCCGCTGGGCATCTCTGATCTGGCTGCAGGCATCATCTGGCTGGCCATATTTGAACAAACCGGCTTCCTCAACTCCATGCTCACCAGCCTGGGCCTGAGTGCTGCGCCGGTATCTTTTCTGGGCTATGAGGACACGACGAGCACCCTGATTGCGGTGGTGCTGGCGGAAGTCTGGCGCGCCACCGCCATCGTGCTGGTGATCATCGTTTCGGGCATGGGCCTGATTCCCAAGGAATACAACGAAGCGGCCGAAGTGTTTGGCGCTGGCGCATGGCAAAAGTTTTTTCGCGTGACGCTGCCGCTGCTCAAGCCGAGCCTGCAGACGGCGCTGATCCTGCGCACCATCCTGGCGTTCGAGGTCTTCGCCGTCGTCGCGGTGCTTTCGGGCACCCAGTTCCCTGTGCTGATGGGAGAAACCTACAGCTGGCAATTCACATTGCAAGACGGCAGTGTGGCGGCGGCATATGCGATGGTCATCCTGGGTATTTCCATCATCTCCACACTTTTTTACCTGCGAATACTGCGCACTCACTCGGGAGTCAAGGCATGAGCAGCGTCAATGCGACGCGCCCTCAGGTGCGCACCATCGAACAGCAGCAAGCTTTCACACGCCGTCTGCTGATTGGGGGCAGCGTACTGGCCTGCGGCTGGATTCTGCTGCCTTTGTACTTCCTGCTGGTCAACGCTTTTTCGTCACCCGAAAACATCAATCAGTACCCCAAGGCACTGCTGCCCGAGGGAAATCTGGAAAGCATTGAGTATCTCCTGAGCTATCAGGGGGTACTGCAGGCTCTGGTGAATTCGCTGGCCGTGGCGGCCATGACCATGGTGGGCTCCATTGCACTTGGCGCACCCGCGGGCTATGCGCTGGCGCGCTACGAATTCACCGGCAAGTCGTCGTTTCGCCTGCTCATCATGCTCACCCGGGCCTTTCCGCTGCCGCTGCTGGCCTTGCCGTTGACGGTGCTGTTCATCCGTACCGGCCTGGACGACACGCTGTTTGGCCTTGCGCTGGTGCACACGATGCTGGCCATGCCATTCGCCGTGCTCATCACGTTTTCGCTCTTCTCTGGCGTTCCGGTGGAGCTGGAAGAGGCTGCCTGGGTTTTCGGCTGCGACAAGCTGCAGGCATTTAGGCATGTCGTGCTGCCACTGGCCTTGCCAGGCCTCACTGCCTCAGCGGTGTTCGCTTTCGTCATTTCTTGGAACGAGGTGTTTGCCGCTGCCGTGCTGACGATCGAAAACCGAACACTCACGGCATTTCTGCTGCAAAGCCTCGATCACTCGCCCATGCACCTCAAGTTCGCCGGGGGCGCGCTGTTGGTGGTTCCGGCAGCCATTTTCATGTTCCTGATTCGAAAGCATCTGTTCGCGATGTGGGGCATTTCCAACCGTTGAAACCATGGCACAGATTCAGATCCAAGACATCGCCAAACAATTTGGCAGTTTTCAGGCGCTCAAGGGTATCGACCTCCACATTCAGGATCAGGAATTTCTGGTCTTGCTGGGTGCGTCTGGTTGCGGGAAATCGACGCTGCTGCGCATCCTGGCGGGTCTGGAGAGCGCGGACCGCGGCCGCATCGACATTGGAGGCGAGCGAATAGACCACCTTCAGGCCAAAGATCGCAGGCTGTCGATGGTGTTCCAGAACTACGCCGTGTTTCCTCACCTGACGGTGTTTGAGAACATCGCTTTCGGCTTGCGGATGCAGAAGCGCCCAGACGTTGAAGTCAAACGGATCGTTGAACGCGTTGCCGAGCTGGTGCACCTCGATTCGATGCTGTCGCGCTATTCGAGCCAGCTCTCGGGCGGTCAACGCCAGCGTGTTGCGCTGGCCCGGGCATTAGCCGTCGAGCCCCGCGTGATCCTGATGGACGAACCGCTGTCCAACCTCGACGCCCTGCTGCGTCTGGAAATGCGTGCGGAACTCAAAACCATCCTCGCGCAAAGCAACACCACCACCATCTACGTGACGCACGACCAAGTGGAAGCCATGAGCCTGGCTGACCGCATAGCCATCATGAACCAAGGTGTCATTGTTCAGTGCGACACACCGCTGGAGATTTATCGCAATCCGGTCAACACTTTCGTCGCGGGCTTCATTGGCAACCCACCCATGAACTTCGTACCAGCCCGCGCCGTTGCAGACGGTGAATACGACGTGATGGGTTACAGAATCAGCGGTCCCCGCGGGCATGCCAACCTGACCATGGGCGTGCGTCCAGAAGATCTGCGCCCCACCGAGGGCCATGGGATGGTCTGCACCGCCGCCGTCATTGAGCCACTGGGTGCGCACACCCAGGTCACAGCGTTCATTGACGATGGCAAGACGATTTTTCGCGCCGCGCTGGACAGCGGCCTGTTATTCAAACCCGGGCAAGCTTTGAGCTTGTTGCCCGACACAAGCCGCGTGCGTTGGTTCGACATCGCAGGCCAGAACGTTCCTGCCAATACAGCGCCTTGACACTTTACTTCGAGTCACGCACATGAACACCTTAGACATGCTTCAGGAAGCCAACCGTATCCTGTCCATCAACGACAAAGGCCACTACACCGTACCCACTCAAGGCCTCTATCCCTTCCAGTGGAACTGGGACTCCTGCTTGACCGCACTGGGCCAACAGAGCCTGAACAACGACCGAGCGTGGATCGAGATAGAAACCCTGGTGACCCACCAGTGGGACGATGGCATGGTCCCGCATATCGTGTTTCACGAACACGATGATGGCTATTTTCCAGGCCCCGACGTTTGGCGCACCGGCCGCCCGACGCCCACATCGGGCATCACACAGCCACCGGTCATGGGTCTGGTGCTGGAACAGCTGTGGCAACGCAGCCCACAAGATGAAACCACACGCCAGCGATGCGTGAAGCTGATCGAGGCAGCTGACCGCTGGCACGCATGGTTCTATCGCTGTCGAGACCCGCAGCAAACGGGTCTGGTGGCCCTGCTGCACCCCTGGGAGTCTGGCCGCGACAATTCGATCGATTGGGACGCTGCACTTGCAGCGGTGCCTGTCGATCACGTGGAACCCTACGAGCGGCGCGACACCCTGCATGTGGACGCGAGCCAGCGTCCGACCAAGTTCGAATACGACCGCTACGTCGCGCTGCTGCAAACCTTCCGCGACCTGAACTGGGACAACAGCAAGCTGCACGATGCATCGCCTTTTCAGGTCGTCGACCCTGGCTTCAATGCCATCCTGATACATTCCGATCGCGCACTGGCTCGCCTGGCTGGCCAGCTGGACAGGCCTGAACTCGCCAGCGCAGCGCAGCGACGCGCGGACCGTGGCACGACGGCTTTGGAAACGCTGTGGAGCGCCGAACACAGCCAGTACGTGTGCCTCAACCGCAAGTCTGGCGGCCTGGTCGACAGCGCCAGCGTGGGCGGATTGCTGCCATTGCTGGTGCTGCCCGATGGCCACCCGCATCTGAATGCGCTGTGCCGTCGCCTGAACCACTCTCTGGACGTTGCGCCTTTTGGCGTGGCAAGCCATCCGCCAGAAGACAGCCGATTCGACGGCCGCAGGTATTGGCGCGGCCCATCGTGGCTGATCGTGAACTATCTGCTCATCAAGGGCCTACAAGACAACAACAACGCCGCACTGGCCGAACGCATCGTGAACGCGAGCCTGCGGTGCATCGAACAAAGCGGATGCTCTGAGTACTACCACCCAATCACGGGCGAGGCCTTGGGCGGAGGTACCTTCACATGGACAGCAGCGATGGTGATTGAGTTTTTGCAGCACCATGGTGTAAGCGTCGCCGCTTGAGCGTCCCTCGCATGAGCGGTAGCGAACGATCTCGAGAGACCCAAGCCATCGCAGCGGTGCTGGTGGCGGTTCTGTTTTTCTCGGTGATAGAGCTGCTCATCAAGGATCTGGCCAAGACATACCCACTGCAGGAAGTGGTTGGCCTGCGTGTACTGTCCTCGCTGCCTCTGCTGTTTGGGCTGTTCTGGTACGAACAGCGCCACCAGAAGCCGGTGTACCAAACGTTCTCCCTGCTGCGGCCACAGCGGCCCTGGCTTCATGTGTTGCGCTGCGTGCTGGCTGCGGTATCGATGTCGTGCATTTTTTACGCGGTCGCAAACATTCCGTTGGGTACTGCAGCCGCACTCACCTCCACATCGCCGCTGTTCTTGCTGGCGGTCTCGCCGTGGCTGCTGGGCGAATCGGTATCTTGGTATCGCTGGCTGGGTGTGTTCATCGGATTCGTTGGGGTGTGTCTGATCGCGAGCCCATCGTCGGTGGGTTCCTGGATGGGCATGGTCAGCGCGCTGCTGGGGGCGGCCACCAGCGCAGGAGTCGCGGTCTGCCTGCGCAAGCTGGCGAGCCGCGAAAGCGCAGCCTACACATCGCTGATCAACGCCATAGGCCTGAGCTTGCTGGCCGTGGTTGCCATGTTGGTGCTGGGCGCATTGCCGCTTCGGGCGCAGGACTGGCCTGCCGTCGGCCTGCTGGGTCTGCTCGGTGCGACAGGTCACTTCATCATCACCTGGTCGTACCGCCACGCGGCAGCCAGTGTGCTGGCACCACTGGGCTTTACCGCCAGCCTCTGGGCCACATGGTTCGGCTACTGGTTGTGGGATGAGGTTCCGCAGGCATTGACCGTTCTGGGCATGGCGGCCATCATGGGTGGGGGCTTCCTCGCCACCCGACGCTGACACGACAATTGCCGATCCGACCAGCAGCACAGAATCAGCATGTCTATCCATCAACTGGCCCAGGACCTGGGCCTGTCCATCTCAACGGTGTCTCGCGCACTCAACGGCTACACAGACGTTGCAACGCAGACCCGCGAACGCGTCATGCAGCGGGCCGCCGAGCTGGGCTACAAAGCGCACGCAGGCGCTAGAAGCCTGAAGTCGGGCAAATCACATTCCGTCGGCGTGATCCTGCCCACCGACGGGCAAAGCGGCCAGTTCATCAGTGGCCTTTATTCCCAATTGCTCGGTGGTATTGCCGCAGCGATTGACGGTGCAGATTACAGCCTGTTTGCCACCACCCAACTCAACGCGTCCATCGACAGCGAACTGCGCCATTACGAATCGCTCATACGCAGCCGCTGGGTTGACGCCTATGTCGTCGTGAGAACACTGATTCACGATCCCCGGGTGAGGTTGCTGCAGGAACGGGGCATTCCGTTTGTCACCTATGGCCGCAGCCAGCTCGCCCAAGATCACCCCTGGGTTGATACCGACAACGAAGGGGCGTTCCTGATTTCTGCTCAACGGCTGATTGACCTGGGTCATCGCAAGATTGCTCTGCTCAACGGCACGCAGGGCTACACCTTTGCCGCGCTGCGGCAGTCCGGGTACCAACGGGCCATGCGCGATAACGGCATCAACGTTCGCCCGGAGTGGATCGTCCACGGCGGCTTGACCGAGGCAGCGGGACACAGCTTGGCGCTGCAGGTCTTGCAGCTGCCCAAAGACGAGCGCCCGACCGCGCTTCTGTGCGCCACCGATGCCATGGCCATTGGCGCCATTGCGGCCTGTCGACAGATGGGACTGCAAGTGGGCAGCGAAATTTCCATCATTGGCTACGGAGACAGTGAGGCGGCTCGCTACTGCGAACCGGCACTGACCACGGTCGGCCACCAGATTTTTGAGAACGGCCGCCACATCGGCCAGCTCCTGCTGGAGCTGCTGGGCAACCAGCCGCTGACGCGCACCCATTACCTTGAACCCGTGGTCGTTGTACCCAGAGCATCTGACGGCCCCTGCCCCACCGCCTAATCCCATGAACGTCACCGAGCACACACCCGATTTCAGCAGCCCCCAGTTTCTGACCGGGCACATCGACTCCATCTTGCGGTTCTATGAACCGAATGCGTTCGACCCACAGGGCGGTTTTTTTCATTACTACCTGGACGACGGCACGGTCTACAACCGGACCCACCGGCATCTTGTGAGTGCCACGCGATTCGTCTTCAACTGGGCCATGGCGTACCAGCACACAAAACGCCCGCAATACCTCGCCTGGGCCAGGCACGCACTGCAGCATCTTGAAACCTTCCGGCTCCCCAACGGGCTTTACGCGTGGACGGTCAATCACGGTCAGATTGAAGACCGCAGCATCATGGCCTACGGGCAGGCTTTTGTCCTGCTCGCGCGCAGTCATGCCCATCGCGTGGGACTGTGCAGCAAAGAGGACGTAGCCCAGGCCTTCGACCAGATGGGTGACGCGTTCTACAGTGCCCAAGACCAGGCCTATGCCGACGAAATCACACCCGATGGAAGGCTGATTGACTATCGAGGCCAGAACGCCAACATGCACATGTGCGAGGCCTGTCTGGCCGCCTACGCCTTCACAGGCGATACCCGTTATCTGGACCGCGCCGAAAGCCTGATCGAGCGCTTCGCCTTTGATTTGGCCGAAACCGCCGGCGGGCTGGTCTGGGAGCACTACCGGCAGGACTGGACTGTGGACTGGGACTACAACAAGGACAACCCTGGCAACATTTTCAAACCCTGGGGGTTTCAGACCGGTCACCAAACCGAATGGGCCAAGCTGCTGCTGATTGCGCACCAGTACCGCCCCGACAACCGCTGGGTTGACCGAGCAGCCAAGCTGCAACGGACGGCATACCTGCACGGCTGGGACCCGGTCAACGGCGGACTCATCTATGGTTTTGCACCCGACCACCAACCCTGCGACACCGACAAGTACTTCTGGGTTCAAGCCGAATCTCTGGCCAGCGCCTGGCGCCTCTGGCAAGTGACCGGTGATGACTCTTTCTTGCAGCAGTACCGCGACACCTGGGCATGGAGCTGGAAGCACCTCGTGGACCACAAACACGGTGCCTGGTTCCGCATCGTTTCGGCCGAGGGCAGAAAACTGGAAAACACCAAATCGCCCGCTGGAAAGGTCGATTACCACACCATGGGGGCGTGCTGGGACGTGTTGGATACCATGCCAAGTCCGGGCAGCATCACCACGTAGGACGTTTTGTTACAACACCAGATGGTGATCCGCGGCATTTGAGCGCACACTGATGAGATATTCCGTTGGCGTGAAAGGACTGCCATGAACAACCGTTTCTTTAGATCGTGCAAAGCGATGGCAATCATCGCTCTGCTGACCAGCCTCAACACCGTCTCTGCCCAGACGAGCGAGCCAGACAGCGCCACGCCCAACAGCAGCAAATTCACCAGCGTCATCGCCGAAAAAGGCAGCGTCACAACCGCCGAGGTGCAGGACAAGCGCGATGCCGGCTGGGGTTGGGGCGCCATTGCCAAAGCCTTGGGCTTCAACCTCGGCAGCGCCGTGAGCGCCGCCAATCAGGATCGCAAGGCCGACCGGCAGGACACCACAACCGCAGCGCTGGGCACCGGCAATCGCGGCAACGGCGGAGAAGGCAGCCGGGGCAACGGGAATGGCGGAGGGAGTGGCGGCGGCGGCGGCAATGGCGGCGGCAATGGTGGAGGTGGTGGACGCCGTTGAAGACAGGGCATCGACCGCAATGACTCCGACTGCCTTCGACCACATCGTCATCGGTGCGGGCACCGCCGGCTGCCTGCTCGCGAATCGCCTGAGTGCAGACCCCAACCGACGCGTGCTGCTGCTGGAAGCCGGTCCGCCCGACAACTATCCCTGGATCCACATTCCCGTGGGATACCTGTATTGCATCGGCAACCCGCGCACCGACTGGCTCTACAACACCGAGCCCGCCGCCGGGCTGAACGGCC
>JACCDS012190712.1_pt1 | contig 16218 bp, 13 predicted proteins | sample 7446441 | NCBI WGS metagenome assembly JACCDS01 (sample SAMN15323445, study PRJNA562643) | freshwater metagenome | isolation source: river surface water | place: USA:Blue River Watershed | collected 2017-08-17
CCGAGGGTCTGGACAAGATTTTCATTGCCGCCGGCTTCGAGTGGCGGCAACCCGGTTGTTCCATGTGCCTGGCGATGAATGATGATCGTCTGGCGCCCGGGGAACGTTGCGCGTCGACCTCGAACCGCAATTTCGAAGGGCGTCAGGGCCCGGGCGGACGCACGCATCTGCTCAGTCCGGCGATGGCGGCGGCGGCGGCAATTGCCGGCCATTTTGTCGATGTGCGCACATTCAACTAATCAATAGGAGACAGCCATGAAAAGTTTTACTGTATTGCAAGGCATTGCCGCTCCTATGGATCGCGCTAATGTCGATACTGATATGATTATCCCCAAGCAATTTTTGAAATCGATTAAACGTACCGGTTTCGGAAAAAACCTGTTTGATGAATTGCGTTATCTCGATGAGGGTAAGCCAGATCAAAGTTGCGAAGGTCGCCCGATTAATCCGGAATTTCCACTGAATTTTGCGCGTTACCAAGGCGCAACTGTGTTGTTATCGCGTGAAAATTTCGGTTGTGGCTCCAGTCGTGAACATGCGCCTTGGGCATTGGATGACTATGGGTTCCGCTCGGTGATTGCGCCCAGCTTTGCCGATATTTTCTTTAATAACTGCTTTAAAAATGGTTTGTTGCCTATTGTTCTGGATGAGAAGATTGTCGATCAATTGTTTACGGAAATGTATGCCACTGAAGGCTATCAATTGACTATCGATTTGGCATCACAACTGGTTAAGACTCCAAGCGGTGAAAGTTTTGCCTTTGAGATTGATGAGTTTCGTAAACATTGCCTGTTGAATGGTTTGGACGATATAGGTCTCACACTTGAGCAAGCTGACGCCATTCGCGCTTACGAGGCGAAAAAGCGCGTAGAGGCGCCTTGGTTGTTTGATGTGGTTAAATAAGAATTCTTTTGATGGAGATGCTTGTGGGTAAACATATTTTAATTTTGGAAGGTGATGGGATCGGGCCGGAAATCGTGCGCGAAGCGCGTAAGGTGCTGGATGTTGTCAATGCCAAGTTCGATTTGGGCCTGACCTTTGAAAACGAATTAATGGGTGGTTGTGCGATTGATGTGCATGGCGTTCCTTTGGCTGATTCTACCCTTGAACGCGCACGCCAAGCCGATGCGATTTTGTTGGGCGCCGTTGGTGGCCCCAAGTGGGATAAACTGGATCGCTCCATTCGCCCTGAAAAGGGATTGTTAAAGATTCGCTCGCAATTGGGGTTGTATGCAAACCTGCGTCCGGCGCTGTTGTATCCGCAATTGGTTGATGCCTCCTCGCTGAAGCCAGAAGTGGTTTCTGGCTTGGACATATTGATAGTGCGCGAGTTGGCAGGCGGCATCTACTTTGGTGAGCCGCGTGGTATTCGTGTGCTGGAAAACGGCGAGCGCGAAGGCTACAACACCTATAAATACTCCGAAAGCGAAATTATTCGCATTGGTCGCACCGCATTTGAAATGGCGCGCAAGCGTAATCGCAAGGTATGCTCGGTCGATAAAGCGAACGTGCTTGAAGCAACCATGTTGTGGCGCGAGGTCATGGATACCCTGCATAAAGAGTATCCGGATGTTGAGTTGTCGCATATGTACGTGGATAACGCGGCTATGCAGCTTGTGCGCGCACCAAAACAGTTCGATGTATTGGTGACTGGTAATATGTTTGGTGATATTTTGTCCGATGCGGCAGCCATGTTGACGGGCTCAATTGGTATGTTGCCCTCGGCGTCGTTGGATAAAGATGGTCGCGGTATGTATGAACCATGTCATGGCTCTGCGCCCGATATTGCCGGGCAGGGCATTGCCAACCCCTTGGCAACCATCCTGTCGGTATCCATGATGTTGCGCTATTCACTCGGATATCCTCAAGTAGCAGATGCTATCGAGGTTGCAGTCGGCAAGGTGCTGGATCAAGGTTTCCGCACCGCAGATATCTATACCGAAGGTACGACTAAAGTATCTACCTCGCAAATGGGCGATGCCGTTGTTGCAGCGCTGGCATAATCAATAGTTTTATGAATTGAAAGAGAGATAGACATGAAAGTAGGTTTTGTAGGCTGGCGTGGCATGGTGGGCTCCGTACTCATGGAGCGTATGCAAGCAGAAAATGATTTTGCCGATATCGAATCCGTATTTTTTACTACTTCTAATGTCGGTGGTGCCGCACCTGCTGTGGCTGCCGGTTTGCCCGCATTGAAAGATGCTTACTCGGTTGATGATTTGAAGCAACTGGATGTGATTGTTACCTGCCAGGGCGGTGATTACACCAATGAGATTTTCCCGAAACTGCGCTCATCCGGTTGGAATGGTTACTGGATCGACGCGGCTTCAAGCCTGCGTATGGAAGATGACGCTGTTATCGTGCTTGATCCGGTCAATCAGGGTGTTATTGATGCTGCGCTGAAAAAAGGTGTTAAGAACTTTATTGGCGGCAACTGCACTAACTCCATTATGTTGATGGGCGTAGGTGGCTTGTTCCATGCTGGTTTGGTGGATTGGGTGAGCTCTATGACTTATCAGGCAGCGTCGGGCGGTGGTGCTAATCACATGCGCGAATTATTGAAAGGCATGGGCGTGATTCATAACGCGGTATCTGATGAGCTGGCGACACCTGCTTCTGCCATTTTGGATATCGACAGAAAAGTAGCTAGCACCATTCGTAATGATGTGCCGCGTGAATTCTTTCCAGCACCTCTGGCAGGTGGCCTGATTCCGTGGATTGACAAGCAATTGGATAACGGTCAATCAAAAGAAGAGTGGAAAGGGCAGGCTGAAGTTAACAAAATTTTGGGCAATACTGATGTCATCCCTGTGGATGGTCTGTGTGTGCGTATTGGCGCTATGCGCTGTCATAGTTTGGCTCTGACCATCAAACTCAAAAAAGACCTTCCACTTGCCGAGATAGAATCCATTATCAAATCGGGCAATGATTGGGTGAAGTTTGTGCCAAACGATCGTAGCATCACTGAGCAGGAGCTAACTCCCGCTTCCATCACTGGCGGCCTCAAGATTGGGGTAGGTCGGGTACGCAAACTGAATATGGGGCCAGAATATATCTCTGCATTTGTGATTGGCGATCAATTGTTATGGGGTGCTGCGGAGCCTTTGCGTCGTATGCTGCGCATCCTTAAAGAATCCAAATAAGTGCATTGAGTCTTTAGGTTGTGTAGATGAAAACGAAAACCCCGAGTGCAGATTGCCTCGGGGTTTTTCGCTTTTTATAACCAAATCGGGTCTAAATAAGGATTTAAATGTCAGCCTTTTATCACATTTTTGCTAAAACGCTGTTAAATACCACCAAAAAGTGGCCTTTACGGGCGCTTTGTCAAGACCCCGAGTATTGATAAAAACCTATTTATAATGAATACTTACGAACGATACTGAAGATTCATTCGAGGTTTTGCGCCTCGCCAGCACAGCACTTCCAATCGACGTCACGCTGTGTTTATCAACTAAAATGTCTGGCTAATCGAATTAATTCGGCCGTGGAATAATAAAAGGATAGCGCTATGCGTCTTCGTCAGTTGGTTTTAGCCTGTGGTCTTTCGTCCTTTGTGCTGTCACCTTATGTCAGTGCTCTGGGGTTAGGTGAGGTTAAACTCAAGTCATCACTCAATCAGCCTCTTGAAGCAGAAGTAAAACTGCTGGATACGCGCGATTTAACCGCAGAGCAGATTCTGGTGACCTTGGCATCGCCAGCTGACTTTGAGCGAAATGGTGTCGACCGCCTTTATTTCTACACCGAGCTGCAATTCCAGGTTGACCTTGAATCGGCTGATGGTCCCAAAGTCATTATTCGCTCGCGCAATCCGGTGCGTGAGCCCTATCTGAATTTCCTCATTGAAGCGCGCTGGACCGCAGGTCGCCTCTTGCGCGAATACACCTTGTTAATGGATTTGCCTACATTCGAAGAGGATGCCAAACCAGCGTCTGTGAACGCGCCTGCGGCGACCGCATCGCCGCGCTATCAACCAGCTCCAACCGCGGTGCCACGGCCATCAAGCTCTTCCTCTGGTGCATCCCCGTCACGTCCTTCAGCAAAACCTTCCTTAAGTGGCGATCAATACGAAGTGCGTGCAAACGATACTCTGTGGGAGATTGCACTGCGTGCTCGTCCCAATTCGAGCGTTTCTGTACATCAAAGTATGATGGCGCTGTATCGTGCCAATCCTGATGCCTTTATCAATGGCGACATCAACAAGCTGCGTCGTGGCCAGGTGTTGCGTATTCCTGATGCCAGCGATATGACGTCACTTCCTAAAGCGGATGCTGTGAGTCAATTTGCCCAGGCAACTGGCGATTCAAATTACGGTGCGCAGTTAAATGCTTCGCGTCGTTCAAATACCGCGCGTACAGAATCTACAGAAATTAGCGGTCGGGTTAAGCTGGCTGCACCTTCCGCAGGTACAAATACTTCGGGTCAAGGCAGCGGTGCCAACGATGGTTCCGGGCGCGCACTTGAAGGTGAGTTGGCAGCTACTCTGGAAGAGTTGGATAAAACCAAGTCTGAAAATACCGAGCTGGGTGCTCGGGTAAAAGATCTTGAAGCTCAAATCGAAACAATGGAGCGCCTTGTTGCGGTAAGCAATGAGAAATTGCGTGCGCTTCAAGTAGCAGCCGGGCAAGAGGTTGCGCCAGCAGAAGCGGCGTCAGTGCAATCTGCTGCGCCTGCAGAGGTTGCTGCCGTATCTTCGGCTGCATCCAGTGTAGCGGCGGTTGCTCCACCGCAGCCAGCGCCCCCGAAACCTAAACCTGTTGTACAACAACCTGTGCTAGAGCCAGGTATTGTTGATTCCCTGAAAGAGAATCCACTGTGGTTGGCATTGGCTGCCTTGGGTGTTTTTGGTGCGGGAGCGGCAGCCTATGCATACCGTCGCCGCAAGCAGGCTGAAGAAGAACAAATTGAAGAAGATGATGTTTTTGCGTTGGATGATTCTGTGGGTGAGCCAGAAGATCTGACTTTGCAAAATGAGGATGACATCGGTGAATTGGCTGATACTTCTTCATTGTTTGAGGAAGAAGCTGAAACAACTGCTGTTGCTGAAACGGGCGATGTAGTGGGCGAAGCTGATATTTACATCGCTTATGGAAAGTTGGATCAAGCAGAGGAAATGCTGCTTAACGCGCTGGAGAAAGATCCGCAATCAGCCGATATCCGCATGAAATTGCTGGAAGTTTATGCGCAACAGCAAAATGCGCCCGCTTTTGATAAGCACTACTCGGTGCTGTTGCCTATCGCAGGTGCCGCGCTGCTTTCTCGTGCATCTGAATTGCGCGAAACTATTTCCGGTGCGGGTGATTTTGCTGGGACAGCGACAGATACGGTGGCTGCCGGTGATGATTTTAGTACCGACTTTTCGTTGGATAATCTGGAGCTGGATGGCCTTGATCTGGATGACTTGCATGCACCGTCAGGCAGTGAACAGAATGTTGCTACCGAGTCACTTGCTGAGGATGAATTCAACTTTGATTTCGACTTGGATCTGGATGATGACGAGGCAACTATTGCATCACTTGAGCCTGCGGAGACAGCAGGTACTGCAAATGAAGTGTCGGCATTTGATTTTGATCTGACAGAAGATGAAACCAATCTGCAAACTGAGTCAGATGATGCATCCGAACTTTCATTAGCGTTGGATCAATTGGCAAGTACAACAGCTGATGCGCCAGTCGAGTCAAAGGCATTGGATATTGACGAGGACTTTAGCTTTGATTTTGAAGATGACCTCAATTTAGCGGATTCTTTGCCAGAAACAGAAGTGCCAGAGTCATTGGAAGTAGTTGCTGATGATTTCAACCTTGACATGAATGTTGATGACGTGGATCTGGCTGCATTGGATCATGAAATGGAAAGCCTGGACGTCGACTTTGATGATGAGCCTGCCATAGCTGATTTTGCTGCTGCTGAAATAGCGAAAGACGAAGCAGCTCCGGGTGTTGATCTCGATGATGATGTATTCCCCCTGCACACTGATGCAGATTTTGGGCTTATGGCGGAAGATTTGGGTTCAACCAAGTTGGTGTTGACGGATGATCTTGATAAGGGCGATGACGTCAGGTTTGATGCTGGCTTACTGGATACTACTGAGTCTGAGCTGTCCACTGAAGTATCGGGCGCATCTATTGATCTTGATGATGCCGAATTCGAGCTTCCGGAAAGTTCATTGGATTTTGACTCCTTGAATGAAGAGCTGGCGGCGCTGGATGAGCAGGCTTTCACCTCTGAACCTCACGCAGGCTCAGAGGAGGTGATTGATCTTGAGTTGCACGATGAAATTCCATCCGCGCTCAATAATCTTGATGACCTGCAGGCATTTGCTGAAACACTGGAAGGGCCGCAGTCATCGCAGTCTACGCCTGAGTTTGAACAGCCTTTGGGTGAGGATCAAGATGAGGATTTGTTTGCCGAAGCCCTGTCTGATTTCAATACAGAATCGGATGAGTTAAATATCGATGCCTATTCCAGCGATGAATCCACGTTGGCTGATTTGTCTGATGAAGAAATGGATTCCGAGCTTGATTTTCTCGCTGATGCTGATGAGGCGGCAACCAAGCTGGATTTGGCGCGCGCTTATATCGATATGGGCGATACCGAAGGCGCAAAAGATATTCTGTCTGAGGTTGTCAATGAAGGTAGCGAAGAGCAGCGTAATGAAGCCAATGAGTTGCTCGGTCGCATAGTGTAATTTTTCCGTTGTTTAAAAAGCCTTGCATTAACCTGCAAGGCTTTTTTATTTTCAGCATCTGGTTGGCTTGGATGTTTTTGATACTGGTGTTTTATGAGCGATAACTACGTACCCGATTCAAAACCCTATACACGTAGCGGTGAAGTTGTTGCAGATACCCTGTGGCCTGAGGGAATGCACCGGATTGCGCTGGGGATTGAATATAAAGGAACGGATTATCATGGGTTTCAGGTTCAGCCTAACGGGGTGAAAACAGTACAGCAAGCCCTGGAAAAGGCGCTCTCGCGTATTGCCGATGAACCAATTTCCTTGGTGTGTGCAGGTAGGACGGATGCCGGAGTGCATGCTACGAATCAAGTTATTCACTTTGATACCCTGGCCGTTCGACCAGAGAAAGCATGGCTGCGTGGTACGCGTCCACACTTGCCGGACTCGGTTAGCGTGCGTTGGGTTAAAGAAGTGGTGCCGCAATTTCATGCCCGCTTTAGTGCGCACAATCGCACCTATAGGTACCTACTAACTGATGCGCGAACCCCATCGGGGTTGCTACATGATCAGATCACTTGGTCGTCGCGTCCTTTGTCCGTTGAGTTGATGCGTGCCGCAGCAGCCTATTTGGTTGGTCAGCACGACTTTACATCGTTTCGTGCAACCCAGTGTCAGGCGAAAAGCCCTGTGCGACGAATAGAGTATTTGCATATTGTGCGGCGCGGTGACTTGATTGTGCTGGAGGTGCAGGCGAATGCATTTTTGCATCACATGGTGCGCAATATTGTCGGTGTGCTCATGGCGGTAGGGGCGGGCGATAAGCCTCCCGAATGGGTTGCCGATGTGCTGGCTGCGCGTGACCGCAGTGCTGGTGGTGTGACGGCCAAGCCTTTTGGTTTGTATTTGGTTGGTGTTGAATATCCTGCCGCTTTTGAATTGCCCAAAGCATCGCCGGGGCCTTTATATTTTCCTGAGCCGCTTGGTGGTTTCGCTGGCCGGGATTAGCCTGTTCCAGTGTTTTTGCGCTCATAATGGGTAAATTCTGTTATTATCGCCGCCTTATTTTTTGTCTCCCGGGCGTCCGTTATTGCCCTTTGTGTTTTTCGCTTATTGGAGCAGCCACCCTTGTCGTGCGTGCGTATTAAGATTTGCGGTATCACCAGCGTTGATGATGCTGTTGCAACCGTCAATGCGGGAGCGGATGCGCTTGGATTGGTTTTTTATGCGGCCAGTCCCCGGGCGGTCAGTATTGAACACGCGCGAAGCATTGCTTTGGCCGCAGGCCCCTTCGTCTCGGTGACCGGCTTGTTTGTGGATGCTGATCCAGAGTTTGTGCGTAGCGTATTGACTCAGGTGCCATTGCAGTTACTGCAATTTCACGGTGATGAAGCAGTGGATTATTGCGAATCATTCCAGCGTCCTTACATGAAGGCGATTCGTATGCGTCCCGAGCTGGATGTTAATGCCACTATCGCGGCTTATGCCAGCGCTTCGGGAATCCTGCTAGACGCTTACCGTCCCGGCGTGCCAGGGGGAACAGGCGAAACCTTTGATTGGGCGCGAGTCCCGCAGAACACCTCCACACCCTTGGTGCTGGCAGGTGGCCTGACACCGGACAATGTAGCCCAAGCGATTGCCGCCACTCGTGTCTATGGGGTTGATGTGAGTGGTGGTGTAGAATCCGCTCCCGGGAAAAAAGATCACAGCAAACTAACGGCTTTTATTAATAACGCGCGACGCTGTACAGCTTGAAATCTGTTACAACAATGTCGACTTCTTACAGGTGATTAAACAGTGAGTAACACTGAGCAGAATTCTGTTATTGATTACAGTGCATTTCCCAATGCGGAAGGTCATTTTGGTCCATACGGTGGCCGCTTTGTTTCCGAAACGCTGATTTACGCCCTTGATGAACTTGAATCAATTTACATGCGTTTGAAGGATGATCCAGGTTTCCAGGCAGAGTTTGATAAAGACATGGCTCACTATGTTGGCCGCCCGTCACCACTCTATTTGGCTGAGCGGTGGACGCGTGAGTTAGGTGGAGCCCAGATTTATCTCAAACGCGAAGACCTGAATCACACAGGTGCCCATAAGGTAAACAATACGATCGGTCAGGCGCTGCTGGCTAAATTCACTGGCAAGTCGCGCGTAATTGCTGAAACCGGTGCGGGCCAGCATGGTGTTGCAACTGCCACTGTGGCTGCGCGTCTGGGCTTGAAATGCCGTGTTTATATGGGAGCTGAAGATGTTAAGCGTCAGGCGCTCAATGTCTATCGCATGAAATTATTGGGCGCGGAAGTATTTCCGGTCACATCGGGTTCTCGCACTCTCAAGGATGCGATGAACGAAGCCATGCGCGACTGGGCCACCAATGTGGACGATACCTTCTACATTATCGGAACCGTTGCAGGTCCCCATCCTTACCCTCAATTGGTGCGCGATTTCCAGTCTATTATTGGTCGTGAAGCGCGTCGCCAGTCATTGGCTCAGGCAGGAAAATTACCGGATGCGTTGGTGGCCTGTGTTGGCGGTGGTTCAAATGCGATTGGTTTGTTCCACCCGTTCCTGAGCGACGACTCAGTCAAAATGTACGGTGTAGAAGCCGGTGGTTTGGGTATAGAAACCGGAAAACATGCTGCGCCGCTGAATAAAGGTATTCCTGGTGTGCTCCATGGCAACCGTACTTATCTGATGGAAGATGAAAACGGTCAAATCATTGAGACTCACTCTGTTTCAGCCGGATTGGATTACCCCGGTGTTGGTCCGGAGCACTCCTGGTTAAAAGACATTGGTCGTGTAAATTACGTGGCCATTAATGACGATGAAGCGCTTGCTGCATTCCGTAAAGTAACCAAAACAGAAGGCATTATGCCTGCGCTGGAATCCAGTCACGCCTTGGCTTATGTTGAAAAATTAGCACCAACCATGAGCAAAGATCAGATCATTATCGCCAACCTTTCCGGTCGCGGCGATAAGGATATTTTGACTGTTGCCGGTTTGGATGGGATTACCGTTTAAGTCAGCGGGCACAAAAAATAGTTTATAGAGCTGCCATAACGGCAGGAAAAATCAGGAATTGTCGATGAGTCGTATTTCCCAACAGTTGATGCAAGCCAAAAGCGCAGGTAAAAAAATCCTTGTCGCCTATATAGTGAATGGTGATCCACACCCGGAAGCCACGCTGCCAACCATGCACGCGTTAGTGGAGCAGGGCGTTGATGTTATTGAGCTTGGGGTTCCTTTTTCGGATCCTATGGCTGAGGGGCCTGTGATTCAAAAAGGGCATGAGCGTGCACTTGAGTATCATATTAGCCTCAAGGGAACCCTCGAGTTGGTTAAGCAGTTTCGCGCTACCAATACAACCACACCAATTGTGTTGATGGGATACGCCAACCCTGTTGAGCGCTTTGGTTATGCGGCGTTTGCCAAGGCAGCGGCTGATGCGGGTGTTGATGGTTTGTTGACTGTTGATCTTCCGCCCGAAGAAGTGGTGCAGCTCAAGGTGTATTTGGATGCCGAAGGCTTGGATAATATTTTCTTGCTGGCTCCCACCACAACCGTGGAGCGTGCGCAGAAAATTGCCGCCTACGCCACCGGTTTTCTTTACTATGTTTCGCTCAAAGGCGTTACCGGCGCCGGACACCTGGATGTTGACTCGGTGAAGAGCAAGTTGGCCGAATTTGGTAAATTAACTGATCTGCCAGTATGTGTTGGTTTTGGCATTAAAGACCCGGAAACAGCGAAAGCCGTTGCCGCACTGGCTGATGGTGTTGTTGTCGGTAGCGTATTGGTTGATAAAATGGGCAGTATGGCAGGGAAAGACTCCGAGGAAATTGCCCGTGCTGTTGGCGATATTATTGGCAGTATTCGCGTTGCGATAGATAGTCTTTAAGTTACTTGTTCTATTCCTAAAGAGTCGGGTTGGTTGATCGCTTGAACCTGCCCGATTAATTTCATCTACATCGAGTACAGAGAAACAACCATGAGTTGGTTAGATAAAATTATCCCCAGTATTTCCCGCACCGATACCAAACGTAGCACAAAAGTTCCAGAGGGGCTGTGGGAGAAGTGCGTTAAGTGCGATGCAGTTTTATATAAGCCAGAGATGGAAAAAACACTCGATGTTTGTCCTAAATGTGATCATCACATGCGTGTTGGCGCACGTGCACGATTGAATATGTTTTTGGATCCACAGAATCGCCAGGAATTGGCAATCGATGTGGAACCAGTAGATCGCTTGAAATTTAAAGATGTTAAAAAATACAAAGACCGCTTAACCGCAGCGCAAAAAGAAACCGGTGAAAAAGACGCCTTGGTTGCCATGCGCGGTGAGCTGAAAGGTATGCCAGTTGTAGCTGTGGCCTTTGAATTTGCCTTCCATGGTGGATCTATGGGCTATGTGGTGGGTGAACGTTTTACTCGTGCAGCCACTATCGCATTAAAAGAAAATATTCCGTTCATTTGTTTCTCTGCAACGGGCGGTGCACGTATGCAAGAAGCACTGATTTCCCTGATGCAAATGGCCAAAACCAGTGCGGTTATTGAGCGTTTAAAAATGCAGGGCACGCCTTATATTTCAGTAATGACCGACCCGGTATATGGTGGTGTTTCTGCCAGCTTGGCGTTGTTGGGGGATTTGAATATTTGCGAGCCGGGCTCTCGTGCAGGTTTTGCAGGCCCGAGTATTATTGAACAAACTATTCGTCAAAAATTGCCTAAAGGTTTCCAGCGTGCCGAGTTCTTATTGGAGCATGGTGCGATTGATATGATTATTCATCGTCGCGATATGCGTGATAAATTGGCATCACTTTTAGCAAAATTCACTCGTAAAGCTGCAGTTTAAGCTTTTTCAGCGAACAGTTAATTCATGCAATCAACGTCGCTTCCTGTGTGGCTCGCGTGGCTGGAGCAAAACCATCCACGTGAGATAGACCTTGGCCTCGAGCGCATAGCTACAGTGGCCAAACGTATGTCCCTGCTGAACACTACTGCGACAGTAGTGACTGTCGCCGGCACTAATGGCAAAGGCTCTTGTGTGGCCGCTACTGCCGCATTGCTTGGTGCGGCAGGATTCTCTGTAGGTGTCTACACCTCTCCTCATCTTATTCGTTACAACGAACGCATTGTGGTTGATGGCGAAGTTGTTGCTGACGATGAAATTTGTACTGCCTTCAATGCAATATATTCAGCTTGCCAGTTGGTAGATGAGTTGGCTTCATCGCCTATCAGTTTGACTTATTTTGAATACAGTACTCTCGCTGCCCTGGATGTTTTCCGTCGCCGCAACGTGACTGCTATGGTGCTTGAAGTCGGACTCGGTGGTCGTTTGGATGCCATCAACATTATTGATGCAGATATCGCGGTAATTACCAGTATTGCGTTAGATCATACTGATTGGCTGGGAGACAACCGCGAAGTCATCGGTGTTGAAAAAGCTGGAATTATGCGCGCTGGAAAGCCTGTTATTTGTGCAGATCCTTCCCCGCCAAACTCTATTGCCGCCAGTGCAAGCCAGTTGGGGGCGATCCTCTATTCGCTGAACCATGACTTTGGCTATACCGCCTCTGCGCAACATACTTGGGCTTGGTGGTCTAAGGGCTATGAGTTTGTCGATCAACCTATACCGCAGTTGCCCTTGCCAAGCATGGCCGCTGCCTTGCAGGTTGCTGTCTTATTGGGGCTTGATCTAACGGCAATTCGTGCTTTTGAGTGTTTGTCCGGTTTGCGTGTACCCGGTCGTTTTCAGCAATGCACATGGCGTGATCGAGAAGTGATTCTGGATGTTGCGCACAACCCCGCTGCTACGGCCTATTTGTTGTCGCGGTTGCAACAGTCCCAACTATTGCCTCGGCCGATTCATGCCGTGGTTGCCATGATGTCAGATAAGGATCGCGTGGAAAGTCTTGCGAATCTGAAAGCGGTGGTGACAAGCTGGTACCTTGCCGATCTCTCATTCATTTCGCGTGCGGCAACGGTTGATGAGCTACAGCAAACGTTGGCAGAGATGGGGTGTTCTGCTGTATCCAAAGGCAGCGTGGCCGATTGTTTGAGTGCGGCACACGGCGCTTCAAATCCAGGTGATATCATTCTGGTGTTCGGCTCTTTTCACACAGTTGCAGCAGGTCTGCAAGCCATTGACTACTCGTTTTAAGCGGGTGGATTAACTTTTTAGGCAGGGGTTTTAGGTGAGAGAATCAGTAAAACACCGTTTGATAGGCGCAGCAGTATTGACTGCGGTTGCTGTGTTGTTCTTGCCCAGCTTCTTCAAGGATCGTCAGCAATACCAGGTTGATACTGGCTCGCATATTCCCGGGCGCCCCAGTATTACGGCGGTTGACTTCAATGAGCCAGAGCAGCCCGAAGGCATAGAGCCTGCACCTGCACCTGAAACCATGTTTGTCCCTGCCGATTCGGAAGACATTGCTCCTGCTGACGATAAGAATCTGGATGACGAAAAGGCAGTGGTAGCCAGTGCGCCCAGCTCCTCAGCGGTTGTCGTTACATCCAGCTCGGCGATGTCTACGGCATCCAATGACTCAATGTTGCCTGAAGGTTGGGTGATTCAAGTTGCCAGCCTGAGCGCGCAAGAAGGAGCCAACAAATTGCGCGATCAATTGCAAGCGGAAGGGCATAGGGCCTATGTCAGGGTGGTTCCACTGGCTAATAACACCATCTATCGCGTTTTTATTGGGCCAAAGCAAAGTAAAGCTGAAGCCATGTCGGTTAAAACCCAGTTGGATAGTCGTCTGAAAGTTAATTCTCTCGTTTTACCCTTTAAACCCTAAAGCAATCAGCAGTCGACCTCTGTTAGAATGCGCGCCTCTGTAAACCACTCATTGCTGATATGGGAGCGGGCGGGTCTATGAATTGGGCTGATTGGGCCATTATCGCTATATTCTCGCTCTCCTGTTTGATAGGCCTGATCCGTGGGTTTGTACGTGAAGCCCTGTCATTGGTTATTTGGGTTGCTGCTGTGTTGGTTGCCAAAATGTTTGGCGGCCAGTTCGAATATCTTTTGGCTAATCAAATTGAAACGCCCTCTGTGCGTCTGATGACTGCCTATGCCGTGCTTTTTGTTGCAACTTTATTGCTGGGGGCTATGGCTAGCTACCTGATTGGTGCATTGGTGCGAGCGACCGGATTATCGGGCACAGATCGACTACTGGGTATGGTTTTTGGTGCTGCCCGGGCATTTATTGTGGTGATGGCCCTGCTTATTCTGTTGCCGGCTTTTTTGCCGGTCAATCAAGATGAATGGTGGCATGAGGCGCTATTGATTCCCCATTTTCTGGCGTGTGAAGAGTGGGCGCGATCAGCCTACGAACAGGTTAGCCAATGGTGGATGACGTTGTTCGGCAACCTTGACTCTCCTGAAAAAGTTTAACCTTGTTTAATTGTTATTGAGGCAATCTTATGTGCGGCATTGTAGGTATTGTGGGTAAACGCGATGTGAATGTGCAGCTTTACGATGCGTTGACGATCTTGCAGCACCGTGGACAGGATGCCGCCGGCATGGTCACCTGTCAGGATGGCCGTATGAGCCAACAAAAAGCCAATGGTCTGGTTCAGGATGTGTTTAGAACTCGCCACATGCAGCGCCTGTTAGGCAATATGGGGATTGGCCATGTTCGCTACCCAACGGCAGGCAGCTCTGGCCCTGCGCTGGCACAGCCGTTTTATGTGAACTCACCTTACGGTATTGCGCTTGCGCACAACGGCAACCTCACTAATGCCGATAAGCTCAGCGAAGATATTTTTAAAACCGACCTGCGCCATGTCAATACTGATTCAGATTCGGAAGTGTTGCTCAATGTGTTTGCACATGAAATGCAAATGCAGGGCAAACTCAGCCCGACTGCCGACGATATGTTTGCGGCTGTGGCCGGTGTGCACAATCGTGTTACCGGTGGTTATGCCGTGGTTGCCTTGATTGCGAATTACGGTTTGATTGCGTTCCGTGACCCCAATGGTATTCGTCCGCTGGTGTACGGAAAGCGTGCGGCGGAAGAGGGCGGGATTGAGTACATGGTGGCATCGGAAAGTGTTGCCTTGGATGTGCTCGGCTTTGAATTGATTGATGATGTTGCACCGGGCGAAGCCATTTACATCACCGAAGAAGGTGAGTTACATCGTCGCCAATGCGCTAAAGCGACACGCTTAACGCCGTGTATTTTTGAGCATGTGTATTTCGCGCGTCCCGATTCGATTATGGATGGTATTTCTGTTTACAAAGCGCGTTTGCGTCAGGGTGAAAAGCTCGCAGAGAAAATTTTGCGTGAGCGTCCTGATCACGATATTGACGTTGTTATTCCTATTCCGGATACCAGCCGTGTTGCTGGCCAGGCACTGGCGCAAAAACTGGGCGTGAAATTCCGCGAAGGTCTAGTAAAAAACCGCTACATTGGTCGCACATTTATTATGCCCGGCCAGCAGCAGCGTAAAAAATCCGTACGCCAGAAACTAAATCCCATTGAGTTGGAATTTAAAGGCAAAAATGTATTGCTGGTTGATGACTCCATTGTGCGCGGCACAACTTGCCAGCAAATTATCCAAATGGCACGGGATGTGGGTGCCAAGAAAGTGTATTTTGCTTCTGCTGCACCCGCTGTGAAATACCCGAACGTTTATGGGATCGATATGCCAACCACCGCCGAGTTGATTGCCCATGGCCATAGCGATGAGGACGTGTGCCGTGAAATTGGCGCAGATTGGTTGATTTACCAGAATTTGGACGATTTGATTGCGGCTTCCACCGAAGGTAACAACAAAGTGACCGAATTTGATTGTTCTGTATTTACCGGTGAATACTGTGCTGGCGATGTAACGCCAGAGTATTTGGAAAAAGTTGCTGCGGCCCGTAACGACAGTGCCAAGTCAGGCAAAAAAGTAAAACAAATGGAATTACCGATTGGCTTGCATAATGGCGCGGCACGCGGCTAAGAAACGATTGGATAATCGCAATGGATAATTTTGAAAATCATTTGGCGGAAGATCCGCTACTGGGCGCCGCACTGGATACCTTGGCTATTCGTGCCGGTCAAACACGTTCTCATGAAGGTGAGCACAGTGAAGCACTTTATCTGACATCGAGCTATGTGTTTGGCAGTGCACAAGAAGCTGCTGAACGATTTTCCGGTGCACAAGAGGGAAATGTTTACTCGCGCTACACCAACCCTACGGTGCGCATGTTTGAAGAGCGCATTGCAGCACTGGAAGGTGCAGAAGCGGCAGTGGGCACCTCCTCGGGTATGGCTGCCATTTTGTCGACTTGCATCGCGCTATTAAATTCGGGTGATCACATTCTGTGTTCGCGCAGTGTGTTTGGGACAACCACCGTATTGTTTACCAAATTCCTGCAAAAATTTGGTGTGAGCACGACCTTCGTTAATCCGACTGATTACACCGAATGGGAGGCTGGTTTTACTGCCAGCACCAAGTTAGTTTTTGTTGAGTCGCCCTCGAACCCATTGTGCGATGTGATTGATCTCCAACGCTTGGCGGATTTAACCCATGCCCACGGTGCGTTGTTTGTGGTCGACAAC
>JACCDS011933751.1_pt1 | contig 16216 bp, 14 predicted proteins | sample 7446441 | NCBI WGS metagenome assembly JACCDS01 (sample SAMN15323445, study PRJNA562643) | freshwater metagenome | isolation source: river surface water | place: USA:Blue River Watershed | collected 2017-08-17
CCTGGGGCTGGTACGACAGCATCGACCAGGGCGAGCGCTTCAAGGTCAAGCGCATCCAGGTCAAGCCCGGCGCCAGCCTGAGCCTGCAGAAGCACCACCACCGCGCCGAGCACTGGATCGTCGTCACGGGCACCGCCCAGGTGACCTGCGGCGGCAAGCCGATCCTGCTGGGCGAGAACCAGTCGACCTACATCCCGCTGGGCGAGGTGCATCGCCTGGCCAATCCGGGCAAGGTGCCGCTGGAGATCATCGAGGTGCAGAGCGGGGCGTATCTGGGGGAGGATGACATCGTGCGGTTTGAGGACGCGTACGGCCGATGAACCTCGACCACGCCACCATTGCCGTCATCGGCCTGGGCTATGTTGGCCTGCCGCTGGCCGTGGAGTTCAGCCGGCGGCGTCCGGTGATCGGCTTCGACATCCATCCCGGGCGTATCGCCGAATTGCAGGCCGGGCGCGACGCCACGCTGGAGGTCTCCGCCGGCGAGCTGCAGGCGGCGGGGCAGCTGTGTTTCACCGCCAACGCCGAGGATCTGCGTGCCTGCCAAGTGTTCATCGTGACGGTGCCTACGCCTGTGGATCGGGCGAACCGGCCTGACATGGCCGCGCTGGTACGGGCCAGCGAGACCGTGGGCCGCGTCATGCCGGCTGGCGCTGTCGTCATCTTCGAATCCACCGTCTACCCGGGCGCGACCGAGGAGGTGTGTGTGCCCGTGCTTGAGCGGCATTCCGGCAAGGTCTACAACCGCGACTTCTACTGCGGCTACAGCCCGGAGCGCATCAACCCCGGCGACAAGCAGCATCGCCTGCCGGCGATCCGCAAGGTCACCAGCGGCTCCACGCCGGCGGCGGCCGAGGCCGTGGATGCCCTGTACCGCCAGATCATCACGGCCGGCACCCACCGCGCTAGCAGCATCCGGGTGGCCGAGGCCGCCAAGGTCATCGAGAACACCCAGCGCGACCTGAACATCGCGCTGATGAATGAGCTGTCACTGATCTTCGAGCGGCTGGGCATCGACACGCTCGAGGTGCTGGAGGCCGCCGGCACCAAGTGGAACTTCCTGCCCTTCCGGCCGGGCCTGGTGGGCGGGCACTGCATCGGCGTCGATCCCTACTACCTGACGCACAAGGCCCAGGAGGTGGGCTACCACCCCGAGGTCATCCTGGCCGGGCGCCGGATCAACGACAGCATGGCCGGCCACGTGGCCGACCAGGTGGTCAAGCTCATGCTGCGCAAACAGATTCCCGTGCTGGACAGCCGCGTGCTGGTGCTGGGCCTGACCTTCAAGGAGAACTGCCCCGACTTGCGCAACACCAAGGTTGTGGACCTGATCAACACGCTGCAGAGCTACAGTGCGCGGGTTGACGTCTACGACCCTTGGATCGACGTGGCCGAGGCCGAGCGTGAGCACGGCCTGCAGTGCCTGCGCGAGCTGCCGGCAACGGGCGGCTATGCCGCAGTGGTACTGGCGGTCGGGCACCGCGAGTTCATCGACATGGGGGCGCCGGCCATCCGCGCCCTTGCCAGCGCGGTTTCCGTGCTCTACGACGTGAAAGGCGTGCTGCCGCAGGGCGCGGCGGACGGACGGCTGTGAAGATTCTCGTCACCGGCGCCGCCGGCTTCATCGGCATGCACGTCTGCCAGCGCCTGCTGGCGCGTGGCGATGCCGTGGTCGGCTTGGATAACCTGAACGACTATTACGATGTGGCGCTCAAGCAGGCCCGGCTGGACCGCCTGCTCCCGCACGCCGGCTTCACTTTCTACAAGGTGGACGTGGCCGACCGGGCCGGCATGGCGGCGCTGTTCGAGCGCGTGCGTCCGCAGCGTGTCATCCACCTTGCGGCACAGGCCGGGGTGCGCTACTCGCTCACGAATCCGCACGCCTATGTCGATGCCAATCTGCAGGGTTTCGTCAACCTCCTGGAAGGATGCCGCCATGCCGGGGTAGAGCACCTAGCCTATGCCAGCAGCTCGAGCGTCTACGGCGGCAATACGGCGCTGCCTTTCAGCGAGCACCAGAACGTAGACCATCCGGTCAGTCTGTATGCGGCGACCAAGAAGGCCAACGAGCTGATGGCGCACACCTACAGCCACCTGTTCCGGCTGCCGACCACCGGCCTGCGCTTCTTCACGGTCTACGGGCCCTGGGGGCGGCCGGACATGGCGCTATTCCTCTTCACCCGCGCCATGCTGGATGGGCGTCCGATCGACGTGTTCAACCATGGCCGGATGGTGCGAGACTTCACCTACATCGACGACATCGTCGAGGGCGTCGTGCGCGTCATCGACAAGCCGGCCGAGCCTGCCGGCGGCTTCGACCCCGTGCGACCTGACCCGGCGACCAGCAATGCGCCCTACCGGGTCTTTAACATCGGCAACAACCGGCCGACGCCACTGATGGACTACATCATCGCGCTGGAGCGGGCGCTGGGCATCACGGCCCGCAAGAACTTCCTGCCCATGCAGCCGGGCGACGTGCCGGCCACCGCCGCCAGCACCGACGAACTGAACGCCTGGGTCGGCTTCCGCCCGGACACCTCGGTGGAGGATGGCGTGGCCAGGTTCGTGGATTGGTACAGGGGCTATTACTCGCCATGAAGATCACTGTCTTCGGTGCCGGCTATGTCGGCTTGGTGCAAAGTGCGGTGCTGGCCGATGCCGGGCACCATGTCCTGTGTGTCGATGTCGACGCGCAGCGTGTCGCCCGGCTGCAGCAGGGCATCATTCCGATCTTCGAGCCGGGGTTGGAAGCGCTGGTCAGCCGCAATGCGGCGCAGGGCCGGCTCGAATTCACCGACGATGCGCCGCGCGGCGTCCTGCACGGGGCCGTCCAGTTCATCGCCGTGGGCACCCCGCCAGGCGAGGACGGAAGCGCCGACCTGCGCCATGTGCTGGAGGTGGCCCGCACCATCGCGCTGCACATGGACGGCTATCGTTGCGTGGTCGACAAGTCCACGGTGCCGGTGGGCACCGCCGACCAGGTGCAGGCCCGCATTGCGGCGGTGCTGTCCGGGCGTGGCGCCAGCCATCCGTTCGACGTCGTCTCCAATCCGGAATTCCTCAAGGAGGGCGACGCCGTCAACGACTGCCGGCGCCCTGACCGCATCATCCTGGGGACCCGGAGCGCGCGCGCGGAACAGCTGCTGCGCGAGCTCTATGCGCCGTTCAACCGTAACCACGACAAGATCATCGTCATGGATGCGCGCAGCGCCGAGCTGACCAAATACGCGGCCAACTGCATGCTGGCCACCAAGATCAGCTTCATGAACGAGATGGCCAGCCTGGCTGAACGCTTCGGTGCCGATATTGAGGCGGTGCGCCGCGGCATCGGCAGCGATCCGCGCATCGGCTATCACTTCATCTACCCCGGGGTCGGCTACGGCGGCAGCTGCTTTCCCAAGGACGTGGCCGCACTGGTCCGCTCGGCCGAGGCCTCCGGCTTCGACCCCAAGGTGCTGAAGGCCGTGGAGGCCCGCAACCGGGAGCAGAAGAACATCCTGTTCGGCAAGCTTTTTAGCCATTTCGAGGGCGACCTGCGCGGCCGGACCATCGCCCTGTGGGGCCTGGCCTTCAAGCCCAACACCGACGACATGCGCGAGGCGCCCAGCCGGGTGCTCATGGAGTCGCTGTGGGCTGCCGGGGCCAGGGTGCAGGCCTACGACCCTGCGGCCATGACGGAAGCCCGGCTGCTGTATGGCGAGCGCGAGGATCTCCGGCTGTGCGCCAGCATGGAGGCCGCGATCGAGGGGGCCGATGCGCTGGCCATCGTCACCGAATGGCAGGTCTTCCGCGCGCCGGACTTCGAGCTGATCCGGCGTACGCTGGCCCAGCCGGTGATCTTTGACGGCCGCAACCTTTACGAGCCGGCCAGCATGCGCAGCCTGGGCTTTCGCTACTACAGCGTCGGGCGCAGTGCATGAAGTCCCTGCGTCGGGTTTGGCAGCATCTGGTCAACCCGGACTCGAGTCACGGAAGGATCGCCAAGGGCCTGTTCTGGGTCGGGCTGTTCCTGCTGCTGGGCAAGGTGGCCGGCGCGGCCAAGGAGATGGCGATCGCGTGGCGCTACGGCGTCGGTGCCGAGACCGATGCCTACCTCTTCGTCTACAACCTGATCAGCTGGCCGGTGGCGGTGTGGTCGAGCGCGCTGACCGTGGTGCTGGTCCCGCTGGTGGCTCGTGCGGGAGCTCAGGCGCCGCCGGAGCTGCCGCGCTTCCACGCCGAACTGCTCGGAGCCACCCTGCTGGGCGCCATGCTGCTGCTGACGCTAGCCTGGTTCGGCCTGCCCCCGCTGCTGGCGTCTTCCTGGGCCGGGCTGGAGGCAGGCGTACTGCCGGCAGCACTGGCCGCCCACGCGGGCATGATCTGGCTCCTGCCGCTGGGGACGCTGGCCGCCGTCTATGCGGCCTGGATGCTGGCCGCTGGCCATCATGCGAACTCCCTGCTGGAGGCCGTGCCGGCCCTGGTCATCCTGCTGGTGCTGCTGCTGGTGCCGACGCCGGGCCTGGCGCCCCTGCTCTGGGGCACGGTGGCGGGGGCAGCGTTTCATCTGCTGGTGCTGGCACTCCTGTTCCGGGGGCGTGGCGAGACCGGCTGGCTCCGCCTGGGGTGGACATCGCGCCACTGGGGGGTCTTCATGCAGGGCTTCACGCTGGCCTTGGCCGGCCAGGTGGTCATGAGCCTGATTGGCCTGGTCGACCAGTTCTTCGCCGCCCACCTGGGGCAGGGCGCGGTCGCCACCTACGCCTATGCCAGCCGGGTTCTCGCCCTGATCCTTGCCCTCGGGGCGACCGCAGTGAGCCGTGCAACCATGCCGGTCTTCGCGGCGGTCCGGGACGGGGACGGGCAGGGTACCCGGTCGGTGGTCCGCCAATGGGGGCGGTGGATGTTCGTGCTGGGCCTGCTGGCCACGGGTCTGGCGGTCTGGCTGGCGCCCTGGGCGGTCCAGCTGCTGTTCGAACGAGGCCGCTTCACGGCCCAGGACAGCGCGGCGGTGACGGAGGTGCTGCGCCATGGACTGCTGCAGCTGCCGTTCTTTGCCGCCGGGCTGATCTATGTGTCTTGGCTGACCAGCCAGCGCCGCTATGCGACCCTGCTGGTGATCGCCGCCTGCAATCTGGGCGTCAAGATCGGCGCGGCCACCGTGCTGGTGGCCTGGCTGGGGCTACCGGGCCTTATGCTGTCAAATGTCGTGATGCTGGCCGTCGCGCTGCTGCTGTTCCTCGTCGTCGGTCAATTCGCGGAGCGATCTGTTTCATGAAGCCTGTCACTGCCTTTCGTCTTCTGCAGATCCTGCTGGGTGTCCGGCAGGACGAGCCGCTCGGCTTCCAGGCCCTGGCCAGGTTTGCGCGACGCCTGGTGCCGGGCTATCGGCTGACGTGGCCGGAGTTGGCGTGGTTTCAGAACCCGAGCCTGACTTCAGTGCTGGAGAAATACGGCGAGGCCGAAGGCTTCAATGCGCACCGGCGGCTGGCGCTGCAGCAGTTGTTGCGACTGACCGCGGCGGTGCCGGGGGATACCGCCGAGTGCGGCGTCTATCTGGGATGCGGCAGCGAACTCATCCTGCAATCCAGTCAGCGGACTTCGCATGCCAGAGAACACTTTGTCTTCGATTCCTTCGAGGGGCTGAGTGCGCCCTCGGGCCAGGACGGCTCCTACTGGAGTGCTCATGACCTGGCGGTGGACGAGCAGACGGTGCGGCGGAATCTGGCCGGCTTCGAGGGCGTGACCTTTTGCCGGGGCTGGATACCAGCGCGCTTCGACGAGGTGCGGGAGCGCCGGTTCTCGTTCGTGCATGTCGATGTCGACCTGTACGGGCCGACCCTGGCGAGCATTCAGTTCTTCTACGATCGGCTGAACCCGGGCGGGCTCTTCGTCTGCGACGACTACGGTTTCCTGACCTGTCCCGGCGCCACGCAGGCGGTTGACGAGCATCTGGCCGGGAAACCTGAAAAAATGGTGCTGCTCCCCGGGGGCGGGGGCTTCTTCATCAAGGGATGCGCGACCGCGACGGAGTAGGCATGCAGCAGGAAAAGATTTGGCACTATTTCCAGGCCGGGGGGGGCGCGGGCGATGCCTTTGCGCAGGCGCGGCCGCGCTACGAGTTCCTGGCCGGGCGGACCCGGCCGGGGGACCACGTGCTCAACATCGGCGTCGGCCGGGGCGGGCTGGAGGCGCTGCTGCTGGGCCGGGGCGTTCAGGTCAGTTGCCTGGATCCGGGGGAGAAGGCGATCGAGGTCCTGCGGCAGCGGCATGGCTTGGGCGAGCGGGCCCAGGTGGGCTATTCGCAGGCCATGCCCTTCCCTGATGCCACGTTTGACGTGGTCGTCATGTCGGAAGTGCTGGAGCACCTGGAGGATGAGGTGCTGGCACGCACGCTGGTCGAGGTGGCGCGGGTCCTGAAGCCCGGGGGCGCCTTCATTGGCACGGTGCCGGCCGACGAGAACCTGCAGGAGGGGCTGGTGATGTGCCCGCACTGCGGCGAGTCGTTCCATCGCTGGGGCCACCTGCAGAGTTTCGGTGCGGATCGCCTGCGTACCCTGCTGGCCAGCCGTTTCGGGGCAGTCGAGCTGCAGCGGCACTATTTTGGCGACCATCGCTCGCTCAATCTGAAGGGGCGCCTGGGCTGGGTGCTGAAGAAGAGCCTGGTCCGGATCGGCGTCAAGGGAGGGGGGGAGAGTTACTTCTTTTCCGCCCGCCGGACTTGAAGCTGCTGTTCTACATCCATTCTCTCGACGGCGGGGGAGCGGAGCGGGTGACCGCCAGCCTAGCCAACCACTGGGCGCAGGCGGGATGGGATGTCATGATCGTCACCGTGGCCGCCTCCGCGTCGCCCGCCTACGCGCTGCACCCGGCCGTGCGGTGCATCGGGCTCGGCTTGGCCGGGGCGAGCGGCCATCGCCTCGCCGGCCTGTTGCAGAACCTGCGCCGGATCGGACGCTTGCGCCAGCTGCTGCGCCAGGCCCGGCCGGACGTCGCCGTGGCCATGATGACCGAGGCCAACATTGGGCTGGCCTGGGCGGCGCTGGGGCTGCGCGGACTGCGCACGGTGGGCTCCGAGCGCATCCACCCGCCGCAGCATCCCCTGGCGGCCGTGTGGGAGGCCCTGCGCCGCCATAGCTACGGGCGGCTGTCTTCGGTGGTGGCCTTGACGCGGGAGAGCGCGGACTGGATCAGGCAGCACACCACGGCCAGGCGCGTCGACGTGATCCCGAACGCCGCAAACTGGCCGCTGCCCATGCTGCCGCCGACGCTGCCGCCGGAGACGGTCTGCCCGGTGGGCCGGCGCCTGGTGCTGGCCGTGGGGCGGCTGGAGGCCCAGAAGGGCTTTGACCTGCTGCTCGCGGCCTACGCAGCGCTCGCCGACCGCCAGCCCGACTGGGACCTCGTGATCCTGGGCGAGGGACCGGCGCGGGCGCGCCTGCAGGACCTAGTCCGGGCGGCCGGGTTGGCCGGCCGGGTCCACCTGCCGGGCCGCGCGGGCAACATGCCCCAGTGGTACCGGCGCGCGGACCTTTATGTGCTGAGCTCGCGGTTCGAGGGCTTTCCCAACACCCTGGTCGAGGCCATGATGTACGGCGTGCCGGCCGTGAGCTTCGATTGCGATACCGGTCCGCGGGATATCATTCGAGACGATATCAATGGCTTGCTGGTACCCCCTGGTGATGCGCAACGCCTGCGCGCAGCGATGGAGCGGATAATGGCCGATGCCGGTCTGCGCGCGAGGTTGGCGGGCGCTGCCACCGACGTCAGGGTGCGCTACGCAATGGAGAAGATCGGCCAGCGATGGGCGACGCTGTTTGGAGAACTGCTGGGTGACGACGCACGAAGATGAGATCAGGGCGGGCGAGCGGTTCGCCTTCGGCGCCAACTGGGCGCGCTTCCTTGGCGTCCTGAACGAGGAGCGGATTGCCGAGGCCGAGCGTTCGCTGCGCGGGATGCTGGGCGTGGACGACCTGCGCGGCAAGCGCTTTCTCGATGCGGGCAGCGGCTCGGGCCTGTTCAGCCTGGCGGCGCGACGGCTGGGCGCCCGAGTGCACTCGTTCGACTACGACCCGATGTCGGTGGCCTGTACCCGCGAACTCAAGCAACGCTACTTCGCTGACGATCTGGACTGGACCGTCGAGGAGGGCTCGGTGCTGGATGCAGGCTACCTGAACCGTTTGGGGAGCTTCGACATCGTGTACAGCTGGGGTGTGTTGCACCACACCGGCGCCATGTGGCAGGCGATCGAGAATGTCGTACGGATGGTTGCGCCGGCCGGTGTGCTCTTCATTGCCATCTACAACGACCAGGGCGGCGCGTCGCACCGATGGAAGCTGCTGAAGAGGTTGCACAACCGGCATCGCTGGCTGCGCATGCCCCTGGAGATCTACACCGTGGTACGCCAGTGGGCCATCACCGTGGTCAAGGACACCCTGGGCGGGCACCCGCTGCGCTCATGGAAGGGCTACAAATCCTCCCGCGGCATGTCTGCCTGGCATGACGTGGTGGACTGGATCGGCGGCTATCCATTCGAGGTGGCCAAGCCCGAGCAGGTCTTCGACTTCTGCAAGGCGCTGGGCTTCCGCCTGGAGCGGCTGCAGACCTGTGCCGGCGGCCTGGGCTGCAACCAGTTCGTGCTCGTCCGTTCCGCCTGACATGAAGCAGGGCCGGCGGCATGTGCTGATCCTGATCCCGACCCTGCAGGGCGGCGGCGCCGAGCGGGTCATGGTCACGCTGCTGCGGCATCTCGATCGTACCCGGTTCCGGTTCACGCTGGCGGTGGTGGATACACGCGTTGCCCTGTTCCGCCGGGATGTTCCGGCAGACGTGGACTTCGTCGACCTGGGCTGCCGCCGGGTCCGCCATGCGCTGCCTGCGATCCTGCGTCTGGTCTGGCGGCTCCGGCCCGACGCCATCCTCTCGACGCTGGGGCATCTCAATCTGGCGTTGGCCCTGTTGCGATCGTTTATGCCTCAAGGCGTGCGCCTGCTGGCGCGCGAGACCGTTGTTGTCAGCCACAACCTCCGGCAGGAAGGCGGTGCCTGGCGCTGGGCGCTGGCCTATCGGTTGCTCGGCCGCGCCTTCGACGTGCTGATCTGCCAGTCGCAGGACATGCGCGACGACCTGGTGGCCAACTTCGGCATCCCGGCGGACAAGACCGTCGTCATCAACAACCCGGTCGATGTGGCGCACCTGCGCCGGCTGGCGGCGGAAACGGTCCCGGCTGCGGCCCGGGGCGGTGGCGATCCGGGCGTGCTGCGGCTAGTGGCGGCCGGTCGTTTCGTCGCGCAGAAGGGTTTCGACCTGCTGCTCGATGCGCTCGCCCGCTGCCGGGATCTGGACATCGAACTGACCCTCCTGGGGGAGGGGCCGCTGCGCCCGGCCCTAGAGGCGCAGGCACGCGTGCTGGGCTTGAGCGCGCGCGTGCATTTCGCCGGCTTCCAGTCCAACCCTTACCCTTTCCTGCGTTGGGCCGACGCCTTCGTGTTGAGCTCCCGCTTCGAGGGCTTTCCCAACGTGGTGCTCGAGGCGCTCGCGTGCGGCCGGCCGGTGATTGCCACCCCGGCGCCGGGCGGGGTGCGTGAAATCCTGGCGGGCATCGAGGGCTGCGTGCTGGCCTCTGCCACGTCCGCTGACGCGCTGGCGCAGGCCATCCGACGGTTTGTGCGGGGTGGTGAGGTTCCCGTCGCGGCAGTGGCGCCCTACACGGTCGAGACCATCTGCCGGCGCTACGAGGCGTTGCTGATGTGAAGATCTCGCTGGTCTTTGTGATCACCGGACTGGGCACCGGAGGGGCGGAGATGATGCTGCTCAAGCTGCTGGAGCGGATCGACCGCAGCCGGTTCGACGTGCACGTGATCTCCCTCGCCACGCTGGGCGACATCGGGCCGCACATCCAGGCTCTCGGCATCGGTGTTGAGGCCCTTGGCATGCGCGGCGGGCTGCCCAGCCCGCTGCGCTTTCTGCGGTTGGTGCGACGCCTGCGCGCGCTGCGGCCCGACGTGGTGCAAACCTGGATGTACCACGCCGATCTGCTCGGGGGACTGGCGGCGCGCTGGACCGGGCTGCGGCGTGTCGTCTGGGGCATCCGGAACACCAACCTCGATTCTGACAAGACCAAGTGGACCACCCGAGCCGTGGTGCGTCTGTGCAGCGGTCTGTCGACCCGTCTGCCCGTGCGCATCGTCAGCTGTTCGGATGCCGCAGTGCGCGTGCACGCAGCACTTGGCTACGATGCCGGCAAGATGCGGGTCATCCCCAACGGTTTCGACCTGTCTCGCTTCGTGCCGGATGCGCCGATGCGCACCGCGGTGCGGGCCGAACTCGGGCTGGCCGGCGACGCGCCCCTGGTGGGCATGGTCGCGCGCTACGACCCGATGAAGAACCACGCCGGCTTCATCCAGGCGGCGGCAGCCATCCGCCAGCAGGTGCCGGCGGCCTGCTTCGTGATGGTCGGTCTGGGCGTCGATGCCGCCAACCCGGCGCTGGCGGGCGCCATCGCGGCGGCGGATCTGGGCGGCTCGGTCCGCCTGCTCGGGCAGCGCCGCGACATTGCGCGCCTGATGGCCGCGCTGGATGTGCTGGCCTTGCCTTCGCATGGCGAGGCTTTCCCGAATGTGCTGGGCGAGGCGATGGCCTGCGGCGTGCCCTGCGTTACCACCGACGTCGGCGATGCCGCCTACATCGTCGGTGCGACCGACCAGGTCGTGCCGCCCGGCGACATGGCGGCTCTGGCCGACAGGATCGTCCGGCTGCTGGGGCTGGAGCCGTCGGCGTTCGAGCAGCTGCGGCGGGACGCGCGTGCGCGGGTCGATGCGCTGTTCGAGATCGGGCGGGTCGTTCGGCAGTATGAGGACCTCTATGCAGAACTGGTGCGGGGCTAGGCTCTGATGTGCGGCCTGGCAGGCTTCTTCCGGCCCCAGGGCCTGGCGCAGGATGCGCAGGCCCAGGCGCGGCGCATGGCCGACCAGCTGGTTGCGCGTGGGCCTGACGACTCCGGGGTCTGGGCCGACGAGCCGGCGGGTATTGCGCTGGCGCATCGCCGCCTGGCCATCGTCGATCTGTCGCCGGCCGGCCACCAGCCCATGGCATCAAGCTCCGGGCGCTACGTGATCGCCTTCAACGGCGAGATCTACAACCATGCCCGGCTGCGCGAAGAGCTGACGCGCGCCGGTCTGGCGCCGGCCTGGCGTGGCCACTCGGATACCGAGACGCTGCTGGCCGGCTTCGACACCTGGGGGCTGGAGGCGACGGTGCGGCGCAGCGTGGGGATGTTCGCGTTCGCCGTCTGGGACCGGCAGGCACGGGTGCTCGTCCTAGGCCGGGACCGGCTGGGCGAGAAGCCGCTCTACTATGGCTGGCAGGGCGACACGCTGCTGTTCGGCTCGGAGCTCAAGGCGTTGAAGGAGCACCCCTCCTTTGCCGCACCGGTCGACCGCGACGCGCTCGCCCTGCTGATGCGGCACAACGCCGTCCCTGCGCCCTACTCGATCTACCGCGGCATCCACAAACTCCTGCCGGGCACCCTGCTGACGGTCGCACAGCGCGGTCGCGAGACGGCGCCGATCCCGTACTGGGATGCGCGCCAAGTGGTGCGCGACGGTCTGGCCGGGCCATTCCAGGGCACGCCCGACGAGGCTGTCGCGCGGCTGGACGCGCTATTGCGCGAGGCGGTCGCTCAGCAGATGATGGCAGATGTTCCCTTGGGCGCGTTCCTGTCCGGCGGCGTCGATTCCTCGACCGTGGTGGCGCTGATGCAGGCACAAAGCCGCCAGCCGGTGCGCACCTTCACCATCGGCTTCCACGAGGCCGGCTACAACGAGGCCAAGCACGCGGCGGCGGTGGCCCGCCACCTGGGAACCGACCACACGGAACTGTACGTTTCGGCACGGCAGGCCATGGACGTGATTCCCCGCCTGCCGGCGCTGTACTGCGAGCCCTTTGCCGACGCGTCCCAGATCCCGACCTTCCTGGTCAGCCAGCTGGCGCGCCGGCATGTAACGGTCAGCCTGTCAGGTGATGGGGGCGACGAACTCTTCGGTGGCTATCCCCGCTACCTGCTGGGGCAGCGTCTGTGGGGCCGGCTGTCCCGCCTGCCGGCCGGCCTGCGACGCGGCTTGGCCGGCGCTATCCAGGTCTTGCCGCCGGCCGCCTGGAATTGCCTGCTGGGCCCCGTACAGCCCTTGTTGCCCGCCCGCTGGGCCCGGCCCGGCGACAGGTTGCACAAGGGGGCGGCGCTGCTGGCGGCTCGGAGTTCGGCGGAGTTCTACCGCGGCCTGGTGAGCCACTGGTCGGAGCCCGCCGCCCTGGTCCTGGGCGCACAGGAGCCGCCGACGGTGCTGACCGATCCCGCGCGCCAGCCGCGGACCGACGGCTTCGTGCACCAGATGATGGCGCTGGACCTGGTGAGTTACCTGCCGGACGACATCCTGGCCAAGGTGGACCGTGCAGCCATGGGGGTGAGCCTGGAGACCCGCGTCCCCCTGCTGGACCACCGGGTGGTGGAGTACGCATGGACGCTGCCGCTGGTATGCAAGCTGCGCGCCGGCGAGGGCAAGTGGCCCTTGCGGCAGGTGCTGTACAACTATGTGCCGCGCGAGCTGATCGAGCGACCCAAGATGGGCTTTGGCATTCCGCTGGACAGCTGGCTGCGGGGGCCGCTGCGCGATTGGGGCGAAAGCCTGCTGGAGGCATCCCGGTTGCGGCAGGAGGGCTATTTCGACGTGGCCCTGGTGCGTGCCGCTTGGGACGAGCACCTCTCGGGACAACGCAACTGGCAGTACCTGCTGTGGGACGTGCTGATGTTCCAGGCCTGGCTGGCCGAGCAGTAGCAATCTGCTCGCTAGCGCGAACCAAAACCGCCGAGCACGATACGCACCGTCTTGTATGCGATCAGCAGATCGAGCGCCATTGAATAGTGCGCGACGTAGTACAGGTCGTAGCTCAGCTTGACGGCCGTCTCGTCCTCGGTGCCTGCGTAACCCTGCAGCACCTGGGCCCAGCCGGTCAGCCCGGGGCGCACCAGGTGCCGATAGGGGTAGGCGTGGATCCGGCGGGCGAAGCCCTCGACGAACTGCACCTGCTCCGGGCGCGGGCCGATCAGGCTCATGTCGCCGATGAGGACATTCCAGAGCTGGGGTAGTTCGTCCAGCCGGGTGCGCCGGATGAAGCGGCCCAGCCGTGTGATGCGTGGATCGTCACGCAGGGCGAAGCGGGCCGAGGCGGGTGCCGGGCTGTGCTGCATGCTGCGGAACTTCCAGAGCCGGAAGCTACGCCCGTTCAGGCCCACGCGCGCTTGGCTGAACAGGGACGGGCCGGGCGAGTCCAGGCGCACGGCCAGCGCAACCAGCAGGCACAGCGGCAGCCAGACCGGCAGGGTGACGATGACGGCACTGACGTCCATGACGCGCTTGACCACGTCGTAGGCGGGGTTGCCGTCGAGCTGCCAGAGCTCGTTTTCATGGGAGGGCAGCATCTTGCGCCCGGTCAGCATCTCGGCCAGGGCGTCGACGCTGTAGAGCCTTACATGGCCGAGCTTGAGATGGCTGAGCAGTTCGCTGCGGGCCTCGCTGCCGGGCGCGCCGGTATCCACCACCACACCGTCCAGGTCGCTCAGGTCCGGCGCGGCCGCGCCGGGCAGGCCAGGCCAGGAGACGAGTTCGACCGACTGGCGCATCAGGGCGCTGGCGCCGACCAGGGCTTGCAGGCGCTGGGGCACACTGGCGTCGAGGCAGGCCAGCCGCGGCACATGCAGCCGGCGGTGGCGGCGCTCGCCCAGCGCGAACCAGGCCAGGGACAGCACGTACACCAGCAGGACCGCGCCGCGGGAATAGGGCTGCTGCAGCAGCGCGAAGCCCAGCGGCGTCAGCAGGAAGGGCATGGCCGTGGTCACAATCAGCAGGCCGACTCGCTCGGTGAGGGGGACTCCGGCGCCGCGGTAGAGCCAGTGCGAAGCCAGCAGATAGGGCAGGATGCACCACAGGATGGTGATCGGGAAGTGGTGGGTCACCCACTGGCCTTGCTGCAGGCCCAGGCCCAGGGCATAGGCGCCGGCGATCCAGAGCAGGCCGGCCAGCGACCACGACAGCTGCGCCCGCTGGCGGCGGGCGACCGGCGAGGCAAAGGCCTGCCGTTCAGCGGTGGAAGGGGCGCTCATGAGGCCGGATTTGACCATAGACCGCCAGCACGGCCGCGGCCATGCGGGCCGGCGCGCACTGTCCTTCGTAGCGCCGGCGGGCAGCCGCGCCCATGCGCGCACGCACATGGGGCTGCCCGGCCAGCGCGACCAGGGCGTCGGCCAGGGCCTGCGGCCGATTGGGCAGCAGCCAGCCCTCCCGGTCGTGGTCGATCAGCTCATGCAGGCCCGGCAGGTCGCTGCCCAGCACCGGCAGGCCGGCGCGCAGGGCCTCGATCACCGAAATGGGCAGCCCTTCATGGTCGGACAGCAGGACGAACAGGCTGTGTCTGGCCAGCCGGTCCGCGACGTCGGCGACATCGCCGGTGAAGGTGACGCCCCGCAGCCCCTGCGCCCGGGCCTGCTGCTCCAATGCGGCCCGCAGCGGGCCATCGCCGACCAGCGTGGCCGGAATCTCGCGCCCCAGCCGGGCCGCGGCCAAGGCCAGGGCCTGCAGCAGCAGATCGTGCCGCTTGGGTGGCGCGCAGCGCGCCACCATAATCAGCCGCATCGGTTCCGCGGCCGGGTCGGCGCGCAACGGGAGATCGTGGATCGCGTTGCGCACCACGCTGATGCGGCGCGCCGGCAGGGGCAGGCGCCGGGCCAGCCCGCGTTCGTGCGCCGACACGCAGATCATGTGGGCGGTCCGGGGGGCGAGCAGCCATTCGACCAGCAGCGCGGCCAGCCGTTGTCGCCAGGGGGCCTCGGGCTTGAAGCCGAAGCCATGCACCGTGTAGACCACCGGAATCCGGGTCAGCAGCCCGGCGAGGCGGGCCGTCACGCCGGCGATCGCGCTGTGGGCGTGGATGACGTCCGGGCGCTCCTGCCACAGGATCCGCCGCAGGGCGAGCGCGCTGCGCAGGACGCGCCAGGGCGACAGGGAGTTCACCATTGACGGCAGGCGCCGGGGGGGGATCCCCAGGTCGGCGAGGCGGGTCTCCAGCGAGTTGCCGGCATCCTGGCCGCCAATGACGGCAGCCAGGGTGACCTGACCCTGCAGCGCCCGGCAGATCTCCAGCAGATGGGTTTGTGCGCCCCCGGCCTCGCCCTTGGTGATGATCTGCAACACTTTCATGGACAGGTATTGTTGCCGATCAGGTACAGGGGCCGGCCGGAAGCGGCCATTCAGGCGGCGGCCTGCCTGGTTGAGATATTATTTCCGTGGCGGTATCTGAATATTATCTGGATACCTCTCGATATTTCTCAAATTACTGGAGTCGAATCTCATGGGCAATCTGGTTGATATCCAGCAGCAGATCGAAAAACTCCAGAAGCAGGCCTCCGATATCCGCGCCCGGGAGTTCGACAAGACCATCAAGGACATCCTGGCCCAGATGCAGGCCTTCGGCATCACGCTCAAGGACCTGCAGCAGGCCATGGGCCAGGGGCGCGCCGGCAAGGGGCGGGGCAAGGCGGCCGGCAAGCGCACGGTGAAGAAGCCCGCCGCCAGGAAACGCAGCGCCCAGGCCGGCACCACCGTGGCGGCCAAGTACCGTGGCCCCGGTGGCGAGACCTGGAGTGGCCGTGGCCTGATGCCGAAATGGCTGGCGGCGCTGGTGGCTCAGGGGCGCAGCAAGGACGAGTTCGCCATCCGGTCCTGAGCCGGCTGGCCGGTGTCGGCGATGGGGCAAAATCCGGTTCACGCATCCCCGTGTACCGATCATGACCGACACCACTTCCATCGCCCCCCGCGACAAGGCCGAGATCCTGGCCCAGGCGCTGCCCTATATCCGCAAGTTCCATGGCAAGACCATGGTCATCAAGTACGGCGGCAACGCCATGACGGATCCGGAGCTGCAAAAAGCCTTTGCCGAGGACGTGGTGCTGCTCAAGCTGGTGGGCATCAACCCGGTGGTGGTGCACGGCGGCGGGCCGCAGATCGAGACCGCCCTCAAGCGCCTGGGCAAGAAGGGCGAGTTCATCCAGGGCATGCGCGTCACCGATGCCGAGACCATGGAAGTGGTGGAGTGGGTGCTCGCTGGCGAGGTGCAGCAGGACATCGTGGGCCTGATCAACCAGGCCGGCGGCAAGGCCGTGGGCCTGACCGGGCGCGACGGCGGC
>JACCDS011175659.1_pt1 | contig 16214 bp, 16 predicted proteins | sample 7446441 | NCBI WGS metagenome assembly JACCDS01 (sample SAMN15323445, study PRJNA562643) | freshwater metagenome | isolation source: river surface water | place: USA:Blue River Watershed | collected 2017-08-17
GCAGGGGCAGGGCCTGGAACATGGTGGCTGGAAAGAGACCCGCCTCCATGCCGATGAAGCCAAAACCGAGACCGCATGCGGCCAGGGCAAACGCCACCGGAAAGCCGGTGATCAACAAGGCCAGCAGGCCCGCAAACATCAGGGGTACAAAGTTTTGCACCAGAAAAGAGGCTTCCATCATCGGGCTCCCTGGATTTCTTGCTGCAGTTCGGCAGCACGTTTTTCATCGTCGCTCTGGCTGTCTTCGTGGGCCAGGGTGTCTGGGCCCTGACCACGCAAAAAAGCCAGACGCTTGACCAACTCAGACAGGCTTTGCAGCAACAGCAGGGCAAAACCGACGGGGATCAGCAAATACACGGGCCAGCGAATCAAGCCCCCCGCGTTGGATGACATCTCGCCCGAGACAAAAGCCTGCATGAACATGGGCCATGACAAGGCGATGCTGAGCACGCAAAACGGGATCAAGGCCAGCACAATGCCGCCCACGTCGATCCAGTTGCGGGTGCGTGCACTCAGGCGGCTGGCCAGAAAATCAATCCGGACGTGCGCGTTGTTCAGCAAGCCATAACCGGCGCCGAGCAGAAACACAGCGGCAAACAGGTACCACTGGATTTCCAGCAAGGCGTTGGAGCTGCTGTCAAAAATTTTGCGCACGATGGCGTTGCCTGCGCTGATCAAGGTGGTGATCAGGACCAACCAGATCGTGATTTTCCCGATGGCGCGGTTGAGCGCATCCACCCAGCGGGACCATTGCAAAAGGGCATTCATAAGGGTTTTCCTCAATCAAGACCGGCGATTGTACGTGGGACAAAGACCGCGTCCGCGTCGTATTTGCCTTGCAAGGGCTTGATGTTTTTTCAAAAAGCCCACACGGGATAGGCGGCTGAAGCCGCCCCTCGGGGGTTTTTGCTGGCGCTCACCACCAAGGCAGGCTCGCCTTGAGAGACTGCACCTGACCTGTGTCGCTGGGTACCTGATAACCCGCCAGGGTATTGAGCTGAGTTTGCCAGCCTTGGCTGGACAACAGGGCCATGAGTTGCTTAACCGGATCGGTCGGCAAAGCGTCACGCAGACAAACCAGCCAGTAGCGCTCGGTCAACAGGGGAACGAAGTCCAAACCTTGGGCCCTTGCGGCTGCTTCGATGCCCAGACCTGTGTCGGCCTGTCCGGCGGCAATGGCGGCTGCTACAGCAGCATGCGAACTTTCTTCCCGGGTGTAGCCCGACACCTGCTCGGGTGCTGTGCCCTTGCTTTGTAACCAGTCATCCAGCAACAACCGGGTGCCTGTGCCCAGACTGCGGTTAACAAAGCGCAGACCTGTGCGCAGCAGGTCATCCCATCTGGTCAGCTGCAGGGGGTTGCCAGGGCGCACCATGAGGCCCTGGCTGCGCACGGCAAAGCTGATGAGTTTGTGTCGCCCTGTCTGCATCAGGGGTGCCAAGGTGCGGGCCATCAGGGAGTCAGCGCTTGGCTGGATAGGGGCATGGAAGCCAGCGACGGTGCACCGGCCCTCGTTCAAGGCCCGAATCGCATCCACACTGCCGCAAAACCGGATGTCCAGGTGCAGGCGTTGGCTGGCCGCGCGTTCGCGCAGCTGTACCAGTGCATCATCATGGCTGGCGTACAGAGCCAGCACCTGGCTGTCTGGGTCAAAGGCGAGGGCAAAAGTTTTTTCCAGCTCCGCCTGCAGTGTGCTGATCTGCGGGGCCAGCCGCGCCTGTGCTTGACGTTCGGCCCACAGCAGCTTGTTGGCCAGCTCTGTCAGGCGGGCAGCTTGCCCTTTTTCCCAGACGATCAGATCTTGGCCCAGCACGCCTTCCCAGCGTTTGAGTTCCCCCCATACATGGCGGTAGGAAAGGCCCAAAGCTTTGGCGGCCATGGCGATGGAGCCGCTGCTGCGCACCGCTTGCAGCAAGTTCATGAGCGGGTGTTGCAGCGGCGAAGTGTCGGCGGTACGGTCGGACCCATCGGGCGACCATTGGTATGAAAGGTGAATATGAGGCACCACGCAAGTGTGCACCAAGAGCAACCTATGCACGGCATTTCATAACGGACATCCCTTATGCGCATGCGATCAAACGGCCCTTACCATCTGGCGCTTCATGAGCACTTTTACCGACAGCGCCCTGACGGCGCTGAACCTCGTCACTTCTTTCGATCCCGCCTTGTGGGTGGTCGTTTCCCGGTCTCTGGCCGTCAGCGCCACCGCCTGCCTGCTGGCCTATGGCGCGGGTGTCGCGCTGGGCGCCTGGCTGGCCGTGTCGCGTTTTGCCGGGCGCGGCGCGGTGCTGGTCGGCTTGAACACCTTGCTGGCGCTGCCCTCGGTGGTGGTGGGTCTGGTAGTGTATTTGCTGCTGTCGCGCACCGGGCCTTTGGGTTTTTTGGGCTGGATGTTCAGTTTTCAGGCCATGGTGCTGGCCCAGTTCATTTTGGTGGTGCCGGTGGTGGCCGCGCTGACGCGCCAGGTGGTCGAAGACGTGGAGCGTCAGCACGGCGAGCAGTGGGCCTCGCTGGGCGCAGGGCCCTGGGTGCGCAGCTTGCTGCTGGCCTGGGACGAGCGGCTGGCTTTGTTGACCATTGGCGTGACCGCTTTTGGCCGCGCCATCTCGGAGGTGGGCGCAGTGATGATCGTGGGCGGCAACATCGATGGCTTCACGCGCGTCATGACTACCGCCATCGCGCTGGAAACCAGCAAGGGCGATTTGCCGCTGGCGCTGGGTTTGGGCATGGTCTTGCTGGCGGTGGTGCTGCTGCTCAATGCGCTGGTGGCTGGGCTGCGCCTGTGGGGTGAGCAGCGGTATGCGCGGCCTGCCCCCCTGGACAGGACGTTGGGGGTGCAGCCATGAACACCGCTCAGATCAGCTTGGACGCAGTGAGCGTGCAGCTGGGGGCGCAAGCGGCCCTGACGGGTGTGAGCTTGCGCATCGCGGCGTGCGAGCGCGTAGCGCTGGTGGGTGCCAACGGTTCGGGCAAGAGCACTTTGCTGCGCACCTTGCATGGGCTGGTGCCTCCCACGCAAGGCCGGGTGCAACAAGCGCCGGGGGTGCGTCAGGCCATGCTGTTTCAAAGGCCGCATTTGTTGCGCCTGTCGGCTTTGAACAATGTGGCGCTGGGCTTGTGGCTGGACCGCACACGCGGCCTGTCTTGGGCCGCTGCTAAGGTCTTGGCGCTGCAGGCCTTGCAGCGCGTGGGTTTGTTGTCGGTGGCGCAGCAAAATGGGCGCCAGTTGTCGGGTGGGCAGCAGCAGCGCTTGGCCTTGGCCCGCGCCTGGGCGCGTCAGCCCGATGTGCTGCTGCTGGACGAGCCCACAGCCAGTCTGGACCCGCATGCGAAACGCGAAGTTGAAGCCTTGATGGCCGAATTTGCTTGTGCGTCAGAACGCCCTTTGACCTTGGTCTGGGCCAGCCACAACTTGGGCCAAGTCAAGCGCTTGGCCACCCGTGTCATTTATCTGGAGTTCGGCCAAGTGATGGCCGATATGCCGGTGGCCGATTTTTTCAACCTCGCCGTGCTGGCAGAGCACAGCCCGGCAGCCCATGCTTTTGTTCAAGGAGAACTTTCATGACCTTCCCATCTTCCATCACCCGTCGCGCTCTGGTGTGTGTGGTTTTGGCCACCACCTCGGTCTGGGCACAAGCCCAATCCATCGTCATGTCATCCACCACGTCCACCGAACAGTCGGGTTTGTTTGCGCACTTGTTGCCCGCCTTCAAAAAAGTCAGCGGACTGGACGTGAAAGTCGTGGCCTTGGGTACGGGCCAAGCGCTGGACATGGCGCGGCGAGGTGACGCCGACGTCGTGTTTGTGCACGACCAGACAGCCGAAGAAAAATTTGTCGCCGATGGCTTCGGCATCAAGCGCTTGCCCGTGATGTACAACGACTTTGTGCTGATCGGCCCCAAGGCCGACCCAGCAGCCACCAAAGGCAAAGACATCGTGGCGGCCTTGGCCAAGTTATCGGCGGGTAATGCAGCGTTTGTTTCGCGTGGAGACAAGAGCGGCACGCACGCGGCCGAATTGCGCTTCTGGAAGATGGCCAACTTGAGCGAGAAAAAAGGCACTGGCTACAAGGAATGCGGCTGCGGCATGGGGCCGGCGCTGAACATCGCCGCATCCACCGGTGCCTATGTGCTCGCCGACCGAGCCACCTGGCTGAACTTCAAAAACCGCGCCGATCTGGCCATTCTGGTGGAAGGGGACAAGCGACTCTTTAACCAATACGGCGTGATGGTGGTCAACCCCGCCAAACACCCGCACGTCAAGCAAGCCGATGCCCAGAAGTTTGTGGATTGGATCACCTCGCCCGCAGGCCAAGGGGTGATTGCCGATTACAAAATCGGCGGCGAGCAGCTGTTTTTCCCAAACGCGGGCCAGTGATCAGCCTTTGGGGTTGCCCAGCTTGCGGTACACCGTGGCACGGCTGATGCCCAAGGCACGGGCGGCTTCGGCCACATTGCCACGCGCCTGATTCACCGCCTCGCGGATCATGTCGGTCTGCACATCCTTGAGGGGCTTGGCCGCAGGGCCCGTCCGATGCGTGTGCCCATGGGGCTTGGAGTTTTGGGCCGAGGCCCCAGGGCGCATGGCCTGCGTTTGCAAACGCAGGCCTGACCACAGCGGCAGCTCTTGTGCGCGGCCCTCGCGGCTGGCGGCATCGAACAGGTTTTCCCAAGGCGAGGCAAACACGTCGCTGGCGTGCAGGGCCTGACCGTGCGCGGCGGGTGACAAGGACAGCATTTGCCGAGCGGTGGGGTTGGCCCCCACGATGTGGCCGTCGGTGTCCAGGGTCAGCAGGCCGTCGCTGTCGTCTCCGGGCTGGTTGCCAGGCCAGTTCAGGCGCAAGACCAAGGCATGCGCGTTGGAGAGCAGCCAGCTGTTTTCGATGCTGCGGGCCGAGCGGCGAACCAGGTGTTTCAGGGCAGGGCGCTCGGTGGTCTCTATGCCGGTCAGGTCCAGCATGCCCGCGCACAGGCCATCGGGCCCGAACACCGGCGCACCCGCGCAGCTGTAAACACTGGTGTCCTGAAAAAAGTGCTCGCCCCGGTGCAGCCAGACCGGCTGCAACTCGGTCAAGGCGGCGCTGATGGCGGTGGTGCCCACGGCTTTTTCGGACAAATCCACCCCCACCCGGGCGATCACCTCGGCGCGGCGGTCTTGCCGGTCCACCGGGCCGTGCACGTCGACCACGATACCCTCGGCATTGGTCAGGATGGCGAAATAGCGGATGTCGGCAATGGCCCGGGCCAGCTCCACCAGCACCGGTTGGGCTGCCTGTACCAAGGGGCGGCTGGCCTCTTGCACGCGTCGCATGTGCTGGGCCGAGATGGCCTCAAAGCCCACGGGCTGGCCCGGCTGCAGGCCCATGCCCAGACAGCGCTGCCACGATTGGGCGATCCAGGGTGAAACACCCGCACCCTTGGCCTCAGCTTGTCCCTGAAAAACCAGTTGGCGTGCATGTGCGATGCGGTCGAGGCGGTCACTGGAAAGTGAGGTCATGGACATGTCAGGTGTGTATCAAGCTGAGAATTTTTAACACGACCCTGCCAAACCTAGGGTTAATCCGCATCGGTTTGCAAGGGCATGCGCCAACAATGGTTATGCATTCTGATTCATAAGTGCGGGCTTGACCAGTTCGCCACACCACAGGAGATCCACATGCAGAAAGTCCTGCACATCAACCCGGACAAATGTACCGGCTGCTTGCAGTGCGAAATGGCCTGTTCTTTCGAGAACTACGGCAGCTACGCCACTTCCAAATCGCGCATCAAGGTGTTCGACTTCCACCACACCGGTAAAAAAGTGCCCTACACCTGCACCCAGTGCGACGAAGCTTGGTGCCTGCACGCCTGTCCTGTGGAAGCCATCACCGTGGACAAAGCCACCGGCGCCAAAGTGGTCAACGAGTCCACTTGCGTGGGCTGCAAGGTCTGCACCATCGCCTGCCCATTTGGCACCATCAACTACGTGCAAGAGACCGGCAAGGTGCAAAAGTGCGACCTTTGCGGTGGCGACCCGGCTTGCGTCGAGGCCTGCCCCACAGGCGCCATCACCTTCGTAGACGCCAACTGGACCGGCATCGACAAGATGAAGCAGTGGGCCGACAAGTTGGGCAATCAGCCCTCTGCCGCTTAATTCACCACCCATAAGGAGCTTCAACATGTCTTGGGCTGGAAAAATCCTCCGCGTCAACCTCACGGCTGGCACCGTCAAATCCGAACCGCTGAACATGGAATGGGCGCGTGCCTACATCGGTTCGCGCGGTCTGGGCAGCAAATACCTGATCAACGAAGTCGACCCCAAAGTCGACCCGCTGTCGGCCGACAACAAAATCATCTGGGCCACTGGCCCACTGACCGGCACCATGGCCTCCACCGGTGGCCGCTACACCGTCATCACCAAAGGCCCGCTCACCGGGGCGATTGCTTGCTCCAACTCGGGCGGCTATTGGGGTGCCGAGCTGAAGATGGCCGGTTGGGACATGATCATTTTTGAAGGCGCATCGGCCAAGCCGGTGTACCTCTACATCAACGACGATGTGGCCGAGCTGCGTGATGCGGGTCACCTGTGGGGCCAAAGTGTCTGGAAAACCGAGGAAATCCTCAAGACCAGCCTGCAAGACCCGCTGCTGCGTGTCTCGAGCATCGGCAAGGCCGGTGAAAACAAGGTGCTGTACGCCGCCGTGGTCAACGACCTGCACCGTGCGGCTGGCCGCTCGGGTGTGGGCGCCGTGATGGGCAGCAAGAACCTCAAGGCCATTGCTGTGCGCGGCACCAAGGGCGTGGGCAACATCCGCGACCCCAAGGCCTTCATGAAGGTGACCTTCGAGAAGAAGAAAATCCTCGCTGAAAACGCCGTCACTGGCCAGGGCCTGCCCGCTTACGGCACCCAGGTGTTGATGAACGTGATCAACGAGATGGGCGCCTTGCCCACGCGCAACCACCGCGACGTGCAGTTCGAGGGTGCGAAAGACATTTCGGCCGAAGCCATGGCTACACCACGCGAGACCGACGGCAAGAAGCACCTGGTGACCAACCAGGCCTGCTTCGGCTGCACCATCGCTTGCGGCCGCATCAGCAAGATGGACGAAGGCCACTTCACCGTGCAAAACAAGCCGCAATACTGGGGCGCCAATGGTGGCCTGGAATACGAAGCGGCCTGGGCGCTGGGCGCGGCCAACGGCGTGAACGACCTCGAGGCCCTGCAGTACGCGAACCTGCTGTGCAACGAAGAGGGCTTCGACCCCATCAGCTTTGGCGCCACCGTGGGCGCGGTCATGGAGCTCTACGAGATGGGCGTGCTGACGAAAGAGCAGCTGGGCATCGACGCCAAATTCGGCTCGGCCCAAGCGCTGGCGCACTTTGCCGAAATCACGGCCAAGGGTGAAGGCTTCGGTGTCGAGATCGGCCAAGGCTCCAAGCGCCTGACGGCCAAGTACGGCCACCCCGATTTGTCGATGAGCGTCAAGGGCCAGGAATTCCCGGCTTATGACGGCCGCTCGATCCAGGGCATTGGCTTGGCGTATGCCACTTCCAACCGCGGTGCTTGCCACCTGCGCGGCTACACCATCGCTTCTGAAGTGCTGGGTATCCCGGTCAAGACCGACCCACTGGAGCACGAAGGCAAGCCCGAGCTGGTCAAGGCTTTCCAGGACGCCACCGCCGCTTTTGACTCATCCGGTCTGTGCGTGTTCACCACCTTTGCTTGGGGCGTGGCCGATTTGGCCCCGCAACTGCAAGCCGCGTGCGACGACGCCTACACCACCGAAGAGCTGGAAAAAATTGGCGAGCGCATCTGGAACATGGAGCGTGAGTTCAACAACGCCGCAGGTTTCACCAAGGCCGATGACAACCTGCCCAAGCGCCTCATGACCGAAGCCGCCAAAACCGGTCCGTCCAAAGGCAAGGTGAGCATGCTGCCCGAGATGCTGCCCAAGTACTACGCCGCACGCGGCTGGGACAGCGAAGGCCGCCCCACTGCCGAGACCAAGGCGCGTTTGGGCCTGTGAGCCAAGTCCCTGTGGGAGCAATCCCCTGTTCGCGAAACTTTCGCAGCAGGGGCTTGCTTTTGCAGGTGTCCAAGCGGCCTGAGGGCCGCTCTTTGTTTCTGGAGTCCGATTCATGACCCACCACGTCATCTTGGGCGCAGGCCCTGCCGGCGTCATCGCCGCCGAGACCCTGCGCAAGCACGCCCCGAACGACACCATCACCCTGGTGGGCGATGAGCCCGATGCGCCTTACTCGCGCATGGCCATCCCTTACCTCTTGATCGGCAACATCGACGAACGCGGCACCTACCTGCGCAAGAGCGCCACGCACTTTGATGATTTGCGCATCACCCAGGTCAAGGCCAAGGTGACGCGTGTGGACGCGGCGGGCAAAACCGTTCAGCTGGACAACGGGCAGTCGATCAGTTTTGACAAGCTCTTGATCGCCACCGGCTCGCACCCGGTGCGCCCCCCCATTGCGGGCATGGACTTGCCCGGGGTGCACCCTTGCTGGACGCTGGAAGACGCCCGGGCCATCCAGGCGCTGGCCAAGCCCGGTGCCCGTGTCTTGCAAATGGGTGCGGGCTTCATCGGCTGCATCATCATGGAAGCGCTGGCCGTACGCGGTGTGAAGCTCAGCGTGGTGGAGATGGGCGACCGCATGGTGCCGCGCATGATGGGTCCGGTGGCGGGCAGCATGATCCGCGACTGGTGCGAGGCCAAGGGCGTGCAGGTGTTCACCGGCACCAAGGTGGAGGCGATCGAGTCGGGTGCAGAAAAAGGCTTGCTGGGCAAACTGGCGGCAGCGGTGGGCATGTCTTCTGACGATGCCTCTGGTGCATTGCGGGTGCGCCTGTCCAACGGCCAGACCGTCGAGGCCGATCTGGTCATCAGCGCCACGGGCGTGCGCCCGGCCATCGGCTTTTTGGAAGGCAGCGGGATCACTTGCCTGCAAGGCGTCTTGACGGACCAGCACCTGCAAACCAATGTGCCCGGCATTTACGCCGCGGGCGACTGCGCCGAAGCTTTTGACGTGGTCAGCGGCAAAACCATTGTGAGCGCCATCCAGCCCAACGCGGCCGAACAGGCCCGCGTGGCCGCGCTCAACATGCTGGGCCAAAAGACCGAGCTCAAAGGCGTCACGCAAATCAACGTGCTCGACACCCTGGGTTTGATCTCGACCAGCTTTGGCAATTGGGAAGGCGTGGCCGGTGGCCAGTCGGCCGTGTTGACCGACAAGGCGGCCGGACGGCACCTGAGCTTGCAGTTCAAGGACGATGTGATGGTGGGTTGCAACAGCGTGGGCTGGACCGAGCATGTGGGCGTGATGCGTGGCCTGGTCGAAGGCCAAATCCACTTGGGTGACTGGAAAGATCGGTTGATGCAGGACCCCACGAAGCTGATGGATGCCTACCTGGACTGCGCACAAGGACAAGGCCGCTGGAGCGGGGCGGCCGATGCCCGTCGCCGATGAAGTGATGGCCACTGAGGTCACAATCTGCGCATGAACATCACTTTCAAACTGTTTGCCACGCTGACCGATTATTTGCCTGCCGAAGCCCGGCGCAGCAACCAGGTCACGCTGGATGTTGCGCAGGATGCCAGCATCAGCCAGATCATCGAGCCCTATGGCATGCCGCCCAAGCTGGTGCACCTGGTGCTGGTCAACGGCAAGTACATCGCGCCCGAAGACCGGGGCACCACCACTTTGACCGAAGGCGATGTGTTGGCCATCTGGCCACCTGTGGCGGGGGGCTGAAGCCGCGCATGCAATCGAGCTACGCCGAGCAATTTCAGCGCGACATGGGCTGCACCGAGGCCGAGTGGCTGGGCTGGCTGCCCGCCGCCATGGGCGACTGCCCTTGGCAGCGCACCGCCAGCACCGCTGTGGCCACCATTGGCCCAGGCCGCTTGCATCTGCGCTGGCAAGTCATGCCGCCCCGCGTGATCGCGCTGATGCGGATGCCGGTGCTGCGGGTGAATTTTGAGTTTGAAGGTTTGGATGCCGATCAGCGCTATGTCTTCATGAAGCGCTTCGACTTGTACATGCAGCGCGGGGGCGGTTGACCCGTCACCGTACCCAGAAGAGTTCCACCGTCCTGAGGCCCAGCAGCGTGAGGGCGAGCGAACCGAACAGGTGCAGCGATGCTGTGCCGAGTGCCAACGCCAAGCGCCCTTGCTGCAGCATGGCCACCACTTCGGCCGAGAAGCTGGAAAACGTGGTCAGCGCCCCCAGAAAACCGGTGACCATGGCCAGCCGCCAGACGGGGTCGAGTTCGGGGAGTTGCTGGAACACCCCCACGCACACGCCCACCAAGTAGCCGCCGATCAGGTTGGCCGCCAGCGTGCCCCAAGGCAGCAGACCCGCTGCGGCACTGCTGGGGTTGAGCCAGAGACCCAGTTGCCAGCGCGACAGCGCCCCCACACAGGCACCCAGGCAGATCGCGATCACCGTGAGCATGGGGCAGGTCCTTTCGGCTGGGGCTTGGCGTGGTTAAAACGGCGGGTCTTCGTCGCTGGCTGCAGCCGTTGCCACGGTCGAATTCAACACGGTGCGCGTGGGGTTCGGCATGGCCTGATCAGCCGCCGCTGCGCCCAGTTCCATCTCGCCGCCCAGGGCTTCGATCAGGCTGTCGATCAGCGGCCCGAGCAAGCCGGTGGACAAGGCCACGTCGGCGTCAAAGCGGTCTTCGTTTTTGTCGGTGCCCGACTCGTCCATCACGCCGTCGAGGTATTGCACTTTTTTCAGCTGCAGGGTGTCGGTCAACACAAAGGCCACGCGGCCGTCCCAGCTCAGCGCCAGTTGGGTGGGCAGCTTGCCTTCCAGCACATGCTTGCGCACGTCGTCGTTGGCCAGGTGGTGGCGGGTGAAGCGCACGCTGGCAGCGTCTTCGCCTGTGGACTTGAGCACGGTTTCGCGCTCCACCGTCAAATCGGACGGCCATTCGTCGGGCGTGGGCGCCAAAAGCCACTGTGTCATGGCCGCCTGGGGCGAGGTCACGGTCTGGATCAATGACACCGACAGGCCACCCATCACGTTCATCAGCGCCGACATGACCTCGTCTGCCTTGCCCTGGCTGCCCGCGTTGAGCACCAGACGGCGATTTTCCAGATCCACCCACACCAGCACGGTGGACTGACGCGCAAAAGCCTGCGGCAACAAGGACAGCAGCACGTCGTCCATCAGCTCGCGTTTTTCTTTTTTGCCGGGTTTGCGGCCGGTGGCCGCTTCGATTTCGGCGATGCGTTCATCGACCTTGCGGCGCACCACGTTGCCGGGCACCGCCTTGGACTCGATCATGAGTTTCAAGATCCACTGCCCGCCGACCGATTCGACCAGTGGGCCATGCGCCTCGCCCCGAGGAGGCACCCAGCCGATCGATTTTTCCTGGCTGGCGCCACATTCCACAAACTGCACCGGCTCCAGCGCCGCCTGCACATCGGCCAGTGTGGGCGCAAAGCCCTCGCCGATGCGGTAAACCATCACATTCTTGAACACAGCATTCCTTCTCGTCCCAAATGAACAACCCGTCCTCTGGGGACGGGTTGAATCATAGAGGATGAACTCTGCTCCAAACTCAGAGTTTCATCTGTGTGGGCAGCCAGGTCACGATGCCGGGCACAAAATAAATCAGCATCACTGCGCCCACCATCAGGAAGAACATGGGCATGGACACGCGGGCGATGTAGGGCAGTTGCTTGCCCGTCATGCCCTGCAGCACAAACAGGTTGAAGCCCACGGGCGGCGTGATCTGCGCCATCTCGACCACAAACACGATGAAGATGCCAAACCAGATCGGGTCGATCCCCGCTTTTTGTACCGTGGGCATGAGCACGCCCATGGTCAGCACCACCATCGAGATGCCGTCCAGAAAGCAGCCCAGGATGATGAAGAACACCATCAAGGCCATGATGAGTGCGAAGGGGCTGAGGCCCAGGCCGCCAATCCATTCGGCCAAATGGCGCGGCAAGCCGATGTAGCCCATCGACAAGGTCAAAAATGCAGCCCCCGCCAAAATCAGCGCGATCATGCAGTACAGCCGTGTGGCCCCCATCAGGGCGTCCTTGAACACAGCCCAGCTCATGGAGTCTTGCAGTGCCGACAAGACCAAGGCGCCGACCACACCCACCGCCGCCGCCTCGGTGGCGGTGGCCAAGCCGGTGTAGATCGAGCCCAATACCGCTGCAATCAGCAAGACCACAGGGATCAGGCTGCTCGATGCCTGCAGTTTTTGCATGAAGCGCATGGGCGCGTCACGCGGTGGGATCTGGTCCGGGTGGCGCAATGACCAGTAAATGATGTAGCCCGAAAACAGCCCAGCCAGCAACAAGCCAGGCAACACCCCGGCGATGAAGAGCTGGGCAATCGACACATCGGCCGCCACGCCGTACACGATCATGATGATGGACGGCGGAATCAAGAGGCCCAGTGTGCCCGAGCCGGACAGGGTGCCTATTACCATGTTTTCAGGGTAACCGCGTTTTTGCAGCTCGGGCAAGGTCATCTTGCCGATCGTGGCGCAGGTGGCGGCGCTGGAGCCGGACACGGCCGCAAAGATGGCGCAGCCCACCACATTGGTGTGCAGCAAGCGCCCGGGCAGGGCCTGCATCCAAGGGGCCAGGCCCTTGAACATGTCTTGGCTCAGGCGGGTGCGAAACAAAATTTCGCCCATCCAGATGAACAGGGGCAGGGCCGTGAGCGTCCAGCTTGAGGCCGAACCCCAGATGGTGACCGCCATGGCGTCTCCAGCGGGCCTGGCGGAAAACATTTGCATGCCCACCCAGGCCACACCCGAAAGCGTGAGGCCTATCCACACACCGCTGCCCAAAATCAAAAACAAGGTCAGGACCAGCAGCCCTGTGATCATCAAGTCATTCATGGCGGCTCATTCGTTGCGCAGCATCTCGCCGCTGTCATTGGCGGCACGTTGGCCCCGGATTTCCAGCACCAGCTCATCCACAAAGGCCAGTGCAAAAATCACCGTGCCCAATGCCATGGCCAGCTGCGGAATCCACAAGGGTGTGGCGTCGTTGCCCGTGGAGATGTCGTGAAACTCGATGGATTGCCACACCAGGCGGCAACTGTAGAAGGCGAACAAACAAGCCAGCAAGCTGGCCAGCGACAGGCTGAACACTTCCATGGCGCGACGGGCCGTGCCTTTGAACAAGCCCAGCACCAAGGTCACGCGGATGTGTTCACCCCGCTTCAAGGTGTGGGCCAGTGCCAAAAAGCCCGCCCCGGCCATGAGGTAACCCGCATAGGCATCGGTGCCGGGCACATGGAAATGGAGTTGCCGGCTCAAGATCGACAGCAGCACCATGAACAGCAGGCCACACATGCACAGCGCCGCCAGGGCGGCGGTGCTGGCATAAATCGCGTTCAGCAGTCGGCGCATCGGCTCAGCGCTTGAAGGCGTCCACAATGGCCTTGCCCTCGGCGCCCGATTTCTCCAGCCATTCTTTCATGATGATGTCGCCCACCTTCTTCATGTCAGCTTTGAGCTGAGCCGAAGGCGGAGCGATGGTCATCCCGTTGGCCTTGAGGGTTTCCAGGGTCGTGGTGTTCACTTTACGTGACTCGGCCCAGCCCCGTGCTTCGGCATCGGCTGCGGCTTTGAGCAAGGCGTCTTGGGTGGCTTTGTCCAGCGCATCAAAGGCTTTCTTGTTGGCAATCACCGCGTTTTTGGGCAGCCAGGCCTGGACGTCGTAGTAGTACTTCAGGTGCTCGTACAGCTTGCTGTCCACGCCCGTGGCACCCGAGGTCATGGTCGATTCGACCACACCTGTGGCCAGGGCTTGCGAAAACTCGGCAGCCTGCACGGTCACAGGTTGGGCACCGACCAGTTCAGCGATCTTGGCGGTGGTGGGACTGTAAGCACGCCACTTGATGCCTTTGAGGTCAGCCGCACTGTTGATCGGTTTTTTGCTGAAAATGCCTTGTGGAGGCCAGGCCACCGAGTACAGGAGCATCATGCCTTGCTCGGCCAGCTTTTTTTCCAGCAGTGGCTTTTGGGCTTTGTAGAGCTTCATGGACTCCTCATAGCTGTCGGCCAAAAAGGGCAGGCCGTCCGCGCCAAAGGGTTGCCATTCGTTCTGGAAGTTGACCAGCAATATCTCACCCAACTGGGCCTGGCCGCCTTGTACGGCACGCTTGATTTCCGGGGCCTTGAACAGCGAAGCGTTGGCATGCACCGTGATTTTCAGCTTGCCTGCGGTGGCCTTGTCCACGTCGGCCGCAAACTGGGTCATGTTGACCGAGTGGAAGTTGGTGGCGGGGTAGGCGGCAGGCAGGTCCCACTTGGTTTGGGCCGAAACAAAACCGGAAACAGCGAGCAAGCCAGCCAACAGGCTGAGGTGAAGGGCACGACGTTGCATGAAAACTCCTGTGAAAGATGGAAATGAACGGTTCACTGGGCAGTGCAAGAAAGGTGCCCGCTTAGCGCGCGCATCGGGTGCATCTGTCAGGTGCTCACTGTAGGCAAGGCGGGCCCGATCCGTGATCGGTGTTTTCCCTTAATGTCAACAAATTGTTGGCAAATTGTCGGCATCGGGCATAGACTTTCTCATCTTCCAAGCCTTGATGGAACCCATGCCGCGCAAAAATTCCCTCAGCAACTCTGCCGCCAGCCCTATCGTGTCCTCGGCCCACCTCGTCTCGCCCGACAGCGCCGAGATGAGCGAGTTCGAGTTCGGCCTGATCGTGGCAGGCAACGCGTTTCACCGCTGGATCATCCACTGCATGGCGGCTGCCGGCCTCAAGGACCTGACGCCGCTGGATGTGCTGGTGTTGCACCACGTCACGCACCGCGCGCGTGACAAGCGCCTGGCCGACATCTGTTTCATCATGAACATCGAAGACACCCATCTGGTGAATTACGCCCTGAAAAAACTGCAAGGCCTGGGGGTGGTGATGTCGCAAAAACACGGCAAGGAAGTGACCTATGCGGCCACCGATGAAGGGCGCGGCTATGTGCAGCGTTACCGCGAAATCCGCGAGAGCTGCCTGATCGATGCGCTCAAGGCCGACGATGGCCTGAACCGCGACATTGGCGAGCTGGCCCGATTGCTGCGTGTGCTCTCGGGCATGTACGACCAGGCGGCGCGTGCCGCTGCTTCTTTGTGAAATTGTTTTTTGAATTCAGATTGTGGAGCGACCTATGACTGAACCCAACACCCCACCCGCTGGCACAAACCGTTGGCAGTTCTGGATTGACCGGGGCGGCACCTTCACCGACGTGGTGGGCAAGCGGCCTGATGGCACTTTGGTCACGCACAAGCTGCTCTCCGAAAACCCCGAGCAATACCGCGATGCGGCGGTGGCGGGCATTCGCCATTTGCTGGGCTTGAAGCCTGGTGAACCCGTCACACCTGAACAGGTTGAATGTGTGAAGATGGGCACCACCGTGGCCACCAACGCGCTGCTGGAGCGCAAGGGCGAGGCCACGCTGCTGGTGACCACACAGGGTTTTGGCGACGCGCTGCGCATCGCCTACCAAAACCGCCCGCGTTTGTTTGACCGCCAGATCGTGCTGCCCGAGTTGCTCTACAGCGCAGTGGTCGAGGCGCAGGAACGTGTGGCGGTGGATGGCGAGGTCTTGCAGCCGCTCGATGAAGTGCATTTGCGCACCCAATTGATGCATTGGCACAGCCAAGGCGTGCGCTCGGTGGCGGTGGTTTTCATGCACGGCTGGCGGCACACGGCGCACGAGCAAGCGGCGGCGCGGCTGGCGCGTGAAGTCGGCTTCACGCAGGTCAGTACCTCGCACCAGACCAGCCCGATGATGAAGCTGGTCAGCCGGGGCGACACCACGGTGGTGGACGCGTATTTGTCGCCTATCCTGCGCCGCTATGTGGACCAGGTGGCCAGCGAAATGCCGGGTGTGAAACTGATGTTCATGCAGTCTTCGGGCGGTTTGACCGACGCCCAGGTGTTTGCGGGCAAGGACGCCATCTTGAGCGGTCCGGCGGGCGGCATTGTGGGCATGGCCCGCACGGCGCAGCTGGCGGGGCATGACAAGGTGATTGGTTTTGACATGGGCGGCACATCCACCGACGTGTCGCACTTTGCCGGGCAGTTCGAGCGCGAGTTTGAAACCCAGGTGGCCGGGGTGCGCATGCGAGCGCCCATGATGAGCATCCACACCGTGGCCGCAGGCGGCGGTTCGCTGTTGTCCTATGACGGTGCGCGGTTTCGGGTGGGCCCGCAAAGCGCCGGGGCCAACCCGGGACC
>JACCDS011009812.1_pt1 | contig 16208 bp, 15 predicted proteins | sample 7446441 | NCBI WGS metagenome assembly JACCDS01 (sample SAMN15323445, study PRJNA562643) | freshwater metagenome | isolation source: river surface water | place: USA:Blue River Watershed | collected 2017-08-17
CCACCAGCATGCCCACCACGCCCCACACCACCGTCATGATCGCGAATTGCTTGACCACGCGGTAGTTGTAGTTCAGTGCTGTGTCCACAGGAACTCCTCAAGGTTTACAAAAGACGGATTACTGCATGTGTGCGGGGAGGGTACGTTGCGAGTGGTCAACAATCTTTGACCTGCGTCAAAATAGTCCGGCAGTCGAACAGAGTGCTTCGGCAGTTATTTCTTGGTATGTTTTTCTAACTGCTCGGTCTCTGCATGAACACTGTCGTCATCCTGCAGGATGCGCAGTGCCGGACCTTCGAGATCGTCGAACTGGCCGCTGTCCATTGCCTTGAAAAATACCCACAGCGCCACGAACACCACAGCGACCGACAAGGGGATGAGCAGGTACAGGGATTCCATAAGGGAGAGTGCCGGATTCAGTGCCTGGCCATGCGCTGCAGGCGCAGCGCATTCAGGGCGACCAGCGCGGAACTGGCCGACATGCCGACACCCGCCATCCAGGGAGTAAGCACGCCAAAGGCGGCGGCAGGTATCGCGACAAAATTGTACACGGTAGCCCACGCGAGGTTCTGGCGAATCACACGCATGCAGGCGTGCGCCGTCAGGTCGGCATCGAGCAGGGACTGCAGGCTGCCGGCCAGCAGCACCGCATCGGCGTGCGACTGCGCCAGCGCCGCACCGGACCCCATGGCAAACGACACATCGGCCGCGCGCAGCACGGCGGCGTCATTGATGCCATCGCCCACCATCGTCACCACCGCGCCAGCGCGCTGCAGCTCTTGGACGAATTCCATTTTCTCGTGCGGCAGCATGCCACCGTGTGCCTCATCCATGCCGAGCAGCGCGCCGACCTGCCGTGCGATCGCGGGCGCGTCGCCCGACAGCAGTATCACGCGGCAGCCGCGTGCGCGAAACCAGTCGACTGTGCGTTTGGCATCGGCCTTCAGCCCGTCGGCCAGTTCGAAGCGCGCCAGCCAGCCGCCATCGGTGCCGAGGAAGACCGCAGTGACGTCGGCGTCCTGCGCAAGCGCCGGCGCTCCGCCGGCAAGCTGGGCGACGAATCCGGCGCTGCCGATGCGGTAGCGCACGCCACCGACCGTCCCCGCAATGCCCTGCCCCGCCACGAACTCGATCGCCGCAGCCGGCAAGGCGTCACCGCCCGTGGCTGCCAGCGCATGGGCGATCGGATGCGCACTGCCCGCCTCGAGCGCTGCCGCCACTGCCCTGACCTGCGCGGCGTCCATCGCACCCAGCGTCACAACGCGACGCACCACGGGGCGTCCCTCGGTGAGCGTTCCGGTCTTGTCGAAAATGACATGGGAAGCCCGATGCAGCGTCTCCAGCACATGCGGCTGCATAACCAGCACACCCTGCCTCAGCAGGCGGTCGGTCGCAGCCGCCAGCGCCGATGGCGTGGCCAGCGACAGCGCGCACGGGCAGGACACCACCAGCACCGCAATCGCGATCGGCCAGGCGCGGGCAGCGTCATGCCAGCTCCAGAAGGCGAACACGGCCAGCGCGAACAGCAGCAGCGCACCGACGAACCAGGCGGCGACGCGATCGGCCCACTGCGCGACCCGCGGCTTGCCCTGGCCGGCCCGCTCGATCAGCCGGATCAGTGACGACAGCGTGCTGTCGCGGCTGACCTTGTCGATGCGCAGCAGTACCGGCTGGCTGACGTTTACCGCGCCGCCGGCGATCTGCTCGCCGGCCGTTTTGCGCTGCGGCGTGCTTTCGCCGGTCAGCAGTGACAGGTCGACCGTGGTTTCGCCGTCGATCACGGTACTGTCCGCCGGTACCGCTTCGCCGGGCTTGGCAAGAATGACATCACCGGTACGCAGCTGCACGGCCGCGACCCGGGTCGCGTCACGGCTACCCGGATAGTCCTTCAGCAACCACGCCGCGTCCGGCAGTGCACGCTGCATGGCTTCCAGCGAACCGGCCGCGCGCCGGCGTGCGACGAGCTCGACGTAGCGGCTGCAAAGCAGCAGGAAGATGAACATCGTGACCGAATCGAAATAGACGTCACCGTGATTGACGATGGTTGCGTGGGTACTACCGATGAATGCGGCGGCGATGCCCAGCGCCACCGGCACGTCCATGCCCGGCGTGCGCCGCTTCAGGTCGGCCCATGCGCCCTTGAAGAAAGGCGCGGCGGAATACAGCACGGCCGGCAAGGTCAGCAGCAGGCTGGCCCAGCGCATCAGCGCCTCCATGTCCGGTTCGATCGCCTCCGAGCCTGCCAGGTACACCGGCACCGCGTACATCATCACCTGCATCATCGACAGGCCGGCGACGAAAAGCTGCTTGAACATCGTGCGCGCGTTCTTGCGCAACAGCTCGCCGTGCTGGATCGGGTCGAACGGATAGGCGACATAGCCGACCTCGCGCACCGCCTGCAGGATGTCACTCGGCTTGCAGCGCGCGGCGTCCCAGCTCACTTGCAGCTTTTCGGTCGAGACGTTCAGGTTGGCCGCACTCAGGCCCGGCACTTGCGAGAGCCGCTTCTCGATCAGCCAGACACAGGCGGCGCAGCGTATGCCCTCGATCGACAGTGTCGCCTCGGCGCCGCCATCGGCCGCAGTGAACTGCGATGCCAGCTCGGGCGTGTCGTACAGCGTCAGTTCTTCCGGCACCGGCGTGGCGACGCCTTGCGGCAGGCTTTGCCGGTTGCGGTAATAGTCACTCAGGTGGTTATCGACGATGGCCTGCGCGACGGCTTCGCAGCCGGGGCAGCACATCGCGCGTCCGACGCCGTCGATGACCACCGTCCACTGGCTGCCCGATGGCACCGGCAGGCCGCAGTGAAAGCAGGCCGGGTCGGCGGCCGCCGCCGCTGTGGTCATCGGCGCCGTCGTCATCGGCCCGCCGGGGTGATGCAAACAGCATCGAGCCAGCCATGCGACAGGCCGGTACTCACACGCACCAGTCCCAGCAGACCGAAGCCAAGCACCAGCACACCGGCCGCCCTGCGCAGCGCACGCTTTTGCAGGAAGGGCTGCAGCGACGTGCCGGCGATACCCATCGTGAACAGCAACGGCAACGTACCGAGGCCGAACGCGAGCATGACCAGCGCCCCGTGCGCGGCCGAGCCGGTCAGCAGTGACGTCATCAGCACGCTGTAGACCATGCCGCACGGCACCCAGCCCCACAGCGTACCGAGTGCCAGCGCCTGCAGCGGGCTCTGCACCGGCAGCAGCCGGCGCATCAGCGGCTGCACACGGCGCCAAGCAACGCGGCCGATGGCCTCGATGCGCGCCAGCCCGTGCCAGGCATTCATTAGCGTCAGGCCGAGCAGCACCAGCATCACGTTGGCGAGCCAGTAGGCCGCTGTCTGCACGGCGGCGAGATTGATCAGCGCAGGAATACTGCCGAGCAGGCCGGCCAGTGCACCGGCGAATGCATAGCTGCCAATGCGGCCGGCATTAAACGCAAGCACGCGCGCGCCACTGTCGGCGATGGCCGATGGCAGGCTGCCCGGACCGGATACAGCAAGCGGGAAAGGCCGGCGCGGCGTGGCGACCGCGAACGCGCCGACAAGGCCGCCACACATGCCGACGCAATGCACGCCGCCAAGAAGGCCAATCAGGAAAATCGGCAGCAGGGAAATCGATGTCATCTGGTTAGGGTGCTTCGCCAACAGCGGCGAATGACGCAGCGCTCACAGGCAGCCGGTGCCGGCACGGATGAGCCAAACGCACAGGACAACCGGCAGGTTGCGCTAGACCGTGCGCGAATAGCGCAGCGATTCCGATTGTAACCGCCGCGCCTGCTGCAGATGGCGGTCGAAGACCATACAGATGTTACGGATAAGCAGCCGCCCTTTCAGCGAGACTTCGATCCACTCGCTGTCCATGGTCAGCAGGCCCATTGCCTGCAATTCGCGCAACTGCTCGAGCTCGAGCGCGAAGTAGGCGTCAAACTTGATCGGGTAGGCCTCTTCGAGCGAGCGTATCGACAGCTCGAAATTACACATCAACATCTGGATGAGGAAGCGACGCAGCACGTCGTCCATGCTCAGCTGATAACCGCGCGCGACCGGCAATTCGTCGTGGTCGAGGCGGTCGTAGTATTCCTCGAGCGTCTTGGCATTCTGGCTGTAGCACATGCCGACCGAGCTGATCGCCGACACGCCGCAGGCGACCAGGTCGGACTCGGCGTGGGTCGAGTAGCCCTGGAAATTCCGGTGCAGGCGCCCCTGCCGCTGGGCGACGGCCAATTCATCGGTCGGTTTGGCAAAATGATCCATGCCAATATAGACATAACCGGCATCCTCGAGCCGACGTATGCAAAGCGACAACATGTCGAGCTTCGCGTCCGAGCTCGGCAGCGCATCGTCATGGATGCGCCGCTGCGGCTTGAACAGGTGCGGCAAGTGTGCGTAGTGGTAGACGGCGATCCGGTCCGGGTTGGCTGCGATGACCTTCGACAGGGTCTGGTTCATCGTCATGACGGTCTGCTTCGGCAGGCCGTAGATCAGGTCGATGCTGACCGAGCGGAAGCCGGCCTCGCGCGCAGCGCGAATCACCTCCAGCGTCATGGCCTCCGGCTGGATGCGGTTGACCGCTTGCTGCACGTCGGGATCGAAGTCCTGCACACCGAGGCTGAGGCGGTTGAACCCCTGCCGCCGCAGCGTGTGGATGCGCTCGGCGCTGACGCTGCGCGGATCGACCTCGATCGAGTACTCGCCCTGCTCATCATCGGTCAGCACGAACCAGCGGCGGATGTGCTGCATCAGGTCGTCCATCTGCGCATCCGACAGGTAGGTCGGCGTGCCGCCGCCGAAGTGCAACTGCTCGACCTGGTTGAAGCCGGCGAACAGCTTGCCCTGCATCGCGATCTCGCGCTTCAGGTAGCCCAGATAGGTGGCCGCCTTGTCGCGGTTCTTGGTGACGATCTTGTTGCAGCCGCAGTAGTAGCAGACGGTGTCGCAAAACGGGATGTGCAGATAGAGCGACAACGGATGGCGCGCACCGCGCGAATGCAGGTGGGTGACGGCCTGCAGGTAATCGCGGTAGCCGAAACTGTCGGTGAACCGGTCGGCCGTCGGATACGACGTGTAGCGCGGGCCGGACTGGCTCAGTTGACGCAGCAGCCCGGCGTCGAATTCGACATGCTGGATCGGATGGATGTGAATGGTCTGAAAGTTCATGGGGGCTCGCAACTCGCCAATGGCGCGCATTCGCACCACTCAGGCGACTGGAGTCTACGAACGGGCCCCGTGAATTACCTTGACTTAAGTCAAAATAGGCAGGCAGACCAACAATGGCAACATCGTGCACTCAGCCGGCGGCGAGATCGAAGCACAACTCGACCGTACCGTCGCCGGGATTGCTGCGCAGCGTGAAGCCGAGGTCGCGCATCAGCTCCATCATCGCGCGGTTCTCCGACAGCGCTTCGCCGATGATCTGGCGCGTGCCGCGCTGGCGAAAATAAGCAATCAGCTTGTTCATCAGGGTGCTGCCCAGTCCCATGCCTTTCAGGTCAGAGCGAATGATGATCGCGAACTCGGCCTTGTCGTTATCCGGATCGGCAACCCCACGCACCACGCCGAGCGTTTCATCGCTGCCATCGGCGCGCTTGCGAACCGCGATGAAGGCCATCTCGCGGTCATAGTCGATCTGCGTCATGCGCGCCAGCTGCGATGGCTGCAGCTCGCGGATCTGTACAAACATGCGCATGCGTACATCAAGCGGATCGAGCGAACGGAAGAAGCGCTGGTGCTCCTCGGTATCTTCGGGCCGGATCGGGCGCAGCAGCAGCGCATCGCCCATCCAGCTGATACGCTCTTCCAGCTCCTGCGGATAGGGGCGGATCGCCAACCGGTCATGCGGATGGCGTAAGCAGGACGGCCGGATCTTGACGCGCGCATCGAGCGCAATCACCCCGTGGTGATCCGCCAGCAGCGGGTTCAGGTCGAGCTCGGCGACTTCCGGCAACTCCGCCGCAAGATGCGCGACCTGGATCAGCACGCGGCACACCGCGTCGATGTCGGCCGGCTTGCGGTTGCGGTATCCCGCCAGCAGCCCGGCCACCCGCGTGCGCATGATCATGTCGCGCGCCAGCACGCTGTTGAGTGGCGGCAGTGCGACCGCGTGGTCGTGCAGCACCTCGACCGCAATGCCGCCCTGGCCAAACAGGATCACCGGACCGAAGATGGGATCGGTGGTGATGCCGATGATCAGCTCCTGCGCATCCGGCCAGCGTGCCATCGCCTGCACCGAGAAGCCGTTCAGCCGTGCCTCCGGACGCAGTCGCGCGAGCCGCTGTTCGATGTCATGCACTGCCGCCTCGACCTCGTCTGGCGTGGTCAGGTCAAGTACCACGCCGCCGACCTCGGTCTTGTGCGAGATATCCGGCGAGAGCACCTTGACCGCCACGGGAAAGCCGATCTGCATCGCCATCTCGCGTGCTTCGCCCGCCGTGTGCGCAATGCGTGTATCGACCACCGGGATGTGGCAGGCCTCGAGCAGGGCCTTGGACTCGGGCTCGCTGAGCATGCTGCGGCCCTCGGCCAGTGCGCGGTCGATGATGGCGCGGGCGGCGGGGCGATCGATCGGGTCATGCTGCGTGCCGGCCGCCGGTGTCTGCAGCAGTAATTGCTGGTTGCGCCGGTACTCCACGACCTGCATGAATGCCTGCACCGCATCTTCCGGCGTGCCGAAATGCGGGATGCCGGCGTCGGAGAAGATCTGGCGCGCCTCGGCCACCGCCGCCGCGCCAAGCCAGCAGCTGACGACATGCTGGCGCGACTGCACGATCATGGGCGCGATCACGCGCGCAATGTCGGCCGACGGGACGATCGCGGTCGGCGAATGAATGAACAGCAGCGGCTTGTCGGGATGCCGCTCAAACAGGATGGCCAGCGCGCGCTGATAGCGCTCGACCGGGGCATCGCCAATGATGTCGATCGGATTGCCACGCGACCAGTTCAGGGGCAGCACGCGGTTCAACTCGGCGACGGTGTCCGGCGGCAGTGTGGCCAGCTTGCCGCCCGAAAGCATGAGTGCATCGGTTGCCATCACGCCCGGTCCGCCACCATTGGTCAGGATCACCAGCTCGTCGCTGCGCAGCGGCTGTGCACGCGACAGCGTCTCGACGGCATCGAACAGCGCCTCGGTGGACAGCACGCGCAGCATGCCGGCGCGCCGGATCGCCGACTCGAACACCGCGTCGAGCCCGGCCAGCGCGCCTGTATGCGATGCGGCCGCGCGCGCGCCCTCGGGCGCGCGGCCCGCCTTCAGCACCAGCACCGGCTTGTTGCGGCCGGCACCACGCGCGGCCGACATGAACTTGCGCGCATTGCGCACATCTTCGATGTAGAGCAGGATCGCGCTGGTCTGCGGGTCGGTCGCCAGATAGTCGAGCATGTCACCGAAATCGATATCGGACGCATCTCCGAGCGAGACGAAATGCGAGAAGCCGATGCCACGCGCATGGGCCCAGTCGAGCACGGCAGTAACCAGCGCGCCCGACTGCGAGACGAAGGCGATCTTGCCAGGCAAGGCGGTCGTGTGCGCGAAGCTTGCGTTCAGGTGAGCCTCCGGCACCAGTGTGCCGACGCAGTTCGGCCCGAGGATGCGGAACACCGCCGGACGCGCCGCCTCCAGCATCGCCTGCCGGCAGGTGCGGCCGTCGCCATTGTCGGCGTCCATACCGGCGGTCAGCACGATGGCGGCACGCGCGCCGCGCGCCACCAGTGCGTCGATCAGCGCGGGCACGGTCGCCGGCGGCGTCGCGATCACGGCCATGTCCGGCACGCGCGGCAGACTGGCCACGTCGGGGTAGACCGGCAAGCCCATCAGTTTCTGCAGGCGCGGATTAACCAGCATCAGTTGCTCGCGCAGTTCGACCATACTGCGGCCATCGATCAGGTTAGCCAGCACAGTTGCGCCGACACTATGCGGCCTGTCGCTGGCGCCGATCAGTGCGACCGACTTCGGCGAAAACAAGTACTGAAGATTGCGTATGCTCATGGAGGATTAGGCGCTTGACCTTGATCAAATTCTACAGAAACATTTCGGGAACTCGTCGATCCACTGACTGGACGCTGCCGGCTGCGGGCCGGTAGTCTTATGCAAACGCCGGATCGACCGGCACCCCACTTACCCACTGCTGGAAGGATGTGAGAATGAGTTACAAGACCGTGCTGGTGCATGTCGACCAGTCGCCGCGCAGCAATGTGCGCGCCACGCTGGCCGCGCAACTGGCCAGATCGCACGATGCGCATCTGGTCGGCGCCGCCGTGACCGGCATCTCCCGTTTCGTCTTCAGCGAGGGAGCGTTCAATCCGGACGACCCGGTGTTTGCGCATTACCTCACGCACCTGAGGCAGTATGCGCGCGCCGCGCTTGCTGCGTTCGAACAGGCCACCGCCAGCATCGGCGTCGATTCGGTCGAGGCGCGACTGGTTGATGACGACGCCGCCGGCGGGATAGCGCTGCATGCGCGCTACGCCGACCTGGCCGTGGTCGGGCAATTCGATCCGTCGACCACGGTGCCCGGCGTGATGCCGGATTTCGTCGAGACGGTGGCGCTCAACAGCGGCCGCCCTGTCCTGGTCGTGCCGTACGCAGGGCCGGCCAGCGCCCCCTTGCGGCGGCCGCTGGTAGCCTGGGACGGCGGGCTGCCCGCGAGTCGCGCGATCGCCAGTGCGCTGCCGCTACTACGCGAGGCCGGCACGATCGATGTGGTGATGTTCAACCCGCGTGCCGAAGCGCATGTGCATGGCGACGAGCCCGGCGCGGACCTGGCGCTCTATCTCGCACGCCACGGCCTGCAGGTGAATGTGATCGAGCGCAGCGCGAGCGGCGACATCGGCGCCGCCTTGCTGTCAACCGCAGCAGACCTGGGTTCGGACCTGATCGTGATGGGCGCCTACGGTCACACCCGCTTCCGCGAGGTAGTACTGGGCGGCGTTACCCGCACCGTGCTGCAGTCGATGACGGTACCGGTACTGATGGCGCACTGACGAGATCGGGTCCGCCGCGGGCAGCGCGCCCCCCAGCGCTGCCCATCAGGCTTCGCGGTAGACCATCACCGGCAGCGTCGAGCGCGACAGCACGCGCTGCGTCTCGCTGCCCAACAGCAGCTTGTCGAGGCCCTTGCGGCCATGCGAACCCATCCAGATCAGGTCGCACCCCTTGGCTGAGGCGGTATTGATGATCTCCTCGTATGGATGGACGCCGCGCGTGGACAGCACCTCGCAGGTGACACCGGCGGCAAGCGCCATTGCGCGCAACCTTTCCATCGCCTGTTGCGCCGACTTGTCCTGCAGCTCCTCATAGGTAGACAGGTCGACCATCGCGCCGGCCTCAGGCATCAGCATGAAAGGATACGCTTCGGCCACGGCCAGTCCGACCACGGATGCGCCATGCTGGGCCGCAAAATCAAGGGCGGCTTTGGCCGCCTTCTCGGACAGTGCCGAACCATCGGTCGGTACCAGGATTTTCTTGAACATTGCCGATCTCCCCCTCTGTTTGGAATGTGGGCCAATCTAACAAAGCGAAGCATTAAAAAAATTGACTTCGGTCAAATTGGCCACAGTGTCTGCTCGTCCAGCAATGCAAGCTGTTCATGCAGCTCGAGAATCCGGTCCTGCCAGTAGCGAACCGTGCCAAACCAGGAGAAAGCCTGGCGGAAGGCCGGGTCGTCCCAGCGCATCGCCAGCCAGGCCGAGTAATGCAGCAGGCGCAGGGTGCGCAAGGCCTCCAGCAGGTAAAGCTCGCGCTGGTCGAACTCGCGAAAATCCTCGTAGCCTGCCAGCAGTTCGGCCAGCTGCGCTGCCATCTCGACCCGCTCGCCTGACAACAGCATCCACAGGTCCTGCAGCGCCGGCCCCATGCGGCTGTCGTCGAAATCGACGAAATGCGGACCACGATCGGTCCAGAGTACATTGCCGGCGTGGCAATCGCCGTGCAGGCGGATCAGCCGCACATCGCCGGCACGCTCATAGCAGCGCCGCACGCCATCGAGCGCCAGCCGGGTGATCGCGCTCCAGCTCTCGCGCAGCTCGTGCGGCACGACCTCATGCTGAAGCAGCCAGTCGCGCGCTTGCTCGCCGAAGGTCTGTCGGTCCAGTACCGGCCGCGCGACGAACGGCCGGATCGCGCCGACGGCATGAATGCGCCCCATGACACGTCCCAACCGTTCGAGCGTGCCGCGCGCGTCGAGCTCGGGAGCCCGACCGCCCTGGCGCGCAAACACGGCAAAACGATACGACATGTGGCGGTGCAAAGTCGCCCCGCCAAGCGCCAGCGGCGGCACCACCGGAATCTCGGCCGCATGCAGTTCGGCGACGAAGGCGTGCTCTTCCAGGATCGCGTCATCGCTCCAGCGCTGCGGCCGGTAGAACTTCACGACCACCGGTGCGCCCTCGTCGAGCCCGACCTGGTACACCCGGTTCTCGTAGCTGTTCAGCGCGAGCAGACGGCCGTCGCCACGCAGGCCGACTGCATCGAGTGCATCCAGCACGGCATCCGGCGAGAGTTCGTAGAACGAATGAGCGAGCGAAGAGTCCATGCGCCGATTGTATGCGCGAACAGGGCGCGTACGGCAATCGCGTTACACTGTCGTGAAACATTGTTCGATTGACCGCCATGACTGCAGCATCCCTGCTTACCGAAAAAGAGTTCGACGAACTCGACCGCTTCCTGATGTCCGACCGCTGCGGTGACGAAACCATGGCGATGGATGCGCTGCATGGCTACCTGACGGCGATCGCGATCGGCCCCGAGCCGGTGCCGGTCGATGAATGGCTGCCGCGCATCTGGGGTCCGGGGGCGGACGATGCACCTGATTTCCGCAATGAGCAGCAGGCCGCGCGCATGCACGAGCTGCTGGTGCGCTCGCTGGACGATATCGTGGTCACCTTTGACGTCGCGCCGAAGGATTTCGAACCGCTGTTTTCGGTCCACCAGTGGAAGGGCAAGGAAGTGCTCGACGCCGAGGCATGGTGCTGGGGCTTCCTCGAAGGCATCAGCCTGCGCGCAGCTGCATGGCAGCCGCTGCGTGAGTCGCCGCAGGCCGCGCTGCTGCGCGCCATCTACCTGCTGGGCGCGGAGGAAATCGACGAAGCGGAAGTGGCGCTCGTTGACGATCCGGCGAAGTGCCACAAGCTGGCGATCGAGGTCGAAGCGTCCGTGCCGCAGATCGAAAGATTCTGGAAAGCCCGCGCCAGGCAGCCCGGCTGACGCCGCAGCCGGGGAACGCGCCACGACCGTGCCGCTCAGGCCTTGATGAAGTGCTCGCGGTAATACTGCAGCTCTTCCACCGACTCGCGGATGTCTGCCAGTGCCGTGTGCAGCTGGTGCTTCTTGAAGCCGGCGATCAGTTCCGGCTTCCAGCGGCGGCACAACTCCTTCAGTGTCGATACATCCAGGTTGCGGTAATGAAAGAAGGCTTCCAGCGTCGGCATATGGCGCGCCATGAAGCGGCGGTCCTGGCAGATCGAGTTGCCGCACATCGGCGATTTCCCGGCCGGTACATACTTCCTCAGGAAGTCGATCATCTCCGCTTCGGCCTGCGCCGCGGTCACGCTGGACGCCTTGACGCGCTCGATCAGCCCCGAGCGCCCGTGCGTGCCCTTGTTCCATGCGTCCATGCCGTCCAGCACCTCGTCCGGCTGGTGAATCACAAACACCGGCCCCTCGGCCAGCACATTCAGGTTCGGATCGGTCACGATCGCGGCCACCTCGATGACCCTGTCTGTGTCAGGGTCAAGCCCGGTCATTTCCATATCGATCCAGACCAGGTTGAACTCGTTCGGACGCGCGAGCGGCGCCTGATGGGCTTCATTTGCTTGTGACATAATCCAGATCCGTAAGCGCCGGCTGCAAGGCACGGCATGTGCAAAACCCGCATTTTCTCACACGCACCCCATGGATTCACACAGCTTTTCCCTGTTGTTTGCCGCCTTCCTGCTGGCCACGCTGGCGGTCAAGCTGTGGCTCTCGTCGCGCCACATCCGTCATGTCGCGCAGCACCGCAATGCGGTGCCGCCGCAATTCGCCGCGAAGATCCCGCTGGCGGCGCACCAGAAGGCCGCCGATTATACGATTGCGAAGACGCGGCTGAAGATCGTGCTGCTGGTCGTCAATGCGGTGGTGCTGATCGGTTTCACGCTGCTCGGCGGCCTGCAATGGCTGTCGAACACGCTGTCGGCCAGCCTCGGCAGCGGCATGATTTACCAGATCGCGCTGATCGCCGCCATCGCCGTGATCTCCGGCCTGATCGACCTGCCCTTCGACTACTACAAGCAGTTCAGCCTGGAACAGCGTTTCGGCTTCAACAAGATGTCGCCGTCGCTGTTCTTCTCCGACCTGGTGAAGAGCAGCTTCATCGGCAGCCTGATCGGCTTGCCGCTGCTGTGGGTGACGCTGACGCTGATGGACAAGGCCGGCTCGCTGTGGTGGCTGTATGCGTGGCTGCTGTGGTGCGGCTTCCAGGTGTTCATGCTGGGCTTCTACCAGAGCTTGATCGCGCCGCTGTTCAACAAATTCACGCCGCTCGAAGATGACAGCCTGAAGCAGCGCATCGAGGGGCTGATGAAGCGCGTCGGCTTCGCCAGCAAGGGCCTGTTCGTGATGGACGGCTCGCGCCGCAGCGCGCATGGCAATGCCTACTTCTCCGGCTTTGGCGCGGCCAAGCGCATCGTGTTCTTCGACACCCTGCTGTCACGCCTGGCGCCGAACGAGATCGAGGCGGTGCTGGCGCACGAGCTCGGCCACTTCAAGCTGAACCATGTAGTCAAGCGGGTTGGCATGATGTTCGTGCTGTCGCTTGGCTTCCTCGCGCTGCTGGGCTGGCTGAAGACCCAGGCCTGGTTCTACACCGGGCTGGGCGTGACGCCGCTGATGGACGGCAGCAATGATGCGATGGCACTGATCCTGTTCATGTTTGCGCTGCCGGTGTTCACTTTCCTGTTTTCACCGCTGCTGTCGATCACGTCGCGCAAGAACGAATTCGAGGCCGATGCATTCGCCGCAACGCACAGCAATTCCCAGGACCTGATCTCCGCGCTGGTCAAACTGTACGAGGACAACGCGTCGACGCTGACGCCGGACCCGCTCCATTCGGCATTCTATGACTCGCACCCGCCGGCCAGCGTCCGGGTGCAGAAGCTGCTGGGCGCCTGACCATGCTGACCCTGGCCGGGCTACTGCAATCTGCCTGCCGCCATCGCGAGGATGCCGCCAGTGACACGCAAGTGCACGAGGCGCTCGCCGTGCTGGCCGACTGGACGGTCGATGGCGGCCGGCTGGTACGCACTTTCCGCTTTGCTGATTATCACCAGACGATCGCGTTCGTGAACGCGATCGCCGGCGTCATTCACCGCGAAGACCATCATCCCGAACTCGTGGTCGGTTACAACCGCTGCATGGTGCGCTATGACACCCATTCGGTGAATGGCGGCAAAGGCGGCCTGTCGGAAAATGATTTTATCTGCGCAGCAAAGATCGACGACGTATTCCGGCAAGGTTCATGGCAGAACGGCTAGGCCTGATCGTTGCGGCCCACGGCAGGCATTACATTGCGCAAGCCGATGGCCAGCTCTGGCAATGCGTCACCCGCGGCAAAAAGAGCGATGTCGCCACCGGCGATCGCGTGCGTTTTCACGCCACCTCGGCCGACCAGGGCGTGATCGAAGCCATCTTGCCGCGTGCTTCCCTGCTATACCGCTCAGACCAGTTCAAATCCAAGCTGCTGGCAGCCAACGTGACGCAGCTGTTCATTGTCGTGGCAACCGAACCGGGTTTTTCCGACGACCTGGTGTCGCGTTCGCTGGTCGCCTCCGAATCAGCCGGCATCGGCGCCCGCCTGCTGTTGAACAAAATCGACCTTGACGCGCAGCGCGACTCTGCACGTGAGCGCGTGGCGCGCTATGAAGCGCTGGGCTATCCCGTGCATGAAGTCAGCGCGCGCGGCAATCCTGCGGAGACAGTAGAGACGCTGCAGCCGCTGCTGCAGGGACAGTCGACGATCCTGATCGGCCAGTCCGGCATGGGCAAGTCATCGCTGGTGAACCTGCTGGTGCCGGATGCGGACATCGCGGTGCGCGAGATCTCGCAGCGCCTCGACAGCGGCAAGCACACCACCACCTTCACCCGGCTCTACGCGATCGATGACACGAGCTCAGTGATCGACTCGCCGGGCTTCCAGGAATTCGGGCTCTATCATTTGACCGAGGGAATGCTGGAACGCGCCTTCCCTGAATTCCGGCCGCACCTGGGCGCCTGCCGCTTTTATAACTGCCACCACGTGGCCGAGCCCGGCTGCGCGATTCTGCAAGCAGTGGCTGACGAGCAGATCGACGCGGCCCGTCACCAGCTCTACCTGCAGCTGCGGCATGAGTCGCTGCAGAAGCCGGGGCATCGCTAAGGCTGAAGTTCATCGAAATCACTTTCAACTCTTGAAATGCAATGCAAAACTTTGCCATTGCCCTCGGATGATGCCATCCGTACAGGAGGAATGCCGATATGACCGCCAGACTGCCCGTCCATCAGGCAAATCGCAGCTCATCGTCGTACGGGCAAGACACGGCATCAGGCTCAGCGGCAGCGCTGGCTGACCAGGCAGAGGAAGACCCGCTGGCGGTGATGGTGCTGCGCAGCCTGATTCAGGAGGGCCTCGACGCCGTCACCAAGGGTGAGGCCAATGACGCCTGGCTGGAATCATTACAACAGGGTGTTACCCGAAGAGCTGCTGCAAAGCAGTGAGGCAGCTCCCGCGTGGCCCACGGCTTCGCCGGGACATTGACGAAGCCGCCGATCTTTACGAATGGGCGTCCGCTGAACTGGCGATGACATTCCTGACCGCATTCGGCGAAGCGCCCAGGCTCCTCTGGCACCATCCCGCCATCGGTTCGCCGCGCTACGGGCAGGTGCTTTACATTCATGGCCTGCGTTGCATTCAGACCAGCACGTTTCCGTACCTGCTTTTCTGTCAGGAACAGGATCGGCCAGTCAGGCTGGCGCGTTGGCTGCACCTGTCACGCGACATTGGCGCCCTGCTCCCTCGCCCCTGAGAACTGCCACACACTGTCCCCGTCCGGCAAAACCCCTTATAATCCAACAAGTTAAAAAAGATTCGGCGGCAGCCGCTGGCTAGCCGCCGATTTCATTTATGGCAATCAAACACTACCTGCAGTTTGCTGACCTGAGCCTGGCCGAATACGAGTACCTGATCGAGCGCGCCACGATCATCAAGCGCAAGTTCAAAAGCTACGAACCCTACCATCCGCTGATGGACCGCACGCTGGTGATGGTATTCGAGAAGAACTCGACCCGTACCCGGCTGTCCTTCGAGGCCGGCATGCACCAGCTCGGCGGTGCGGCGATCTATCTGAACACACGCGACAGCCAGCTCGGCCGCGGCGAACCGGTCGAGGATGCGGCGCAAGTGATGTCCCGCATGTGCGACATCATCATGATCCGTACCTTCGGTCAGGAAATCATCGAGCGCTTCGCTGCCAATTCGCGCGTACCGGTGATCAACGGCCTGACCAATGAACATCATCCTTGCCAGGTATTCGCTGACGTGTTCACCTATATCGAGCATCGCGGCTCGATCGCCGGCAAGACCGTCGCCTGGATCGGCGACGCCAACAACATGCTGTACTCGTGGCTGCAGGCGGCCGAGGTGTTTGGCTTCCACGTCAATGTCTCGACACCAGCCGGCTACGACATCGATCCCGCGCTGGTCTCCCCCGACAACCAGCGTTACACGGTTTTCGCGAACCCGGCCGACGCCTGCGAAGGTACCGACCTCGTCACCACCGATGTGTGGACCAGCATGGGTTACGAGCAGGAAAACGCAGAACGCCTGAAAGCGTTCGACGGCTGGATCGTCGACGCCGACAAGATGCGGCGCGCACACAAGGATGCGCTGTTCATGCACTGCCTGCCTGCCCACCGCGGCGAAGAAGTGTCTGCGGAAGTGATCGACGGCCCGCAGTCGGTCGTCTGGGAAGAGGCGGAGAACCGGCTGCACGTACAGAAAGCCCTGCTCGAGTATCTCGTGCTGGGCAAAGTTTGAACATCGGAACCAAGGAAAACATCATCATGAGCGACATCAACAAAGTCGTGCTCGCCTATTCGGGCGGCCTGGACACCTCCGTCATTCTCAAGTGGCTGCAGGATCATTATCACTGCGAGATCGTTACCTTTACCGCCGACCTCGGCCAGGGCGAAGAGCTCGAGCCGGCGCGC
>JACCDS012515929.1_pt1 | contig 16208 bp, 12 predicted proteins | sample 7446441 | NCBI WGS metagenome assembly JACCDS01 (sample SAMN15323445, study PRJNA562643) | freshwater metagenome | isolation source: river surface water | place: USA:Blue River Watershed | collected 2017-08-17
CGTTTACCGCAAAGGCTACCTCGCCCTCGAATCCGAAGGCGCCCGCGTCGAATTCCGCAACGTCCGGATCAAGGAACTCCCCTCGACCGGCGCCGGCCCCGACGTCACCGCTCCCGTCGATCCGGGCTGGATGCCGCTGTTCACCGGCCTCGACCTTCGCGGCTGGACGCCCCCCGCGTCCGCGCCCGCCGTCTGGTCCGTTGCCGGCGAGAAAATCACCCACACCGGCCCCGCCTTGGCGGCCCCGCTCTGGACCGCCGCCGAGTACGGCGCCGCGGAATTCGTCTTCGACTACCGCGCCGAGAAAGCCGCGTCCGGTCCGTCCGCACCGCTCACGGTGCTCGTCCGCGGCGACGGCGCCTCACCCCGCGCCGCCGCGATTCCCGTGCCCGACGACGCGAAATTTCACCGTTACACCGTGACCGTCCAGGGCGCCTCGCTGAAATGGCAACGCGACGGCGCCGACGCCGTCGAAATCACCCTCCCGCCCGGCACCCCGCCCCGCGGCCACTTCGGCCTCGCCCCCGCCGGCGCCAAAGGCGCCTTCATGAACCTCCACGTCCGCCAGCTCCCATAAAATTGCGGATCTGCCAATTGCGGATCGCGGATTGCGAATTGCGAATTGGAAAACCGGGAATTCAAAAACCGGAAATGCGTAAACCCACTTTAACCGACCGACCGCGCTTGGATTATTCCGGCACTCCGCATTCCGCATTCCGCAATCCGCACTTATAAAAAGATCCATCCCCCGAGCGCCAAAATCGGCAGCAAGATCGGCAAACTGAAGCGGAAGACGTAGCCGAAAAAGCTCGGGCAATGCACGCCGGCGTCCTGCGCGATCGACTTCACCATGAAGTTCGGGCCGTTGCCGGTGTAGGTCATCGCGCCGAAAAACACGGCTCCCAGGCTCACTGCCACGACGTACAGCGGTTGCTGTTCGAGCAACACCCGCACCGCCGCCGGACCCGACGTCCCGGCAAACGCCGCCGGATTCGCGGCTGCCGCCGTGGTCTGCGCGAGTTGCAGGAAGTTCACGTAGGTCGGCGCGTTGTCCAAAACCGCCGAGAGCGAGCCCGACGCGAAATAGTACTGCAGCGGCTTCGTGAAACCGAATTCCGTGCCGTGCTGCGCGAGGTACCCGAGCGCCGGCATCATCGTCGCGAAAATGCCGACGAAGAGAAACGCCACCTCCTTGATCGGCCCGAAGCCGAACGCGTTCTCCTCGTGGATGCGTTTCGGCGTCAGCCGGTAACTCGCGACCGCCGCGGCCAGCATCGTCAGTTCGCGGATGAAATAGGTCTCCGGCAAAAAGACCGCCCCGATGATCGCGAGCAGGAAGAGCACGTTGATCGCGCCCCTGAACTGCCACACGTCCTCGCCCTCGGCCGAACGCTGCAGCGGCGCCGGCATCCGCGCGAAACTGCGGCGGTCGAAAACCCAGAACGCCGCGAGCATCGCCCCGAGCGTGAACAGCCACTCCGCCACCACGTGCTCGAGCAGCCAGAAAAACGGCACCCCGCGCAGATACCCCAGAAACAAGGGCGGATCGCCGATCGGCGTCAGCGCGCCGCCGATGTTCGAGACAATGAAGATGAAGAAAACGATATGGTAGGCGCTGATGCGGACCTTGTTCATCCGGATCCACGGCCGGATCAGCACCATCGACGCCCCCGTCGTACCGATGAAATTCGCCGCCACCGCACCCACCGCGAGGAAGATCACGTTTTCCCAAGGCGTCGCCCCGCCCTTCACCTTGAGGTGGATTCCGCCCGAAACCACAAAGAGCGATCCGATCAGCACGATGAAGGAAACGTATTCGAGCATCGTGTGCCCGAGCACCGCGCCGCCCCCCGGCATCCGCAGCACATAATAGACCGCCACCGCCGCGCCGAGCGCGACCGAGATATGCGGATAGTAGTGCTCCCAGAGGTGCTTTATCCGCGGCGGCGTCAGCGGCATCGTCGCGATCAGCAACAGCAGCAGCGCAAACGGCCCGATCAGCCAAAGGGGAACATCGCCGCTCGCCGCGGCGGCCAGGGGAAACAGGGGCAGCATGGAAAACCGGCAGCGAATCGCCGGCCCCGCCTCACAGCAACATAAACGCCAGCCCCATCACCACCGTCGGCAGCAAGGCCCCGGCCAGCAGTCCGAGCGGACTCACGCCTTCGGGGAAAAAACGCTGGAGGATGTTCTGGCCCGCCGGATTCGGCGCGTTGGCGATCACCGTCAGGCCGCCGCCCGTCACGGCCCCGGCCACGACCGCATACTTCAGCGGATCCGTGAAACCCGGGACCAAGGTCGCGAGGTAGGTGATCGCGGCGTTGTCGTTGAACGCGGTCAGCACCGTCGCCCCGAGGAAGAGCGGCACCTCGCCGAGCCGCGTCAGCACCGGCTCGATCCACCAGCCCTGCAACCCGCCGTGCACCACCAGACCCGCGAGGAAAAACCCGACCAGCAGCGGCGACTTCAGCTCCAGTTTGCCCTGGTGGTGCGCCGTCGCCTGCGTGAACGCCAGGAAGAACAGGAACCCGCCGATGAAGAGCGCCGGATAGTGCGCGACAAACACCGTGAACGCCATGAACCCGAGCTGCACCGCCGTGACCCAGACCGGCACCGGCCGGTCCGCCTGCACCGGGGCCGCCGCCGCCGCGGCCAGCCGCTTTTGCTCCAGCGCCGCGAACTCGCCGCGGAAAAACAGGTAGTAGCCCACCGTCGACGCGACGATGCCGATCAGCGCCTTCCAGCCGAAATGCTCGAACATGAACGCCGTATCCCAATTCCAAGGACCGGCCACCATCAGCACCGGCGGCGCCGCGAAATGCGTGAACGTCCCGCCGACCGAAATGTTCACGAAGAGCAGCCCGATCGTCGCGTACGCGAACCGCGGCGACGGCTTCAATTCGTAGAACTGCCGCGCCAGCAGCAGCGCGCCGATCGTCATCGCCGCCGGCTCCGTGATGAACGAGCCCAGCACCGGCGCCACGATCAGAATCGCCAGCCACCACGCCCCCGCCGTGCCGCGGCCGAGCTGCGCGAACACCCGCAGGCAGGCCTCCGCCACCCGCAGCACCGGGCGCGTCGCCGCCATCGCCATGATCACGACGACGAACATCGGCTCCGTGAAGTTCACGCGGTTCCCCACGTAGGCGAGCACCGTGCCCCAGCCGTGGAACCAGGTGATCGCCCCGACCAGCGCCAGCGCCCAGATGCCGAACACGGCCTCCACCTCGCCGAGAAAATGGTACAGCTGCCCCTTGAAGCTCACCTCGTCCGGGCGGCCGTCCCCGTCTTCATCGGTGATCCCCGCCGTCTCGCCGCGCGCGGCCACGGCTTTCAGATGCTCCTCCTCCGCCTCGTGCGCCAGGTGCCGGAACTTCGCGGTCAGAAACGTGTGCCCGATCGCGAGCAGGAAAATCACGGACGCCACGACGTTGAACGGTTCCGCCTGCGCCCGCGCCAGCAGCGTCGCGACCAGCTCCGGCCGGTCCGTCGCCGCGTATCCGGCCAACGGACGCGGGAACGGCGCGGCGTCGCCCGCCGGCTCCGCCGCCCACGCCGCCGCCGTCATCAGCCCAAGGACCAGCCACCAACGAAGCCGGGAAAAGCGCGCGAAAATCATTCCCGCGGAGCAAACCGCCGGCGCCGGCTTCTGCAAGCCGGCCCGTCCGTTGCCGCGCCGATTTTCCACCGCACCTTCAACTTTCAACCTTCAACTGCCGTCCCGCCGGCTCAAAACGTGTGCACCACCAGCCCCGACCGCAGCTTCGGCTCGAACCACGTGCTCTTCGGCGGCATGATCTGGCCTGCGTCGGCGATGTCCATGAGCTGCGCCAGCGTCACCGGGTACATCGAGAAGGCCACGCCGCCGTCGGCATCGATGCGTTTCACCAACTCGCCGGGGCCGCGGATGCCGCCGACGAAATCGATGCGCTTGTCCGTGCGCACATCGTGGATCCCCAAAACCGGCGCCAGCAGGCGGTCCTGCAACACGCTCACATCGAGCCGCGACACCGGATCCGCCTGCGGGTCCGCCGGCATCGTCAGGCCGTACCACTTGCCCCCGAGGTACATGCTCACCTGCCCGACCGCCGTCGGCGACGGCGCGGCGTTCTCCGTCAACCCGAACAAGGCTTTCACCTTCGCCAGGAAGTCGGCCGGCGCCAGGCCGTGCAGATCGACGACGATCCGGTTGTAAGGCAGGATCTTCAGTTCGCTCGCCGGAAACAGCACGCAGAGGAACCAGTTGTAATCCTCGTGGCCCGTGTGCGCCGGGTTGCGCTCGCGCCGCAGCCGCGCCACGCGCGCCGCGCTGGCCGCCCGGTGGTGGCCGTCCGCGATGTACGTGACGGGCACGGCCGCAAAAGCCTGCACCCACTCGGCGCCACCCGGAATCCGCCAGACCGTATGCCGGATGCCGTCGGGCGCGGTGAAATCGTGGAGCGGTTTTTCCTGCGTCTTCGCGTTCACCAGCGCCGTCACGGCGGCGTTGTCCCGGTACGTGAGGAAAACGGGACCGGTATCCGCGCCGAGGGTGTCGATCAGCTTGGTGCGGTCGTCCTCTTTGTCCTTCCGGGTCTTCTCGTGCTTCTTGATCAGCTCGCGGTCGTAATCCTCGACATGGCAGCCGGCGATGAGTCCGCGCTGCACGTGGTTGCCCATCTGCTGCTGGTAAACATAGAGGCACGGCTCCGTCTCGCGCACGAGCACGCCGCGCTGCTGGAGCGCGAGAAAGTTTTCCCGGGCCTTGGCGTACACGGAATCCGCATACGGATTGGTCCCCGGCGGCAGGTCGATCTCGGCGCGGTCGACGTGCAGCAGGCTGTCCGGCTTGCCGGCGGCGAGCGCAGCCGCTTCGGCGGTATTGACCACGTCGTAGGGGACGCAGGCGACGGCGGGCGCGTGGGCCGGCGGAGGAACAAGACCTTGGAACGGATGGATACGCATGACGGAAGGAAAGCGGTCAGAATTGCCCGGCCCGCGCCGCGAACACACGGAAAAAATCCGCCCGCCCCGACGCCGCCCGCGTCATGCGCCGGGCGCCGGGCAAAAAAAGAGGCCCGCCGGATGGGCGGGCCTCAAAAGGGAAAAACGGGCCCGGCTTACTTCTTGCCGGTGCCGCGCTTGAACTTCGTCGTGAACTTCTCGACGCGGCCGGCCGTGTCGACGAGACGCTTCTCGCCGGTGTAGGCCGGGTGCGAGTCCATCGTCACATCGCGGGCGATGACGAAGAACTCCTGACCGTCGATCTGCTCCTTGCGGGCGGACTTCATGGTCGACTTGGTGAGGTAACGACGGCCGGTTCCGATATCGAGGAAGCAGACGTTGTTGAGAGAGGGATGGCCTTCGGCTTTCATCGCGGTAAGAGGAGGTTAACCTTGGCGAGCCTTGTAGCGCGGCTCGACCTTGTTGATCACGTAAATCTTGCCCTTGCGGCGAACCACCTGGCACGCCGGGTGACGCTTCTTGGCCGACTTGATGGAGGAAACGACTTTCATAAAAGGCGTCAAAGCATCGCTCGGCCCCGCCTCTGTCAACGGAATTTCTCCGCGATTCCTGCGCGCCGCTTGCCGCGCGCGAATTTCGCGCCGCCCCCCGGCGGATTTCAGCAAACTGGAAGCTGCGCTTGCGGCCCGGTTGGCGCGGCCTCATTGACCAAAGACTCTTCATGGCCACCACCGTCTTTACCATCGCCAACCAAAAAGGTGGCGTCGGCAAAACCACCACCGCCGTCAACCTCGCCGCCGCCTTGGCCGAGAAGAAGATCCACACTTTGTTGATCGATCTCGACCCCCAGGCCAACGCCACCAGCGCCGTCGGCGTCGAGAAGCAGGCCGGCCGCAGTCTTTACGGCCCCCTCCGCGGCGAAGGCAGCGCCTTCGAGATGATCGTGCCCACGGCCTACGAGCACCTCGCCCTCATCCCCAGCGAAGAGGACCTGGCCGCGGCCGAAATCGAGCTCGCCCAGACGGAAAACTACCTCGCGCGTCTCCGCACCGTCCTCGATCCGGTCCGCCGTTCCAACGGCTACCGCGCCATCATCATCGATTGCCCGCCCGCCCTCGGCATGCTCTCGATGAACAGCCTCGCCTTCGCCGACCACCTGCTGATCACGCTGCAATGCGAGTACCTCGCCCTCGAGGGCCTCGGCCAGATTCTGCGCAACCTCGAACGCCTCAAGGAGGCCCACGTGAACGACCACCTCCAGCTCGGCGGCGTCATCATGACGATGTTCGATTCCCGCATCAATCTGGCCAAACAGGTCGTCGACGAGGTCCGCCAGCATCTGCCGGAGAAGATCTTCAAGGCCGTCATCCCCCGCACCGTGCGGCTCAGCGAAGCCCCGAGCTTCGGCAAACCGATCCTCGCCTACGATCCCAACGGCCCCGGCTCCGTCGCCTACCGCGCCCTCGCCGCCGAGGTGATCGAGCGCTTCGGCCTCAAGGCCTGAGCCCGCCAGCCCCGCGCCGTCCCCGGACGATGTTTCCCGCCCTCGAAAAATACCGCCAGGCCTTCCTCGTCGGCCTCCAGAGCAATCTGGTCTACCGCTGGAATTTCGCCATCCGCGGGTTCTTCTCCCTCTTCCACCTCGCCGTCGTCTTCATTCTGTGGGGCGCGGCCTTCGAGGGCGCGGGCAACATCGGCGGCTTCGACCTGCGGCAAACGCTCACCTACTTCATCACGATCCTCGCGCTCCAGTTTCTCGTCAGCGCGTTCAACGAGGACTACCAGATCAGCGAGGAAATCCGCAACGGCCTGATCAACCAGTTCCTGCTCAAGCCGATCAACTACTTCGCCTACCGCTTCAGCATCTTCGTCGCAGCCCGCCTCGTTTCCGGCACCCTCATTTTGATCCCGCTGCTCTTCGCCCTGCCCGTCATCGGCGACTACCTCACCTTCCCCGCCGAGCCTTGGCGCCTCGCCGTCGGCCTGCCCGCCGTCCTGCTCTCCGCCCTGATCCAATTCTGCATCGCCTACTGCTTCGGCATGCTGACGTTCTGGTTTCTCGAAATCCAAGGCTTCGTCATCCTCTCCCTCGCGATCGAGGCCGTGCTCGGCGGCCAGATTTTCCCGCTCGACCTGATGTCGCCCGACCTCTTCGCCGCCTCGATGCTGCTGCCGTATCCGTACCAGATGTACTTCCCGGCCGCGATCTTCACCGGCCGCTTCGGCTTCGAGGAATCGCTCTGGTGCCTCGGTATCCAGGCCTGCTGGGTCGGCATTCTGCTCACCGTCGGCCACGGCCTCTGGCTCCGCGGCCTGCGCCGCCACACGGCGGTGGGAGGCTGAGGGTATAATTGCGGAATGCGGATTGCGGATTTCGGAATGAACTGACGGCAACCGATCACGTTTTTCCAACTTCTCGCCTTTCCCGATCCGCAATCCGCATTCCGAAATCCGCATTTATCCATGCTTCACTACTTCCGGATCTGGCTCGCGAGCGCGCGCTACTCGATCACGCGGACGATGATGTTCCGCGGCGACTTCATCGTCTGGTCCCTCGTCGAGCTGTTCTGGATGACGGTCAATCTGCTCCTCGTCTCCGTCATCTACCGGCACACCGACAACATCGCCGGCTGGAACCAATACGAGATGATGCTCCTCGTCGGCACCTCGATGCTGATCCAGCGCTTTTTGATGGGCTTCTTCTGGAGCAGCATTTTCGAGATGGGCCGCAACGTCCGCACCGGCAACTTCGACTTCTTTCTGGCCCAGCCCGGCAACGTCATGTTCATGGCCACGACGCGGAAACTCGACCCCGACGGCCTCGTCAACGCCGTGATCGCCGTCGGCGTCATCGTCTATGCCGCCGGCAAACTCGACCTGCAGCCGAGCTTCCTCGATGTCGCCCTCTACGCCGCCATGGTCGGCTGCGGCCTCGTGATCCATTACAGTGTGCTCGTGATCTCGATCTCCCTCGTGTTCTGGCTCACGAGCGCCCAGGGCGTCGAGGGCACGTACTTCACGTTGACGGAATTCTCCCGCCTGCCGCGCGAGGCCTTCAAAGGCGTCGTCAGCCAGATGCTCTTCGTCTGGCTGCTGCCCGTCGTCGTCGTGAGCAACGCCCCCGCCCGCGTGCTGATCGGCCGCTTCGGCGAAGATTGGCGCTGGATCGCCGGCCCGTTCCTCTTCGCCGCACTCTGGTTCGCGCTCGCGGTCTTCGTCTTCCACCGCGGCATCCGCCGCTACTCCAGCGCCAGTTCATGAACGCCGATCTCGCCGCCCTCGAAGCCCGGCTCGGCCACCGCTTCCGCGACCGTTCGCTCCTGCGGCGCGCCCTCACCCACCCGTCCGTCCTCTCCGATTTCCCGGACATCGGCGAAACCAACCAGCGCCTCGAGTTCCTCGGCGATGCGGTGCTGCAGCTCGTCCTGACGGAAACGCTCTTCAAACTCTACCCGGACGAACGCGAGGGCGTCCTCAGCAAACGCCGCGCCGCCCTCGCCAACGGCGCCTGCCTCGCCGGCCTCGCGCGCCAGATCGGCCTCGACGCCGCTTTGCTCCTCGGCACCAGCGAGGAATCCACCGGCGGCCGCCAGCGCTCCGCCGCCCTCGAGGACGCCTTCGAGGCGACGCTCGGCGCCATCTACCTCGACGCCGATCTCGCGACCGTCTCCGCCGCCCTGCTCGCGCTCTACGGCCCGTTGCCCGAACGGCTCGCCGCCGTGGAGGATTTGGAAAACCCCAAGGGCCGCCTCCAGGAACTGGTCCAGCCGCGCCACGGCAACCAGGCCCTGCGTTACGACGTGCTCCAGTTCACCGGCGAAGACCACGCCCGCGAATACGAGGTCGCCGTTTCCCTGCTCGGCCGTCCGCTCGGCACCGGCAAAGGCTCCTCCAAAAAAGCCGCCGAAGAAGCCGCCGCCCGCGCCGGCCTGGCCACGTTGCGCGCCGAAACCGCCGGCCCGCTCTAGCACCCGCAAAAAAGGCGGGCCCGCAGGCCCGCCTCGAAATCGCCGCCGGCACCAACCGGCTGAACCTATTCCAACGTCCCTCAGTTTTCGGACTTCAGGAAACAGACTTTCGACCCCGGATTTTTCGGAATCTCACGGACCAAAATGCCTTATCCGTGCCCATCTGTGGAATCTGTGGTTGCAGTCCGAGGGCTTGGGGGCGGCCGGTCTTACTTCAGATTCCGGATCTTGATGGAACGGTAACTGACGACGTCGCCGTGGTCCTGGAACGCGATGTGGCCCTTGGCCAGCGACGCGAACTGCTTCAGGTCTTTGAATTTGCTCTGCGCGATCGCCGCCTTGCCTTCGGCGCCGCCGAGGTCGAGGGCGATGACCTGCTTGCCGTTGAGCCAATGCTCGACCTTCCAGCCGCGCACGATCAGGCGGCTCTGGTTCCACTCGCCGACCGCCTTCACGAGATCGCGGGGCGCTTCCTTGCCGATGTCGTAGAGCGAACCGGCGAGGTGGTTGCCGAGCTTGTTGTCCTTGGCCGCGACGTTGTCGAGGATCTGGTACTCCGGCCCCGTGCGGTGGCTCGCGCTCTCGCCGAGACCGACGCGGTAAATGACGCCGCTGTTGCCGCCGGCGGCGATCTTCCACTCGAAGCTGAGTTCGAAATCGGCGAATTCGTCCTTCGTCATCACGTCGCCGGATTTCGCCGCCGTCAGCGTCAGCGTGCCGCCTTCGGCCTTCCAGCCGGCGCCGATCGCCTCGGTCTTGTAGCCGCGCCAGCCGTTCAGCGAGGTGCCGTCGAAGAGCAGTTTCCAACCGGCGGATTTTTCCGCGGCCGTCAGCGTGTTGGGCTCCGCGCCGAAGAGCGGCGCCGCGAGCAACGAAAGGGCAAGGGTGAACAACGGGGTGCGCAGATTCATGCGCGGCAGTTGTAGGCCGCCCCCGCCGCCTCAGGCAATCACGTCCTTCACGACGTGCCCGTGCACGTCGGTCAGGCGGTAGCGTCGACCTTGGAATTTGTAGGTCAGCTGCTCGTGGTCGATGCCGAAGAGGTGCATGATCGTCGCGTGCAGATCGTGGATGTGCACCGGATTCTGCACGACGTTGTAGCCGTACTCGTCGGTCTCGCCATAGGTCATGCCGGGCTTCGTGCCGCCGCCGGCCAGCCACACCGAGAAACAACGCGGATGGTGGTCGCGGCCGAAATTCCCCGCCGTCATCAGCCCCTGGCAATAATTGGTCCGGCCGAATTCCCCTCCCCACACGACCAGCGTGTCGTCGAGCATGCCGCGCCGCTTCAGATCCGTCACCAACGCCGCCGCCGCCCGGTCCGTCTGCAGGCACTCGCGTTTCAGCCCGCCCGGCAAACCCGCGTGGTGGTCCCAGTCCTGATGATACAGCTGGATAAACCGCACGCCCCGCTCCGCCAACCGGCGCGCCAGCAGGCAATTCGCCGCAAAGGTCCCCGGCGTCCGCGCGTCCGGCCCGTACTCGGCGACGACGTGCTCGGGCTCGTCCTTGAAATCGGCGACCTCCGGCACGCTCGTCTGCATGTTGAACGCCATCTCGTAATTCGCGATCCGCGCCGCGATCTCCGCATCGGGCGTCCCGGCGAATTGCTGTTCGTGCAATTCCCGCAGCCGGTCCAGCGCCAGCCGCCGGTTCTCCGGCGCCACCCCGGCCGGATTGCCCAGATACAACACCGGATCCCCGCCGGACCGGAACCGCACGCCTTGGTGCTTCGCCGGCAGAAAACCCGCGCCCCACAGGTGCGACATCAACGGCTGGCCCTTCTTGTCCTTCGTCAGCAGCACCACGAACGCCGGCAAATCCGCATTCGCGCTGCCGAGCCCGTAATCGAGCCACGATCCGAAACTCGGCCGCCCCGGAATCTGCGAGCCCGTCTGCATGAACGTCACGCCCGGCCCGTGGTTGATCGATTCCGTGTGCATCGAGCGGATGATGCAAAGGTCGTCCGCGATCTTCGCCGTGTACGGCAGCGCGTCGGAAACCCACGCGCCGCTCTGCCCGTGCTGCGCAAACTTGAACGGCGAGCCCGCGATCGGGATCGAACTCTGGTTGCCCGACATCCCCGTCAGCCGCTGGCCGCCGCGCACCGTCTCCGGCAATTGCTCGCCGTGCTTCCGGTTGAGCAGCGGCTTGTAGTCGAAGAGGTCGAGCTGCGACGGCCCGCCCGATTGGAACAGATAGATGATCCGCTTCGCCTTCGGCGCGAAGTGCGGCAACCCGGGCAACCCCTTCGGCGCGGCCGCCGGCGCCGCCGCCGCCTTGCTCCCGAGCAATTCCGCCAACGCCATGCCGCCGAGCCCGAGCGCCAGGCGGTTGAGGCATTCGCGCCGGCTCATCCGGAACCAGGGTTCCGGGCCGGTGCAGAGGGGATTCCGGGCCGCGTCGGGAGTGTGCATGGTCAGCGTTTCACGACGAAGCCGTCGTGGTTCATGAGGGTGTTCGCGAGCACCGCCGCGGCGGCGATTTCCGCCGCCGGCAGGGCCGCGTCGCGCGGCGTGTCGCCGATTTTCAAATACGCCTCGGCCTGGGCCGGATTCCGCCGGTACCAATCGAGCTGCTCGTCGTAGAGCCGGACCAGCACGCCGTGCTCGGCCGCGGTCGGCGCCCGGCCCAGCAACCGGACAAAGGCCGCCGTCGCGAGTTCGTCCCGCCGCCCGCCCGTTTCGCGGTGCACCGTTTCCCCGAGCACGCGCGCCGCCTCGACGAACTGCGGGCCGTTCAGCAGCACAAAGGCATGGAGCGGCGTGTTCGTCGTGTCGCGCCGCGCCGTGCAAACCACGCGTTTCGGCACGTCGAAGGCCTCGAGCACCGGCGCCGGCCCGTTGCGCCGCCAGAAGGTGTACAGGCTGCGGCGATACAACTGCTCGCCCTTGCCCGCCGGCGACGGCTTGAACGACTCCGGATGGTCGTAATTGAAGACCGGCGCCCCGCCGATTCTTTCGACCAGCAACCCGCTCGCCGCCAACGCGTGGTCGCGGATCATCTCCGCCGGCAACCGGTACCGCGCCCCGCGCGCCAGCAAATTGTTCTCCGGGTCTTCCGTCATCAGGTCGCCCGCCGCGAAACTGCCCTGCCGGTAAACCTGCGACAACGCGATCGTCCGCAGCATCGCCTTCGTGTCCCAGCCGGAACGGATGAACTCCGCCGCCAGCCAATCGAGCAACTCCGGGTACTCCGGCCGGTCCGCCTGGCTGCCGAAATCGTCCGCCGTCTTCACCAGCCCGCGGCCGAACAGTGCCTGCCAGAAACGGTTCACCGTCACGCGCGCCAGCAACGGATGCTCCGGCGCCGTCAGCCACTTCGCCAACCCGAGCCGGTTCTTCGGCGCCGCGGCCGGAAACGGCGGCAGGAAATCCGGCGTGCCCGCCTCGACCGCCTCGCCGCGTTGGTCGTATTCCCCCCGTTTCAAGACGTAGGCCGGCTTCGGCTGCGGCAATTCCCGCATCACCATGATCTCGAGCGCCTCGTCCCCGAGTTTCGACGCCGCCGCCTCGGCCGCCTGCACCGCCGCCCGCTGCGCGCGGTAAACCTCGTCGTGATTCTCCAGGTAAAACGCGAACCACTGCTCGCGTTCCCCCGCCGTCAGGGCCGCCACCGGCTGGGCCCGCGCCGCCGCCAACGTCCCCGGCTCCCCGAGGTCGCGAATCTCCAGCGCCGTCAGCTCGCGTTGGAAAACCCGCAGGTCGTCGACCAGCCCGCCGCGGAATCCTTTGTCGCGGAAACGTTCGCCCAAAACGATCGAGTCGCCGCCGCCGCCGGTGATGTCCTTCGTCAAATGGTCGCGGATCGTCTCGGTTGCGACCGGCTCGCCGTCGACGTAGATCCGCAGGCCCGCGGCCCGGCTCGATCCGTCGTTGGTCACCGTCACATGCACCCACTTCCCCACGGGCAAGGGCGCCCGGGCCCGCACGGAGATCGCGTCACCCGGCCAAAAATGGATCAGCGACCACTTCGGCTTTCCGTCCTCGATCAGCAACTCGTAGCCGCGGCTGCCGGCATCGGTCCACGCGCGCGAGCGGTGCATCACCACGGCGCGTTCCTTCACGTCCGGAGTCTGCAACCAGAGGGAAACGGTGAACGGTTCGTAGCGGTGGAAATTGCCCACCTTCGTCGCCACCGGATGGTCGCCGGTCAATTGCAGCGCCAATCCGTCGCGGCCGGGCACCGAGACGTTTTCCGGCGGCGTGCTCGCGTAGGTTTCCGGGCAGGTGCGGCTCTCGAAACGCTCGGGCAAAACCGGGCCGCTGTTCGCGGGCGCCGGCACGGGCGCGGCCGGTTCGCCGTTCGCCGCGGGCTTGGCCGCCGCAGGCAACGGCTTCGGAGTCGGCCGTCGGTCCTCGAAATCGAAGCGCGCGATCTCGCCGCCCGGCGCGACGGGAAATCCGTCCGGCTGCGCCAGCCACGTCTCGAAGGCCGCCCGCCGCGCCGCCTTCGTCTCCGCCAATGTCGCCCGTGCCGCGCGCGCCGCGCCGTGCGCCGCGGCGATGCGTTTTTCCAAATCCGCATCCGGCGCCCGCATCGCCGGCGTCGGCACCGCGTTGGTGAAAAACGAATACAGCCCCGCCTCGTCGATGTCGTCGAAGAACGCGAAGAACCGGTAGTAGTCCTTCTGCGAAACCGGATCGAACTTGTGGTCGTGGCACCGCGCGCACTCGAGCGTCAGGCCGAGGAAGGCGGTGCCGAAGGTCGTGACGCGGTCGTTGACGTAGTTGACGCGGTATTCCTCCTCGACCGAGCCGCCTTCCGCTTCCTGCGGGTGCAAGCGATTGAAGGCGGTGGCGAGAATCTGCTCCGACGTCGCGGCGGGCAGGAGATCGCCCGCAAGCTGCCACGTCACGAATTGGTCCCACGGCAAATTCGTGTTGAAGGCCTTGATGACCCAATCGCGCCACGGCCACATCGGGCGGTCGCGGTCGACCTGGAAACCGAAGCTGTCCGCGTAGCGCGCCAGATCGAGCCAGTCCGCCGTCATGCGCTCGCCGTAGCGCGGCGACTGCAACAGGCGATCGAGCAGCCGCTCGTAGGCCTGCGGCTCGCGGTCGGCGACGAAGGCCGCGACCTCCGCCGGCGTCGGCGGCAGGCCCGTGAGATCGAAGGTCGCCCGCCGGACCAAGGTCGCGCGGTCCGCTTCCGGCTGCGGGACGATTTTCCGTTTCGCCAAGGCGCTGTAAACGTAGTGGTCGATCGGATTCGTCGCCGCGGTCCCGGCCGCCCGCGCCGGCACCGGCCCGGGCGCGAGCGGCGCAAAGGACCAGTGCGACTGGTAGGCCGCGCCTTCGTCGATCCAGCGCTTCAAGGTCGCGACTTCCGCCGCGCTCAGCCGCCCGAGTTTCGCCTCCGGCGGCGGCATGACTTCCTCGGAATCGGTGCTCGTCACCCGCGCGATCATTTCGCTTTCGCCATGCTTGCCCGGCACGACGGCGGCGAAGCCGTTGCGGAAACGCGTCGCGCCTTCCGGCGTATCGAGCCGCAGCTTGCCCTTGCGGCCCGTCTCGTCGGGCCCGTGGCAATGGAAACATTTGTCCGACAGGATCGGCCGCACCTCGCGGTTGAAATCGACGGCCGCCGCCCGCGCGCCCGCGCAAGCGGACACGGCGAGAAGGAGCAAAAGAGAGCGGCGCATCGGAGCGGGATTAGGGGTACGGGAACGCAGAGCGTTTCTCCTCCGAAGCAAACGCTTCGCGCCGCTTCCGCCAGCCTAAGTTTGCCGCCGCGGCCGGTTTCCCGTCCGGCCGGCAAACAATTCGGCGAAGATCCTTGTCCGATTTCCGGCGAGTCGCCGAATTACCCGTATGCGCGGCCTGCGGCCGCGCGTCCGAGCAAGCCCCCTCCACCCCGGCCGATCGTCGGCAAAGATCCCCATGAAAACCTCCGCCCTCTTCACGCTGCTCTCCGTCTTGCTGGGCGCCGCCGTCCTCCACGCCGCCCCGGCCCCGCGCCCGCCCAACGTCGTCGTCATTCTCACCGACGACCAGGGCTACGCCGACATCGGCTTCAACCCGCACCACCCGAAGGAAGTCTCCACTCCCAACCTCGACGCCCTCGCGCGCGAGAGCGTGTGGTTTTCCCAAGCCTACATCACCGGGAATGTCTGCTCGCCCACGCGCGCCGGTCTGCTCACCGGCCGCTACCAGCAGCGCGCGGGCGTTTACTCCGCCGGCGAAGGCGGCCGCGGCATCGCGCAAACGGAAACCATTTTCCCGAAATTCCTGCAGCCCGCCGGCTACATCAGCGGCGCGTTCGGCAAATGGCACCTCGGCCTCACCGTCGAGCAAAGCCCCGTCGGCCGCGGTTTCGACGAATGGTACGGCTTCCTCGGCCGCGGCGCCCACGACTACCTCAAGCTCGACGATATCGAAGGCTCGCCGATTTACCGGAACGGCAAGCCCATCAAAGACGAAGGCTACCTCACCACGCGGCTCACCGACGAAACCGTCGCCTTCATCCAAAAACACAAAGCGCGGCCCTTCTACATTCACCTCGCCTATAACGCCGTCCATGCCCCCGCGCAGGCCCCCGCCGCGGACATCGCCCGCATCCGAAAACAGTTTCCCGAAATCACCGAGGCCCGCGCCATTTTGATGGCCATGCTCCATCATCTCGACCTCGGGGTCGGCCGCGTGGTGACGACGCTCAAGCAAGAGGGCATTTGGGAAAACACGCTGCTGGTTTTCCTCACCGACAACGGCGGTTCCAAGGCCATGAGCGCGGTCAACACCCCGTTGCGCGGCGCCAAGCAACAAAACTACGAGGGCGGCATTCGCACGCCGTTCATCGTGTCCTGGCCGGCCGCGTTCAAGGGCGGCCGTAGCCTCGATATCCCGATCAGCTCGCTGGACATTTTGCCGACTGCGCTCGAAGCCGCCGGCATCGCGCTGCCGACCGCGAAACCTCTCGACGGGAAAAGCCTGCTGCCGCTGCTCACCGGCAAATCGGCGCGGCACATCGACACGTTTTATTGGAGCGAAGGCGGCGCGGCGGGCGGTTTCGCCGTCCGCTCGGGCGATTGGAAACTCGTCCAGCAGCGCGGCCCCTCCAAAGTCGAACTCTTCGACCTCGCCCGCGATCCGGCGGAGTCGACCGACCTCGCGCCGCAGAACGCGGCCAAGGTCGCCGAGTTGACCAAGCTCTACGACACTTGGCTCGACGAGATGGCCGAACCCATGGACGGTGTCGGCAAGCGCCCGACGAATTCCTCCGAACCGACGAAGAAGGAGAAAAAGAAAAAGCGGGCAGAGAAGTAACACCCCCGCCCCTCGCCTCCGTTTACCCACC
>JACCDS010426260.1_pt1 | contig 16201 bp, 13 predicted proteins | sample 7446441 | NCBI WGS metagenome assembly JACCDS01 (sample SAMN15323445, study PRJNA562643) | freshwater metagenome | isolation source: river surface water | place: USA:Blue River Watershed | collected 2017-08-17
GATTACATCGAGATGTTCTACAACCCGATCCGCCGCCACGGATATAACGGGAAGAAGTCGCCGGTACAATTTGAACAGCAGTTTTTCGAGAGGCAGCGAAGCGTCTAGAAAATCGATAGCGATTCAGTTACCTCAACTGCCTGCAATTCCATCTGCGTCCCCCTTTATGTGTTGCCCAGATCTCAGAATGCGCCCACGCTTTCAGAGAGAATACCTTATCGCTGGTTTTGGATTTGGATGGCGAAAACTGTTGCAAGTGGTGATCTGTACGCCAGGCCCGTGAAAATTTGACCCAGATTGCGAGTCTGCATGTCGCACACCGAGCGCCGGAAAACAAAACTCTCTAGCAGCTCAACTGCCTCGACGAATTCGTCCAGGCTCAGCGTCTTGGCACGTTGGTAGCAGTCATACAGGGTCAGAACAACAGGCGAGGCAACCTCCACCAAGGATCGCAGGCGTGCCAGAGCCTCTTTCAGCGCAGGCTGCTTTTCCTGGCCAAGACTGAATGCTGTGTAATACGTGCCGAAGCGGCGCAGGTCGCTGAGGATGCCATCCACCCCTTGCGTTTCGACCGACTTCAAAAAGAAGCCACGGAACTCGTGATAGATGTCGGCTGATTTCAGCGGGGTTCCTGGCCGCAGGCGCAAGGTCAAAAAGTCCTTCACGAACTTGTCGAACTCGGTCCTGTAGCGGCTGCCGAAGGCCCGCTCAATGGGTTGCCAGTGCTCCTCGTACTGTTGAGTCTGTTCGGCCTCATCCAGGCGCATCAGCACGAAATTTCGAATCAAGTCAGCCTGGGTCAGATCGACGCCGGTCGAATTCAGACTCTCGAAAATCATCTGTGGATCGTCTTGGCCACGGGCCAGGCTCACATCCACAACCACCAGCTTCTTGATGCCGTTGTAGACCGTCTTGACGTCTGCCTGCCCCACCAGCTCCCGCAAGAACGCGAAGTTTTCCTTCACTTTTTCGGAGGCGGATTCGGGAAGCGGCTTGCCATCCAACAGCGCCATCAAGGTGTCATGGTCAGCTCGGCGCAGATGCAACTTATGGCGACGATCACCCTTGCCGTGGCGGTTGCGCAGGTAATAGTCGTCCAGCTCTTCAGGAGTCGAGACATCAGAGTCGTCCTCGCCTGATCCTTGCAACTCAATCATCCGGTCACGCAATGCAATCAGCAGCAAGGTCAACGTGGTCATCCGTTGCTGGCCATCGATCAGCAATCATCTGGTGATGGTGGCGGTGTTGTCCTCGGCAGCGACATAGACCACCGATCCCAAAAAGTGTCCCTTGACCGTAGGGTCGCTGCCGACCCGGATCACGTCCTTCCACAACTGCTGACAATGGCGTGTGCCCCAGCTGTAATCCCGCTGGAAGATCGGAACGATGAATTGCTTTGCACCTTCGAGCAAATTGGTGACGTGGGTATCTTCTGCTTTCATGTCCGCCCTTAGTAATACTGTCGGATGTAGCTGTAAGCCTTCTCGAACAGATCCCCATCCGCGTGCAACTTGTACTTGAAGAGGGCTTTGCGCAGGGCTTTCTTGACTTCGCGTTCCCCGGAGCTGGTGTTTTGCCAGTCAGGGAATCGAACGTGGCGAACGATCTCGTCAATGTCGGCAACGACACGTTCCACGATGATCGGCGTTTCCGCTGTTTTGACATCGTTGAACAACTCGGTCAGAGCGGCCTTGCCCCTGTCCTCGTCTTCATCGGGCGGCACTTGCTTTTCCGCTTGCAAGGTTTCCTTGGCAATTTCGAGCAACTGCTTGAGGAAGTCCACGCTGTGTAATTGGCCGGATTCAAACCGATCACGCAGGGCTTCCAGCCGTTCGGCGAGTTTCTTGAACACCGGGTTGCCCAGGTGCTTACGCAGGCGCCTTGCCAGCTTGATTTCGACTTCCTTCGCCTTATTGGGGTCCGGGTTGGACAGAACAGCGTCGAGCAGGTCGGCGTCGAGCACCAAGGTATCCAAGTCATCCCGGATGGCCTCGACGTGGATGTTCTTGTGCATCAACTCCAGCGTCTTGGCGCCCAACGAAATCCAGATCAACTTGCCGTTGCCGCTGGAGGGCTGGATGGACTGGTAGATCTGCGACAGCCACTTGTAGTCCGTCTCGTACTGGCCCAGGATGGGGTCAGGAGACAGAGCTTCCCAAATCTTGTTCAGAATGCCGTACTCAGCAGCAAAACTGTCACGGGCATCGCTGTTGGGCAGGCACTGCTGCGCGGCAAACAATCCCTCGTAACCTTGTTGGGTACGGTCGACACCCGGAAAGGACGCCAGACACTTTTGCATGGCGGTCGGCAGCTTCTCCTTCAGTTCCTGGATGTTGCTCACCACCTGTTTCACGCTCTTGTCGTCGAACTCCAGCGCCGCCGCAACGTCGTCAAAGATGCCCAGGTAATCCACGATCAAGCCATGGGTCTTCTGCTCCGAGTAGGTGCGGTTGACCCGGCAGATCGCTTGCAACAGGGTGTGGTCTCGCAGGGGCTTGTCGAGGTACATGGCCTGCAAGATCGGCGCGTCGAAGCCCGTGAGCAGCTTGGACGTGACGATGATCAGCTTGAGCGGATCAGCCGGGTCGCGGAAGCGGTCGAGCAGACGCTCTTCTTCATCACGACTGCGGTCAAAGGCCATGTACTCCGGATGGTCCTTTTTGTCCGAAGCCTGGACCGACATCACAATGTCCGTGGCCTCAGCCGGCAGCAGCTTGTCCAGCTCGGCCTTGAACAACAGGCAGGAGTCGCGGTCGTAGGTGACGATCTGACCCTTGAACCCATTGGGCTCCACCTTGCTCTGGTAATGCTGGACGATGTCTTCGCAGATGGTGCGGATGCGGTCCGGAGACTTGAGGAAGGCAGCCATCTTGGCCGCCTTCTTGGCCAGTTCATTCTTGTCGGCAGCCGACAAGTTGCGCGTCAGCTCATCGAATTCCGCGTTGATCTGTTCCCGGTCAATGTGCAGGTTCAACAGCCGGGGTTCGAAGTGCAATTGCAGGGTCGCACCATCGCGGATCGATTCTTCAAACCCGTACTTGCTCATGTACCCCTTGTCATCCTCCTCAGCACCGAAGGCGTAGAAGGTATTGCGATCGGCACGGTTAATCGGGGTACCCGTCAAGCCGAACAAGAACGCATTGGGCAGCGCCTCGCGCATCTTGCGGCCCAGGTCACCTTCTTGGGTGCGGTGTGCTTCATCGACCAGCGCAATGATGTTCTGACGGTCGTTCAGACTTCCAGAGGCTTCGCCAAACTTGAAGATCGTGGTGATGATGATCTTGCGGACGTCCTGGGCCAGCAGTTCTTGCAGCTTCTCGCGCGAATCCGCCTTTTGCAGGTTCGGGATGTCGGCCGAGTTGAAAGTGCCGGTGATCTGGCTGTCCAGATCAACCCGGTCCACCACGATCAGCACGGTCGGGTTCTGCAGACGGGGGTGCATCCGCAGTTTTTGCGCCGCGAACACCATCAGCAAGGATTTGCCGGAGCCTTGGAAGTGCCAGATCAGACCTTTCCTGGGATAGCCAGCCAGTACGCGCTCCACAATCTTGTTGGTGGCTTCGTACTGCTGGTAGCGGCAGATGATCTTGGTGCGCTGCTTCTTTTTATTGGTGGCAAACAGCGTGAAGTTGGACAGGATGTCCAGCACGACATGCGGACGCAACATGCTGCCCACGGCCACGCTGAGCGTTTGCAAGGGATGGTGGAGGCCATCATCCCCATCCAGGTTCCAGGGGCCCCAGTCTTTGACGGGTAGCCCAATGGAGCCGTAGCGGTATTCCTTGCCCTCCGTGGCCATCGAGAAGACGTTGCACACAAACAGCTCTGGCACAAACTTCTCGTAATCGTCATGCACCTGAACGGCGCCATCGACCCAACTGATGCACTTCTTGACGGGTGTCTTGGCCTCGATCAGAACCAAAGGCAGCCCGTTGACCAGCAGCACCAGGTCGGCGCGACGCTCCGTGGGTCCGGCTCTGAACTTGAACTGCTGTGTGACCACGCATTGGTTCTGGGTCGCGTCTTCAAGGTCGATCAGCTTGATCGGCACATGCTCATGGTTGGGGCCAAAGGGCATTGAGCGCTCGCCACGCAGCCATGCAGCCATTTCCTCATTGGCGCGAATCAGGCCATCCGAGCGAACGGACAGGATGATGGCGCGCAGACGGTGCAGAACGTCCTCGGCGTGGTCAGGGCGTGCGGCAATGTCCGGGTTCAGGCGGATCAATGCCGCCTTGAGCCAGTCTTCAACCAGCAGCTCGTGGATCTGGCGGGGCACGTCGGCAGGCGGAACGAACTTCCAGCCGATCCCTTTTGGACTGACGCCATAGCTGGGCGTGGACTCTTGGGCGGTGTTGCTCGGCGCGCTGGCTACTGGCCCTGAAAGTAGGTCGCGGAGGTAGGCCTCGACTGTATTGGATTCAGTGAATGACATGGCCCCTCCTTAAGTTGCCAGATGTTGGTTAAGGAAGAAACGCTTCATCTTCAACGTATCCATGTGCCTCGCCTTCGCTTTATTTATTGCCGTGCGAAGCTCATCCACTTGGGTAATGAAACTATCTTGTTCATCAAGGGATGGCTTTGGTACAGAAAGAGAAAAGAGCTTGTCGCTCTCCAATCGCTTTGTGCCGTGCGACGACTCCGACACCAGACGCAGATATTGGGGGGCAGAATATTCGAACCAATACTGGATGTACTTCGAACGATATGCGTCGCTGACCACAAGTGCTTTCATGTCCTGATTGAATGCCGATGGCACCAACGTCCGTGCAACTGGAAATGTGTGCGCCAGAATCATCCCGCGAACGACAAGCATGATCGTGTCTTTGGGCATCAGCTTCGATCCCGCCTCTACGCCTTTAGCCGTCAGGGTCTCCTCGGCGGAATCAAGCTCAGAAGTTTTCATGTCTTTTGGGCTCACCCATGGAATGTGACCACCCCAAAAGTCGGGATTTCCTCGCGAGGGGGTTCCGCCACTGTGCCAATTGCCTATTTCAGACACCTTTTGACTTTTAAAGTGACGAGCTTCGTAGTGATCAACCATCAGAGATCGGCGAAGGTTCTCAGCGGTCGCGGATACTAGTTCCATAGACTCCAAGTTCTCTTCAATCTCTGCAAGCGCTTGAACGAGGCTGGTTTGCATATTTATCGGAGGAAGTGGGAATTCAAAATCCGCCAAACTTGTCCAGTTTGTGCGCGGACTCAAAGAGCCTGCAGACGTGCCTACCGCGTGATCGAAGAACGCATCGGTCTGGCAAATGAACGGAAGCAACCCCGGCAACAGAACGGAAGTGTCTTGAGTTTCGAAGACGTAAATATCACCGGAGCACACCCCGGTGAAGTCGACTACCGCCACCTTGCGCTGGTAGGCGCGGCGCTTGCCGAACAGCACTTGCCCCGGCTTGAACACGTTGGTGAAGGTGGTGCCATCGGCCACATCGCCCCAGCTCCGCACCCGCAGGTTGCCCGGCTCCAAATGCTCCAGGCCCACGTAACGGTCGATCCCATCGGCCAAGGGGCTTTGGCTACGCGCTTTCGACAGCTTGACCACCTCGCCAAACTTCACGGTACGCCAATCGGCTTTCAGTGTTTTCATGTTCTCAGGCACGCTCTTTGTCCTCCATCGCCAGCCCATCGAGCGTTTCGATCAGACCATCCATTTGCTGCCAGAAGGCGCGGCTCCCGTCGTTCCAGGCTGACCAGGCTTCGGCAAGGTTCTTCGGCGCACCATCCTTGGTGTCGGTGCTGACACTGGCTTGGCGTTTGACATAGAGGGGGATCGACAGGCTGCCCCCATTGGCCAGCAGTTCGACATTGCTGACGACTTTTGCGAATCCCTCCTCATCCTTGAACGCCTTGCAGGCATCGATGATGCGTTTTTGGTGTTCCGGCTTGAGGAAGCTCTGCGCACGTTCCCGGGTCACTTCTTTGACCGCATCAACAAACAGAACCTTGCCTTTGTGGCCCGCAGGCTTTTTGCGGTTGCAGATGACGATGCAAGACTCCATCGGGGAGTTGTAGAACAGGTTGGGGCCCAGACCGATGACGATCTCCACCCAGTCCTGCTCGATCATCTTGGCGCGCATGGCCTGTTCTTCGTTGCGGAACAGCACTCCATGCGGCCACAGCACTGCGCTGCGGCCTTTGTCTGATAGGCTAGCCAGGATGTGCTGCTGGAATGCGTAGTCCGCGCGCCCCTGTGGCGGGGTGCCGAGAAAATTGCGGCCCCATTTATCGCTGGACCATGCCTCGCGATCCCATTGCTTGATGGAGTACGGAGGGTTGGCCAGGATGACGTCGAACTTGCGCAGGCCGTTGGCCTCGATGTGCTTTGGATCGGCCAGGGTGTCACCCCGGATGATCTCGAAGTCCTCCACGCCGTGCAGGAAGAGGTTCATGCGCGCGATCGACGAGGTGATCAGGTTGCGCTCTTGGCCATAGAGCTTGAGCGTGCGGTACTCGCCCTTGGAACGCTTCACTTCATCGAGGGCAGAGATCAGCATGCCGCCGGTGCCACAGGTCGGGTCGTAGATGGACTCCCCGGACTGCGGCGCCATGAGTTGCGTCATCAGATGGACGACGGTGCGGTTGGTGTAGAACTCGGCTGCGGTATGGCCGGAGTCGTCAGCGAACTTCTTGATCAGGTACTCGTAGGCATTGCCCAGTTCGTCTTCCGGCACGTTGGCCACGGACAGGGTCTGGGTCGAGAAGTGCTCGATCAGGTTCTTCAGGGTTTCGTCCGGAAGGCGTTCGCTGTTGGTCCAGGGCGCATCGCCAAAAATGCCTGCCAGCAGATCTGGGTTGGATGACTCGATGGCACGCATGGCTTTCTGAATGGCCACGCCGAGGTGCTTGGGGGTTTGGCGCACATCGTTCCAGTGCGCTCCCTGCGGAATCTGGAAGCGGTGGTTCTCAGCAAACTCTGCATAGGACAGGTCACCATTGGAGCCCGCCAGGGCAGCTTGGTATTCCTCCTCCCAGACGTCAGACATCCGCTTGAAGAACAACAGGGGGAAGATGAACTGCTTGTAGTCACCGGCATCAATGAGGCCGCGCAACAGCACTGCGGCGCCCCAGAGGTAGCTTTCAAGCTCGTGTTGGGTGATGCGCTTTGCGCTGGAAGCCTGTGCATTCTCCATCAGTGCAAATTTCTCTTTCAGGCGGACGCGTGCAGCGTTCGCCATCTCTTCTGTGAAGATTTTGTTTTCCTTGAAGGGGCGATCAGTGGTCATGACAACCATCTCCTCTCGGCCATGACAGCCTCCAGCTTGGCTTCCGCATCGCGACAGCGAGTCAGTGCATCCTTGAAAGCCTTAATGGCATCCGGCAGCGGGGGAATGTCCTCTTGCAGCGGAGGGAGCACGTAGCGCGAGATGTTGAGCGTCCAATCCTCGCTGTTGATCTCGTCGAGACTGACGACCCGTGCGGCGTCCTCAACATCCTTGAAGTCGCGGTACCAGCCCAGAATGGCGCTGGCATGGTCCGATTCAAGATAGTTTTGTGCCCGCCCGCGTTTGAATAACCGGGAAGCATCTGCCACCAAGACCTTCTTCTTTCGCGCCGCCGGCTTGCGTTTGCGCATGACCAAGATGCAAGCAGCAAGGCCGGTGCCGTAGAACAAGTTGGGAGCCAAGCCGATCACCGCTTCGACGAGATCCATCTCCAGCAGCTTTTGTCGGATGTCGCCCTCTGCCCCTTTGCGGAACAGCGCCCCCTGGGGAAGGACTACGGCCATGCGGCCGCTGACCTCGGCCATCGATTTGACCATGTGTTGCACCCAGGCGAAGTCACCGCTGGATGACGGTGGCAGTCCGGCAAAGTTGCGCCCGTAGGGGTCATTGACCCATTGGTCCTCACCCCATTTCTCCAAAGAGAAGGGGGGATTGGCAATCACGCAGTCGAAGGTGGCCAGTCGATCACCATCGAAAAACAGGGGGGTGCGCAATGTGTCGCCACGCTCGACCTTGAAGTCTTCAATGCCGTGTAAGAACAGGTTCATCCGGGCGATGGCCGAGGTGGTCAGGTTTTTTTCCTGGCCATACAGTTTGCCGCGCAGGCGTTTTACGTCGCCGTGCATTTCCTTGACGTGCTGAACAGCGGCCAACAGCATGCCGCCCGTACCGCAGGCGGGGTCATAGATGAACTCACCCTCTTTGGGGTCGAGCATCTCGATCATCATCCGCACCACGCTGCGCGGGGTGTAGAACTCACCCGCCTTTTTGTTGGTGGCGTCGGCAAACTTCTTGATCAGATACTCGTAGGCGTCGCCCAGTAGGTCGGACTGTACGTTCTTGTTACCAAGGGGGAGGCTGGAAAAGTGCTCGATCAGATCTTTGAGCAGTTCATCCGACAGCCTGTCTTTATTCGACCATTGCGCGTCACCGAAAACCCCAAACAAGGTGTCAGGGTTGGCTTTTTCGATTTCCCGCATGGAGCGTTGCAGAGCGGCGCCGACGTTGCTGGGCTTGGCGCGAACATCGACCCAGTGACAGTCTTCGGGGATTTGGAAAATGTGGGACTCCCTGAACCAGGCGAGTTGTTCGTCCCCTGTTTCATCGACGATCTCCTGGTATTCCTCGTCCCAGACATCGCAGATGCGTTTGAAGAACAGCAGCGGAAAGATGTAGGTCTTGAAGTCGGCTGCGTCCACCGGGCCGCGCAGTATGTTGGCGGATTCCCAGAGATGGCTTTCCAGTTGGCTCAGCGAAACTTGAGCATCACTCATTGTCAGTTGTCCTTCGAGCTTTTTTCGGGCGCGCGGTATCCCGGCGCGAGCAGTGCGTTTTTGACGCCGTAGAGGGCGAGGTCATCTTTGAGCCACAAGCGAAATTCAGGGCCGCGCAGGCTGTGGTCTGGGGAGCAGTCCACGCTCCACTTGCGCAGCACGTACCCGGCGGTGGCGGCGCGTAGCTTCATGTTCAGCACGCCATCACGCATGCCGTAGTCCAGCTTGGTGATCTCGGGGCGGGGCTGATCGGGGTGAGGAACGAGTTCCAGTTCGACGATGCGCGTCCACTGGATGTCCTGGTCGGATCGTTCGTGCGCCTCGACGGGCGCATCCTTCAAAACAATCGGGTCCTGAATCCGGGTGAGTACGAAATCCCGGAATTCGCCGGACTTTCGGTCAAAGGCCCGGGTGTGCCAGCGTAGGCCGGTGTCCAGTAACGCAAAGGGAACAATCTCCCGTTCGCTTTGGCCGTTTTCGACCGACTGGTATTTGATGCGCACTGGGCACTTGTGACTGATGGCCCGGGTAATGCCTGCCAAGGTGCTGAGGTCTGGTTGCCCTAGCTTGTTGGGGATGTCGCAGGTGATGCCTGTTCGGGATCGGACTGGCTCACCGTCCCCAAAGCCCTCTGCCAGCCATGTCAGCACCCGCTCGGCTGGGAATTCAAACAATGGCCGGAAGTCCTGGCCGATGACGTAGGTCTTGGATCGGCCGTCGTACTCAATGTTCGACGGGGCCATATCTTTATAGAGCCCCAAGTCCCGGGTGGCAGCCGCTGTCTGGATGCCAAAGCGTGATGCCAGGTCTTGGCGGCGTATTTCCCCAACGAACCATAGCCTCAGCTCGATGTACGCCATCCGGTCACGCTGGGCGTGTCCGAGGTCTTGCAGGCGATCAGTGCTCATCTTTGGTTGCTCTTTTTCGAATGGGAGAATGTAGATCGACGAAGTATAAGGTGCTGATTGTTGTGTGTCGATGTCATCTTGTTTTCTAATCATAGGCATCAAAAAGAGTCTGATTGCAGTATGATTATGCTTATAAGGAGGGCGGATTATGTGGCTTGTCACCCCGATCGGTTTTTTCAGCATCGTCCAGAAGCCTGGCGACAAGAAGAATGGCACCTTGACGGTGCGTTCTCGGGTGCGCAGCGACCTGGCAGCCCTCAAGCAGCACTATCTTCCTGGTCTGGGGACGATCCAGGAAAGCCATGACACCGACTACCGCTTCCGGGCGGTAGCTCCGCGATCCGAGGTGTCCGCCGCGATGGCGCGTATGGTCGACGGCCTGGACTACAGCAATTTCAAGTCTGAGGTGGCCAAGACGCAGGGGCACAAGCGCGCCAGTCTGTATCACAAGGTTTGGGATGTGCTGTACCACTTGCAGACGGACCCGGCGTTTGCAGAGAAGGAGCCGGTGGCCGAAAGTTACGGTGGCGTGGTGGTCAGCGGGGGGCGAAAGGTGCTGTTGCGAGAGCCTACTAAGCACCATGGGGGCTATGCCTGGACCTTTGCCAAGACGGAAGCCAAGCCGGGCGAGTCTCCTCGGGAAGCTGCCGTGCGGGCCGTGCGCGAAAAGACTGGATACGACGCGGAAATCCGCATCAGCGTTCCGGACACCTTCAAGGGTTCGGCTTCCAGCACCTGCTACTACGTCATGGATGCCAAACATCCTCCAGCCAAGCCGAACTGGCAGACCGCCGCTCTGCGCTGGGTGAACTTCGACGAGGCGCGCGACCTGATTCGGCAGTCACCGAATGGGGAGGGGCGCGATCGGGATCTGGCCATTCTGGACGCTGCCGAAAAGGTCGCGTCCGCCATTCCGTATAAGGATCACCCGAATGTCCAGCCGGAGGATTGGTCGGAATTGAAAGCCATGCCGGAACGGCAGACGGTGCTTTACCCGAAGCTGTGGTTCAACCCCGATGAGATGGTGAAGATCCGTCGTGGCTTCTTCCCGACGGTGATGGAACAGAAGTGGTTCTTGTACTTCGCGGGCGACCGGCTGCGTATGCATCGGAGCTGGACTGGCATCCTGATCTTTGATGTTGGGTTTGCCTTTGACCCCAAGGGGGGCGCCTACGTGACCGAGGTGGTCGTCAACCGCGAAAACCGGCAGTACAGCAACACGGACGACGACGAAGACTTGAAGTTGCTGGAAGAGATCATTCGTTACCACTTGCTCCAGCCGTTAGATGAGCCGGAGGTGGATGGTTTCGTCAAAGCGATGTCGCTGGCCATGCAGCCGAAATACCTTGGCTCACCGGAGGTGGTGACCGCCTTGGTCAAGGAAGTGTTTGATGTCGCCATCCGTGCCATTGCTGAAGAAGCGACCGAGGACGACTTCGTTGAAGCTGTAGGCAAGGTGATCGCTGCATTCACCGATGACGACGCCGGCTATACCCGGATGCCAGGCTGGCACAGTGCTGAGCAAATGGGTAGCTACGTCAAAAAGTACCTGATCGGCAGTGATCAAGGAGAGTGCTTGGCTGAAATCCTCGGCCATGGCATGACCGCGTTGATTGCCAAGTTGCAGGAGATGCTGGGTGGGTTCGTCAAGGACCCCGCCGCTAACTGGGAGGAGCACGCGCTGGTTCAGCTCAACGCACTCCACCAGTTCGTGGTCACGGTTTTGCTGGGCACCAACACTGTGGTTTCTGGTGAAAAGACACTGGGTGACTTCAAATGGATGCCGATCGGCGCCGACGCGGGTGGCAAGCAGGTCATCGTCGAGGTGGGTTCCGAAGGTGGCTCCCTGACCCTGTATGGCATTCAATCCCCGGAGGGATGGCGGTTCAAGGTGGAGACCAGTGAAGCAGCCCTGGTCGACGATGAGGATGAGCCGGACATGCTGGAACGCCCTTGGGTGGCAACCTGGCGCAGCGCCTTGAAGCAGCTGGACGGCTATTCATGGACACAGCTGTATCCGCTGGCGGTTCATTCGGATTTCCGGGAGAAGGTCTTCAAGGCCTTGCAAACCCGCAAGAAAAAAGGACTCGTGATCGATTGGGATCAATGGGGCAATGTTTTGAACATCATCGTCGACGAAGAATAGGGAGGCGATATGCCTGTCAAACAAGCAATTACTGACCAGCGTGTGCCGGTCAAGATCTGGACTGACGATGTGGACGAGCGATCCAAGGAGCAGCTTGCCAACATCGCATCCATGCCTTTCATCCACCACCATGTGGCGGCGATGCCAGACGTTCATCTGGGAATTGGCGCGACCATTGGTTCGGTCATTGCTACCCACAAGGCGATCATTCCGGCCGCCGTTGGCGTGGACATCGGCTGCGGCATGGTGGCAGCCCGTCTGTCTATCTCGGCCAATGACCTCGATGAGAAAGCCCTGAAGAAGGTGTTCGACCAGATCAGCCGCGACGTGCCTGTCGGCCGGGCTCAACACCACGACGACCGTGTATTGGTTGACGTGGCTCGCCCCTTCGAGCCTGGACTCAAGTCGCTGACCGATCGTCATCCGCAGCTCCTCAAGGCCTTCGGCAAGTTCTCCAATTGGACGAACCAGATGGGCACGCTCGGGGGCGGCAACCACTTCATCGAGGTGTGCCTGGACGAGTCAAGTCAGGTCTGGGTGATGCTGCATTCCGGTAGCCGGGGCATCGGCAACGCCATCGCGGATTACTTCATCCAACTGGCGCGCAAGGACATGGAGCGTTGGATGATCCAGTTGCCCGACCGTGACCTGGCCTACTTCCCGGAAGGCACCGAACACTTTGCCGATTACGTCGAAGCCGTGCATTGGGCACAGGAATACGCTATGGCCAATCGCCAGGCCATGCTCGATCTGGTGCGCAAAGCACTGGAACGCCACCTGCCGCCGTTTACGGTGACTACCGAGGCGGTGAATTGCCACCACAACTACGTGGCCAAGGAACACCACTACGGATCGGATGTGTGGGTGACCCGCAAGGGGGCGATTCGCGCCCGTGAAGGTGACCTGGGCATCGTGCCCGGCAGCATGGGCGGCCGCAGCTACATTGTGCGCGGCAAAGGCAATCCGGAGAGCTTTTGCTCCAGCGCCCATGGTGCCGGCCGGCGCATGAGCCGTACCGCAGCCGAAAAAGAGTTCACGGAAGCAGATATGGTCGAACAGACCAAAGGCGTTATCTGCCGCAAAGACAAGGGCGTGATCGACGAGATTCCTGGTGCCTACAAAGACATCGACGTGGTGATGGCCAATCAGAACGATCTGACCGAAATCCTGCACACGCTGAAGCAGGTGGTGTGCGTGAAGGGGTGATGGCCATGGCTGACGAAATTACTCTCCCGTCGCGCCTCGTCTGTTTGGGCGAAGCCATGGCACCGGTTCTCGGAAAACTTGATGCCGCCCTTGCCGAGCAGACACTGCCGACAGTCCCCGTCGGATCAATGGTTGATGTCATCAAAGAGGGACTGAGCGCTCTCGGTCGCTCAATGCCCAGACTTTCCGATCAGGTGAATGGGCTGATGACCGATGTGGCCGCCAATGAAAGTGCGAGTGACCGTGATGTCTATCGTGCAGTTGGGCGATTTGAGGGGATTCTGGACGAGATCATCAGTAACTACCGAAAGGTCTGCCGTCATTCTGCTTATGGAAGTGATGAAGAGGCTTGTGAGCTATTGGCTGGAACGTACCGCCATTCGATGCGGGAGATCCTGAGCTGGTTGAAGGACTTGGTCGACACTCTGTCTGACCCTATAGCTGCATTGCATCGCAAGGGTCTGCCGACCACCGGGTCTATCGAGATCCCACTGACGCTCACGCTGATCTCAGCGCCTGAATTGGCGGGATTGCAGCGTTGGGGTGAGCGTCGTTCGTTGTATAGCCCATCGCCTACGCCAACAAACCAGGGGTTGGGATTTTGGGGAACCGTCGGTGCTTTAGCCATTGGCTGGGGAATCGGCGAAGCTCTGTTCGGTGATGATGATTGAATTTAAAGAGGAGAGCCTAACTATGTCCGTGGCAATGATTCTTAAAGCAGCGCAATTCGCCGCCGTGAAACATCGAGATCAACGTCGTAAGGATGCAAACGCATCTCCGTACATCAATCACCCGTTGGCATTGGCCAATGTACTGGCCGTCGAGGGCGGCGTCGAAAATTTCGAGATTATTTGTGCAGCGCTGTTGCACGACACCATTGAGGACACCAAAACCACAGCAGTGGAATTGACTGCCATTTTTGGCGACAAGGTCACGGGGATTGTGCTGGAGGTGACCGACGACAAAAACCTGGACAAAGCGGTTCGCAAGGAAGAGCAAGTGCGCCATGCGCCGCACATATCGCATGAAGCCAAGCTGGTTAAGTTGGCCGACAAGATCTGCAATCTGCGAGACATCCTTGCATCCCCGCCGGCTGACTGGAGCGCCGACCGTAAACGGGAGTATTTCGATTGGGCCGCCAGAGTGGTGGCAGGGCTGCGAGGCGCGCATCCAGCGCTGGAAGCAGTTTTTGACGGGCTGCATGGTCGTCAGTCAGAACTGCTTTGAAGGTGACGCGGATGCGAATCGAACAGCACATCGTCGCTGCCTGGGCAAAGCAACTCAGCGACAAACTCCTCAAGGAATCCATCTCTGCCTTGGAGCAAATGGATTCCAGCGAAATGCTTTCCGGGGATGACTCCGGTCTGAAGAATGTGTGGGAGGAGATTTGCGTCCAGGTCCAGGATGAGCAGTCCTTCTTCTGGGAAACCTATGTCGAGACGATGGAAAGCCTGCTGGCGGGCTATGTCGAGTTGCTCGATCGAGATGCGCGCCTGGCCCTATGGGCCGTTACCGATGAAGGATGGGCTTACATCTATGACCACCACGCTGACGATGGGGGCGTAGAGGATGCACCGGTTGTTGAAGATGAGATCGTTGCCAAGTTGAAGGACGAACTGCTGTCAGCGGCAGCCAGTTATTCTAATCATCGCATCACGAAGTTTCTGCAGCGCCACGAGGACGGATACGACGAACTTGAGGAAGATGAAGATGAGGACGATGGTGACGGCGGCGAGGATCAGGAGGACGAGCAAGATGAAGCCGAAAACGATGCTCGAGAGGGTGGCACTGAGCGATTTTTCGACTTGCGGCCAGCTGTCAGCGACCCCGTGGTGTTTGTCATCACTCGGCAGCAGATCGAAGATGCGGATATCGAAAGTTCGCTCTCATTTCTGCGATCCCTGGTGCCTACCGAGCACCCGGAACATGCATGGGCCTACAAAGGGCGTTTGTCACTGGTGATCAGTGGCTACAACAGTGATCCGCGCGAGTTGTTTGAGATTCCAGAGGTTTGCTATTACTTGCGATCGCTGGATGCTGAATGGCCTTTCTGGCTGTTTTTTCTCAATCAGGCTGATGAATCCATCAAGGTGTTGGCCATGTGCCTGGCTTCAACGCTTGAGGTTGTTCCTGGTGCCGCGCACATCGATCCTGCAGGTTTGACGCATTTTCTGGAGAGAGGGTTTGCGGCGGTCAATTACCTGTTTGATAGCTATGGATTCCTCGAGTCGGAAAACGAGGTGCTGTCGATGGGCGTATCGCAGATTTTTGCCAACAGCCAGATCGATCCTGATGCTGAAGGATACGGACTTTAGTGATTTTCTTCGCCCGGGAATGCGTACAAAGCTCGTGAAATTGGAAAGCAGGTTTCAGTATGACGATCATTCGTGGTGTCCGAATCGTGGCATCCCCCTGTTGTGGGGCCCAGTATTCCTTTCCCAGGTATGTCTCCATGAAATTCATGGCGTTCGAGTTGGACTACCCCCGGTCTGGTAGACAATCCCAGCCTATGGGAGTCGAAGTGCGCTGGTTGGTCAGTCAATAGTGCACTGGTTGCGCTTCAGATGTCGATGGCTGATAAATTTGCGAAGTTGAAGAAGTGATGGCTCGCAGGCAGCAAATTTTATGTCGGAGGAAGCAATGGCAAAAGATGATGGGGCATATTTTTGGATTGTTGTCGAAAGCTATAGAAAGTCTGGATCTGGGTTACACGGCGATATCCATGTCAGACCTATCACTGGACAGAAATTTCCATCAACTCTTCATGTTGAATGCTCAAAGACGTTGGTGACAAATTATCCCGTGGGTACAAGGTTTCGGATTAAAGCAAAGCTGACTGACAGATTGGGAGACGGCGAATTTCTCTACAGCTACTACGGCTGGCCGTTTGAGATTGTTGCATAACACTCTGGAGCCAAAATGGCAAACACCTACATTATTCAAAGAACTCGGGTTGTTCGCATATATGAATGGTTGCGTGTCCATGCTGATACTCCTGGTGATGCGATCTATTGCGTAGAAGATGGGGAATATGAGCGAGACGATTGGGATGAACTCGATGACGTTCAAGCAGGCGAAGAGTCTGAAGGCGTAGTCATCGTCGATGTTGAGCAAATTAAAGATGACTACTGAGTCTTTTTAATTGAACGCTTCGACGATTTCCCAGCTGTAAAGTCCGTAATTGATGTAACTGATTTTAGGGAAAGTGTTTCAGAA
>JACCDS011969511.1_pt1 | contig 16197 bp, 14 predicted proteins | sample 7446441 | NCBI WGS metagenome assembly JACCDS01 (sample SAMN15323445, study PRJNA562643) | freshwater metagenome | isolation source: river surface water | place: USA:Blue River Watershed | collected 2017-08-17
TGCAGTTCATGGTGCGCGATGAAACCCACATGTCCAGCATCCTCAGCTGCCTGCAGGCGGCGCGCGAAAACGCGCGCGCGGTGCGCGGCACGCTGACCACCGAGGTATGGGAGACGCTCAATACCAGCTGGCTCGACATGAACCACCTGCTGAAGGATGGCGTGCTCGAGCGCGACCCGGCCGAGTTTTTCGAATGGGTCAAGCACCGCTCGCACCTGTCGCGCGGCGTGACCATCGGCACCATGCTCAAGGATGAAGCCTTCTATTTCATCCGGCTCGGCACGTTCCTCGAGCGCGCCGACAATACCGCGCGCCTGCTCGACGTGAAATTCCACGGCACCGACCGCGATCTGCTGTGCGCAACCGACATGGACTTTTACCACTGGGCCGCAGTGCTGCGCTCGGTATCGGCGTTCGAGACTTACCGCAAGGCCTACCGCGACGTGATCACGCCTGAACGCGTGGCAGAGCTGCTGATCCTGCGCGGCGACATGCCACGCTCGCTGATGGCCTGCCTGAGTGAAGTAGTGAACAACCTCGAGCAGGTGCGCAATGAGGTATCGAGCGATACCGAGCGCTTCGCCGGCCGCCTGCATGCGGATCTGCGCTTCAACAGCATCGACGACATCATGCAGCGCGGCCTGCATGATTACCTGACCGAATTCCTCGAGCAGGTCTATGAATTGGGCAACCGGGTCAGCCGCGATTTTCTGGTGCCTCTGGCCGCGTGAATTCCGGCACAACTTTTTCGACCTCTGTCGTCAGTTAAAATCCAGCTTTCCTACTGCGGACCACCGTCATGACTTATTGCGTAGCGATGCGCCTGAACGCAGGCCTCGTCTTCCTCTCCGATTCGCGCACCAATGCCGGCGTCGATCACATCGGCACCTTCCGCAAGCTGTCCGTGTTCGAGAACCCGGGCGATCGCATGATGGCACTGATGACCGCCGGGAACCTGTCGATCTCGCAATCGATACGCCAGACCCTGGCCGAGTACATGTCGCCGGAAGGCATGAGCATCTGGACCGCCACATCGATGTACGAAGCCGCGCAAATCGTCGGCGATGCGATCCGCAGCGTGTTCAAACGCGACGCCAAGGCACTCGAGCAGTTCGGCATCGACTTCAATGTCAGCATGATCTTCGGCGGCCAGATCGGAGGAGAGCGCTGCCGCCTGTTCCAGATGTACTCGGCCGGCAATTTCATCGAGTCGCATGACGAGAACCCGTATTTCCAGATCGGCGAAGCCAAATACGGCAAGCCCATCATCGACCGCGTGATCACGCCGACCACGCCGCTGGACGAAGCCGCGAAGTGTGCGCTGGTCTCGATGGATTCGACGCTGCGCTCGAATATTTCAGTCGGCTTCCCGCTCGACCTGCTGGTCTACGAGAAAGACTCGCTGGCGGTCAGCCGTTTCGTGACCGTGAATGAAAAGAACCAGTACTTCCAGATGATCCGCTCGACCTGGGGCGAGCAATTGAAGCAGGTGTTTGAAAGCATTCCCGAGCCGGTATGGAATGCCGCGCCGAGCACGACGGCCAATGTGCTGTCGAGTTCAGGCCACCTGAACCAGCCGGTGCGCGTCGAACCGCCGCCATCGGTATCGCGCGCTGAGGGCAAGTCGCCGCAACTGCAGACGCTGGCGCAACACGATACACATCACCAGCAGCAGTAATCGCTCGATCTCGATCCGCCTCAATCCCTCCCCTGCGACTTCCCCTATGGTGGAGGTGACGTCGCGCGTGCAGCCTGCACGCGCGGCTCCAACACTCCTGCGGAGGCCGTCATGCTTATCGCCACCTGGCAAATCGATGCCCGTTTCGGGCACAAACAGCAAGTCATCGACAAGATGAAAGAATGGGAGCAAAACATCGGCGAACCTGCCGGCATGAAGTCAGGTCGCCTGCTGACCGGATCAATCGGCGCGCCTGAAGCGACGGTCATGCATGAGTGGGAAGTCGATGACCTGACGGAGATCGATAAGGTCTGGGGCAAGCTGGCAACCCATCCGGCCCATCAGCAATGGAGCCGGGATCTTGAACCGTATGTGGTGTCGGGAACGTCGCGCTGGAATGTTTATCGCGTGCTCTGATCAGCGCATAAAACAAAGGCCGCGCTCTGCGTGATGCCTGTCAGTTATGGTTGAAGCCGACAGCAATTCCGTGGCCCATGGATCCCAGCTTGCGCTGGGATGACGGGATTTGCTGCGACGCTCTCAACACCGTCATCCCAGCGCAAGCTGGGTTCCAGCGCTTTCGTCGAACACTGACGGCTTTAACGCTTAACTCACAAGCATTACGTGTCGAGTGGCATTTGCATGTTGATGCATTGTCGCCGGCTTACTCGACGATAGTCTGCGCCTCGTCACCGTGGCGCTCGCGAATGGTGCCGATACGGTAGACGGTCTCGCCGAGGCGCTTGAGCTCGGCTTCGGCGGCATCGGCGTTCTCTTTGGCCACAATTACCGTCATGCCAATGCCGCAGTTGAACACGCGGTGCATCTCGGCGTCGGCGACGCCGCCATGCTGCTGCAGCCACTGGAACAGCGGCGGCATGGGCCATGCGTCCTGTTGCAGTACCGCCGTCAGGTTGGGCTGCAGTACGCGCGGGATGTTCTCGACCAGACCGCCGCCGGTGATGTGTACCATGCCGCGCACTTCGATCTCCTCCATCAGCGCCAGCAGCGGCTTGACGTAAATGCGCGTCGGCGCCAGTAGCACGTCGGCCAGCGGGCGGCCGTGGAAGTCGGCGTTCAGGTCCGGCTTGGCGACGTCGAGGATCTTGCGCACCAGCGAATAGCCGTTCGAATGCGCGCCCGACGACGCCAGCCCCAGCACCACGTCGCCCGGCGCAATCTTGCGGCCGTCGATGATCTTCGATTTCTCGACCGCACCAACCGCAAAACCGGCGAGATCATATTCGCCATCCGGGTACATGCTCGGCATCTCGGCAGTTTCGCCGCCAATCAGCGCGCAACCTGCCTGCTCGCAGCCTGCCGCGATGCCCTTGATCACGTCGGTCGCCGCCGCAACGTCAAGACGGCCGCAGGCGAAGTAATCGAGGAAGAACAGCGGCTCGGCGCCCTGCACCAGAATGTCGTTGACGCTCATTGCGACCAGATCGATGCCGACCGTGTCATGGCGGTTCAGGTGGAACGCGAGCTTCAGCTTGGTGCCGACGCCATCGGTGCCGGACACCAGTACCGGCTCCTTGAATTTCTTGCTGACCTCGAACAGGGCGCCGAATCCGCCGATGCCGGCCAGCACGCCTTCACGCATCGTGCGCTTCGCAAACGGCTTGATTGCCTCGACCAGGGCATCGCCAGCGTCGATATCGACACCTGCATCGCGGTAGGAAAGTGAAACCGGAGTATTGGAGGACATGGCGCAATTAAGAAATAGATAGCGGAAACGGTAGAATGAGGCCTTGCACCTGTGACAAGTCCCCGAAAAGGGCGCTATTTTACCAAATCGCCCCGCCCGACCCTGCCCATGACGCTCACGCCCCGATCCGAAAATCGCCCGAACCTGCTGTGGGTGGCGGCCGGCCTGCTTTTTCTACTGCTGCTGTGGCTGCTGACGCCGGTGCTGACGCCCTTCGTCGCCGCCGCCATCATCGGCTACATGCTCAACCCCGGCGTCGACTGGCTGACCAAACGGCGCATCCCGCGCGTGCTGGCGGTGCTGATCGGGATAGCTGGCGTCGGTCTGCTGATCGCCGCCCTGATGCTGATCGTGCTGCCGGTACTGGCCGAAGAATTGCCGGTGCTGCGAGAACGGCTGCCGGTGCTGCTGTCGAAGATGGACGCGGCCATCGGCCCCTGGCTTCGACAAATGGGTGTCGGCGCACGTCTGGACTTCGCAGCGCTGCAGAAACTGGTGGCGGCGAAGCTGGCTTCCGGCGACGGCTCGACCTCGGCCCTGCTGAACTGGCTGCGCATCGGCGGCAGTGCCTTGCTGGGCTGGGCTGGCACATTGTTCCTGATACCTATCGTGTTGTTTTACCTGCTGCTCGACTGGCATCAGGTCATTCGCCGCATTGGCGAAAACGTGCCGCGCCGCTGGTTCACTCTGGTCAACGAGATGGCCACCGAAGTCGATGTCCTGCTAGCACAGTACCTGCGCGGCCAGCTGCTGGTGATGTTCCTGCTCGCTGCCTACTATTCGGCGGGATTGACGATCGCCGGCTTTGACGTCGCGCTGCCGGTCGGCATGCTGACCGGACTGCTGGTTTTCATCCCGTACATCGGCTTCGGGCTGGGGCTGGCGCTGGCCATCATTGCCGCCATCCTTCAATTCGACGGTTCAAGTGGCCTGATTGCCGTGGCCATCGTGTACGGACTCGGCCAGTTCATCGAAAGCTTCTTCCTGACGCCGCGACTGGTCGGCGAGCGCATCGGCCTGCATCCGCTGACCGTGATCTTCGCGCTGCTGGCATTCGGACAACTGTTCGGCTTCGTCGGCGTGCTGTTGGCACTGCCTGCGTCGGCTATACTCTCTGTCGTTTTCGGCCGCGTGCGCCGACATTACCTGAACAGCAGTTTTTACAATCAAACATGAGGCAGTTGCTGCTCGACTGGGGCGCGGCCCGACCGCAGACCCTGGACAGCTTCGTCATCGGCAGAAACCAGGAACTGACTGCGCTGCTGCGTCGCATCGCGGCGCGCGAGGCGCATGCGCCCGAACAGCGCTTCGTGACCCTCTGGGGCGAGCCCGGTGCGGGCAAATCGCATGTACTGAACGCTCTGATCGCGACAGGCGGTGCGCGCCTCTTGACGCCCGCGCTGTCGTCGCGCGAGTTCGCCGCGTCTGCAAGCTGCAGCCTGTACCTGGTCGACGACTGCGAGCAGCTGAACGAGCGCCAGCAGCATGCGCTGTTCAACCTGTACAACCAGCTGCGCGACGGCAGCGGCATGCTGGTCGTGGCCGCCAGTCTTCCGCCGGCGCAGCTGCCCTTGCGCGAAGACTTGCGCACGCGGCTTGGGTGGGGACTGGTGTACCAGTTGCACGGCCTCTCCGACGAAGAAAAAATCGACGCGCTGTCGAAGTCGGCCCAGGCGCGCGGGCTGGCGCTGTCAGCCGGCGTGCTGCCCTACCTGCTGACGCACTTCCGGCGCGACATGCAATCGCTGTCGACCATGCTGGATGCGCTGGACCGTTACTCGCTGGAGACCCAGCGTCCGATCACGATGCCGCTGCTGCGCGAATTGCTGCAGCTGGGCGACACCGCCACCCCCACATGAACCTTGCCCTCTTCGATCTCGACAACACGCTGATCCCGCTCGATTCCGACTATGAATGGGGCCAGTTCCTGTGCCGCATCGGCGCGGTCGACGCAGTCGCCTTCACCCGCCGCAATGACGAGTTCTACGCGCAATACGTGGCCGGCACGCTGAATCCGGTCGAATATCTCGAATTCGCATTCGGTACCCTGAAACGTTTCCCGCGCGCGCAGCTCGACGCATGGCATGCCCAATTCATGGACGATGTGATCCGGCCGGCGATCCGCAAGGAAGCGCGCGCGCTGGTCGAGGAACACCGCAGCGCCGGCGACCTGCTGGCGATCATCACTGCAACCAACCGCTTCGTCACCGGGCCGATCGCGCAGGCTTTCGGCATCGATCACCTGATCGCGGCCGAACCCGAGTTGAGCGCCGACGGCAATATCACGGGCCGGCTGGTCGGCACGCCGCCCTTCGGCGCCGGCAAGGTGACCAATACCCAGGCCTGGCTGGCCTCGCTGGGGAAGCAGCTCGGTGACTTCGGCCGCAGCACCTTCTACAGCGATTCCCAGAACGATATTCCGCTGCTGACAGCGGTCACCCACCCGGTCGCAACCAATCCGAACGCCACGCTGACACAGCACGCGCAGGCGCATGGCTGGCCGATACTGCAGCTGTTTGCAGGATAAGAAAAGATGATCAAGAAACTCATCCGTCGCATACTCGGCACCTCGCCGAAAGCCGGCAAGGCATCCGAACCGAAGGTATTCGGCCCGTCGGAGCACGGCATCCCCCTCGATGATGTGTCGCCGAACGCGGTGCGCGTGACCCAGACCTTGCAAAAGGCTGGCTTCAGGGCCTTCATCGTCGGCGGCGCCGTGCGCGACCTGGTGCTCGGCCACAAGCCCAAGGATTTCGACGTCGCCACCGATGCGACGCCGGAAGAAGTGAAGCGCCTGTTCCGCCGCGCCTTCATCATCGGCCGCCGCTTCCAGATCGTGCACGTGATGTTCGGGCAGGAGCTGATCGAGGTCACCACCTTCCGTGGCGCGTCATCCGAAGAATCGCCGAAGGACGCGCATGGCCGCGTACTGCGCGATAACACCTTCGGCGAACAGCATGAGGACGCCGAGCGGCGCGACTTCACGATCAACGCGATGTACTACGACCCCGCGCGCGAGCAGGTGCTGGACTACCACGGTGGCATGAAGGACATCCGCAGCAAGATGCTACGCATCATCGGCGTGCCTGAGGCGCGCTATCGCGAAGACCCGGTGCGCATGCTGCGGGTAGTACGTTTCGCGGCCAAGCTTGGCTTTTCCATCGCCGGCCCGACGCGCGCACCGATCAAGGTCATGGCGCCGCTGATCAACAACGTGCCGATTGCGCGCGTGTTCGACGAGATGCTGAAGCTGCTGATGAGCGGGCATGCGATGGCCTGCCTGCAGCAACTGCGCCAGGAAGGCTTGCACCACGGTCTGTTACCACTGCTCGACGTCGTCCTTGAGCAGCCGCTCGGTGAGCGCTTCGTCACGCTGGCGCTGGCCAATACTGATGAGCGCGTGCGTGATGGCAAGCCGGTATCGCCCGGCTTTCTGTTCGCTTCGCTGCTGTGGCACCAGGTGCTCGAAAAGTGGACCGCCTATCAGGCCGCCGGCGAGTATCCGATTCCGGCGCTGCATCTCGCCGCCGATGACGTGCTCGACGGCCAGACCGAAAAGCTGGCGATCCAGCGCCGCATCGCGACGGACATGCGCGACATCTGGGCCATGCAGCCGCGCTTCGAGCGCCGCGTCGGCAAGGCACCGCACAAGCTGCTCGAGCATCCGCGCCTGCGTGCCGGCTATGACTTCCTGCTGCTGCGCTGCGCGTCCGGCGAAATTGATGCCGAGATCGGCGACTGGTGGACCCGCTTCATGAGCGCCGACGGCGCCGATCGCGAAGCGCTGCTGGCGAAAAAACCTGCCGAGACCGGCGCGCCGGCGGCCAAGCGGCGACGCCGTCGCAGCGGACGCGGCGGCAAATCCGGCGGCGAAAGCGTACCGGAATGAGCGACCGGGTCGCGGCCTGGATTGGCCTCGGCGCCAACCTCGGCGACCCTGCGCAGGCCGTGCGCGATGCGACCGCGCTGCTGTCTCGTTTGCCTGAAACAAGGCTGCAAGCTGCGTCATCACTATATGCCAGCGCACCGGTCGACGCAGGCGGCGACGATTACGTGAATGCGGTCGTGCAGCTCGACACCCGGCTCGATGCGCATGCGCTGCTGAGTGAACTGCAGCGCATCGAACAGCTTTTCGGACGCGAAAGGCCTTTTCGCAACGCGCCGCGCACGCTCGACCTCGACCTACTGCTGTATGGCCGCAGCAGAATCAACGACAAGCGGCTGACCGTGCCGCATCCGCGCATGCAGGAGCGCGCGTTCGTGCTGCTGCCCTTGCTGGAATTGGTGCCGGAAATCGACATTCCGGGCATCGGACCGGCGCACAAGTGTCTCGCAGCCGTACAGGACCAGACCATCGTGAAACTCCCGGCCGGGCCGGATTGTGGTTGATCTGTGATTCCATTCACGTATCATCGACGCCCATGAACCTGGCCAAATACCGCTACATAGTCGTCGAAGGCCCGATCGGGGTTGGCAAGACCAGTCTTGCGCGCCGCATTGCGACCGAAACCGGTGCGCAGCCGCTGATCGAACAGCCGCAGGAGAATCCCTTCCTCGAGCGCTTCTACCGCGACTCGACCCGCTACGCGCTGCCGACGCAGATGTTCTTCCTGTTCCAGCGGATGAACCAGTTGCGCGATCTGGCGCAAACCGACATGTTTTCGGCACCGGTCGTGTCCGACTTCCTGCTCGACAAAGACCCGATCTTCGCCTCGCTGACGCTGGCCGATGACGAACTCAACCTGTACCGCCAGATGTTTGACCACCTGACGCAGCAAGCGCCGCGACCGGATCTCGTGATCTATCTGCAGGCCGCCCCGGCGACACTGGCCGAACGCATACGCCGCCGCGGCGTGGCGTCCGAGTCAGGCATCTCGGAGAACTATTTGCAGCGGCTGTGCGAAGGCTATAGCCGCTTCTTCCACCACTACGATGCATCGCCGCTGCTGATGGTGAATGCGGAACACCTGAACCCTATTGAGCGCAGCGAAGATTTCGCGCTGCTGATGCAGCGCATCGCAGGCATGCGCGGCAAGCGCGAATTCTTCAACCGCGGAGAATGATGATGTCGACTCAGTCAACGACGACCCCGAAGAAAGTCACCGTCAGCACACTGGCGCAGATGCGCGCCAGCGGCGAGAAGATTGCGATGCTGACCTGCTATGACGCGAGCTTCGCGGCCATGATGGACCAGTGCGGCGTTGATACGCTGCTGGTCGGTGACTCGCTAGGCATGGTGGTGCAGGGCCACGCGACCACGCTGCCGGTTTCGCTGAACGAAGTCGCCTATCACACCGCCTGCGTCGCGCGCGGCGCGCAGCGTCCGCTGCTGGTGGTTGACATGCCCTTCGCCAGCTACAACACGCCTCAGCAAGCGATGGACAGCGCGGCGCATCTGATGCGCGCCGGCGCCGAGGTGGTGAAGCTCGAGGGTGGCGCGTGGCTGGCGCCGACCGTGAAGATGCTGGTCGAGCGCGGCATACCGGTCTGCGCACACCTTGGCTTGACGCCGCAGTCAGTGCATCAGCTGGGCGGGTTCAAGGTACAGGGCAAGACCCTTCAGGCGGCCGAGCAACTGCTGCGCGATGCGCTCGCGCTGCAGGAAGCCGGCGCGACCTTGCTGGTGCTGGAAGCGATACCGTCGGCACTGGCGGCCGACGTGACCAGGAAGCTGGCGATACCGACGATAGGCATAGGCGCCGGCGTCGACTGCTCAGGTCAGGTGCTGGTGATGCACGACATGATCGGTGCCTTCCCGGGACACCGGCCGAAATTCGTGAAGGATTTCATGCCGGGGCAGACCAGCGTTGCCGGCGCGTTCCGCGCCTATGTCAGCGCAGTAAAGGACCTCAGCTTCCCGGCTGCAGAGCACAGCTTCTGATCAGGCCTTGTAGCGCGCCATAGAGACTTCCAGCTGCGGCTTGAGTTCATCGGCGCTGCCGACCGCCAGTCCGAGATCGCGCACCAGCCCATCCTCAAGGCTGTAAACCCAACTATGGATGGTCAGCTCCTGGCCGCGCTCCCACGCATCCTGCACGATCGTGGTCTCGCAGACGTTGACCACCTGGTCGATCACGTTCAACTCGCATAAGCGGTCATGCCGCGCATGCACATCCATGGTGTCGGGCAGCAGGAGCGCGTGCTTGCCGTGGACGTCCTGCACATGGCGCAGCCAGTTGTCCGCGAGGCCGACGCGCTTGCGCTCCATCGCGCAGCGCACGCCTGAGCAGCCGTAATGGCCGACCACAATCACATGCTTGACGCGCAGCAGGTCGATGGCGAACTGCAATACCGACAGGCTGTTCAGGTCCGTATGCACGACGACGTTCGCGACATTCCTGTGCACGAACAGTTCGCCCGGATCCAGCCCGACGATCTCGTTCGCGGGCACGCGACTGTCCGAGCAGCCTATCCACAAAAACTCCGGCGACTGCTGAGACACCAGCTTGCTGAAGAAATCGGGATCCTGCTCGACCATCGAAGCCGCCCAGTCGCGGTTGTTGTCGACCAGCTGGCGCAAGGCCTTGTCGAAGTTTCTGTGGGCTGTCATGGACGTCGAAAGAATGATGTGATGGACGATTTTAACTCACGCCTCTGTCCCGACAGCGTCATATCGGCACGCAAAAAGCACGTCCGGGAAATTCACAAAGATTATTAGCTGATATCTGCGAAACGCTAACAAGCGTGGGGACGTTTTGAGAAATTCCTAAACTTGGCCTGCAGTCGAGAACATTGAGCGAAGATAAAAATCATCGCTCAGTAACGCAGGATAAATCAAGAATTCTTCTTACCGAGACATTGAGGCCCGGAGGAAAACTTCCGGCGAAGAGCAACGCCCGCCCACCTCTGGCTTCTTCCGAAGCGAGGGCAAGGTCCCGAAAATCATGAACGAAGGAGAACACGATGCTGATGACGACCGAAAATACGAACCTCGCGAAACGCCTCCCGAATCCGAAATCCGTTTGGCCGCGCCGCCAATTCCAGCAAGTCGATCACGAGTACGATCCGGCGTCGAAAACCTTATGGACTTACATGAAGCCGATCGGGGTGCCCTCCTTCAATCAGGATCTGGTCGAGGAGCTGCACTACAGCTTTGGAGAGCTGCAAAAACATCAGGGGCAACACATCCACGAGGACAAGTGGATGCCCGTCGAATTTTCAGTGATCGCCTCACGTCGTCCGGGCATCTTCAACCTTGGCGGCGACTTGATGCTGTTTCTCAATCTCATCCGCGAAAAGGACCGGGAAGGCCTGCTGAACTATGCAATGTTTTGCATTGATGCGATTTATACGCGGGTTACCGCTTACGATGCATCGGTAGTGACCATTTCCCTTGTACAAGGTGACGCGCTGGGTGGCGGCTTCGAATTCGCGCTATCGAGCGACATCATCGTTGCCGAAGCAGGAACGCGACTGGGCTTGCCTGAAATCCTGTTCAATCTTTTCCCGGGGATGGGAGCCTACAGCTTTCTCGCTCGCAGGATCGGCATGAAAAAGACCGAAGAATTGCTCATGAGTGGCCATATCTACAGTGCCGAGCAACTGGCCGGCATGGGCGTCATCGACTTACTCGCGCCGCCGGGCGGAGGCGTACAGACTGTACGGGATCTGATCCGAAAAAAAGGACGACACTTCAATGCGTTACGCTCCATTTACGGATGCAGGCAGCATGTGTGGCCCGTATCGCACGAAGAGCTAACCAAGATCGCACGTATGTGGGTTGATGCAGCACTTCAGATCGAGGAAAAAGACCTGAAAATGATGAGTCGCCTTCTTACTGCCCAATGCACTCAGCACCGGCAAGGTCGCCATCGCAAAACAAACAATCGCAAAAACCATTCCGACCTTTTGGTGGCATGAGTCATAACTTCTCAGGCCCGGTTTCTCTGAAGATGTCATTCCCAATTCACTCGGGGACGCCTATGACCAGGGAATCGGGCCGGAATCGGACATCAGATTTCATCGCAACGCCGCGTTGCCGCGTCCTTTCATACGACGGTTCCGATAAGCCTCGAGCTCCTCGCATAAAAGAGAAAAACAGGAATTCAGATCTCCCTGAATCTCCGTGCGACGGACTTGAAGTTCGCTCTGTGGAAGCTTTTCTATCCGGGCACAAATCATTTTCAGTGAGCTTGCGCCGACACTCAGCGCAGAGCCTCGTAATGCATGCAATGCAGGGCCAATACGGGACCAGTCCGACGTTTCAAATCCTTGACTGATCACGTCAATTAACCTCCGTCCCTCCTGCATGAATTCGACGATCAGTTCATCGAGGAACGCCGGGTCTGTACTGACGGTTTCGAGGTTGGAGAGCTTTTCAAGTTCCAGTACCGGTTCGAGTCCGGAGCCAGGCAGGGTCAGCGGCAAAATCGCCAGATTTTCGGCCGTGTCTTTCGGTGTACGACTTTCTCGAATCAATCGATCCAGCACCTCCAGAAAGTTGGCGACGTCGATCGGTTTAGCCATAAACGCATCTGCACCGGCCTCAAAGCTCTCCTCTCTCGCCTCCTGAGTGACGCTGGCTGAGAACATGATGATGGGTGTGACAGCATGCGGTCCACCAATCACTTTGCAGAAGCAGGCCACTTCGGTACCCGGCACCTTGGGCATATTCAAATCCAGAACGATGGCATCGAATACCTGCCCCACCATCATATCCAGCGCCTCTTCGCCATCCTGCGCCAGCGTACAGCGATAGCCAGCGCGCTCGAGAATCTTCTGCAAGACTTTACGGTTGGTTGGATTGTCTTCGACAATCAGTATATGCAGCGAATCTACATCAGCTATCGCGGGAAATGAGGGAGAAAATGAGGCAGGCTCATGATTCAACGCGCTCGCATTGATGCGCAGAGGGGAGCCTGCGGCCATGGCGGAAGTTTGTGCGCAAAGAATATTCGTCAGCATCCGCGAATCGTAATTTGACGGCAAGACTGAATAAATTCCCGCTTGATCGACGATATCGTTCAGCAGTGCCTGGGGGAATTCTTCTGGCACCATCAGGATGATGATAAACGCCGAATTGTCGGCAGTCTCTTTCAATCGCTCGGCATCTGCCTTCAGCCTTGAAGCAAGGTCAAAACATGACTGCCCGGAATTCATGTCTGCCAGCAGAAAAGCCATGTTGACAGACCGGCCTGCGAGTCTGCCCTGACCGAGACGGGACTCGGCTTCCTGAACATTCATTGCAAGCAAAGGCTGCACCCGGCTGATCGAGGCAAGATTCTCAGCAAGCGTCCTGCCCGCTTTTCCACAGCCAATGATGATACTGGGAGCGCACCCCAGCAAGCAGATATCTTCCACGACTGCTTTCGCATTGAATACGAGTTCGAACCAAAATTCACTTCCTTTACCCGGCTCACTGTGAAATCCGATTTTTCCACCCATGAGTTCGATCAGTTGCTTGCAGATGGTTGTTCCGAGGCCGGTCCCGCCATATTTTCTTGCCGTAGAAGTATCTGCCTGCGTAAAACTCTCGAAAATTCTTCCCTGAACGTTTTCAGGAATGCCTATCCCCGTATCCTTTATTTTGAACAATAGACGAACCGAGTCCTCGGAACTCGCGACTCTTTGTATCTTGAGTACGATGCGACCTTGCTCGGTAAATTTGACCGCATTTCCTACCAGGTTGACCAGTATCTGCCGCAGGTGATGCGGATCTCCCGTCAACATCGCAGGGATCGTGCAATCTATCTGCCTGATCAATTCAACCGCGCCGGGTTCGACGCGATAGCGGAACATCGACAGTATGCTTTCGACCAATTCGTAGGTGGCGAATTCGGTACGTTCCACCACCATCTTCCCTGCTTCAATTTTAGAAAAATCGAGTACGTCCTCTATTTGCGACAGCATCAATTGAGATGTAGTCGTCATGCAGTCGAGCATCTCGCGCTGCTCGGCATCGACTTTCGTACCTCTCAGAAGATCGACCATGCCGATGATCGCGTTCAGCGGTGTGCGTAATTCATGACTGACTGCGCAGATGAACTGGCGCTTCGCCATATTGGCAATGTTTGCCTGATCGAGCGCTTTGAACAAGCGGCCAACCAGCAAACTGAAATACATTGATATCAACAAGGTTCCCAGCCAGAGACCAATCGACAGGTATTTCTCGGTATGCCAATAAGGCACGATAAATATCACCATGCCAAAGCCGACCAAGGTCGCGGCCAGCGCAATGAACAGGTACATCTGACCAAACCGGAAGCCGTTTCCGATGATGATCCAGAGATAGAGGAAAAAGAGCGGTGCAGAGTGAACGCCGCCGATGATCAGCAGCGCGGTCAATGTAACCGTATCAATCAGGATGGAAATGGCGCGCCGAAGTGGCACCACACCCGGCTTGATGTGAATGCAAACGACCAGGCTCGCTGATGCGAGAAGAAAAATCCCCATGACCCATCGGGCATCGAGATGGATTCGGGATGAAGAAGCCGAGATAGCACCGCCCACATGGACGAAGTAGTAATAGAAAAGTACCAGGCCGATCAGAAGTCGTACGGCCGACTGTTCCAATTCGCTGTTGCGCGGGCCGCTACGATATCGCTCGACGACGTCTCCGATTCTCTGGAAAAAATTTCGGACTTCCGCAAGCGTGGTAGTCCAGCGCTGCATATCAGACACCCTCGATGATCAAATAATGTGCGGGAGTCTAATGTCCGAATGGCTCGCTTCTGCGCATCAAAGAAAAATCACACAGCCCCATGCATACGGCGCAATCAATCGTTCTGCAACAGATTGGATGTGACGAATACCGCTCCACCAACAGAAACGCCGACATGAAGTCGGCGTTGTCTGATCAGTTTCAGCGGCTACTTACTCGAAGAACTCCTTGACCTTGTCCATCCAGGTCTTGCTCTGCGGGCTGTGCTTTGCGCCACCCGCCGACGTCAGCTTGTCGAACTCGCGCAGCAGATCTTTCTGCTTGTCGGTCAGCTTCACTGGCGTCTCGATCACGACATGACAGAACAGGTCGCCCGGGAAACCGGAACGGACGCCCTTGATGCCCTTGCCGCGCAAGCGGAAAGTCTTGCCGCTCTGCGTACCCTCGGGCACGCTGAATGATACCTTGCCCGACAGCGTAGGCACTTCGATCTCGCCGCCCAAGGCCGCCTTCGCAAATGCGATCGGCATCTCGCAGTGCAGGTCGTCGCCGTCGCGCTGGAATACCGCGTGCTGCTTGATATGAATCTCGACATACAGGTCGCCCGGCGGTCCGCCGTTCATGCCGGGCTCACCATTGCCGGTCGAGCGTATGCGCATGCCATCGTCGATGCCGGCCGGGATCTTCACTTCCAGCGTCTTGTTGCGCTTGATGCGACCCGCGCCCGAACAGGTCGCGCACGGGTCGGGAATCACCTTGCCGGTACCGTGGCATTTCGGGCAGGTCTGCTGAATACTGAAGAAGCCCTGCTGCATGCGCACCTGGCCATGGCCGCCGCAAGTGCCGCAGGTGGTCGGCGAGGTGCCGGGCTTGGCGCCGGAACCGTGGCAGGTATCGCACTCATCCCATGTGGGCACGCGTATCGTGGTGTCGAACCCGTTGGCTGCCTGTTCGAGCGTGATATCGAGGTTGTAGCGCAGGTCCGCGCCACGGTACACCTGCGGGCCGCCGCGCTGACGGCCGGTGCTGCCGAAGATGTCGCCGAAGATATCGCCGAACGCATCGGAAAAGCCGCCGCCGCCGCCACCGCCGCCGAAACCGCCTGCGCCGACATTGGGGTCGACGCCGGCGTGGCCAAAGCGATCGTAGGCCTCGCGCTTCTGCGCGTCAGACAGCATCTCGTAGGCTTCCTTCGCCTCCTTGAATTTATCCTCGGCCTGCTTGCTGTCCGGATTGCGGTCCGGATGGTATTTCATCGCCAGCTTGCGATACGCCTTCTTGATCTCTTCATCAGAGGCGTTCTTCGCTACGCCGAGAATTTCATAAAAATCGCGTTTAGCCATTTCCAGGTGTCCTGACTACTGCCGGACGCGGCCTTCCCCGTCCAAGCAAAAAAACCGGGCGAGGCAAAACGCCCCGGCCCGGTGCTGCCCATGCAGACCCGCTGCGTGGCGTGATGTTTATTTGTCTTTCACTTCCTTGAAGTCGGCGTCGACCACGTCGTCGTCGGCCGGCTTCGCACCGGCACCGCCAGCCTCCGCGCCGGCAGCACCAGCACCTGCGGCACCGGCTGCTGCCTGCTGCGCCTGCATGTCGGCGTACATTTTTTCGCCGAGCTTTTGCGCAGCAGTCGACAGCGATTCGATCTTCGCGTCGATCGCAATCTTGTCGCTGCCTTTCAGCACTTCTTCAAGATCCTTGATCGCCGCTTCGATCTTGTCCTTCTCGCCGGCCTCGAGCTTGTCGCCATGCTCGCCCAGCGCCTTCTTCGTCGAGTGCACCAGCGCGTCGCCCTGGTTGTGCGACTCGGCCAGTTCCTTCAGGCGATGGTCCTCGGCCGCGTTCGCCTCGGCGTCGCTGACCATGCGCTGGATCTCTTCCTCGGTCAGGCCGGAGTTGGCCTTGATCGTGATCTTGTTCTCCTTGCCGGTCGCCTTGTCTTTCGCCGACACGTGCAGGATGCCATTGGCGTCGATGTCGAAAGTGACTTCGATCTGCGGCGTGCCGCGCGGCGATGGCGGAATGCCTTCAAGGTTGAACTCGCCGAGGCCCTTGTTGCCCGAGGCCATCTCGCGCTCGCCCTGGAACACCTTGATGGTCACGGCCGGCTGGTTATCGTCAGCAGTCGAGAACACCTGGCTGAACTTGGTCGGGATCGTGGTGTTCTTCTTGATCATCTTGGTCATCACGCCACCCAGCGTCTCGATGCCA
>JACCDS010874963.1_pt1 | contig 16192 bp, 16 predicted proteins | sample 7446441 | NCBI WGS metagenome assembly JACCDS01 (sample SAMN15323445, study PRJNA562643) | freshwater metagenome | isolation source: river surface water | place: USA:Blue River Watershed | collected 2017-08-17
ATGCAAGCGCTCTCCCAGCTGAGCTATACCCCCGTTGGGTGTCGAGAACGTTAGTATAGCAAGAATTTCAGCGTTTGGTCAAACGAGCCAAAACTTTTTCTTTGCCGCACAAGAAAAGCACCGCATCAACCGATGGGGTTTGCGGCGTGCCCATCACCAACACACGCACGGGCATGGCGAGCTGCGGCATTTTCAAACCCTGCTCTGTCAGTACTTCTTTGAATGCAGCGCTCACATTGGCTGTACTCCACTCGGTCAATGCGCCGAGCTTGACAGCCAAGGCATCAAGGGCGGGCAACACGGCAGGTGTGATGTGCTTAGCCACATCGTCTGCTTGTGGCGTGACATCGTAATAAAACGCGGCAGCCCAATCGGCCAACACCAACAAGGTGTCACAGCGGTCTTTGAACAAGCCACAAATCGCAGGCAAGCGCTCATCTGCGGTGATGCCGCGCTTGTCCAGCTCAGCGCTCACCAAGGGAGCCAACACCTCGTCAGCCATCGCCTTCAAATGTTGGGCATTCACCCACTTCAATTTGGCCTCATCAAATTGCGCCGCGCTGCGGCCCAAGTGATCGAGGTTGAACCACTCTAAGAACTGAGCACGGCTAAAAATCTCATCATCGCCATGGCTCCACCCCAAACGGGCGAGGTAATTGACCATCGCATCGGGCAAGTAGCCCTCGTCCCGGTATTGGGTGACGGCTTTAGCGCCATTGCGCTTGCTCATCTTCTCACCTTGCTCGTTGAGCACGGTGGGCAAGTGGGCATACACAGGCGGCTCTTTGCCCAGTGCTTTGAAGATATTGATTTGGCGCGGCGTGTTGTTGACGTGGTCGTCGCCACGGATGACGTGGGTGATGGCCATGTCGATGTCGTCCACCACCACGCAGAAGTTGTAGGTGGGCGTGCCGTCAGGGCGGGCAATGACCAAGTCATCCAGCTCGTCGTTGCTGATTTCGATGCGACCTTTGACTTTATCTTCCCACACGACCGAGCCGCCTTGTGGATTTTTAAACCGCAGCACGGGCTTCACACCTTCAGGAATCGCAGGCAGTGTCTTGCCAGGCTCAGGGCGCCATGTGCCGTTGTAGCGTGGCTTTTCTTTGTTGGCCATTTGCTGCTCGCGCAAAGCATCAAGCTCTTCCATGCTCATGTAGCAAGGGTACACATGACCGGCAGCTTTCAACTCTTCCAACACCGCTTTGTAGCGGTCCATGCGTTGCATTTGGTAGAACGGGCCTTCGTCGTGGTCGAGGCCCAACCACTTCATGCCTTCAATGATCACATCCACCGACGCCTGGGTAGAGCGCTCCAGGTCGGTGTCCTCAATACGCAAAATAAAGTCGCCACCATTGGCGCGTGCAAACGCCCAAGGGTACAAAGCCGAGCGGATGTTGCCGAGGTGGATGAAGCCCGTGGGAGATGGGGCAAAGCGGGTACGAATTTTTGAAGTCATTACAAAATTTACAAAGTGTCCAAGCCGCGTGAAAGATCGGCTTTCATATCGTCTAAATGCTCTAGGCCAGCAGCCACACGAATCAGACCTTGGCCAATGCCAGCAGCTTGGCGCTGGTCTTCCGAGAGCTTGCCGTGTGAAGTGCTGGCGGGGTGTGTGAGCAATGTTTTGGTGTCGCCCAAGTTGGTACAGAGCGAGAGCGTGCGCAAGCTGTCGAGCACATGAAAGGCATTGGCGCGCAACGCTTGTGGGTCAGACCCTTTCACATCGAACGACAACACAGCACCGCCTACACCTGACATTTGCTTCATCGACAAATCATGTTGTGGATGACTGGCCAAGCCTGGGTAATACACGCGTGACACGCGCGGGTGAAGTTCCAGCCATTGCGCCAAGGCATGTGCATGCGCGCTTTGGGCGCGCATGCGCAAGTCGAGTGTTTCCAAGCCTTTGAGCACCACCCATGCGTTGAAAGGTGACAACACCATGCCGCTGTTCTTCATCACAGGCAGCAATTTTTCTTTGATGAGTTGCTCGCTCGCGCACAAAGCGCCAGCCATCACACGCCCCTGACCATCCAAATACTTGGTGCCCGAGTGCATGACGATGTCTGCGCCCATTGGGATGGGGCGTTGCAGCGAAGGCGTGGCAAAGCAGTTATCCACCGCCAACAAAGCGCGAGCGTTGTGTGCCATGTCGGCTAAGGCGGCGATGTCGCATACCTCAGTCAATGGGTTGGTCGGTGTTTCAGCAAATAGGATTTTGGTATTGGGGCGAATCGCCGCCTTCCACGCAGCCAAGTCAGTTTGCGGCACCACAGTGGACTCCACGCCAAAGCGTGCAAACTCCGAGCCGACCAACTTCAACGTGGAACCAAACATCGACTGCGAATACACCACATGGTCGCCCGCTTTGAGCAAGCTGAACAACATCAGCATCACAGCCGACATGCCAGACGACGTGGCCAAGCAAGCCTCGCTACCCTCAAGCGCTGCCAAACGCAACTCAAAGCTGGTGACTGTGGGGTTGCCAGAGCGGCCATAGGTGTAGCCGTCTTCTTCGCCTGCAAAGCGGCGGGCAGAGGCTTCGGCAGAAGGCTGCACGTAGCCACTGGTCAGGTACAGAGCTTCTGAATTTTCGCCGTATTGACTCCGATCGGCAGCCAAGCGCACCGCCAAGGTTTCGAGGTGTAAATCAGTGGGCAATGGGTGCTGGCTCATGGGGTATTACTCCGAAGCGTTGGGCAGTGCCAATCGTGAATTGTCTTCGGCGCCCTCTTCTGCGCCCACGCGTTTTTCATTCAAGCGTGCGATGTCGCCCACAGACACATCGCCCGTCACATACACACCATCAAAGCATGAGGCATCAAAGCCGTCGAGCTTTTGGGCATCGGAGGCTGTCGCTGCATGCACGGCTTGTTTCATCGCGTCCACGTCTTGGTATATCAAAGCGTCGCAGCCAATGAGCTCACGCACTTCGTCGATGGTGCGGTTGTGCGCCACCAACTCTTCGGGGGTGGGCATGTCAATGCCGTAAACGTTGGGAAAACGCACAGGCGGCGCGGCGCTCGCCATGTAAACCTTACGCGCACCCGCATCACGCGCCATTTGCACAATTTCGCGGCTGGTCGTGCCACGCACGATGGAGTCATCCACCAACAACACATTGCGGCCTTTGAATTCGCTGGCAATCACGTTGAGCTTTTGGCGCACCGATTTTTTGCGTACGCCCTGACCGGGCATGATGAAGGTGCGGCCCACGTAGCGGTTTTTCACAAAGCCTTCGCGATAAGGCACACCCAACAAATGCGCCAGCTGTGTGGCACTGGGGCGGCTCGACTCAGGGATTGGAATGATGACGTCAATCTCGTTCGGTGGCACGGTGGAAATCACACGCTTGGCCAAGGTCTCGCCCAAGTTCAAACGGGCTTGGTAGACCGAGATGCCGTCCATCGTGGAGTCAGGACGGGCCAAGTACACGTATTCAAAAATACAGGGCTTGAGCTGCGGTGCATCGGCACATGGCATGAAGTGCGCTTGGCCTGCGAGGTCGATGAACACCGCTTCGCCTGGCGCAATGTCGCGCTCAAACACATGGCCTGTACCCTCTAAAGCCACCGACTCACTGGCCACCATGTAGGTGCCATCGGCACCACGGCCAATGCACAAAGGACGAATGCCAAATGGGTCGCGGAAGGCCAATAAGCCGTGCCCTGCAATCATCGAAATGACAGCGTAAGACCCTTTGATGCGACGGTGCACGCGACGCACAGACTCAAACACATCGTCTGGCTTCAAGGCCAAACCACGGGTGGCTTTGTCAATCTCGTGGGCCAGCACGTTGAGCAAAACTTCAGAATCGCTCTCGGTATTGATGTGACGGTGATCTTCGGAAAACAACTCCGCTTTCAACGCGTGCGCATTGGTCAAGTTGCCGTTGTGAACCAGCACCAAACCAAATGGCGCGTTCACATAAAACGGCTGGGCTTCCTCTTCGCTGTAAGCGTTGCCTGCTGTGGGATAGCGCACCTGACCCAAACCACTGTTGCCGGGCAAAGCGCGCATATTGCGTGTGCGAAACACATCACGCACCATGCCTTTGGCTTTGTGCATGAAAAATTTGCGATCCAACTGCGTCACGATGCCCGCGGCATCTTGGCCTCGGTGCTGCAAAAGCAACAAGGCGTCATAAATCAACTGGTTCACGGGTGCGTTACTGACAACGCCAACAATGCCACACATTAGGGGATGTACTTTCCAAAATCAGCCGGCAAAACCGGCTTTAACACATGCAAAAACTCTTGCAACCATCGCGCACCTTGGGCTTGTTTCCAGCCTTCGGTCTCACGCATGGGCGTCATGCCCACAAACACGGTCACGGCCAACAAAATGACCACACCGCGCATCAATCCAAACACGCTGCCCAGGAATCGGTCCAATAGACCTAAGCCAACCGCTGACAACAACTTCTTGATGGTCCAGCTCACCAAAGCCGTGGCTACCAAGACCGCGATGAACACCACCACAAAACCTGCGGCGTAGCGCAACATTTGGCTGCTGCCTTCCATAGGCAACCACGTGCCAGCCATAGGGGCATACATCTGCGACACATAAAACGCAGCCACCCAACCAGCCAGCGACAAGACCTCTTGCACAATGCCGCGCCACATGCCCAAGAGCATGGACAGACCCAAAACGGCCAGCAGAATCCAATCCACGGCCGAAATTGCTTGCATAGCGGCGAACTTACAGCGTCAAGACTTGCGGCTGCAATGACAGCTGCTTGATCTTGCGTGCCACTTTGTCGGCTTCATCGCGGCTGCTGAAAGGCCCCACGCGAACACGCACGCGACGGCCATCCTTGCCTTCGATCACTTGGGTGTAGGTGCTGATGCCTGCTTTTTCAAGTTTGCTGCGTGTTTCACGCAACTTAGCTTCATCCGAGAAGGTACCCGCCTGCACCACAAAGCGGCCTGCGTCTTTGCTGTCGGTAGGCTTGGCAGCTTTGGCATCGACTTTGATATCTGCTTTTGCCTCAGCCTTTGCGTCTGTCTTGACTTCTGCTTTTACTTCTGCCTTAACTGGCTCAGGCTTAGCGTCAGCCTTGGGCACCACCGCAGCCACAGCGGCTGCACCAGCGGCACCTGACACAGCCACTTCGGGCTTGATCTCAGCTTTAGCTTCAGTTTTAGTTTCAGGTTTTGCTTCAGCTTTCGTATCAACCACTTCTTCTTTGGCATCAAGGCCTGCAGAGGCAGCCAAGGGCTTGGGCGTCGAGGTATCCACCAACGGCTTGGCGCTGGCGCGATCTGGAATGTCTACCGCAATGTCCACCGACACAGGGCGAGGCTGCGTGTCGAACAGCAACGGAAAACCCACCACACCCACTACAACCAACACGGAAGCGCCAATCAAACGGTGGCGGGCGCGTCGACGCATGGCGTCGACACTCTCAGCGGGTGAGTTGCTGGTGTTGCCTTGGGGCTCGCTGGTCGCTTGACCAGGCAGTCGAAACTTGAAAAAAGCCATGTGAATGGGGTCTCAGGAGCTCAAATGTGGGGCGTCTAAACGGGGGATGCCATTAGCCAAAATCCCCCCGACCGTGTAGAACGATCCGAAGACCACGATTCTATCAGTGGGGCTTGCTGCAGCCACCGCTGCGTCCAGCGCAGCCTGAGGGCTGGCGTGGGTGCTGCTCTGCGCGTCTTGGCGTGGGTTGCCCGCTTGCCACACCTCTTGCAACTGCGCCGCTTTGGCGGCACGGTCCGTGGGCAAATCACAAAAGTACCAACGGTCAACCAAGGGTCCCACACGCGCCAGCATGGGGGCCACATCTTTGTCGGCCATCGCGCCAAACACAACATGGGTGGTGGGGTAAAAACCCATCGCATCCAAGTTCTCGGTCAATGCTGCCACGGCGTGGGCGTTGTGCGCCACATCAAACACCAAAGCGGGTTGGCCTGGCACGATTTGAAAACGCCCGGGCAGCTCCACCATGGCCAAACCGTTGCGAATGGCTTGGGCAGTCACCGGCATGTCGGTGCGCAAGGCCTCCAATGCCGCCAACACGCCGCTGGCATTGACCAACTGGTTAGCACCGCGCAAAGCTGGATAGGCCAAGCCGCTGTAGCGACGGCCTCGACCTGCCCAACCCCACTGCTGCTTGTCACCGCTGAAATTGAAATCGCGACCAAACAGCCAAAGCTCAGCACCAATTTCGGTGGCATGGTCAATCACACTTTGTGGCGGCACGGGGTCACTCACAATCACAGGCCGGCCGGTACGCATGATGCCCGCCTTCTCGCGGCCAATGGTTTCGCGGTCATGCCCTAAAAAATCCATGTGGTCCATGTCCACGCTGGTGATGATCGAACAAGTCGGATCAATCACATTCACCGCGTCCAAACGTCCGCCCAAGCCCACTTCAAGAATGGCCACATCAATGGGCGACGAGGCCATCAAACTCAAAATTGCCAGCGTAGTGAATTCGAAGTAAGTGAGCGACACCTCACCGTCTTGGGTTCGCGCAGCCTCCACTTTTGCAAAATGCGGCAATAAATCATCGGGCTGCACGGTTTCGCCATGCACGCGGCAGCGCTCTTGGAAATGCACCAAGTGTGGCGAGGTGTAGACGCTGGGGCGATAACCTGCCTCCAGCAAACAAGCCTCCAACATGGCGCAGGTCGAACCCTTGCCGTTGGTGCCAGCCACGGTGATGACAGGGCAATCAAACTTGAGCGCCATGCGCTCGGCCACCGTGCGCACACGGTCTAAACCCATGTCGATGTTTTTGGGATGTAAACGCTCGCAATGCGCGAGCCAACTGTCGAGTGAATTCATGGCGCAATTGTCGCCCAGCGTTTCGGGCCATCGCGTTTACGGCATGATTCAGCCCTATGAGCAAAACAACCATCACCGTTTACGGCATCCCCAACTGCGACAGCGTGAAAAAAGCCCGCGTGTGGATGACCAACCATGGCGTGGACTATGTGTTTCACGATTTCAAAAAACAAGGCATATCGTCCGAAGCCGTCGACCTGTGGCTCAAGCATGTGAGCTGGGATGTGCTGGTCAACCGCAAAGGCACCACGTGGCGCAAGCTAGACCCTGCCTTGCAAGCCAGCGTGGTGGACAACGCCTCGGCCAAAGCTTTGATGCTGGCACATGCCAGTGTGGTCAAGCGCCCCGTGGTCGTGAAAGGCTCAGTCGTCATCGTCGGGGTCAACCCTGAGGCTTGGACGCACGTTGTAGGTTGACCCATTCAAACGAGACCTTCTATGAAGACAACCGCTCAAGCCTCACTAATCACCGCTTTGATGGCGGGCTGCACTTGTGTGTCTGTACAAGCACAAGAGGTGGGCAAAGTCATCTCCAGCACGCCCATCATTCAACAGGTTGCTGTACCTCGACAAATTTGCAATAACGAACAAGTTGTGACCGAAGGCAAGACGTCTGGCGCAGGCGCTGTGATGGGCGCCATTGCTGGCGGTGCGGTTGGCCACCAAATCGGTGGTGGTAATGGCCGCACATTGGCCACAATGGCCGGCGTTTTGGGCGGCGCAGTGCTGGGCGACAGAATTGAGGGTGGATCAGCCCCCGAAGTCCGCAACGTACAAAGTTGCAGCACGCAAACCACCTACGAAAACCGGACCATGGCCTATCACGTGGTGTATGAGTTCGCTGGCAAACGCTACACGGTGCAAATGCCGCAAGACCCAGGCCCTACGGTTCGCCTACAAATCACCCCACTTGCCCCATCCCCCGTCAATGGAGGTTACAGCGCACCGCCCCCAGATTCAGCGCCGCGCTATTAAAGCCCTGAAAACGCCTTTTATGGCGTTTGAACCCACCAAAAGCCGCCATGCGCGGCTTTTGGTGTTTTGGGTCACCTAAAATCTACGGTTTTGCAATTCACACCAAGCGCACACCATGACCACAGAAAAAATCGACGGCGTCAGCGTCACCACCAAAGCCAATGTTTTCTTTGACGGCAAATGCGTCAGCCACGCCATCACTTACGCCGACGGCACCAAAAAATCTGTGGGCGTGATCTTGCCCGCCACCCTCACCTTCAACACAGGCGTGCCCGAAATCATGGAGTGCGTGGCTGGCTTTTGCGAATACAAACTCGACGGCTCTGACACTTGGGTCAAATCTTCTGCTGGCGAACAGTTCAACGTCCCCGGCAACTCCAAGTTCGACATCCGCGTGACCGAGCCCTACCACTACATCTGCCACTTCGGTTAATTCCAAAGGGCCAAGACCATGAGCACCATTCTTCAAAACTTGCCCAAAGGGCAAAAAGTCGGCATCGCCTTCTCGGGCGGCTTGGACACCTCTGCCGCGTTGCTGTGGATGAAACAAAAAGGCGCTGTGCCTTTTGCCTACACCGCCAACCTCGGCCAACCCGACGAAGCGGACTACAACGAAATCCCACGCAAAGCGATGGAATACGGCGCTGAAAAAGCCCGCCTCATCGACTGCCGCACCCAACTCGCCCACGAAGGCATTGCCGCCATTCAATGTGGCGCCTTTCACATCAGCACCGGTGGCGTGACTTACTTCAACACCACACCCTTGGGCCGTGCCGTCACCGGCACCATGCTCGTGGCCGCGATGAAAGAAGACGATGTCAACATCTGGGGCGATGGCTCCACCTTCAAAGGCAACGACATCGAGCGCTTCTACCGCTACGGCTTGCTCACCAACCCCAGCTTGAAAATCTACAAGCCTTGGCTGGACCAGCTGTTCATCGACGAACTCGGTGGCCGCGCTGAAATGTCAGCGTTCATGACTGCCAACGGTTTTGGCTACAAGATGAGCGCCGAAAAGGCCTACAGCACCGACAGCAACATGCTCGGCGCGACACACGAAGCCAAAGACTTGGAGCACCTCAACAGCGGCATCCGCATCGTCAACCCCATCATGGGCGTGGCGTTTTGGAAACCCGAAGTCGACGTGAAAGCCGAAGAAGTCACCGTGCGCTTTGAAGAAGGCGTGCCCGTGGCCCTGAACGGCGTCGAATACGCCGACCCCGTGGCCTTGTTCCTCAAAGCCAACGAAATCGGTGGCCGCCACGGTTTGGGCATGAGCGACCAAATTGAAAACCGCATCATCGAAGCCAAGAGCCGCGGCATTTACGAAGCCCCCGGCATGGCGCTGCTGCACATCGCTTACGAGCGTTTGGTCACTGGCATTCACAACGAAGACACCATCGAGCAATACCGCATCAACGGCCTGCGCTTGGGCCGCTTGCTGTACCAAGGCCGCTGGTTTGACCCGCAATCCATCATGTTGCGCGAAACCGCGCAACGCTGGGTGGCACGCGCCGTCACAGGAGAAGTCACGCTCGAACTGCGCCGTGGCAACGACTACAGCATCGTCAACACCGACAGCCCCAACCTCACCTACGCGCCTGAGCGTTTGAGCATGGAAAAAGTGGAAGACGCGCCGTTCAGCCCACTCGACCGCATTGGCCAATTGACCATGCGCAACCTCGACATCGTGGACACACGCGCCAAGCTGGGCATCTATTCGCAAAGCGGCTTGTTGTCGCTGGGCAAAGGCGACCACTTCTTGAGCCTGTCTAACGACAAGCCATAAGAAATGAGCACGCTCCCTAACTGCCCCCAATGCGGCTCCGACCTCACCTACGAAGACGGCAGCCTCTTGGTCTGCCCCGTCTGCGCCCATGAGTGGAACGCCGCTGACACCGCCGCTGCCGCACCTGCTGAGCGCGTCTGGAAAGACGCCCACGGCAACGTGCTGCAAGACGGCGACACCGTGACCCTGGTGAAAGACTTGAAGATCAAAGGCTCATCCTCGGTCGTCAAAGTGGGCACCAAGGTGAAAAACATCCGCTTGATCGACGGCGACCACGACATCGACTGCAAGATCGACGGCTTTGGCCCGATGCAGCTGAAAACGGAGTTCGTGAAGAAGGCTTAAAGCGCTTCGACACGCCAAAGAAAAAGCGACCTTGCGAGGTCGCTTTTTTCATGCGCTGCTCAGTTGAGATGCGCAGGATTTAAACCACCACCGGCTCCGGCTCCAAGCGGATGCCAAAGCGCTCATACACGCTGGTCTGAATGGCTTTGGCCAGCGTCATCACTTCACCGCCCGTGCAGGGGTGTTCGGTGCCGCCCACGTTGACCAATACCAAGGCTTGTTTCTCGTACACGCCGGCGTTGCCCACGGTTTTGCCTTTCCAGCCGCAGGCGTCGATCAGCCAACCCGCCGCGAGTTTGATGCGGCCATCGTCTAGCAGGTAGTGAACCACTTTGGGCTCGCGGGCGATGATGTCGTCGCACTGGTCTTGGGTGACCGTAGGGTTTTTGAAGAAGCTGCCCGCGTTGCCAATGACTGCGGGGTCTGGCAGCTTGGCTTGGCGAATGGCGCAGACCCATTCAAAAATTTGCTGTGCCGAGGGCTGGCTGATGCCGGTCTCGGCCATCTTGCGCTCAAGGTCTAGGTAGCCCAACACGGGCTTCCAGTCTTTGCGCAGGTCAAACCGCACGCGGGTAATCAACGCCTTGCCTGCCAAGCCCAAACCATTCGGCCCACTGCTTTCGTGTTTGAACACCGAGTCGCGGTAGCCAAACGCACACTGCGCCGCATCAAGGCTGAAGCTTTGACCAGTGGTCAGGTCAATCGCATCGAGCGAATGAAAACGGTCTTGCAGCTCCACGCCATACGCGCCAATGTTTTGCACGGGCGAAGCACCCACTGTGCCGGGAATGAGCGCCATGTTTTCTAGGCCGGGCCAACCTTGCTCAAGCGTCCACGCCACCAAGTCGTGCCACTTTTCGCCAGCGGCGGCTTCCACAATCCAGGCTTTGTCGGTCTCTTCGACCAAGCGCATGCCCTTCATTTCCACCTTGAGCACCAAGGGCTTCACGTCGCCCGTGAGCACAATATTGCTGCCGCCACCCAACACAAACTTGGGTGCGTTGCGCAGGTCGGCATCGGCCAGCACAGCCTGCACATCGGCGTCGCTGTGCACGCGCACCAGCTGCAAGGCTTTGGCCGAAATGCCAAAGCTGTTGTAGGCCTGAAGGGGGGTGTTGGGTTCCACTAACATACGGCAATTGTCTCATTCTGAATTTGAAAGCCGACTGCCATGCCTTCTTTTGACACCGTCCTCGAACCCAACTTGGTTGAAGTGAAAAACGCCGTTGAAAACGCGAGCAAAGAAATTGCCACCCGTTTCGACTTCAAAGGCACCTCTGCTGCTGTGGAGCTGAATGACAAAGAAATCACCATGTTCGGCGATGCCGACTTTCAGCTGGTGCAGGTCGAAGACGTGTTGCGCAACAAGCTGACCAAGCGTGAAGTGGATGTGCGCTTCCTCGACCGAGGCGATGTACAAAAAATCGGTGGCGACAAGGTCAAACAAGTCATCAAAATTCGCAATGGCATCGAAACCGAAGTGTCGAAAAAGATCCAACGCCACCTCAAAGACAGCAAGCTCAAAGTGCAAGCCGCCATCCAAGGCGATGCCGTGCGTGTCACTGGCGCCAAGCGCGACGACTTGCAAGCCGCGATGGCCTTGATTCGCAAAGAAATGACCGACTTGCCTTTGTCGTTCAACAACTTCCGCGATTGATCGCGAGTGCCACCCACAAAAAGGGCCTCAACAGAGGCCCTTTTGTTTTGCGTCTGAATCCGCTTTACTCGGCGCCGTCGGCAGCCGCTGCTTCCTTTTTCGCGCCAATTTTCGATTCTTGCCCACGCAACAAGCGTCCAATGTTTTCTTTGTGACGCCACAACAGCAGCAAGCTCATCACCATGACGGTCAACAACTCTGCGGCGCTGGTTTGCCACAGCACCTCGTTACCAAACAGGTAGTAGCCGGGCGACAGCACCGAGGCCATCAAAGCAGCCAGTGACGAATAGCGCGTGACAAACGCCACCAACAGCCACGTGCCCATCACCGCAGCACCCAGCACGGGCTCCACGGCAAACAAAATACCTGCTGCGGTGGCCACACCCTTGCCGCCTTGGAAGCGGAAGAACACTGGCCACAAATGCCCCACAAACGCGGCCATTGCCACCACAGCCACGGCTTCGTCGTCTAAGCCGAATGCAGGGCCATACCACTTGACCAACAGCACAGGGAAGTAGCCCTTGAGCGCATCCAACAACAAGGTGGCCAAGGCCGCTTTTTTGTTGCCCGAACGCAGCACATTGGTCGCGCCTGGATTTTGGCTGCCGTAGGTACGGGGGTCGTCCAAGCCCATCACACGGCTGACGATCACGGCAAACGACAACGAGCCAAACAAATAGCCGGCCAAGGCCAAAGCGGCCAACGAGGTATCCAACATGCAAACTCCCTTTGTATTTTTTTATTGCGCAGGATCGCGCATTTCCCAACGCACCGCGTCAATGGCTGACAACAGCTCAGGCGACAAGGTCGTCCCCCATGCGTCTAGGTCGGCATCAAGCTGCGCCAGCGACGTCACGCCAATGATGGTGCTGCCCACTTGCCACTTGGTGTAGCAAAACGCCAGCGCCATCTGTGCAGGCGTCATGCCATTTTCAATGGCGAGCGCGTTGTAGCGGCGCGCCGCCACCAAAGCATCTGGGCGGCCCCAGCGCTGCTTGCGCACGCTTTCGTAGTCTGCAATGCGCGCGCCTTTGGGGGCATCGGGGCCCGTGATGCCGCTCGCATCGTACTTGCCTGTGAGCAAGCCAAAACCCAAAGGTGAATAAGCCAACAGCGACACATTCAAACGATGGCAGGTTTCGTCCAAACCGTTTTCATAGGTGCGGTTGATCAAGCAATACGGATTTTGCGTGGTGGCCACGCGAGGCAAACCGTGTTGCTCGGCCAAACGTACAAACTCGTGCACGCCATACGGCGTTTCGTTGGACAAACCCACATGGCGCACCTTGCCCGCTTTCACCAGCAGAGCCAAAGCCTCCAGCTGTTCGTGAATGCTGGTCTGCGAGGTTTCTTTTTGGGGGTCGTAATACACACCGCCAAAGGCTGGCACGTGACGCTCGGGCCAGTGGATTTGGTAGAGGTCAATCACATCGGTTTGCAAGCGACGCAAGCTGCCTTCGCATGACTTCACAAAGTCGCTGGCCTTGAGGCCCAAGTGGTCACGCACCCATGGCATGCCACGCGATGGGCCAGCCACTTTGGTGGCCAGCACCAGCTTTTGGCGTGCGCCAGGGTTTTTGGCAAACCAGTTGCCAATGATGGTTTCTGTGCGGCCACAGGTCTCGGCCTTAGGCGGCACTGAATACATCTCGGCGGTGTCAATGAAATTCACGCCGCGTGCCAACGAGCGGTCAAGAATGGCGTGCGAATCGGCCTCATTCACCTGCTCGCCAAAGGTCATCGTGCCCAAACAAATGGGCGTGACGCGCAAATCACTGGTGCCCAACTGAACAAGAGGAAAAGTCATGGATGCACTCCAAGTGGGAGACTGATAAAACTGGGTAAGTCTAAATCCTCGCCCCAAGTCATTTGGCTTTGGCGCGTTCCTCTTCTTGCAGGCGCAACACACGGCGTTGCACTTTGCCCGTGGTGGTCATGGGCAGCTCGGGCGTGAACTCAATCTCTTTGGGGTACTCATACGGCGCGAGCTTGCCGCGCACATGGGTTTGTAGCTCGGCCACCAGCGCGTCGCTCGCCTCAAAGCCAGGGGCCAACACCACGTAGGCCTTGACCAAGGCGCCGCGCTCGGCATCGGGCTTGGGCACCACCGCAGCGTTGGCGACCGCCGCATGTTTGACCAAGCAGTTTTCAATTTCGCTCGGTCCAATGCGGTAGCCCGCTGCTTTGAACACATCGTCCGCACGGCCTTGGTACCAGAGGTAACCGTCTTCATCACGTACCGCCAAATCGCCGGTGCGGCACCAGTCGCCGGTGAACTTGCCCACAGTGGATTTGTCGTTTTTCCAGTAACCCAAAAAGAAAATCGGATCAGGCTGGCCGTGTTGGTTGTAGCGGTTCAAGGCCACATCGCCGGGCACGCCTACGGGGCATTCGCGGCCTTCTTCGTCAATCACGGCCACGCGGTGGCCAGGGTAGCCCTTGCCCATGCTGCCTGGTTTGGCGGGCCAACCCACGTTCACGCGAAAGTTGCCCAAACCGCCGCTGGGCCGCCCCAAGGCGGTTTGCGCCCCCTCGGGGGGCAGCGAGGACACGTCAGTGCCGAGCGTGGGGGCCCACTCCATCGCGCAGTTGCCCACGATGTAGTTGATTTCGGTCTGGCCAAACATCTCATTCACCGTCACGCCCAGCTGCGTTTGGCAATAACCAAACACTGCATCGCCCACGGCTTCGCCAGCACTCATGATGGCTTGCAGCTGTAGCTTGAATTGATGGCTCGGCTCGGGGTAAGCCTTCATCATGGCCTTCAATGCGGTGGGGAACAAAAACGTGTGCGTCACGGCGTGCTGCTGCATCAAGGTAAACGCCAGCTCTGGGCTGAAACGCCCATTCCACGCCACGATGGGGCGACCGAAATACAGCGTGGGCAGCAAAGCATCCATCAAGCCACCAGTCCACGCCCAATCGGCGGGCGACCAAAACACGGCGGTGCTGCCTGTAGGTAAATGCGCCGAGACACTTGCATGCGAAGCCCCTGCGCCGCTGGCAGTAGCCACACCTTGGCCGGTAGGAAAACCAAACCAGTTTTGGCTACATACAAAGCCCGTCAAGTTGCCAATCAAGGCGCGATGCGGAATGAGCGCACCTTTGGGCGGACCCGTCGTGCCGCTGGTGTAAATCAACACCGCACCTTCGTCGGCTTTGGTTTGCACGGCGGTGAAGGCACGCCGCTGCGCGGCAATCGCGCTGGCGTAGTCCATATCCACACGCAACATGTCGGCGGCGTTGCTCAAGTCCACCCCAATAACTTCGCGCAACGCGGGGCATTGCGCGCGCACAGCCAACACATTGCTGACTGACGACGCATCGACGATGGCCACCACAGCCTCGCTGTTTTGCAAGCGGTATTCCAAAGCCTCGGGTCCAAACAGCAGCGACAGCGGCATGGCCACTGCCCCCATTTGCATGACAGCCATATAGGCCACAGCTGTTTCAAAGCGTTGGGGCAACACAATGGCCACACGGTCGCCGCGTTGCACCCCCATGCCGGTCAAGACATGGCTCAGCGCATCTGCCGCATGTTGCAGCTGTGCGTAGGTGTAGGTGTTCGGGGCCACTGGCTGCCCGCTTGCATCTGCAGGCGCATGTTCCACAATGGCCACGCGCTGGGCGGCATCGGGTTGCGCCGCCCAGCGGCGGCTGCACACCTCGGCCATGTTGAAGTGTTCTGGCACATGCCAGCCAAAGCCCTGTTGCATTGCTTCGTAAAAATCAGCCATGTCTCGTGTCCTTATGATTCGAAGAATGTACCCAATCCAAAAGCCTTCGCGCAGCGAGTTTGTCCCAATCCGTCACCTGCGTTACCACGTCTTGCAGTGGGGCACGCCCTCGCCTGACAAAACGCCACTGGTCATGGTGCATGGCTGGATGGATGTGGCGGCATCGTTTCAATTTGTCATCGATGCCATGAAAGACGACCACTGGATCATCGCCCCCGACTGGCGCGGCTTTGGGCTTACCGAAACACCTAACACCGACCACTTCTTTTTCCCCGACTACTTGGCCGACCTCGACCAACTGCTCGACCATTACGTGGGCGAGCGGCCCATCAACCTGTTGGGCCACAGCATGGGCGGCCACATCGCTACCCTGTATGCAGGCATCCGACCCGAGCGGGTCAACAAGCTCATCAACCTTGAAGGTTTTGGCATGCCCGCTACGCGCCCAACGCAGGCGCCCAGCCGTTTGGCCAAGTGGATGGACCAGCTCAAAGCCTTGCACCGTGGCGAGATTGACCTCAAACCCTACCCCAGCTTGGAGGCTGTGGCTCAGCGCTTGATCAAAACCAACCCGCGTCTGGGCGAAGACAAAGCGCATTGGTTGGCACAACACTGGGCGCGCGCCAACGCGCAAGGCGAGTGGCGCATCCTGGGCCATGCGGCGCACAAAGTGGTCAACGCGCAGTTGTTCAAAACCGATGAAACCCAAGCCATTTACGAACGCATCACTGCCCCCGCCTTGTGCGTGGTGGCTGATAGCGACAGCATGAGCCAGTGGTGGAAAGACAGCTATACCTTAGACGAGTTCAAACAACGCATTGCGGCAGTGCCCAAACTCACCCATGCTGTGATTGGTGATGCAGGCCACATGCTGCACCACGACCAACCTGAA
>JACCDS010254781.1_pt1 | contig 16188 bp, 17 predicted proteins | sample 7446441 | NCBI WGS metagenome assembly JACCDS01 (sample SAMN15323445, study PRJNA562643) | freshwater metagenome | isolation source: river surface water | place: USA:Blue River Watershed | collected 2017-08-17
CCATTTCTCCTCGCATTCCTCCCGTTCCAAATTCCAAAGATTTATAAAAAGAATCAGTCAAGAGAGTGTTTTCTTCTTTTTGGATTAAATCTTGAATGATATTCTTGGTAGTAGAATCATAAGGTCCTTCTAGCCATTGATTAATATTTGCTAATGTAGTTGAATCAAAAATATTTTTCATGCGGAAGAAATTCTAAATTAAACTTGATCTGTTTTTCTAAAAATTATAACAATATAATAAAACAAATGGAAATTTTGTTGTTAGATTAGATTAATTTTACCCTCAAAAACCCTTTTTGCTGGACCAATTAAAAAGATATCATGAAATCCATTGATAATGTCTCCTTGGAATTTGACAGATAAATTTCCACCTAATGTTTTTATTTTTATGGGACTTTGGTAACCTTCTTGAATGTGAGAAATAAGTGCAGCAGCTGTAACTCCGGTACCACAAGAGTAAGTTTCATCTTCAACCCCTCTCTCATACGTTCTGACAAATAGTTGTTCATCGTCCATTTTTTCAACGAAATTGACATTTGTGCCATTTTGTTCTTTAAATGCTTCTGAATACCTGATTTTAGCCCCTATTTCTCTCACATTAATTTGAGCAGCATCTGAGCAAAATGTTACATAATGAGGTGAGCCAGTATTGGTATAAAAATCTGCTTGGATGCTTTTGAATTCAGAAACATTTTGCATCTGCAAGGAAATTTTCTCGGCATCAATATAGGCCAAATGTGGACCATCAATTGCTATGAAATGGGTTTCTGATTCTACTATACCTAAATCACTTGCAAAACGAACCAAGCATCTTCCTCCATTTCCGCACATGGTGCCTTCTGATCCGTCTGAATTATAATAGACCATTCTGAAGTCATAACCTTCTGCTTTTTGAAGTAGCATCATTCCATCTGCTCCAATTCCAAATCTACGATGGCACAAGTCCGCAATTTCCTGTTGAGAAAGAGCAAATGTTCCTTCTCGATCATCAAATATGATGAAATCGTTTCCTGTACCTTGGTATTTGTAAAATTGCATGGCTTTAGATTTTTTCAAGAAATAAAATTAGGGATTTTTCAATTAAGATGGAATTTTTTGAAAGATAAGGCTTATCTACTTTAATTGAGTAAAAGGTCTTTTTCTTTTCTTACCTTTTCTAGTTAAATTGCTTCCTTTATGAAGAGGGTTCTATATTTATTGTTTTTTCTATTTTTTTGTTTGAAGTTATATTCAAACGGTCCTAAGCGTGAACTTCGTGGTGTATGGGTTGCGACTGTGCAAAACATCGATTGGCCATCTGCTAGGAATTACAATGGATTTAAGCAAAAGGAGGAATTTATTTCCTTGATTAATTCTCACCAAGCATCTGGTTTTAATGCCATTTTTGTTCAAGTGAGGACTGCCTCAGATGCGTTTTATGCAAAAAGTTCAGAACCTTGGACGAGCTTTTTGTCTGGCTTACAAGGTCAAGCTCCAACACCTTATTACGACCCATTGGAATTTATGATTCAGGAAAGTCATGCTAGGGGAATCGAATTTCATGCTTGGTTGAATCTGAATCGAGCTACTATTTCTAATAAATCAATTTTAAGTTCGGACCATATTGCCAGAAAGCATCCAGAATGGCTTTTGGCATACAATGGTCAGCATATTCTAAATTTTGGCATTCCTCAAGTGCGGAATTATATCACGGAATTGGTTCGGAATTTGGTTAAAAATTACGATGTCGATGGGATTCATTTTGATGATTATTTTTATCCCTATCCTGCGAAAAACAACTCTATTAAAGATGAAAAAACCTACCAGGAATTCAAGCTTTTAGATGAAAATTTAGCAGATTGGAGAAGAAGGAACGTGAATTTATTGATCAAGCAAATTTCTGAGGTTATCAAAGAAACCAAACCTAAAGTAAAGTTTGGGATTAGTCCTTTTGGAATTTGGAAACATCAAACCGTAGATGATGAAAATGGTTCTCCAACTAAGAACGGATTACAATCGTACAAAGATTTATATGCGGATACAGATTTGTGGATCAAATCTAATTGGGTAGATTACTTGGCACCTCAATTATATTGGCCTACCAATCACCGTGTAGCTCCATTTGAGCCATTGGCAAAATGGTGGAATGAGCATTCCTATCAAAGGCCCATTTATGTAGGTTATGCTGCTTATCATTTAAATACAACTTGGAATAGCAGCGAATTATCAAAACAATTACAAATCGCTCGTAGTTTAAACAAAGTTAATGGTGCAATTTATTTTAGTTCCAATTTGTTAACTTCTAATGCCAAGGGTTGGAGAGATACCTTAAGAAAGAGTCATTTTGCCGAAGTGGCGATAGTGCCAACCATGCCATGGTTAGATAGCATTCCACCCACTGCACCGCATCAAGTGAATCTTGCCAAAAAACAGGGTAAATGGCATTTGAAATGGGAGGATGGAGAGCTAGCTTCAGACAAAGAACCTGCTTCCTATTATTTGGTTTATCGATTTAAAAAAGGGGAGTTGTCTCCTCTGGAAGATTCAAAAAATATCATTTATAAAGGAAAATTGAGAGAGATAGAAATTGAAAATAAATTATTGGTAAGTGGATATGGATTTACTGTTACAGCCTTAGATCGGTTGCATAATGAATCAATTCCAGGAACCATTCAATGGATTGTTAGTAACGAAGATTAATCAAATAATATGAGTTCCCAGTATTTATACTTGACGGTTAAAGATATTACGGTAGAAACTGCAGATACCCAAACAATTCATTTTTGGCATCCCATTCATGAAGCATTATCATATAAATCAGGACAATTTTTGACTGTAATTCCTGTCATTGGGGGTAAAAAAGTTCGGAGAAGTTATTCTTTTTCCTCCTCTCCAAAAATGGATAATTCACCAGCGATTACTGTAAAAAGAATTGAAGGTGGACTTGTTTCTAATTTTTTATGTGATGAACTAAAGGTTGGGGATAGTTTGGAGGTAATGGAAGCGATGGGAAATTTTTTTGTTGAGCCCCAGGTAGAATCATCCCAAAATTATGTTTTTATAGGGGCCGGATCTGGTATTACACCTTTGATATCCATGATTAAAACATTGTTAAAGGCTGAGCCGAAGTCGAACATTCATTTGATCTATGGTTCGCGGAATGAGAATCAAATAATTTTCAAATCTGTCATCGATCAATTAGAGCGAGAATATCGAGAAAGATTAAGGGTTTTACATATTATTAGTCAGCCTTCTGTTAATTGGCCTGGTTTAAAAGGCAGAATTAATCAAGCTTCCATTGTTTATTATTTGAAACAAGAGTTAGGCATTAACATTCCAGAATCGATTTATTATATGTGTGGGCCTGAGGGCATGATGAATGAAGTGCAATCGTCTTTAAACATGTTTGATGTACCCCATGAGCAAATTCATAAAGAGTTGTTTACCTCTTCTTCATCTGTGGAGGTTGAAGAAGCAGAGGAAAATAGCAGTCTGAAAGAACAAGAAATCACCCTTATTTACGAAGGGAAAGAGCATAAATTAATTGTTAAGCCTAGTGAAACGATATTGGAGGCTGCTCTTGAATCCGATTTGGATATCCCATATTCTTGTCAAGCTGGTATGTGTACAGCTTGCCTTGGTTTATGCAAAAGTGGTAAAGTGATCATGGATGAGGAAGATGGTTTAACACCTAATGAAATCAATAAAGGCTATATTCTTACTTGCGTCGCACATCCTATGAGTGAGGGTGTTGTGATTGATTTGGATTGAGGGAGAGAGAAGAGAGAAAACGGGAAGAGATGTCAATGCCCTCAATTCGTATTCCTGCTCGTCATATTCCCTACTCGGCTCAGCCGAGCGGGTGTATTAAATTCTAATCTTCTCTCTTCCTGTTTTCTCTCTTCTCTTTTCTCTCTTCCTGTTTTCTCTCTTCTCTCTTCCTGTTTTCTCTCTTCTCTTTTCTCTTCTAAGAAAAAGGAATAGATGTAGCAGCTAAATTGCTTGTTCCTTTGGCTAAAATTTTACCTTCTGCATTGTACATTTTAGCTTCAACGTTGGCAATTTTTTTCCCTACTCTAAATACTTCAGAAATTACTTTTACTTTTTCTCCCGGTTTAGCCCCAAATAGAAAATCGACATGCAAATTGATGGTCACGTATAAATGTTGAATTTCTACGGTAATTAGAGTCATACCCATGATTTCATCCAACATAGTCGTAATAATGCCTCCGTGTAAAATTCCTGCATGATTACATTGGTCTTCCCTTACTTCAAATTCTACGGTAATGGATCCTGTAGAGGCAGCAAGTAAGGTGCCATCGAGTGATTTCGAAACAGGATTTGGGTTACCATCTGCAATTTTTTTATTTAAATTTTGATTTAAATAACTCAATATTTTTTCGTTCGGTTTCATATATTTATCTACTTAGGTAATTATAACGACTTTAGGGTCTAGTCCAAGTGCTTGTTCTACCAAACATTGCTAAACCAATAAAACCTCGGATATCAAGTGTCTTATTGTTATTTTTTATTTTTAAAATACAATCATAGGTTTTCCCTGAATTAGGATCGTAAATAGTTCCTTTTTCCCAAGAACCGCCTGTAAATTTGAAATTTTTCAAGATAACAGTTCCAATTAATTCTTTGTTTCTCAAACTAGGATCAGGGTTTTTACTGTCTTTTCTACCAGGGGTTTTGCCTCCTGATATTTTTCCGAAATACAAATCGCCTTGTTTGTAAATTGTAACTTTACCTTCATTGTTTTCTGTTAGCCATTCTCCCACAATTACGTCTGCATTGTTATTTGCATAGGTTGAAAATGATAAAGAAATGATAGAGGCTAGTAAAATGATGTATTTGTTCATGAGTGTATGATTTGAATAAACAAATATACAAAAGGATTGTTTGTTTTGGTATGTTAATCAAATTGGATTCTTCTTAGTTTGGCTCAATCAGATGTTATGCTTATTTTTGTAAGAATTTTTTCTGGTCAACCATTCATTAACAGAATATTCATTCAAAAAATATGAATTATAATTTAAATCAAATTCCGGAACGTTCAGTTAAGCCTCGTCAAAAAGGTTTAACGATGGTTATGGATAAAGGCTTGAGCCTTCGCCAAGTGGAAGATTTCTTGGAAATGGGGTCCGCTTACACTGATATTGTGAAATTAGGCTGGGCAACTTCTTATGTTACTCCTAATTTGAAGGAAAAACTTGCTTTGTATAAATCAGCAGGTATTCCCGTTTATTTTGGTGGGACTCTTTTTGAAGCATTTTATATTCGTGGTCAATTTGATGAATACCGTCGCGTATTAGATCAATATGGGATGGAGTATGCAGAAATTTCTGATGGTTCTGTAGAAATGGATTCAGATGTAAAATGTGAGTTCATACGTACATTATCTCAACAAGTAACAGTGTTATCAGAAGTTGGATCAAAAGATGAGGCAAAAATCATTCCTCCTTATAAGTGGATTAAATTGATGCGAATGGAGTTGGAAGCAGGGGCATGGAAAGTAATAGGTGAGGCACGTGAAGGTGGTAATGTTGGATTATTTCGCTCTTCTGGTGAAGTTCGCCAGGGTTTAGTAGAAGAAATATTAACTGAAATTCCGGAGGAGAGAATTATTTGGGAAGCGCCTCAAAAATCGCAACAAGTCTGGTTTGTGAAATTAGTTGGAGCGAATGTTAATGTTGGCAATATTGCTCCCAATGAAGTTATTTCATTGGAAACAATTCGCTTAGGACTTCGCGGTGATACGTTTGATCATTTTTTAGATAAATAAATAATTTTAAAACCCTAGCTTGCTAGGGTTTTTTTACACCATTTTTATGTTGAATTTATTACTCGATTTATTAAAAGATCCTTTGCAGTTTCTTACGCAGTTCATCGCAGAACACGGTTCTTTAACTTATGCATTATTATTTGCCATTGTTTTTGTTGAAACAGGTCTGGTTGTAATGCCTTTACTTCCTGGTGATTCACTGTTATTTTCTGTTGGCTTATTAGCTGCTGCAAGTGGAAAATTAGAAGTATCAACAGTCATACCGATGTTGATTTTGGCGGCACTATTGGGTGATCAGGTCAATTATTTTTTGGGAAAATATTTTAGTAATTGGATAAGAACAAAGGATCAAATTTTATTTTTGAAAAAATCTCATATTGATCAAACGGAAGCATTTTATCAAAAATATGGCCCTAAAACCGTTATTTTAGCCCGTTTTGTACCCATCGTTAGAACTGTTGCTCCTTTTGTAGCGGGTGCTGGCAGAATGTCCTATCCAGTTTATCTGCTGTTTGGCTTTTTAGGTGCTCTACTTTGGGTAACGAGTATAACCTTTGCAGGATATTTTTTGGGTGATAATGAATGGGTCAAATCTAATTTTGAAAAAGTTGTTTTGGGAATCGTTGCTGTTTCTGTAGTACCTATCATTTTTGGAATTATTAAGCAAAAGTTGACAAAAAAATAAATGGCAATAACTTCTCTTTTTGGTTTGATTGGGTATCCGCTGGGTCATTCTTTTTCAAAGAAATATTTTACTGAAAAATTTCAGCAACTAGGTCTGAGTGAAACGCATGCTTATGAACAATTCGAATTAAGCAGCATCGATTTATTACCAGATTTGATTCAACATCATTCAGGCACTTTGAAAGGCTTAAATGTGACTATTCCTTATAAACAAGCAGTAATTCCTTTTTTGGATGAATTGGATGAGGCCGCACTTAAAATTGGAGCTGTTAATACCATAAAAATTTTTCCTGATGGGAAAACGAAAGGATACAACTCTGATTATTGGGGTTTTAGATCAACCATTGAACATTGGGATGCGTATTTAAAAATTAAAAGTAAAAAAGCGCTTGTTTTAGGCCAAGGAGGTGCGGCCAAAGCAATTATTGCTGCTTTAGAGGATTTAGAAATCGAAGTACTAAAAGTATCTAGAACAGCTTCCCAAGAAAATATTACTTATGCTGATTTAACAAAAATCATTGACGAGTTCGCTTTGGTGGTAAATACAACACCTTTGGGAATGTATCCCAACATTGAAACCTTTCCCCCATTACCATATGAACTCATGGGTAAGCAGCATTTTTTTTACGATATTGTTTATAATCCATTACAAACGGCCTTTTTACAAAAAGGAATTAATCATGGAATCGGTGGGGTACATGAAGGTCTTGAAATGCTTTATGGTCAAGCCGATAAAGCATGGGAAATTTGGAATGAGTTGTAAGGTAAAATAGGTAATAGGTAAGAGGTAATAGGTAAAAGGTAATAGGGTGTTTTAACTTTAGTTCTACCATCTTCTATTTTCTCTCTTCTCATTTTCACTCTTCTCTCTTCTCTCTTCTCTCTTCTCTTACTTTAAATAAACCCCCATCGTTTTAGGGTCTGAAAGGATAACTTCTACGTGCTCCGATAAGGTCGTTGAAAGTTCATATCCAATGTAATCCGCTGAAATTGGGAATTTACGATAATTTCTATCTACAATAACTGCCACTTGGATTTTCTTAACGTGAATACTCAAAAATGGGGCAAGGCTGTAAGAAAAAGTTCTTCCAGTATTAAGTACATCATCTACCACAATTATCACTTTTCCTTCAAAAATACTTGGGTCACAATCGAACTTTACGGGACTCTCATAAGGGATTTCCTTGTTTAGATGAATTGCCACAGGTAAGGCTTTGATAGATGAAATTGTTTCAACATTTTCTCCAATCAATTTTGCTAATGCATATCCTTCTCCTACAATGCCTGCAATGATGATTTCTGTTTCTTCAAAATTGTTCTCAAATATTTGAAAAGCAATCCGACGAATCTTTTGTAAAAGCGATGGGCCGTCCAATAATTGTTTTGCAGACATAATATTATTAGTATTCGTTCAAAATAGAAGATTAAAATTACCAAAAAGTATCCAATTTTTGTACCTTTGCGCCATATTAAGCTTATTAAAAAATACGAATATGGCTAAAAGTTACGGAGCACAGCAGCGTCAAGTTCAACAGGTGCCTTCTAATCCTCTTGCAATTAAAACAAAAAAATATGCTATTGAAAAGAATAAATATATTGCTTTGTGCATGAGGCAATTATTTTCTAATCAATGGAAATGGGCTTTTTTACCCCTTGCTTTGGTGCTTGTCAATGTTGCTTTAAACGTAACGGGCACTTATAAGAATTATTGGATTTATATATTTTTGGCTGTTGGTGTGATTGGATATATTTTATTTTGGCTAATACAATTCACCGGAATCACTCAGTTGGCACAATACAAGCAATTATTTGATAAGTATCGTTATGAGATTGATTCTCGTCAAATTTTTATGAAATTATCCGATAAAGAAGGAGGGATGATCAAATGGGATATGGTTCCAGAAGTGTATAAAGATAAAGAAGCCTATGTATTGATGATGGGAAAATATCAATTCATTTATTTGCCTTTTGCTGTTTTCAACAACGATAACGACAAAAAATTAATGGATAAAATTTTGCGCGACAAAGGTTATATAAAATAGTCGGATGGGACGTATCATGGCTATCGATTATGGATTAAAAAGAACGGGGATAGCTGTAACCGATCCTCTTCAAATTATTGCCAATGGTTTAGATACTGTTCCAACGCATACTTTATTGAAATTTTTGCAAGATTATTTTACCAAAGAACAAGTGGACGAGGTGGTGATTGGGATGCCCAAAAATTTGGAAAATAAAGATACAGATTCCACTCAATCTGTTAGAAATTTTGTGAAAGCATTCGAAAAGAAATTCTTAGATCGCAAATTGATTTTGCACGACGAGCGATTTACTTCTCAAATGGCTATGCAGACCATGATCGCTGGAGGAATGTCCAAAAAAGATCGTAGGGTAAAAGGAACGGTTGATCGTATTTCTGCGACCATCATATTACAATCCTACCTTGAATCAAAGTAATAATTAGGTTTTAGTTATCAGTGATTTGTTGATTTCTAAAACCTAATATCTCTATTTCGTTACCACCTTCGCGAATCTGTGATAGAAAGGTGTTTTGCTATTTTCTGATTTTGGTTTGTATTTACCTGTGATGATGGGTACGTACATGACTCTTCTTCTAGATTTTTCGCCGAAGTTCGGAGAAACCTCTACTCGGTGCCATAAACGGCCATCGTGTATAGTTAAATCACCTCTTTCAATTTCAAATGCAGCTTCTCTTGGGTCTGGTTTGTGATCTATAAATTGTTTTTTACCAAACAATAATTTTAGCATACTTTGATTTTGAGTTCCTGGTAATACTCTCAAACCTCCGTTGGAAGAAGGACAATTGTCCAAATGAATTCCAACGTTTAACATGGGAAGAATTTTTTGACCTAAGAATAAATCTCTGGGGCTGTCTGTATGCCATCCCATTTGAGAGAATTTTGAATTAGGCTGATTGATATAGTGATTGAATACTAGTCCATCTTTTTCATCTTCACCCACGCGGCCTTCGTAGGGCCCTAATAATTCAATTAATATTTTAAATCGAGGATCTTTTAAAAACTCGGCAAGGACCTCACTATACTTGTTTGTAAAGCACATGCGTTGAATCATTTCTTTTCCTTCCGCATCTTTTCCGAATTTCAGGGGAATCCCATTGATTTTTTCTACCTTTTCGTCAAGCCACTTTTTTTCAATTTTAGCTAATTCAGCAATAAATAATTCAGCTGTTTCTGGCTCAATGAATTTTTTGAATTGAATAACTCCATACTTTCTAAAATATTCTTTCTGCTCTTCAGTAAGCTGAGAACCCAAAGTAAAGGTTTTGTATTCGAATTTGACTGGTGACTTTCTCATAATGGTAGCCATTTAAAGAGGCGTTTGTTTCAATTAAAATTAAATTATTAAGGGTTAGATTTAATTTGGCATGCAATTTACGGCTTTGTTCTCGAAATATATTAATGAAAATTTAATTTTATGATAAAAATCATTTTTAAAATTCCGATTACTGATCAAAAATTAGCAATTTTACATTTTTGAAATTCAAATTATTACGCTTCTGATTATTATTAACCATTTTTTTGCTTTTATTTGAAATCCATTATTTATCAAAATATGCCTAAGTTCTTTTTATTACTTTTCTTAGTTTTCCCAATGTTCTTATGGGCACAAACTACTCCTAAAATTCACAAAAAAGGCAGTTTTTATGTTCATTGGGGTTATAATCGATCCACTTATGCAAATTCTGATATCAAATTTGTAGGTCCTGGATATGATTTTACTCTATCTAAAGTACAGGCAACAGATATGCCTACTCCTTTTGATGGTTTTACTACCTACCTGAATCCTTCTTTGTTTTCAATTCCGCAATTTGATTTTCATGGTGGGTATTTTTTGAAAGATAATTTATCCATTTCAATTGGTTGGGATCATATGAAATACGTGATGATTCCAGATCAGGAGTCTCATATTAGTGGATTTATTTCTTCTCAAGTATCAAATCCTGCTTTTTCAGTTAATCCGAATTACGCAAAACAATTTGCCTCTAACACTCCATTTAAAATAAATTCAGAGGATTTTTTGCAATTTGAGCATACAGATGGTTTCAATTATGCTTCAGTAGAATTGGAGCACTATCAACAATTGTGGAAGTCGAAGAAAGGACAATTTCAATTGGATTGGATCAACGGAGCTGGCATTGGTGTAATGGTTCCTCGTTCAGATGTACGTCTGTTTACTATCGGTAAAAATAATTTATGGAATGTTGCTGGTGCTGGAGCCTCAGTGAAAACAGGTTTACGAATCAATTTAACTAAGTTATTGTTTTTTGAAACAACCGTTAAAGGTGGCTACACCAATTTGTGGGATATTAGAACTACGGGCCGACCCGTGGATCATGCAGAACAAGCTGTTTGGTTTGGAGAGTTCTATGGCGCATTAGGATTTAACATTCGGTAATTAAGTAACATGAATTTGTCTTAATCTCTAACCACGTACTTCTTAGGTCTTCGATTTTTATAATTTCTAATTATGAATGCTAATTTAAGGGTTGAAATTATTAATAGGGTCTGTTCTAAACGTTTGTCTAAATGCGAGCTAGAATTTGCTATTGCCCAATTTATTTTATAAAAATGCAATTGATGGGCTAATTCTTTTTCTATGGTGTTTCTTTTTTTCAAAAAAAGAAACAAAAAAACTTTCTTTTGCTTAATCCAAGACGAATCCGTCAGCTGACGGACCGATTTTCACTTCGCTCACGGCTATTTTCTTTGACCCTGTCGCACATCGTCCATGCACATTGTCAAAGAACCGCCTTACCGCTTCGTTCAAATCTTTCGTTGGGATTAAGCTTTGGCCATAAATGAAGCTTTGGAAGATTTGAATGAAATGTTTTTTAACTCTTAATTAGCATTAATATCTATTTGTTGGTTCTTAGGACCTGAAATTATAAATAATTTGAACTTCAAAATACATAAATTGTAGGGGGTAAGGGGCCCCATACCCCAAAAAATATTTTTTGAATATATCCTAACAACTTCTTGATAATTTAGGTTTTTGAGTTTTTTTATTTTTAGAACCTGATTAAATGTTTTGTGATTAGAACGAAAAGATTTTTCAACATTCTATACTCGGCAATGCCAAGCATGAGATAGTGGCTTCACCTTATTTCTCTCAGGCCTCGATACCTAAAAACTCACAACTAATAACTAAATTGCAAGAATGTTTACTAAAATCAGGTATTTTTTCTTGCTAATTTTAGGATTTTCGACATTGACTTTTCAGTTAAATGCTCAGACAAATCCTGAAATAACTGTGCAGGTTGATTCCAAAAATATTAGTACGGAAGAAGATTTAGTGATTTCAGTTACAAGTCAAATTGCCTCAAATTCTGGTGAACCCATTAGTTATAAATTTCCTGAAATTAATTTTTTTACAAAAATTGGAGTTAGTAGAAGTAAATCTTCAAGTTATGCGAATGGTCAATTAGTAACCACTTTCACCTATTCACAACACTACAGGGCCTCGAATAGTGGAATATTTAATATTCCAGCATCGGAGATTATCTTTAATCAACAGGCAGTTAAGTTAGAAGCATTTAGTGTCATTGTTACCAAAGGAATCAATTTGGCAAGTATCAAGGATGAATTAAAGTTGACGAGTATTCCAAAGGAAATTCAGGTAAATAATAAGCCATTTTTATTGGTTTCTTCGAGTAATTATCATCCTTATGTAGGTCAGGGTTTTACCATTAAAATTTCTTTGTATATACCAGAAAGCAATGCAGAACATTTGGAATTTGATCGAAATGATTTACAACTTCCTTTGTTGATTCAAAAAATTAAACCTGTGAATTGTTGGCAGGAAAATTTCGATTTAGAGGAAGAAAAGATTGTTTCGGTGGAGTTGAACAAAAAAAAATACACAGAATATCGGTTTTTTCAATCGACGTATTTTGCATTAGATCCCTCTGCTATTCGAATACCTAGTTTAACTTTGCGATTGGTGAAATCTGTTGACAAAGGAGAGGAGGGGCAAAAAGTCAATGTATTTTTTAAATCTCCTGTGGTATTTATTCAGCCAAAATCTCTTCCTGATAAAGCAATGAATAATTTGCCTGTCGGTGTTTTTTCTCTAAAAGAATCGATTAGTCGTGCTAATGTAAAAACAGGAGAAAAGTTGATTTATAATTTTAGTCTTCAAGGAGATGGGAATAGCATTTTATGGGAAAAGAAAAAAATAGAGTCTGATTTTTTTATTGATTTTCTCCGATTGAACTCATCAGTAACAGTTTTTCCCTTAAGAGATCAAATGTTTGGAGATAATTCTGAAAAAATACAGATTATTCCTAAACAACCTGGTAAATTTGCGTTGAATAAATACTTCAATTGGGTATATTTTAATACACAAACAGAGCAATTGGATACACTTGAGTCGAATATTATTCTTCAAGTTGTAGGAAAACCATCTGATCTAAAGTTGGACACCAAAGATGAGGTTTCAGAACTTTACCAAGGAATAGAAAATGATAAAAGTTCAGATTTGACCTGGAATCGATGGGCTAATTGGAGACAATTATTTAATATATTGGTAGTTTTAATGTTCGTTGTCGCCTTGTATGTAATGACAAGAACACCTAAATAAAAAAAGATGGGAAGTATATACGGTAAGATTTTTCAAATTAGCACTTTTGGTGAATCCCATGGCGCGGCTGTTGGAGTGGTTGTTCAAGGCTGTCCTTCAGGAATTGATTTTGATTTAGATTTTATACAATCAGAATTAGATCGTAGGAAACCGGGACAATCTAGAATAACGACGCAAAGGAAAGAGGCAGATTCTATCGAAGTGTTATCCGGTGTATTTGAAGGAAAAACCACAGGTACACCCATTGCAATGTTAGTTTGGAATGGGGATCAAAGGTCAAAAGATTATTCTCATATTTCAGACCAATTCAGGCCTTCTCACGCGGACTATACTTATTTTGCTAAATACGGATTAAGAGATTACCGAGGTGGGGGAAGAAGTTCTGCTCGTGAAACGGTAGCCCGTGTCGCTGCAGGAGCTTTGGCGAAATTGGTGCTGAATCAATTAGGGGTTAAAATTTCAGCCTATGTTTCTCAAGTTGGCAAGTTAAAGTTGAATACACCTGTAGAACAATTAGATTTATCATTAACGGAGAATAATGCGGTCCGTTGCCCTGATCCTAAATTGGCAGAGGAGATGTTTACTTATATAGATGAAATTCGTAAGCAGGGGGATTCTGTTGGAGGTGTTGTTTCTGCCTATATTCAAGGATGTCCAGTAGGGCTTGGTGAACCTGTTTTCGATAAACTGCACGCTGAACTGGGTAAAGCGATGTTGAGCATAAATGCAGTGAAAGGCTTTGAATATGGAAGTGGATTTGATGGGGTGGCTTTAAAAGGGTCAGAACACAATGATATCATTGTAAAAGATGCTGAAACGGGTGAAATTAAGACATTGACCAATCATTCGGGAGGAATTCAAGGGGGTATTTCTAATGGTGAACCCATTTATTTCCGTGTCGGATTTAAGCCTGTTGCAACAATTATGCAGGATCAAGACAGTTTGAATGAAAAAGGAGAAAAAATTACGGTTTCTGGAAAAGGAAGACATGATCCTTGTGTAGTACCTAGGGCGGTGCCGATTGTAGAGGCAATGGCGGCAATTGTTCTGTTAGATTTTTATTTAAGAAATAAATTGATTCAACTTTCAGCTTTATGATTTTTGATGAAGATGCATATTACATGGGTTTAGCTTTAAAACAAGCCGAACGGGCGTTGGAGGAAGAGGAAATCCCTGTAGGAGCAGTAGTAGTTTGTCAAGGTAAAATTATAGCCAAAGCCTACAATCAAACAGAAGTATTAACCGATGTTACTGCACATGCAGAAATGATCGCAATTACTTCGGCTGCCCAAACGATTGGTGCTAAATATTTAAAAGATTGTACTTTGTATGTTACCTTAGAGCCTTGTTTAATGTGCGCGGGAGCTATATATTGGTCGCAATTAGGAAGATTGGTGTTTGGTGCAAGTGAGGAAAAGCGTGGATTTCAACAATTGGGTAAGCGTATTTTGCATCCTAAAACAGAAGTGTTGGGAGGAGTGTTGGCACATGAATCAGAGAGTTTATTGAAAGATTTTTTTTCTATGAGAAGATAATTTTGGAACAAAATGTTCCTATTGATAGTTTTTTAAAATGTACTTTTTAAATTTTTAAAATTATGGCTTTTGAATTAGCACCTTTACCTTATGCAAATAATGCATTAGAACCTCATTTTGATGCATTGACAATGGAAATCCACCATGATCGTCATCATAATGCTTATGTAACTAACTTGAATGCAGCTGTAACAGGTACTGCATTGGAAGGAAAAACCTTGGAAGAGTTATTTTCGAATATTTCAACCTTAGCTCCAGCTGTTCGTAATAATGGCGGTGGTCACTACAATCATCATTTATTTTGGAATATTTTATCTCCAAATGGGGGTGGTCAACCTGTGGGAACTTTGGCAAAAGCAATTGATGCTAAATTCGGAAGTTTTGATGCTTTTAAAGATGAATTTAAAAAGGCAGCTATTTCACGTTTTGGATCAGGTTGGGCTTGGATTGTAGCTCAAAAAGATGGAACTATCGCAGTTTCATCTACTCCTAATCAAGATAATCCATTGATGGATGTTGCTGATGTAAAAGGTTTTCCTGTTATTGGATTAGATGTTTGGGAGCATGCTTATTATTTGAAATTTCAAAATAAGCGTCCTGATTATGTGGATTCATTTTGGAATGTAATCGATTGGAATGCAGCTGAAAAGCGTTATTTAGAAGCGCAAGCTTAAAAAAAATACCTAAGAAAATTCACTTTTTCTTGAATTGGGTTTGCTTACTAACACCTTTTGTGTATTTTTGCAATCCCAAATGGTGGTTGTAGCTCAGTTGGTTAGAGCATCGGTTTGTGGTTCCGAGGGTCGTGGGTTCGAGCCCCATCTTCCACCCCAAAAGCCTTAGCGTAAGCTAGGGCTTTTTTTATGCTCTCCTATTTCGATGGCTTGTTGAATTTTTTTGTTGCATACTTCACCCAAAAGTAAATGCCCCACTTTTGGTGGGGCATCTGCCCAAAGATGCTATCTTTGGGGAAGTTTACTTTCAAAGATAGACTTTCATTCTATTTTATGCAATGATGGAGCACAAAAAGAACCGAGTTATCGCCTATATTGACGCAGCTAATTTATACTTTGGTATGGTAGATGCTGGTTATTCCTATTGCAAATGGTTAGATGTTCAAAAATTAATTCAAAGTTTTCTTAACTCGAATCAAGAATTAGTTGAAGTGAAATTTTTCACAAGTCGAATAACACATAATCCTCCGAAACAAAAAAGACAAAATACTTATTTAGAAGCATTGGAAGCAAGAGGCGTGCTGATTTATTACGGTGTATACCAAGCCAAATTCATGGATTGTCGTAAATGCGGTAACAATTGGATAGTCCCCAATGAGAAAATGACTGATGTTAACATGGCTACACAATTGTTAGCCGATGCTTTTCAAGATCGATTTGATGTTGCCATTGTGATTACGGGAGATAGTGATTTGACGCCATCTATTCAGTTTGTGAATGAAACATTTGGGGAAAAGTCGGTGGTGGTTTTCTTTCCTCCTCAAAGGCATAATAATTCAATTGAAGACGCGGCTCGAAGTAGTTTAGTTATTGGTAGAAAAAAATTATTGGATGCTCAGTTGCCCAA
>JACCDS010468084.1_pt1 | contig 16176 bp, 12 predicted proteins | sample 7446441 | NCBI WGS metagenome assembly JACCDS01 (sample SAMN15323445, study PRJNA562643) | freshwater metagenome | isolation source: river surface water | place: USA:Blue River Watershed | collected 2017-08-17
GTCTCAGCATAGAGCCGACCGTCGTCCATACAGAAGCCTTCCGTGTCGCACAACTCGCAGCGCCCATCCGCGCGCTGGAGCACAGCGAGCCGGACGGCCGGGTCGCGCCGCGCACCCTGCGTGGTCGTAGAGACACGCTCCGGGGTGTCCGCGCCCAGCAGATCGTGTTGGTCGGCAAAGCGCGGTGGAGCCGATGCAGCTACGGTCACTCGGTCGGCCTGCCCCACGACCATGGCCTTGCGCTGGAGCAGGCACTCTCCCGTCATCGGGTCGTACGACGCCACAGACCAGGGCACAGGGTCGAGCAAACGCACCCTGACGAACGAGCTGTCCTCGCCCAGCGAAGACTCGTCGCGCATGTCGCCTTCGTTGACGATGACTCTGACATCTCGGCCTGCACTCGTGCAGCCCCGGATCAAGTCGTCCAGGTGCCTGGCCCGCGCCGCTTGGGGGCGGGCGCGTTCGCGGTGCTCCACGGGCCGAGCGGGGTCCACCGCAATCTCTTCGAGCTTGGCCGCCAGCGCGCGCAGGTTGCTCTGGAACTGGATGCGCCCGTCGAGCACCCTCATCGATGCGTGCCACAGGCATGCTAGCGCCGGCTCCTGCCCGCCCCCGAAGGACCAGTTGTAGCAATAGGCCGGATTGCTTCTCGGGCTTGCGGCCGGTGTCCCGTCTGCTCTCACGAACCAACGATCGACAGACACGCCTGCCCTGCGCACCAAGTCAATCACCGCATGCGAGTGTCGTGGCCTCAGCGCCTCCAGCTCGACGGCAAGACGAGCCGCAGTCGACTCCTCAGGCGTTTGCGCAGCCCGCCAGCGCGCTACCTCTGCCTCCTGAGCGCTCGACATGACGCCCTTCCTAAGCTTCTGACAGTCAGACAGCAGCGCCAGCGCCTCACCGTACTGGAGGCCGAAGATGGGCCAGTCGCTGCCGTGCTTGTGCACATTGCAGGGCGCCGGATGCCTCGCTTTGGCTGCGGAGATCCACGCCTGCGTCGTCGACAGGTCATACTTGTCTGTCAATCGCGCAGGGGCCAAGGCCACTTCAACCTCGTTGCCCGGCGCCAAGTCGCCCCAGTACACCACCGCAACTTGGCCTGACACCGTCTGGATCCTGAAGCCATTCGCCAAGGCTCCGAGACTTCCGGTGAATGCCATCAAGGCGGCATTTTCTAGCTCATCATGTTGCTGCTTCGACAGCGGCATCGACTCGTTCTCCTTGGACGCAGTTTTAGGGTCGAGCGAACCCGAGGCTCGGCCGAGCTCCGGACAACGCCGCATGCGAAGGCTTCTTCGATCGGTTCAAAAACGAGATGTTCTACGACTTGGATTGGCTCTCGAAGACCATCGAAGAGTTCGTCATGGTCCTTGACACCTATATTCGCTGGTACAACGAGCTGAGGACCAAGCGTTCTCTCGGCTTCCGAAGTCCGTCCGTGAATCTACGTAGCCTGGGGATAGCGGTGTAACCCGTCCGAGTTTTTTCCGCATCTCCGTGTTGGTCAAGATCCGGTGGGCGCCAACACCTCCGCCAGAGGAACAGTTCAACCGATGACCGGTCGCTTCGTCGATCAGACTTTTAGGAGTCGGGTGTACTTCTCTGCCTCCCTAACACATGTTGCCAAGCCTTCACGTGTGTTGAGCGAAAGGTATCAGGCTAGGCTGGATCGAAATGATCGTCTCATGGCAGCAACAATGCTAGATTGATCACTAACGAGGCTTGCGGCATTTTCGATGTTGCATTTATGCATCAATAGCTTCTGCTGCAAATCATGTGGCGGTATTCAATGATGCCATCTATTGGCCTTTTGACTCAGTCATATCTGCTTCTCGATACAGGCACAAGAATAAGGAATCTTGAGGCTGACAGCGATTCGCATCTAGGCAAGGTAGAATCCATCCGGCGCCTTGGATGAGTTCCTCTTGTGATATGGACATATGTAGATCGTCGCCACCGCCAGCCCATCGGCCGACAGTTGATAGATGTCGATCATCCCGCTGGTCACATCTTCGGCACTCGTCGACCCCATACGAGTGGCCGTCACCCGGCGTCCGCCCTTCGTCCGCAGGCTTTCTAGATACGCATTCGACCCGGGGACGCTTCGAGTTGGAATCGGACTTGTTTTGCACAGACCAAACGGCCCATAAGCCTTCGGGATGTCATCGGTGTCCACGCCGTCGGCTCGTGCTTCAACCTGAAACTGGACGAGTGCCTTCAGAAGTTCAGCGGCCTCCGCCTCTTCCTTTTTCTTCTTGCCGAAGAAATCAAACAATCCCATGATTCTTCCCCATTAAATCAACCGAGCAAATCTCTTAAGCGTGTTAGGCCTGATTTCTTGAATGCCATCCGTATTATCTGCTCCAGGAGATGTGCGTTCGGGACCTGAATGTACGAGAGGCTGGCGTATGCCTTTTTATCGTCCTTGGCCCCAATCACAACCGCACCATCGGCAGACCAAATTTGAACCTGCGACCAAGGGTATCGAACTGCCTCGTTGGAACCGAGAAACTTGTGTTTGATCAGAGTAATTCCATCATCTCGAACAGTGGCGTCTCCAAAGTGGACTTCTGAACCATCTCTCAATGTCCTCAGAATGTCCGTCATCAAACGCACGCAAACTGCACGCCAAAGTTTCTCAGTGAACTTTGTGTATGTCGCTTCGCGCTTGATTGAGACAACCGACTCCGTCCTGTTGTCGCCAAACGCCACCGTGTAATCTGTCCCAGTTGGAATTCCGTTCACCGAGTGACGAACACCGCCCCACCTCACGCGCGTGATACTGTCCAGTGGATATGTCTTGTCTTTCCAGGAGATGCCATTCGCCGAAATGGAAAGGGTGTCCTTGAAAACCACACCGACATCCGCACTGAACGCAATCTCTTCCTCCCACTCGCGCTGTTCACGCTCGGACTTCTGCCTTTGCTTTGCAATATCTGATAGCGCTTGCGTGTCGGCAGAAACCCGCTCAGCAAATTCCGGGAGCTCGGAGAAGAGTTCAGAAAGCAACTTCGTCAGTCGCTGTGACTGAACGAGCAGGTCGTGCTCATTGAATAGATCAATGGCGAGGCTGCGGATCGAGTAGGCCAGCTCCTTGCTCGGCTCATGCTGAAGCCCGCGCGCCTTCAAGCTGAGTTGAATGGGCTGGGCAATCTTGTCCCACGTTCTCGCGACCGACTCGAGCTTGTCAATCAGCGGCCGAACCGCCGCTTCGCCCGACTTCGCAGTTTCCAGTGCACCGCGTATCAATCTGTCCGCGTTCTGCGATTCCTTCGCAAGCACACCTTGCGTCTCAACCGCATACGCATCCACCAATTCGTCGATCAACTCAGGAGCGTGAACTTCCCCGCCGAGCGTAGCGTTATCGACCACCACCGTCATGGTGGACACCAACTCCGGAGAGTTCAGTCTGTTGAGTGCTGCCTTGATTGCGTTCCGGTAGTAGCGCTTGCGCTCCGCTAGCTCTGCCTCAATCAGGTTGATGTCCCGGACCTCTGGAAATCCAGATACGGCACGGTCTTCGTTGATTGATCGAAGCACGTTCTCTGGATCGATGTCATCGACTAGAAGTGCAAAGTCGTGAATGAAGTCTGAGACTTCATCACTGGAGAAGTCGGCGTCAATAACCTCCGAAGCGGCAGCCAAGAGATTCGCCTTCGCAAGTGCGGGCAACCCGTCCTCCTGCCGGATATCCCAAGGCTGCGACTTCAATGTCTCAACCAAGGCAGACGCCTTTCTGGGTGAGAGTTCCGGCAACCACGCCAACTCGGCGCAGAGGCGGGTTCTTGGATTGGTCAGGTCGGACCTGGCTTTCTGGCACGTCTCAGCGTCAAAGTGAAGGGCCTGCTCCTCCGCTTGCGCCACGATCCTCCTTCTGTCGTCGCGCATGCTGACGGACAACAGGTGGAAGGGGTTGTGGTGTAGCACCGTCGTCCGCCCTATACCCGCCTTAGGCGGGCCTCCCATCGCCATAGGCCTGGAACGCTGTGCTGGCGGCAGCTTGTGAACCATCTCGCGGATCAGCACTGCTGCCAGTTCATGAATCTCCGGGAACCGCCGGAAAAGACTGTTCTGTGCGCGCGGATCAGAGGGCCGATCTTCAAGCTCCAGACAGATGAAATCGAAGACGGCGTCGCCCAAGTGCGCTTGAGTCGTTGCGTTCGGAAGTGACCGAAACGTAAAGTCACTCCCGGACTTGGCGTGACCCGAGACCACTTTCGCCACTGCGGCACGCAGATCGACTGTCGCCCCAGGATGCTTCTCCTCAAGCATGCGCCTGACCTCATCGAGGCGATCGCCTGACGGGAAGCCGGCGTAGGAATACGTCACGTAGTTGATCGGCTCATCCGGATCGAGTTGACGCGCATTAAAGTGGATTCCCTCTTCATCAGAGCCAAAGCGCAACACGCCACCACACCCCGGGTGTGCGAACGGAAGTTCGCCCTTGCACTCGCTGAGTGCCGCCGGATCAATGGACATCACATGGGTGGTTCCACACGTCAAGCATCGGCCTCGATTCCTAGTTCGGCTCCATTCATGCCAAGCGCTACGGTTCTTGATGACCAATCGTGCGTGATCGGCCTGCGGCGTTCCGTACCAGTCCCACTCGCCCGAAACGAACTTTGCCAAATCGCCTTTGATCTCGTCAACAAAGGCATCTATCTCGGCTCGGCTCGGAATGTGCTCGTGTGACCGAATGCTGTTGCAGTCCTGACACCACCCGAGGCGTCTCAGCAGGGGGAACGATTCTGATGAGCCGCTCGAGTACACCCACTCCGTGGGAGCGGGACGAGGGCCAGTGCCCCACCGCAAGATATGGACGTAGTCGCACTTGCTGCAGCGTAGGAAATAGCGAGTGCAAAGTCCCATGTGTCAGAGTCCTTTTCAGGCAAAACGGGTGTGAGTCTTCCTTCTTGCTAGTTCATGATCATCCAGCCGATCAATCCAAGCGATATGGCTATATGCCATTTGTCAAAGGCTCTGAGGGGCCCCTTCCCCAGGAATCGATATCCTCCGCCAGTCGGTATCACCCGATATCGCGCGATTGGAAAGATCGGCACGGCGAAGAAGATAAAGTAGTAGGTCGCCATATACGACCCGTTCGAGGGATTCTTGTCCGTGCTTCCGTACAGAGTGAAGCCTATGCCGTTGATCGAGGACAGGGACGGCGCAGACGATATCGGCACCAGGTCTCCCAGACTGTCCAGGTTGGACTGAACCGTTGCTAGGTTCTCCCGCAGCTGCTGCCGAAGCTTGTTGTCAGTCGCGAGCTCCAGCGCCTTCTCCAGCAAGGTCACGCAGGGGCCCCACTTCGAGGTTTGATTACCAAATGACACAGCGCAGTGCAAGAGCGTCACCGCCATCAGGTTTCGAGCTTCTTGGTAGCTCGGAGAGGTCGCCTTGAGTGGGGCAGACTTCAACTGCTCGCCGCCTTCGTCAAGGAGGCGCTGCCCTTCATGATGTGCAAGCGATGGATTCCTGTCGGCGCTCTTCGATATGTCCTCGCAGAGCTTTCGGATCGGGTCGATCAACGCCGACTCGTTGCGACGCTGCGCGATGTCGCTCAACGCCTTGGCGTCTTCCTCAACCCGATCAACAACGTCGGGTATCTCACTGAATACGTCCTTGAGCAGCGTCATCAGTCGTTGTGACTGCTTGAGCAGGTCGTGCTCGTTGAACAAGTCGACGGCCAGACTGCGGATCTTGTACGCAAGGTTCCTGCTTGCATCGTGATCGAGGCCGCGCGCCTTGAAGCTGAGCTGAAGCGGCTGCGCCACCTTGTCCCAGTTGCGAATGACGCCGTCGAGGCGGTCAATCAGCGGTCGAACCGTCGCCTCTCCAGCCTGCGCAGACTCGCGAACTGCACCGATGAGCTTCTCAACGTTCTCGGCTTCCTTCGTGAGGAAGCTCTGCGTCTCAACGGCATAGCTGTCGACGATCTCGTCGATCAGATCGGGGGCGTGTTCCGTTCCGCCCTTGGTGGCACGGTCAACCGTGAGCGTCATGGCCTCGACCAGCGCACCAGGCGTCAGCCTGTTCAAGGCATCCTTGATCGCGCTTCTGAAGTACCGCATTCTTTCGGCTAACTCAGATTCGACCTGGTGCGTAGCTCGCACTTCCGGAAAGCCGGACACAGCCCTGTCTTCGTTGACGGCCTGCAGGATTTCTTCGGTGTCGAGTTCATCGACTCGGAGTGCCATCTCCAGGATGAATGCGGCCAACTCTTCAGGGGTATCCTGTGCGTCAACTGCCTCGAAGGCGGCAGCCATGAGATTGCAGTGCGCCAGCGCCGGCAAACCCACCTCAGCACGTGCAGCCATTGGGTCGGTCAGCAGCGCCTGAGTCAGCGTCTGGGCTCGCCTGGGTGATACGCCCGGCAACCAAGCCACTTCTGCACTGAGCCGAGTTCGCGGGTTCGTGAGGTCTGAGCGGGCCTTCTGGCACTTGGCGTGATCGATCTCTAGTGCCTTCTCCTCCGCCAAGTCGACGATCCGCCTTCGATCAACGCGTGGACTCGCGGACAAGACGGCGAACGGGCTCTCGTGCAGCACGGTACCCTTGAGGCTGCGTTGTCGCTTGCCAAGCGCGGGGGCCAGTCGACTAGCTGAAGTGCCAGTGCCAGGCGTGACACTGCGCGATAGGCCGTCGCGCGAGGTCCTGGCCGTCGCTTCTATAGTGCTCCGAGCTGCCGCAGGACGTGCACCCATGCTGGCGAGGGCGGCGCGTGCCCTCGCCATCAAGCTGTCCGGCGCCGACAGCTTCAGGTGATGGCGCACCTCGTGGGCAAAGTGCGTCAGCTGAGCCGATGATGAAATCTGATCCGAGAGCAGAACGGAGCGCACAAGCTCATCGTCCGCGCTCGGGGTCACACCACACTCGGCGCAGGCGTGAAACGGCCCGGACTTCTCTCGGCCACAGTTGAAGCAGATCGCGGTCATCGCGTGACTCACTTGACGGGACGAGACGTCATCTGGGTCGGAGCCTTGCAACTTGCCGGGAGACGCACGCGTTGTAAGCGGCTGGCCCATCTAGGACCTTCTGCGTTGAGCAGGCTGACTCGATAGAGTCACGCTCTTCCGAAGTCAGCTTCGAGACATCTGGACGCGCACCCTGATTCCTCAGAGCACGCAACTTGGAGGAAACGCATGCGTTGTACGCGGCCGGACCGTCGAGGACCTTCTGGGTTGAGCACGCCGACTCGATCGAATCGCGCTCCTCCGAACTCAACTGCGAAACGTCCGGACGTGCCCCCTGACTCTTCAGAGCACGCAACTTCGAGGAAACGCATGAGTTGTACGCGGCTGGACCATCAAGGACCTTTTGCGTCGAGCACGCCGACTCAATCGAATCGCGCTCCTCCGAACTCAACTGCGAAACGTCCGGACGTGCCCCCTGACTCTTCAGAGCACGCAACTTCGAGGAAACGCATGAGTTGTACGCGGCTGGACCATCAAGGACCTTCTGCGTCGAGCACGCCGACTCTATCGAATCACGCTCCTCCGTCGAAAGACTCGACTGACTGCGACCAACATCATCATTAGATCCAGACTTTTCTGGAATCACTGCCCTGCTCTTGGGCGAAGCCGACCCTCCAGCTACGAACCTAGCTCGCCCATCAGACTCTAATAGTCCTCGGAAGCGATCTACCTCTGCCCTGGCACTTTCAAGCGCACCGCTCCGATAGCGAAACTGTCCGCAGCGACCGTTGAAATCGGCCACCATTTCGTTGAAGCGATCGACGTGCGTGTCGTTGTAGTTATTGATGGCTCCCTTGGCAGCGTCTAGACGGATCTCTTCCGCCACGCAGTAGCGCAGCTGCGCGGAAGTGAGGATGTTGTTGGTGCCGACTGGTGGTCTCTCCTCAGACGGACGGCTGGGGGCTGGGGGCGGGCTCGGTGCGGGCTGCCAGTTAGGGCTGGGCGATGCGACGGACGAAGCGTCGCGGCTCGGCGTGAAGGCGGGCGCCGGCGATGAAGCCTTGTCCCCTGACTGAGAGACAAGCCAGAGCAACCCCGCGACCATCCCGATGCCGAGCAACCACTTGCCGGTTGACGAGCCTCCGCTCGACTGTGCCGGTGCCTGATAGACCGGTCGTTTAGGCTCCGGGTCATCAGTCGATCGCGCGCGCTCAGCAGACGCAGGAGCAGGAGCGGGCGTTGCTCTCGGAGCCGGCTTCGACTCGCGTGCTGGCCGCGAGACGGTGCTTTCCACGTCGGAGACCATGGACGACAGCCCTGCGAAGCCCTTCTTGGCATCCCCTTTTTCTTGATCTTCTCCCTCTGCCACAGGTCCCCCTCAGATGAAACCGATCCTTCGCTGCTGACCGCCTTCCCGTTCACGGGCAGGGGCAGACTCCAGGGCCGCCAACAGGCTATCTTGATCGAGCGCGTTCTTGCCAGACCTGGCGGCCAGACGGGCACCCTCGCGAACCACGAAGGCAACGTCAGACAGCGGTCGCCCCGCAAGATCGTGCGCGAATGGCTTCGGATCAACGTCGTCGGACTTCGGCAGTGCTGACAGCAACTTCTCTAGCAGCGACAGGATCTCCATCTCGCTGGCGAAGTCCACCTTGATGACGTGATCAAACCGCCCCCTGCGCAGAATCGCCGGATCGATCATGTCGACGCGGTTCGTCATCGCGACGATCAGCACCTCGTTCTTCGTGGCCTCCGGGATGCGCCGCAGGAACTCGGCAACTTCCTCGACCCGGTGATGGCCCGACCCCATCTCACGATCAGCAAGAAATGCCTCCATCTCGTCGATGACCAAGACGGACGGGGCGTTCTGCATGGCCTTGTCGAAGACCTCTGCCACCTTCTTGCTGGTCTCGTGGATGTAGGGACTCGCGACGCTGGACGCATCGATCTGGAAGCTCGGCCACCCTAAGAAGTCGACGAGGCAGTCGACCGCAAACGTCTTGCCGCAGCCAGGTGGCCCATGCAGAACGATCGCCGAGGGGAAGTCAATGCCCAGCGCCTTGTATCGGTCACGGTGCTGAACGATGTCGATGACATGCTCGTTGAAGAAGGCCGCCAGCTCAGGTCGCCCTGCAAGTTCGAAGACTTTCGGCCCGTCCTTAGCAACGGGCTGCGTCTGTTGTGGCTCCCTCCGGGCAGTCAGTGAAGCCTCCTGAGTCGAATTCGATGTGCGAGCCGGTTGTGCTGGCATCACCTCGGAAACTTCGAAGCCAGCCGCTTGGACGACATCCTTCAGATGCTGTGCACCCAGCCAGCTCATAGTTTGGCGAAGCCTTCGGAACGACTTTGCGGAAACGCTCGCACCACCGGTCAACCAGTAGCCCAGGACCACATCGTCATCAGCTCGGGAGCTGATGCTGTAGGTCGGAAGAAGCCTGCTGATCCTCTCGACGTACAGCGCATCTTGCAGCGGAGACTCTGTGTCGATGCTTCGAGTCGCCTTCAACGCCAGCGCGAAGGAGAGCGCTTCGGCTTTGGTGTCCGGTGACCGGTCGTCGGCAACGGGGCACAAGACCTGGCTCGGGCCGCACGAAATCGCCCATAACCGTCGGTCGCCATAGTTGAAGTCGCTGAACTGGCCAGCCTCAATAAGCCCAGCATCCAGCCATCGCGCGCTGAGATCTTCAAGCACTACTAGCGCTCGCCCGTCGCCTTGCGTCTCCAGGATCTGCCAGTTCTGATCTCCGAAGAGCGCCGCTCGCGTCTTCGCTCCGTCAGGTAGCCTGAAGCCAATGGGTAGCCACGCATCCAGCGCCATCGGTCAACTCCGCACGATGTTGGCACCGGCCATCATCTCGTCGTCCCCGGCCGATCCGATCCGGACAGAGTCGAGTTGAGCAACGACGGCACGCAGCTTGTTCATGTCGCTCGCCTTCAAAGCCTCCGCGCCTAGATTCACCAGTTGCGAGTGCTCCCTCGCATCGGGGAACAGGTAGGTGTCTTTGGCCAGCCACTTGAAGCGATCGATCACGAACCAGTCTTGACGCCACAAGATCATGAAGTTCTTGCCGCGCAATTCATCCAGATGCGCTTCGAAGTCACCACTGTTGTTGTCGATCGAGCGTTGCGCGGTCTTAGCGAGGTTGTCGAAGGCGTTTGCCTCCGTGGGGCGCGCATGCTCCCGCACATGCTTGTCAAAGAACTCGATCGCCTTGTCGAGTTCCAGTTGACGGATGTCCTTCAGATGCTCCTTGCGCGCCAACGCCAGCAAGCGCTTAGCCTCTTGGACGTTGTCCATCGCCTGCTTGGCAAGCTCGGGATCGGTTTCGCCAGACTTGATCGACTCTGCTTGCTCGAGCTTCTCCCTTGCTTGATCCAAGCGAGGGTCGTCGATCTTCGAGGCCATTTCTTCGAGCCTCTGCATCGCATGTTCCGACTGCTCCGCGACCAGCTTGGACGCCTGGCTGTAGTCGATCTGGCCTTCCTGTCGAGAGTAGAAGTTCCGCCCGCTGTGGAATGAGCCTCCGATGAAAGGCACGGACACCTCCATCGTGATGTTTCCCGAGTCCAGCACCTCGTACTCACAGATCAACTCGGCACCGGCGGGAATCACAGCCCCGTCCTCGATGTCGGACCCCTTGATCTCGAACATCCCGATGAACCGGTTGTCGTTGATCGGATCGGCGATGTCGCCTTCCCATAGCTTGAACTTGATCGACCCTGCGCTTCGCGCTTTCAAAGACTCTTCCGTCTTGAAGACCTTCTTGCCCTTCTTGGGCAGCTGATCGCCCTCACGAACCAGGAAGTCCAACACCAGACGGCCACCCAGCTTCTCGCGCGCTTCGACGCCGATCGAGTGCGAGGCTGGAATCGCATCGATGCTGGCTGCCGTGCGAGCAATGACGATCTTGTCTTCCTTCAGAGAAACCGGCCCGCCCTTCGAGTCGAAGACGAAGATCTTGAACGTGTTCTCACCAGGCTTCGCGAGGCTCAAATCGACTGTCGCGCCGTCCTTCAACGCCATCCGTCCAGATGACCAGCCCGTATCGAGGCTATCGATCTGGAACTCCGTCCCCGCTGCCGCTGTACCGCCGACTTTGGCAACGATTCGTGCCTTGGAGTCAGGGGTGCGTGCGATGTAGTTGAACTGAAGGTCGAGTGCGCCGCCCGCACTGATAGCCCCGCGCGCGCTCTTGCGCCCACGGCTTTGAGAGGCCCAATCGATCGACTCCGCGAAGACAGCCGCACCCTCGGCAACCGCCGTCATGGGGTTCACGTCTGTGGACGAGGCGATGCCAAGCTCAAAGGCAACCTTGTCGCGAAGGGGCTTGTACTGGGTCGGGCCACCGACGAAGACGATTCGCTCGACGTCATGCGGGGTCAAGCCAGCCTTCTCCAGGGTTTCGCGCGCAGACTGGACACCTTCGTCCACCTTCGCTGCGATGAGGTCGTCGAGTTGCTTGCGCTCGAACGGGATGTCGACATAAATCTCGGAGCCGGACTCGTCGCTGACACCCAGGTCCGACTCGTTCAGGCTGATGACCGATTCCTCCTTGGAGGACAGTTCAATCTTTGCCCTCTCGGCGGCCCACAGGCACATCCGGAGCAGCGACTTGTACTTCGGGTTGGCACTGAAGTCGTCCGCGAGGTCAAACTTCGCTAGCAACCAAGGCTTGACGACGTTGTCGAGGATCGCGCGGTCGAAGTCGGTGCCGCCGCACATCGCCACGCCGCCATGAGCCAATAGACTGACGCGGCCGCTGATGCTTTCGGCAATCGCGATGTCGAGGGTCCCGCCGCCCAGGTCGAAGACCAGAAACACCCCGTCGCCCTTACGCTGCTTCATGACGCACATGACCGCTGCGACCGGCTCCTGCATGAGCGCGACGCTGCCGAGTCCGGCCATTTCAGCGGCCGCCAGGGTTGCGTCCTTCTGCATCTGGTTGAATGCAGCAGGGACGGTGATCACCGTTCCAGTCTTGCCGCTGTTCCGGATCTCTTCAGGCAAGTATCCGAAGCAGAGCTTCAGGATTTCGGCCGAGCACTCTTCCGGCGTCATGGTGACGTTCACAGCAGAGAGCTTGACGGGCGTGCTGGTACCCATCATCCGCTTGAACTTGGTCGCCGCGTTGTCCGGGTTCTTGGCCGCGCTGTCGTAAGCACGCTTGCCCAAGTACTTGTTGCCCCGCCGATCGATGAAGATGGCCGACGGTGTGATGTCGTTCTGATCCGGGCTCTTGTACAGACGCACTGTCTCCCCGTCATACGAACAGATTGCGCTGTTTGTTGTCCCGAGGTCGATTCCGATGTACTTCATCCCTGCACCTTCCTGAGCATCACCGTGCCTTGCTTGCGTAGCCCCTCGGGACCCATGATGATCGGCTCAATCATCTGCTCGACAACCAGAACGTCGTCGGGGCCAAAGTCGCCGATGTTGATGGCTGAAGCCGCCATACCGGGATCAAACTGGTGGCCCTCGACGTTCACGAGCTTCAAGCCGCTTGCATCAAGGCATTCTTCGACCTTCTTCTGAAAGTACCGGATCTGGTTGACATATCGTGATCCTTCGCCAGCATCCAGCTTGTTGAGCAGACGCGCAAAAAGCCGCGAGAAGCGCCAGCTCTCCACGGCGATATCGATCAGCGAGTGCTCTAGCTTCTCATTGGCTTTCGGCAGCTCCGAAGTCATACCTATCCCCCAACGTGTACACCGTACGAAGATTGGCGACAGTCACCCCGCCGGCCTCCGCTGACCAGCAAGGGCTGCGCAACTCTATTGGCTGCAACTGATCACATGGCATTTGACAGTGGCCGACCTGATGCCAAGCCAGCCTAGGTGACGTTCGGTCATGCGCACAATCTATGGTGCTCATGCTTCGTTCTCCGTCCTCCAGGCGAACGTTGCCGAGCGGCCGCACATGTCCGCCAATGGCTAGCTTGCCCGAGCCTTCCACAGATCGCGTCGGCTGCGTTGCTCACGCTTTGTTCAAGTATCGGCAGCCACGGTCCGATCGTCCAGTGACCTATTACCGAACGTCCCCCCGCTTCTCGGTGTCGGGCTGTGGCGCTGCACGTCGAGCCCCCGGCCTGCGGACGGTGTCTCGCCCTGTCGGGCTGCCATCCCCGACGCGGGGCCATCTCGGTCGGCTCCGCCGGCGAACCTGGTTCGATGGGAGGGGAGGCCTGCCGAGGGTGGGCTTGCCGTGTCGACCCACGCTACCCCGTCGTTCTCGCCGTCAAGGTCTGCGGGATCGCGCGGGGCGCGATCCCTGGCGGCCTGCGGCCGTCTTCGAACCCTGACCGCTGCGCTGCGCCGGGGTGCTCCGGTCTCGGGCAATCCCGCCCGACACCGACCGGAGTTCGCCATGTCGTCGTCTTCCGTTTCCTTTGCGCCGTCGTCTTCTTCCCTGGCTTCAGTCACGGCCGATGCGGCCGTTGCCGAGTCGCTCCTCCTGGTCCGCGAGAGCGATGGCCAGTACCGTCCGGCCCGGGCCGAGGAGGTGCTGCAGCAGGCTCAGTTGCTGCTGGCGCAGCAGATCCGGCGTGGCGAGCCGATGAACTCGCCGCAGGTGGTCCGCCGTTACCTGCAGGTGGCGATCGGGACGCTGGAGCATGAGGTCTTCGACGTCCTGTTCCTCGACGCACAGGTGCGCGTGATCGCGCTCAAGGAGATGTTCCGCGGTTCGATCACGCAGACCGCCGTGTACCCGCGCGAGATCGTCAAGGAGGCCCTGGCGCTGAATGCGGCGGGTGTCATCCTGGCGCACAACCATCCGTCCGGATCGACCGAGCCGAGTCTTTCCGACGAGTTGCTGACGCAGGCGCTGAAGTCCGCGCTGTCGCTGATCGACGTGCGGGTGCTCGATCACCTGATCGTCACGGCGGGTGGCATCACCTCCTTCGCCGAAAGGGGCCTGCTGTAAGCGGGTTCTCGGGCGCCGCGAGGCGCCCGTTTTTCATGCTTGCCGACCCGTTGCCGGTTTTCTCCCCGGCGTGAATGCGGAACGGGGTTCGCCTTGACGTCGAGATAGCTCGATTCAGGCCACGGGGTGCTTCCTGATTCGACCAGGGATAAACTCCGGCTTCGGTTTCTACGTTGTGCGATTCAGACTGTTCATGACAGGCCGCGCGACGCGCACCCATCGTCCCAATTGTTTTTCGCGTCGGCCCAGCCGGGTATCGCGCGCACCTTTGTCAGGACCTTTCTCCATGGCCACCATTTCCGACCTTCTGAAGCAGCGCGAGGCGCTGGCGGCGCAGCAGGCCGCGCTGGAGCAGGCGCTCCAGGACCTCCAGGTTGCCGAGCGTCAGGGCGCGATCGACAGGGTTCGGGCGCTGATGGCCGAACACGGGCTGACGGTGTCCGACCTCGCGGTGACGGCCGCGCGCAAGACCCGGGGCCCCAACAAGGCCAAGGGCACCGATGCCCGGGTCGGCAAGCCGGTGGCGGCCAAGTACCGTCATCCGGGCACCGGGGAAACCTGGTCGGGTCGTGGGCTGAAGCCGAAGTGGCTGACCGCCGCACTAGCAGGTGGCGCCCGGATCGAGGATTTCCTGATCCCGGCCGCCTGACACGGCCATCGGGTATCTCGACGAGACGGGCCTTCGGGCCCGTTTGCTTTTTCTGGCTGCCCGGTTCCTGTTGACGCAGGTTGGAATTCCTTCTTCGCTGGCGAACGGATCTGTCATGGCAGACCCGAGCGCCCTTCGATCTGAAACACCGTCCGCAGCTACGATGGACTTTCGATCATCGAAAGGAAGCATCGTGACCCAGGCCTTGCGTTGGGGAATTCTCGGGACCGGCTGGATCGCCGACCTGTTCGTCAAGGACCTGCAGCTCACCGGGCATGCGGTCAGCGGCGTCGGTTCGCGCACACAGGCGTCAGCCGATCAGTTTGCAGCCCGTTTCGGCATCCCGAATGCCCACGGCAGCTACGACAGCCTGGTGGCGGATCCGGAGGTCGACATCGTCTACGTGGCCACGCCTCACCCGATGCATGCGGCCAACGCGATGGCCGCGCTGAACGCCGGCAAGCACGTGCTGGTCGAGAAGCCCTTCACCCTGAACGCGGCCGAGGCGCGGGCCGTGGTGGACCTCGCCAAGGCGCGGAACCTCGTCGTGCTGGAGGCCATGTGGACCCGCTTCCTGCCGCACATGCGCCGCATCCGCGAGGTCGTGGCATCGGGTGTGCTCGGCACGGTCCGGTCGGTCGTCGCCGACCACACGCGTGACCTGCCGGATGACCCGGCGCATCGCCTCAACGCGATGGAACTGGGCGGCGGCGCGCTGCTGGACCTGGGCATCTACCCGATCGCCTTCGCGTGGGACATCCTGGGCCGACCGGAAGAGATCCAGGCCATGGCACGCTTCAAGGCCACCGGCGCCGACGCCGAGGTCACGACGATGTTCCGCCATGCCGGCGGGGCCCTGTCGACCACCATCTCTTCGAGCGACAACGCCGGGCGCAACGTCGCCACCATCCAGGGCACCGAGGCGCGCATCGAGATCGACGCGACCTGGTACGTGCCGACCTCGTTCCGCGTGCTCGACGCCGAGGACCGGGTGATCGAGCGCTACGTCTCCGAGGTGCCCGGGCGCGGCATGCAGTTCCAGGCCGACGAGATCGAGCGGCTGGTCACCGCGGGCCTGCTGGCTGGCGAGATCCTGCCGCCGGAGGAAAGCGTCGCGATCATGCAGACGCTGGACACGATCCGCGCACAGATCGGGCTGCGCTACCCGGGCGAGTAGCAAAGTGTCGGCGGTGTCGGCGGTGCCGGCGGTTTAGGCGGGTTCTGCGCCTGAATGAACATTCCTTCGGGCGTGTCCCGGCGTCGCCGGGCCGGGCCGTGGCGCTGCGCGTCGAGCCTCCGGCCGGTGTCCGGTGTCTCGCCCCTGTCGGGCGGCCGTCCCTCACGCGACACGGTCAGGCCGGCGGTGCCGGCGGTCCTGGGGGCGCGGCCCGTTCCCGTGCCCGGTGATCGCGGGCCTGAACGCCAGGGTCACCTGAGCGGCTGCGCCGCCCAGGCCGGCCCGCTGGCCGAACAGCCGGTCGGCCCGCCTCGCGTGCCTTCCGGCTGATCGGCCTCACCGGTCACCCGCCACGCCCGTTGCCGGGCCGCGCGAATACCGGACCCCAACAGCCAGTCCGGCTCACCCCGGCTCGACCGCCGCGCCAGTCGTCCGCTGTCGCTGCCTTGGTGGCACGCCGGCCGCTGAGCCGCCGGGGCTCGGGTCATCGCGGTCGGCTCCCCGTGTCCCA
>JACCDS010706953.1_pt1 | contig 16175 bp, 19 predicted proteins | sample 7446441 | NCBI WGS metagenome assembly JACCDS01 (sample SAMN15323445, study PRJNA562643) | freshwater metagenome | isolation source: river surface water | place: USA:Blue River Watershed | collected 2017-08-17
CGGATTCGAGGGCCGAATTGATGCGCTGGTCGATGGAGTTCTCGCGCTGGCGCAGGCGCTGGTTTTCTTCGCGCTGCGACTTGTTGTCGGTCAGCGCGGTCTGAAGCTCGGTGCGCAACTGCTTCACCTGGGCGACGAGCGTTGCCACGGTATCGCGCGGGGTATCGCCTTCGATGCCCAACGCCTTCATTTCCTCGGGCGTGAGCTTGGAACCGGCATCCGCGGCGGGCGGTGCCGACGTGCTTCCACCCGAGAAGAGCCGGATGGCAACGAACAGCACCAGCAAGGCGACCGGGATCATCAGCCACTTGAGCAAGCCGTTACTGCGCATGGCGGGCCTCCTTGCCGTCGCCGTCGCCGGCTTCGGCTTCCGGCTGCGGCAGATGCAATGCCGGGTCGAAACGGTGGATCGCCGGCAGCAGCGATTGCGCGAGGCCGTGCCCGCGCGTCACCAGGTACAGGACGGTCGTGTCCTCGGGCGTCCCGCGCGGTCCGAGCGCTTCGTGCTGGAAGGTGGCGGTGAGGAAATCGCCTTGCAGCACGCGCGGGTCGAGCGTGACCCAGCCGCTACTGCTGTTGGTCAGGCGCACGGCCGTGACCCACTGGTCTTCTAAACGCCACGACGCGAGCGCGACCGCGCGCACCGGCAGCGTCGGCATCAGCGTGCCGAGGTCGAGGTCGCGGCGCAGGTTCACCCGCATGACGCCCGGCAGTGGCTCCACCGTGCGCAGCGGCGCGTAGAGGTTCTGCGCGGCGAAGCGCGTCAGGACGACCGAAACTGGGGTTTCGCGCCGCGCCGCACGAGCGCCTGTCTGATCCTGAGCGCGTGCCGAGGCCTCATCGCCACCGCCTGCTTGATCGCCGTAGCGCGCCGGGGTGCTGCTGCCCTCGACGATGCGCACCGGCTCCAGCTCGGCTTCGCCGTCCTTGGGCGGTTCGGCCGCGATGTCGAGCAGGATCAGCGCGCCCGTGTCGGCGTCCTGCAATTGCAGCCGCGTGGGCTCGATCGGTTCGCTTGCGCGCAGGTACACCGCGCCGCCTGCGCTCTGCACGCGCAGGCGTTCGCCCACGCCTGCGGGCACGCCCACACGGACGTTCCGGTCGATGAACACGATGCGCTCCTGGCCCACCTTCAGCGGTACCGCGAGCGGCATGCGTTCCCAGCGCAGAATCTCCACAGCATGGGAGACGGGTGCCGCGGCCACGGCCAGCAGCCCCAGCAGCACGAGTACAGGATGCTTCATGGGGTGTTTCCTCCTTGGGGCGCTTGCGGAGACAGGCCGCCAGGCGCCGGGCGCGTCGGCTCCGGTGCGCTGATGCGCTGGGGGGCACCGTCGTAGCAGTCGAGCGCCAGGCCGAACGGGTTGCGGGCGGGATCAACGTCCACCCGCGTGACCTTCACCGGGTAGCGCACAAGCGCGCGCTTGACCTGCTCGGCGCCGTAGTACTCGTCGGCGGTGATGTCGAGCGTCACCACCCAGTCGCGGTCGGAGACCACGCGCACGCGCGCCGTGGGGTGGTCGCCGTAGCCGCGGCCGGGGATTTCGTAGATGCCGCGCACGCGCTGGCGCAGCTCGCCCGTGCTGCGGCGGTAGTCGTAGTCCGCGCGCAGGAAGGCCTGGCAGGACGGGGTGAGATACGGCGAGAGCGTATGGAGGTTGCGCGGGTAGTCCTCTTCGCCGTTCGTCGGCCAGCGGTTGAGGGTCTGGAACACGTAGAACGTGAACGCATAGACCGATTCGGGCGGCACTTCCCACCACTTGCGGGTACTGCCGGAGCGCAGGTCGGGCGGGACGTGGATGGTCAGGTCGCGCGGCGCGCTCCACCAGCCACCGCCCATGACCAGGGCGACGACGACCAGCGCGCCAGTACCCAGGCGAAGCGTCTTGATGTGCGCCTGCAGATGAGTGATTTCGTTCTTGAAGCGGCTCATCGGTTGCTCCTGCGTGTGGTCCAGAAACCCGAGCGCGAGATCAGCACTTGACCACCCACCCAACTGGCCGCGAGCGGATAGCGCGTGGCGATGCGCCACTGCAACTGCCGGTACAGCCATGTGTCGGGCCTGCCGCGCTTGAGGCGGCGCAGGATGCCGCCGCCGATGAACACGCCGAAGGCCACGCCCAGCACGACGAACGTCGGCGCCAGCGCGATCGTGCGGAACACCCAGGACAGAGGCGCACCGACCAGCAGACCGGCACCGCCGGACAGGCCGCAGCAAATCCACAGCTCGTCGGCGGTGAGGCCACGCACGACCACCGGGTGCCTGTTGAGCCGATGCGGAAGGAACGTGACCGTCCCGTCAGCACGGACGTGCTGTTGCTCGGACATGGGCCGTCCTCGCTTACAGGATGCCGGTGGCTTCGGTGAGCAGCCAGATGCCGATCACGAGCAGGACGGCACCGATGGCGACCGTGAGACTGAACTGGCCCCAGGTCTTGCGGCCAGTGTGGATTTCCGCGTATGTGCCGTAGGCGTGGTAGCAGACGCCGATGAACATCGACGCGACGACCAGGAGCGCCACGAGCATGATGATGTCGTAGCCGTAGTTCCTGATCGTTTCCATGATGCCGTTGCCGGTTCCCCGCGTCGGGTTTTCCAACTGCGGCAAGCCTTGCGCGAACGACAGCGCGGGCAGCGCGGCGGCGCCCAGTGCCACAGCGGCGCGCTGGGCAAGACGGGAAGTGAGGATGCGGTTTTGCATGGTCGTGCCTTTCGGTTCAGGAGAGAAGAAAGAAGCTCAGGACGAGGTACATCGCGACAAAGCGGATGCAGACGCCGAGGAACTGGCGCTGGTTGAGGCGGCTCTCGGACCACCCCACGTAGGCCGTTCGGATGGCCCAGACGCCCCAGACGAGAAGCACCGCGAACACGGCGCCGACCAGGACGGTCGCCATCGCCGAAGGCGCGATGCCGCTGTTGGCTTGAAATGCCGAGACCTGGGCGCCGTTCATTGCTTGCCCTCCGCAGTCGTCGTCGGCGATGGCGAAGCGGACCGCTCGGTGCGGTAGTCGCCGGCCAGTTCGGATGGGTCGCGCGGCTGAGCACGCGACGGTGTGAGATGGGCCTGGATGCCGGCGCGCACGCGCGCCAGGTCAGCCAGCAGCCGCGGGTAATCGAAGTGGTAGCGCTCGCCAGGCTGTACGGGGGCATGCGCGGCGTTGTCGGCGACGGTGCGCTCCAGCGCATCGAGTTGGCGCAGTGCGGCGACCAGCTCCTGGCGCTGTGCGGGGGACTCGGCCGCCGCCATCGGGGACTGACCCAGCAGGAGGGCCGTCACGAGAAAAATGGGCACGCCGCGATGCGCGGCGCACTGCCAGATCGGAGCCAACATCGTGCCATTCCTGTGTGATCAGCAATGGCCAGATCCTGGAGATCAGCGGTGTTTTAGGCTGCAAACAATCCGAACTGGCTCGTTCCCCTATTGATGCGTAGGCGAGTGACGGCGGCCGAACGGCCGAGATCGGCGCCTCGTTTCGTTTATTGCGCTTTTCGTTTATTTCGACTAAGATGCAGCTCGCAACCCGTTTTCGCCCAGGAGATACCCATGACCGTTACTGCCCAATCCAAGATGACTCTGCCCGCCGAGGGTGAGGTGAAGGCAGCCGTGCAGGGGCAACGCGCCTTGGCTGCCTACCTCGCGACGCAGTTTGAAACTCAGCACATCCAGATTTTCGATGACCAGAAGCAGGCGCACCAAGTCGAACTGCCGACCTCGGCTTTGCGTTTGTTGGTGGACATCTTGGCCGAACTGGCCGACGGCAATGCTGTGAAGGTGGTGCCTGTCCATGCGGAGCTGACAACACAGGAGGCCGCGGACCTGCTCAACGTGTCCCGTCCACATTTTGTCAAGCTACTCGAAGATGGGGTGTTGGCGTTTCATCGGACTGGCAAGCACCGCCGGGTGAGATTTGCCGATCTGATGCAGTACAAGGAGGCGCGTGAGCGCGCGAGCGAGCAGGCGATGGCTGAACTCACCCAGCAGTCGCAAGAATTGGGAATGGGGTACGAATGAGGCATTCCCCCTTCACGGCTGTCTATGACGCATGCGTTCTCTATCCCGCGCCGCTGCGGGACTTCTTGATGTGGCTGGGGCTGTCCGGTCGGTTCCGAGCGCGCTGGAGCCAAACCATTCACGAGGAGTGGAAGCGCAACCTGCTGATCAATCGGCCCGATCTCACCAGGGCGCAAGTCGACCGAACCTCTGACCTGATGGATCGTGCCATCCCCGATGGATTGGTAGAAGGGTACGAATCGCTCGCGGCCGGTCTGACCTTGCCAGATCCGGACGACCGCCACGTGCTGGCCGCCGCCATTCGCTGTGGGGCGAGTGTGATTGTGACATTCAACCAGCGAGATTTCCCGAATGAGCTGCTGGCGCCCTACGGCGTCGAATCGCAGCATCCGGATGAGTTCGTGGACAACTTGCTGGATCTGGATGCGGCTGCAGTCGTCTCGGCCGCACAGCGCCAGCGTTCCCAACTGAGGAACCCGACGATCGACGTCGATCGCTATCTCGATATCTTGCTGCGCCAAGGCCTGGTCCAGACCACCAAGGTGCTTGCGAGCTACCGCACCATCCTCTGACCTGTTGAGACACACGGATGACCAAGAATCCCCCGACGGATGTATCCCTGCCGAAAGGCATCCACCGAAGCTGGAAGCTGCCGGACGCCTCGCTGGGCGCGCTGTGGGATTCCATCGTGATGGACGAGGCGCGCAAGAAGCAACTGCTCTCTCAGGCGATCGTCAACTTTACGGTACGGCCCAGGGTGGAGCGCACGGTGTTGCCGCTGCATGGTGTGATTCTGCTGGTGGGACCACCGGGAACGGGTAAGACATCATTGGCGCGCGGCCTGGCGCACCGTGTGGCGGAATCGTTCCCTTCGGGGAAGTTTCGTTTGCTTGAAGTCGATCCTCATACACTGACCAGTTCTGCGATGGGCAAGACACAGCGCGCAGTGGCGGAACTCTTCTCGCAATCTATCGCCGAAGCTGCCGCGGTGGGGCCTACCATCGTGCTGCTCGACGAAGTTGAGACTCTTGCAGCGGACCGATCGAAGCTCAGCCTGGAGGCCAATCCCGTCGACGTCCATCGTGCGACAGACGCGGTGCTGGTTCAGTTGGACATCCTTGCCGAACAACACCCGCATCTGTTGTTCGTGGCCACCAGTAATTTCCCGCAAGCGGTCGACAGCGCCTTCATGTCTCGTTGCGACATGGTGATGGAGGTGCCGTTGCCGGGCAAAGAGGCATGCAAGCAGATACTCATTGAGTGTTTGAAGGGGCTGGCCAAGACCTTTCCGCACATCGGCAAAATTGCCTCGGGGGCCCAGTTCGACGCTTGCGCTGGCGAATGCGTGGGGCTGGACGGCCGCGCCATCAGAAAGGTGGTAGCAAACGCGCTTGCCGCAGATCCCCAAGTCGCAATCGATCCCAACAAGTTGTCGATCGATCATCTGCGCAGTGCGATCGGCCAAGCCAAGCAAGCGCGTCTTCAAGGAGGAAAGCAACGATGACCACTGTCGTCAGTCGAACGTTCCGTAGCAGCCCGCATCGCGATGCGTTGCAAACCTGGGACGCTATTGTTGAGCTGCTCACACAGGGTAAAGAGAGTGCCGCTCGCACGGAACTCAAAGCGGTAGCAGGAGTAGCGGCCAGCCTGATCACCGATCAGACCCCCAAGGGTGCGCCCATCGTGGCGACCTGTGACGGGCCACGAACCCGCATCTACTGCCTTTTCGACGAGGATGCCATCGATGGCAGCGATGCCAGCGAAGACGCGCTGGGTTTTGAGCCGCTGAAGGGCGACTGGGCGGTGTCTTTGCCGTGCCCGAAGGACGAACTCACCTGGGTTCAGGCGTCTTTGAAAAAGCACAGCACACGCATCACTGCGAGGGACATGACCCAGGGCATCGCCACCGACGAACGGTCCGCCAGTGCACAGGCGCTTTCGCTTGACCTTGGAGGGTTCCTCAAGTCATGAGTACCGTCGCCACCTACTCGTACACGCATTCGGTCACGTATGTGACGGACAACATCCTCAAGAGCCTCAAGGACATCATCCGGCTCAGTGGTCTGGATCCCGAGTTCTTCGCCGATCGATGGGAGAGCAACACGCGCGCGATCAAGACCTGGCTCGGGACTGGCGATCTGCGAAAAGTCATCCTGGAGGTCTACGACCCAGCGACAGACAAGCTAGTCACTCGATGGGACATTGACATCGTGTACGGCTGGTCGGATGGAGACGGCAGCTTCTGGACGGATACCGAACAATTGAAGTACGCGATCAAGAAGGCTGGACTGCTGCCTTCGCAGGCCAAGTACAAGCTCTTGCTCGACACGAAGCCAGAACGTCCAGATGTGGACGGCTGGAGCAAGGGTAGCTACCGATCAACCGATGGGATGGTCAAGCAGAGCCTCGGCTCGACCGTCGAACACAGTGGCCTGGCGGGGCAGGCCGGATATTGGAGGCAGCGCTGATGCTATCGATCGATGAAGCTTTCCGGAAGTTCAAATCGCGCCTTGAACTCAACGAGCGCGAACAGAAGAACGCCTCGCAGCGCCAGAATGAAGTGCGGGACTACCTGCAGACCAAGTTCGGGATTGCCCGCAGCTTCTTGACTGGCTCCTATGCGCGGTACACAAAGACCAAGCCTCTGAAAGACATTGACATCTTCTTCGTGCTGAAGGATTCGGAGAAGCACTATCACGGCAAGGCCGCATCTGTCGTGCTGGATGACTTTCATGCGGCGTTGGTAGAAAAGTATGGTGCTGCTGCCGTCCGCAAGCAGGCGCGTTCGATCAACGTTGACTTCGGCGTGCACATTGACGCTGAAGACAATACTGACTACCGCGTGGTCAGTGTGGATGCCGTGCCTGCATTCGACACGGGAAGCGAATACGAGATCCCCGACTCGGCTTCCGGAAAATGGATCAAGACGGATCCTGAAATCCACAAGGAGAAAGCAACGGCGGCGCATCAGGCCTACGGCAACGAGTGGAAGGGTCTCGTGCGCATGGTGAAGTACTGGAATAACAATCCCAAGCACGGTACTGACAAGCCGGTAAAGCCATCTTTCCTCATTGAGGTCATGGCGCTGGAATGCCTCTACGGTGGCTGGGGAGGCTCGTTTGATCGCGAGATCCAGTCGTTCTTCGCCACGCTCGCAGACCGCGTCCACGACGAATGGCCCGATCCTGCAGGTTTGGGTCCGGCGATCAGTAACGACATGGATGCCGCACGCAAGCAGCGAGCGCAGGAGTTGCTGGCGCAAGCGAGTCGCGACGCAGCAATTGCCATCGACCACAGCCGGCGCGGGCGTAACCTTGAAGCGCTTCGTGCTTGGCGCACGCTTTTTGGACCAAAGTTTCCATTGTCCTGAGTCTCCGGCCCTCCCACCATTCAATCGAGGTAGAGCATGTCTCAATGGTCTCTTTCCCAACTGCTGTCGTCGTTGCATGACGATATCCAGCAACGCCTGTCTGTGGTGCGCAAGAGCTTTGCGCATCCGGGCACGAAAGGCGATGCCAGTGAAAACGTCTGGATCAGCATGCTGGACACCTATCTCCCAAAGCGATACCAAGCGGCCAAGGCGCACGTAGTGGACAGCTTGGGAAATTTCAGCCAGCAGATCGACGTCGTCGTCTTCGATCGGCAGTATTCGCCGTTTATCTTCACCTATGAGAATGAGACGATCATTCCTGCCGAAAGCGTGTATGCCGTGTTCGAGGCCAAGCAAACCGCTGACGCTGCGCTGGTCGCTTACGCGCAGGAGAAAGTGGCCAGCGTGCGCAGGTTGCACCGCACGAGCCTGCCTATCCCTCATGCCGGTGGAACTTATCCGGCCAAACCGCTCATTCCGATACTCGGCGGCCTGCTCACCTTCGAGAGCGAATGGAGTCCCGCCCTGGGACCCTCGATGGATAAGGCACTGAAAGCCGAGTTGGCCGATGGGCGTCTTGACGTCGGTTGCGTCGCCGCCCATGGACACTTCTTTCACGACCCTGCCAGCGGAAACTACAGCTACATCAACGAAAATAAGCCGGCCACGGCGTTTCTGTTCAAGCTGATCGCCCAGCTCCAGTTCAGTGGAACCGTTCCCATGATCGACGTGGAAGCCTATGGTCAGTGGCTGACGAAGTGACGGCGCGGTAGTGGGTGTTGGCGGACTGTAATTTATGAAGGCTGAGTGCTTAATCATGGACCACCGTGCGCGCTTAACGACAGCACGCCATGAAGACATAGGCCGCGATCATCAGGCGACTGAGTCGTAGACGGCAGATAACAACACCGAGACGCGACTCAGGGCGTCTGTCTGTGTAGAGGGGGCTACATGGCAAGCACTCATTCGGAATACCAACGTTTCCTGGTGCACTTGGCGCAGCGGCAGGTGCACGACGACGTGCGCCGACTCGCGCGCTTGGTACTCGATCACCTGCATCCTCTTTCAGAGGTAGGGGCTGCACGACGCGGTCGATCCACGCGCCTCGCACCGCTGGCTGTCGAGCATCTGGCGCAGACGCCCGCCGCATTCGATGCAGAGGCGGGTGGCCCCGAAGCCGGGCCGGCCCTCGGGAGATTGCATCAGCTCGACGTCGGGCCGTTTCGGGGCTTCATGCGTCAGGAGACATTCGACCTCAGCCACGACATCACCCTGGTCTACGGTGCGAACGGCACTGGTAAGAGCAGCTTCTGCGAGGCACTGGAAATTGCCATGCTCGGCTCGATCAGCGAGGCGCAAGTCAAGCGGGTCGACCAACGGGCCTACTGCAACAACGCTCGCCTGCGCCGCCACGTCGCGCCTGTCCTATCGTCCCGGGATGAAGACAGGCCCCAGGCCGTCCAGCCGGACGAAGCTGAATACCGCTTCTGCTTCATCGAGAAGAACCGCCTGGACGACTTTGCGCGCATCGCCGCGCGGACGCCGGGTGACCAGCGGCAGCTGATCGCAACCCTGTTCGGCGTGGATCAGTTCAGCGAATTCGTGCGGGGCTTCAACCCCTCGCTCGATCAGGACCTGATGCTCGCCGGTGTCCAAGCCGCGCAGCTGGCACAGCGCCGCGTACAGTTGGCGAACTCTGAGCAGACGATCGCCGCCTATCCGCAGAAGATTGCTGCGATCGAGGGCCTGGAGCAGTCCTTGGCGCAGCGTATGTCGCCTGGCGCGACCTATCAGGCCTGCGTCGAATGGCTGTTGGGTACACCACAGCAACAAGGGCGGCTGTCATACGTCCAGGCCCAACTGGACGCCAACCCGCCTGCCATTTATGAAGTAACGCAGGCCCGTTTGCAGGCGTTACTAGCAGAGGCCTACCGGATCCAGGGACTGTGGCAGGCGTCCTCCGGGCAGCTTGCTGCCCGTGCCGGCGAAGTGTCATACGCGAAGCTCTACGAGGCCGTGTTGGCTTTGGCGGACGGGGCGACGGCTTGCCCGGCGTGTGGAACCGCATTGGCCGCCGTAGCGCAGGATCCGTTCGCCAAGGCGCGCGCGGGCTTGGAGCAGCTCGCGCAACTGGCTGCCCTCCAACAGCAGGAGACCGGATATCGCACGCAGTTGAGCGAGGCGGTTCGAGTCCTGTGGGAGGAGATGCGGCGAGTGGTGACGGCGGGGGCCGTTGCCTGTCCGGCCGAAGCACAGGGTGCTGGCCTGCCGCTGCTGCCTCCGACTGCGGCCGGCAACTGGCTTGGTGCCTGGGTCGATGGAGATCGGCGTGCTTGGAACGCTCTGCTGCGCATCGCCGAGATCATTGAAGGAATCGACGCGCAGGCGCGGGAAGTGCATGCCCAGCGCGGCGCATTGACACAGGAGCGAGATCGCCTACAGCAGCACCAGTTGGAGGTCGAACGGCTACGCACCATGCGGGGGGCGGCCGATCAGGATCTGGCCACCGCCCGCCAGACCGTCGCCCAATTCGACGAGGCGAACCGCGAACTGATCGAGGCGGTTGCTGCGGAAGTGGCGGTGGTGGCGCACCACCAGAGGGTCAAGGTTGCCTACGACGGCTTTTTGCCCGAGATTCAGGCCTACCTTGCTGCGCTGCCGGGTATGCTGCTCCAAGGGCTGGGAGAACAGGCGCGCCAGCTCTACAACGCATTCAATCGGGCCGATCCGCCCGGCGATTTGCTGCACGCGTTGTGGCTGCCCGTGGCCGAGAACGGCAAGATCGACGTGGAGTTTGCCGGCGAGCCAGGCACCCGATACGACGCACTGATTGTGTTCAGCGAGGGGCACATCAAGTGCCTCGGCCTGGCGATACTGCTCGCCAAAAACATCGCGCAGGGTTGTCCCGTCGTCATCTTTGATGACGTCGTCAATGCGATCGACGATGACCACCGCGACGGCATTTGGCGCACCTTCTTCGAGGATGGCCTGCTCGACGGCAAGCAGGTCATCCTCACCTCGCACGCCGAGGAATTCCTGCATCGCATCCAGCAGGAGCTGGGCGCCCGGCGCGCTGGTGCCATCAAGCGCTACAAGTTCCTTCCTCACCAGGGGGAGCACGAGCTTCGCGTCGACAGTGATCCGCCGACGAAGAACTATGTCCTGCTGGCGCAGCAGGCGTTGGCGGCCGATGAGAAGCGCGAGGCGCTGCGGCAGGCGCGGCCTGCGTTGGAGAGCCTGACGGACCGTCTCTGGACATGGCTGGGACGGCGGGCCGATGGTCGAATCGAGATCAAGCTGGGCGGTCCTCGTTCGCCCTGGGAGCTGAACAACAAGTGCGCCAAGTTGCGTTCAGCGGTTGATCGGATCGCAGCGCAGCACCCCGGCGCGCCTCAGGCGGTGGCGGCCCTCGTTGCCCTTCTCAACGTCAGCGGCACAAGCATCGAATGGGGTTACCTCAATAGCGGCGTGCACGATTCGCAGCGTGATCACGAGTTCGACCGCACCACCGTCAGGGTCGTTGTCGAATCGGTCGCGGCCCTGGATGCCGCGCTGGATGTCTTGCAAAGACGCTGAATGCCTAGAGGTACTTCTTGAAGCTGCCTGCGGTCAGGCTAACGGCCAGTCCCAGCAAAGCGGCGCTGGGCAGCAGGATCAGCAGTGGATGAACCGAGATCGGCAAGGCCAGGTACGTGATCCAAGGCAGCACGGCGAGCGGCATCAGGCTGGCTTTCGCGCGGTGGTAGATAAAGCCGGATTCCCGGCCCGCGCCGAACCGGCGCACGTCGCGCCGCACCAGGCCGTCGATCAGGCCGACGAATGCCGCGGTGAATATCAGCGGTAGCGTGAGCACCAATACCAGAAGACGCACGAGGAAAGTAAGCGTCGTGAAGGCCGCGGCGATCAGGTAGCTCTCGGTCCAGACATAGACTTGGCTGATGTAGTAGCGGAAGTTGCGGTTCTGCTCATGGCTGGGCGCGCGGGCGCGTTCAGCGGTCTGGTTCATCCGCTCCAGCAACCCCGAGCGCACGAACACCCATTCGTAGCCGGTATCCACGAGTTCGTGAGCCGTGCGCCCAGGCTCCTGCACGACAACGCTGCGTGTGAAGTGGTTGGACAAGTGCCCCATCTCGTACTGCAACATCTGCTGTGAGTGTCGCCAGCCCTGATCTTTCCAGAACAGGTGCATGCCGACGCACTCCACCACGATGGAGAACAGCAGCGAGCCGATTAGCACCCCGAGCAGCCGGAACGGCAAGGTGATGGTGCCGACGATCAGGCCCTGGCGCTGGTTCTGCTCGCGCTGCGCGGTCGAAGCGGCGTCCTTCATGGCGAGGCCTCGTTGCCGGTGCCATCGTCAGCGCCGGTGGCCTCAGCAATAGGCGCGGCCGGAGCGGCATCGTCCAGCAGGTCGTCGGGCAAGGCCGCGTCCTGCAAGGCGGGGGAGCTGGTGAACTCCCACCACTGCGTGGCCTCGCTGTAGCTCTGGCGCATGTACCCGGCCAGTTGCTGCAAGTCCGCCGGCATTGTTTCATCCGGATCCGGTGCGGGTAGTGGCATGCGGACCTTCCAAAGCTGGCCACCCTGCAGCAGCGCGAAGCACTGGCCTTTGGGCAGGCCGACAACGTGCGACGGCTCGATCATCGGCACGCTCGACATGCTGATACGGTCCTGCGTGTTCGACGTGAAATCCGTCGTCCCGCGAATGTCCGAGCTGTCGGTCGCGCCGCTGACGATGGTGGTCGTATAGACCTCGACCTTCGGTAGTTGCCGTGTCAGCAGTTCAGCGGTCGCGGTCTCGCGCACGCGCAGCATGAACAGGTTGTTGAAGTTGCCAATGACCTGACCGGCCTTGGCGCGGTTGCCGATACGGGCCTCGATGTCCGAGAGGGTTTGCGTGTACGCGGTGACTTGCAGGCCGGCACCGCCGCCCTTGTTTATCAGCGGAATGAACTCGTCGCCCATCAGCTCGTTGAATTCGTCGGCGTGGACATTGATCGGCACGCGCGCACCAGCCGATGCGCCCGGCAGGCCATCGTCGATCCCGTGCTTGTAGATATGGCCCGCGACCGACACCAGGTCGGAGAACATGGAATTGCCGACCGCCGCTGCGACCTCGGCATCAGAGAGCGCATCCAGGCCCACATAGACGATAGCCCTCTTACGGATGATTTGCATCCAGTCGAAGATCGGGCGTGGGTCGGCCAGGTCGGAGTAGTTCGGGGCCAGGAGCTGCGCGATCTTGCCGCTGGTGAGCTTCTCCAGCAGCGGCAGCAGCGATGCGACGATCTTGTCAAAGTACGTCTTGTCGTCGCGAACCGCCGAGCGCAGGCCATCTAACACCGGGTCGTAGTTGCGCGCCTGCGAGAGGTACTGATCCAGCGCCACCACGCGCTTCTCGCGCCCGATCATGTTGCGCGGGATGTTCTTCTCGTTGAGCTTGGCCTCGATCTGGACGATCACCTCCCAGGCCTTGGGCTCCGTCTTCGCGAAGAAATGCTGCGCGTATTCGATGAACAGCGCGTCGATGTTGATGACGTGCCGCTGGATCAGCATGTAGTCGGGCCGCTGCCCCAGCTCCACCAAGGCGCGGGCGATGATGTTCACGAACCGCCACGCGAACTCCCTGAAAGCGGCCGAGTTGCCTTCGCCGGAAAGCTGTCCCGCGACGCGGGTGGCCACCTCGCTGATGCGGCCGAAGCGGCCCACGGCGTTGTAGCGTGCGGAAATGTCCGGCCAGCCCAAATGAAAGACGTAGAACTCGCCTTCGCGGCCTGCGCGCTTAGCCTCGACGTATATCCGCTTCAGTAGATCGGCATCGCCCTTGGGGTCGATGACGATCACGACCTCGTGTTCGCCTGCGGCGTTCACACGCCGGATGTCCTGGGTCACGAACAGTTCGGCCAGCCGGGTCTTGCCGACGCGCGTCGTGCCCAGCACCAGCGAGTGGCCGACGCGCTCGCCCAGCGGCAGGCTGACGTCCACCTCTTCGGGTTCGATGCCGTGCAGGCGCGGCAGCCCTCCGACGGGGGGCAAAGGCCGAACCGGGTTGAATGGGACATCCCAACTCGTGAGCCCGGACAGGCGAGACAGCGGGAACGGCGCGAACTCCAGCCGCTCCTCCAAGCGGCGCGCCAGCCGGTAGGCCGGCGTCGGCTCGACATAGCGGCGAAACTCCGGCCGGTACGTCTGCATCAGCCTATGGGTGTGCTTCTGCTCCCACAGGAAGCCGCGTCCGACAAACAGCCGCTGCTGGCTGACCGGCACGTCCTTGCTGGTCATCACGTAGCGCGGCAACCTGCGAATGTTGAGCCGGTAGCACAGGATGACGCGGGCATCGCGGTAGCGGATCGCGCCGTAGGCACCGAATGCCAGCGCGCTGCCGACGCCCATGGCGGGGCTCAGCGCGAGCGACCACGGGGCCACCAGGGACAGAAACGCGGCGCCTGCACACGCTGCGACGGTGTATAGCTCCACCGCTGGGCGAAGCAGCACCTCAACGGGCTGTTTCCCCGACATGGCTTCATTGCTCGATGCCGGTGGCCGTGATCAGCGCCGGGTAGTGCCGCAGGCCCAGGCGCTCGGCAAGGTCGTCGCCAGATACGGGCGCGAGCGGTACGCCCGGCACCAAGGCGCGCAACCGCGCCAGGCCCTGCACGGTCTCGACGTTCACCACCAGGCCGACCGCGCCGCGCTCGCGCAGCGCGTCCGCGTGGCGGCGCAACCAGGCCTGGGACGCCTCGTCGTCACCGACGACCACGAAAGGCCGCAGGCCCGGGGCCTCGATCACCCGCCGCGCGACGGTGCCGGGGGTGAGCTTGGCGCTGCGCATCGGCAGCATCGCAGTCTCGTCCGCCGGCGTTGCGGGGATCTGGGGCGTCGGGATGGGTGGCCGGGCCGGAGCATCGGCGCGCGGCTGAAGGTTCAAGGCTTCGTAGTACGGCAGCGCCGACGTGCCGCCACGGTCTTCGACCACGATCAGCGGCTCGCCGGCACGCGAGGCCAGCGGCAGACCCGCCAGCAGCACAAGCAGGCCCCGCAGGACCAGATGGGATTTCGTCATGGGGATGTCTCCTGGCGCGCGGCGAGGACCGCGGCGGTTGGGCGCGTGCCCTGCACGCGGGCAAGGTGGCGCGACACGCTGCGCCGGTAGCGGGCGGCAGGCTCCCCCCCGGCAGGACGGTGGTAGCGGCCGATCGCCAGCAACCAGTCCTCGCCGGGGGTGTGCTGCTCGCGCAGGATCTCGGCGGCGATGGCCAGATTCCGATACGGGTCCAGCAAGTCGCACGCGCTGGCGTAGCGCTGCTGGTGGTAGCCGAGGTTGATCTGGCCCAGGCCCGCGTCGATGCGCGTGTAGGGCGTCGAGCGCATCGCTCGCTGCAAGCCGGCGCAGGCGTCGGTGCGGGTTGCGTAGCGGCGCGATTGGCCGGCGACGTTGAGGGACCACGGCCACGGGACGATGCGCCCGTGGCGCCGGATGCCGCTCTCCTGCAAGGCCACGGCGTAGAGCACCGTCGAGGGGATGCCTGCGCGCTGGGCGGCGAGCTGGTAGGCCGGTGGCGGAACCTCTTGCGCATGGACCGCGCAGGCGTACAGGCCAGCGGCGAGCACCAGTGCGCGCAGGGTTGCGGCTACGGCTGGCGCTGCCATTGGCCGTTCACCTCGCGCACGACCGCGGGCAAGTCGCCGGGCAGGCCCAGCGACAGCCAGCGGCCGCCGTCGTGGTTGAGCGTGATGCCGCCGCTGCGCACGCGCGCCGGATCGACGTTCGCGCGTTTGGCCCAGTCACGGATACGTGCGTCGTCCTGGCGGCTGCCGACCATGTACAGGTCGAACTCGGTGCCCGAGGATTGCAGGCGCTGCACGAGCTGGCCGCAAGCCGCGCAACCGTCCTTCACGAACACCGCCGTGCGGCCGGAGCCGCGCGTGGCCCCGGCCGTTGGCTTGTCGTCAGGCAGGTTTACCCGTTGCATGCCGGGATTCAGGCGCTGCCAGGCTTCGTCGTAGGCGCGCTGATAGGCGAGCAGCTTCTCGACGCGGCGTGCTTCGACCTGCACTTGCAGTTCTGCGTACCGCCGTCGCTCCTCGTCGGTGCGGGCCTCGATGCCCAGGGCCGATAGCGGGTCCAGGTTGGGCGAGTAGATGCCCAGCGGCCCGTCCATCAGTTCGCGGTAGCGCGCCCATTCCTGCGGTTGCAGGCCCCAGTCGTTTGCCACCCGGTCGTCCAGGACGCGGGCGGCCAGCGGGCGCTCCTGACTCTGCGCATTGCGGGCAGGAGCCGTGGCCGGCTGCTGCGCCCAAGCGGGCAACTGGACAGACGCCAGCAGGAGCGCGGAAAGGAGGATCGACGGCTTCATGCGCTGTGCTCCGGTCAGGGAATCGCTACGCGGCGGGTCTGGTCGCCGGCCTGGAACACCGCGGCGTTGCCCTCGACCGCCTGCAGGCGCCACGGGCCGACCGCATCACCCGGGAGCAGCACCTGAAGCTGGTCGGGCGTGAAGTCCCCGCTGCTCGGCGCGACGGACACGCTGCGCTGGCCGGCGCGAAGTTCGGCGCCGACGATGCGGAATGGCAGCGGCGGTGGTTCAGGCTTGGCGGCAGCCTTGCTCGCTGCGCGCGGCTGGGCGGGTGCTGCGGCGCGCGCAGCGGTCTGCCGCGCCTTGATTTGCTCGACTTCGGCGCGCAGTGCCTGAAGGTCGTCGGCGGCGGCATAGGCGCTCAGCGATTTCTCGACCTGGGCCGCGCGTGCTTCCAGGATTTGGCGGGTGTCTTTGAGGTCTGCCGCCGTGGCGA
>JACCDS011237562.1_pt1 | contig 16173 bp, 28 predicted proteins | sample 7446441 | NCBI WGS metagenome assembly JACCDS01 (sample SAMN15323445, study PRJNA562643) | freshwater metagenome | isolation source: river surface water | place: USA:Blue River Watershed | collected 2017-08-17
GAACGCGGCCACGATTCGTTCATGCTGTTTTGGCGCGAACTGTGCGGCACGCTGGGCGGCATCGACGCTGGTCTGCGGGTCATTTCTGCGCGCGATGCGGTTCGGATCAATGGCGATTTGGGTCATGGTGTTCTCGGTTTTGGGAGGCGATTGGGGACGTTTTGGGACGTCTACGCTGCGACCGGCTGACGCTCGATCAGGGGCGCGTGCGTCGCCGCCGGCGTGATCTCGAGCAGCGGACGGTCGGTCCCGCCTGATCGCACTCGATGGCACTTCGTCACATCGCCGATGAGGCGTGGCGGATCGATCGCAAAACCCGCCTTTCGGTTGCTGGCGCCGGCCACGCCGATCATCACCGGCTCGTAGGCCGGAACTTCGCCGCGCATGCGATAGCCGCGGTAGCGGGTCTCGAATTCCTTGGCCACGAATGGCCACTCATCCTCGCGTTTTGCGCCGAGCGGTATCCAGCCGCCCATGTCACGAATCACTCGATGAATGATCGGGTCGTCGAACACGACATCGGCATAGGTCCCGACATGCCGGATTGCGCGGTCGACCTTCGACCAGGCGACCAGGGCGGAATCCTGGGTCGTGCCGCCGATCATCTTGCGAATATCCGCGATCTTGGGCATGAACTGGCCGACGTCCGGGTTCTGTACATGCGCGTTAAGCGCGGCGCGTAGCTCGCCGATTTCGAGGTCACGCAGGCCCTGCCAGTAGATGCCGATGACGCCCGTCGTCATGGTCTTGCCGAAGTAGTCCGCGACGGATTTCATCAGCACGGAAAAGTCGTTGAAGTCACGGTCAGTCATGGGTCGATTCCTCTCCGAAAATCATGCGGCGCGCCTCTTCGAACGCGGCGTCGTTTTGCTCTGCAACGGTCGGTTTTGACCTTCCAGAAAATCCGCGCACCTTTTCTGCCTTGAGGCTTTTGATAAATGCGTGATCCCACCGATGCTGATTCCTTGCCATTGGCTGCGTCATCCAGTACGCGATGAATTCACCAAGAGCAGCGGCAAAACTTCGACTTTCTGGCATGGCAAGGCCGGCCTGCTTAGCAAGCGTCGCGATGTGTGCGGAAGGACGCCATTGCGAATGCATCCTGAATTCGTCAGCATCCAGTGGCTTTTGAATTGTTAGGGTGGCCGGGCATTTCTCAATGCCGCCTCCGCCTCCGACTTCGCCTCCGACTTCGTCTTCGTCTTCGACTTCGCCTCCGACCTCGCCTAAGTGCGCAGATGATTGCAATTGCTTTTCGTCTGCTACGCACATGCTATGCGTGCGCTCATCTAATGATGGCGGGTCCGGGTATTTGCTTTGCTTTGCGCGTATCTGCTGTTTGAAGTCATGCATCTCCAAGTACCGCTTGCCGTCAACAACGTAGACACGGACAAGGCAGGCTTGCTCGACAGCCGCGAGCAAGCGTTCCATGTTGGCGTCACGAACTGTGTCCAGCTTCAGGGGATAGAGTGCCGCTCTCAAAAGTGACGGATGCGCGCTGAAGCGGCCGAAGTCATCGACCACAGACATCAAGCGGCGATAAAAGACCTCCGCTTCCCAACTCAGCAAATTGATCCGCTCGCTGGTTAAAATTCCTTCGCGGAGGACTCTGTTAGGCATGGATTAGATCTCCTGCCGCTGAATGGCTTTTTCGATTGCGCCTACCAAATCAGCAAGCGCGCCGCCGCTATTTCGATACCGCATGCAGCTCCATATGATCGTAGCGAGAGATCTCCACTCATCTTGCGTTACCTGCCTGCTGTAATCTGCGCTCGTGTCCAGAGCGACCGCGATATCATAGAAATTTGATGAAATGGCGCCTCGGCATCTGAGAGATGAGATCAGCTGCTTTTTCGCTTCTAGAAAATCGCTGTGTTCAAATCCATGGCAAACATGGCACAGCGTAATCATTGAAGAATTTGGATAGGCCCATGGGTCATTGCCAGGAAAATATTGCAAATGATGGACATGCAAAGATTCTTCTTTGTCACCACACATGCGACATTCGAAATTGTCACGTGACAGAATTTCCAACCGCTTCCTCTGCCAATTTGGATGTTTTAATTTTTCGCTGTATTCGCTCATAGCATCTCCGTCATGCAGCCGACAAAAAAAAGACGACGGCAAGCAGGTCGGATTTCTGCGTTTCGGGAGCTACCCTAGCCGTGGTCTGAAACAAAGCCGCCCTCTCTTTCAAAAGAATTTTCGCGTCCCTATCCGCCCCTATTCGTCCCGCACATTTACCGACAGGAGATCGCGGTACGGGCTAAGCTTCCCGTATGCGTACTCCCGCAGAACGTGACGAATGAAGCCGCTCAGCGAGTCGTGCCCGCTGGCAGCCGCCAGATCTCGCAGGTCGTGCTTGAGCCGATCGCCCAGGTGGATCCGAATGTCCTCGGTGCATTTCTCGCGACGAGTGCTGGTCATGATGAAATCCGATGTGTGATACGCAGACCGGAGCGATGGTCCGGTGTGAAAAAGGAGGCGGCCACAGTCATGCGAGAATCAATGACTCTCACCTCACTGCTCTCAATGAAAGGGGCCGCCATGAGCAAAACTGCAGAACTTCGATTCCAGTACCTGCGAACCGGGGCAGATAGACCTGAGTCTGGATACACGATCACGGACGCTTGCCTTCCGATTGGTCCAGGAACGCCGATACCAAGAGTTGGCGAAATTGTTCAGCACATGCCGTTCGGTCAAGACAACTCGGGTCTGAAAGATCTTGTTGTGCTGTCTGTGCATCACGACATTCAGCGCAATTTTCAAGATCATCAGGACCTTTGGGGCTGGACTGTGACGGTGACCCTTGGGGATATCCCGGATGACATGGACAAGAGGCTGCTGTGCATTCGGGATTGAGGCCTAGCGCGATGAGCAGCCCGCGGAATACTCGTCGCGCCTCAAGCACGTAGAACTGCCCGTTCGGGTCGTCCGTAATCGTCGCCGCGAACTTCCGTGCTGACGGCAGGTCTGCGGCCAGCAACGAACGCGACAGCTCGCGTTCTTCTCGGGTCAAGGGGCGGGTCATGTGACGGCCTCCTGGACGGCCGCATCAGCTGAGCTCGCGTCGAGCTCCGGCCAAATCAGATGCCAGTCGAGCGGGCGGAGATCGCGGCGCGTAACTGCCCCGGAGGTTGCCCGCTCGATGGCTGTGCAGTGTTCTGCTGGTATGGAATTTCTATTAATCCATGCCCATACAGCCTGATGGCTGACATCAAGGCGTTCAGCTAATGCCTTTTGCGAACCAAGAATCGAGGCGGCTTTCTCAACCGCCCGTGCCACGGATGAAATTGAATTTTTCATGCCGCGAATCTACACCTGTAGAAATTTGGTGTCAACAGGTGTGGTCGATGATTCTCTACAACTGTGGAAGAATGAAATCCATGAACATGGGCGAGCGACTACGACGAATACTTGAGGAGCGGAAGCTTAGGCAAACGGACCTGCTTGAGATGGTTCCCGACCTAGATTCCAAGTCACTTTCCGCAATAATTAAGCGCGACAGCAGGTTCTCTGAATACGCGCTCGGGATTGCAAAAGCTCTCGAAATTCCTCTCGAATATCTGATTTTTGGTGTAGGAAATCCGACGCTCAAGTCAAGCTCTGGTGACGTTACAAATAAAGCCATAAGCCAAGAAAAGCCTCCGGGTTTCCTATCCCCGGAGGAAATTTCCGAACTGGTGAGTCTCTACGCTGCCAGCAGTGACCGAGGTCGCGCTTTCATTCTCGAAACTGCTCGATCGAGCGTCGCAGAGCTGGGTATCGACTCCAGCGGATCTCCCGCCCAAAATCAGCGAAAACGACGGAGTTGAAACGGTAGAAACTTGCTGAGGCGTGAACTTCGGCGTCGCCTCAAGAACGCGCAACATTACCCGCTGCTCGTAATCCGACACCTGCCTGAACAAATTCAGCAGCAGCACTTCCCTCTCATTAAGCACGCATACCCCCTGATGGATACCCGTCCGTGGTTCAGGCTGAGCGCCTAGCGGGGAACGGCGGGATGACTGTATGGATATACAGTATATGACGATTTCTGCAACTTCAGAAGCCGATCAGTGGCTGCTTGAAATGTCGTTATCCAAGAGAAATTAACCAACTTGCCAAATTAACCTATTAGGTTATAATTGGGTACATGGAGAAGCGCACCCCTCACTGCAAGCTCAGCACAGTCCAATCCCTTGTCGAGGCAGGCCAAGTGCGAGCGACACGCAGTGCATTCATCGGCGCGCTGGATCTTGGCATCAACGATCTGGCGGGAATGTGCGCGGTGATCATGACGCTGACCTCCGCTAACTTTTACAAGAGCATGACGACGCATGCTGACCATCGGATTTGGCAAGACGTTTACCACGCGAAAACGCAAAGTGGTGATGACGTCTATCTGAAGCTGACGGTCATCGACGATGTGCTGATTGTTTCATTCAAGGAGCTATGACGATGAAATGCCCAGTATGCGGCGCGGCAGAACTGATCCACGACACGCGCGACCTGCCCTACACCTACAAGGGGGAAGCAACATTAATCCCTAGCGTGACTGGCGACTTCTGCCCAGCCTGCGATGAGGTGATCCTTGACCGTGTTCACGGCGACCGTTTTAGCGAATTGGTCAGCGCGTTCCAGCGCCAGGTGAACGCAGCGATCGTTGACCCTAACTTTATCGTCAGCGTCCGCAAGAAGCTGGATTTAAACCAACAGGAAGCCGGCGAAATCTTCGGCGGTGGTATCAATGCTTTCTCTCGCTATGAGAAAGGCAAGACCAAACCTCCGCTGTCGCTCGTCAAGCTGTTCAAGCTGCTAGATCGGCATCCGGAATTACTAAAGGAAGTGCTGGCTAGTTGACCAATCCAAACCCGCTTCGGCGGGTTTTTTATCGATTGATGGCTTCATTCGAATTGCCAAGCATTCAGGATCACGCGATAGAATTCGCCGAAATTAATTATAAATTCTGGAGACATTAATGCCGCAAGACAACAAGAAGAATCCCCCGCCTTCGCCCTCAAAAAAAATTCCGCTGAGGGAGAACGACTACAGTGAATACGTACGAATCCCCGATCCAAATCGAATTGACAAGCGGAGTAGAATCGCCCCATTGCAAGAACTACCACCGGCACCCCCTAAGCCGAAGAGGTGAAAATGGATCAATGGACTGACGAAAATTGGGATCGCTACTTCGAGATGAATTACCGATGCCGTCTGAGTACGCTTTATCACCGAAAGCGCGAGAGATTCTTCTCGTTGTGCGATAAGTGGTCAACGGCCATCACACTCATTGCAGGATCGGCGGCTTTCAGCCGCTTCGTTACCGAAGAATTCGTTGCGCTGTCGGTCGGTCTGATCGTCGTTGCTGCTTCAAGCCTCAAGCTAGTCATGGGCTGGTCTGACCAAGCACGCGTACATGCAGTTATGGCGCAGAAATTTATTCAGTTTGAAGCTTCGATGGTGGCAGCTGGCCCGATGGAAGCACCTAAGCTTGAGCAGTTCAAATCAGAGCTTATTGCGCTTGATGCCGATGAGCCGCCCGCACTGTCGGCCTTGGTTCGTCAGTGCCATAATGAACTTGACCGAGCACTGGGAAAAGCCAACCCGGAAAATTCACTTGGATTTCGCGAACGCTTATTTTGCCATTTGTTTGACATGCCAAAAACGTCCTGAACTACGCACGGTCCGGCTGCACGACCAGCCTCACACCCAGCGCCTTGCATACGCGGGAGATTGTGTCAAAACGCGGTTGCGCATCAGCACGAAGTGCTTTGTATAGCGCCTCCCGGCCAATGCCTGAAGCCTCGGCAATTTGCGCCATGCCTCGCGCGCGAGCTGCAACACCAAGTGCATGCGCAAGCTCACCGGGATCGCCCTCCTCAATCACCAGGGACAGATAGGCGGCAATATCGGCATCGTCTTTCAGATGCTCCGCTGGATCAAAATCCGGGAGATCTACTGCCGGAGTTTTCTTGCTCATCACTCACTCCTCAATCGTCTTTGATAGCTCAATCGCTCGAGCAATGTCCGCGCTCTGTGTCGATTTTTCGCCTCCGCCTAGCATCACGATCAGCTCGCCATTCCGCTCGATGTAGTACATGCGCCAGCCGGGGCCGAAATGCTCGCGCATCTCGCTGACGTTTTCGCCCACCGGCTTGACATCCCCAAGCAACCCGCGTTGAGCCTTCTCCAATCGGCGGATCAATCGTGCCCGCGTCATCGGATCTTTGATGGCATTGAGCCAATCAGCGAATTCCGGGAGGCGTTTGAGCGTGTACATGAGCCCATTGTATTCGATCGAATACATAAGTCAAGTGACTTCACCCGCCACAAAACTCCACCCACAGCGCCGCGAACTCTGCCAGGTGCAACTCTTCTGTGGATGGAAGATCATCGCCGCTATCCAAAGCGGACACATAGACCGCCTTCTTCGCCAGCTGCAGGGAGTTGATAATTTCGGTTTGGCGATTTACTTCGGCCTCATCGACCACTTCATCGAACTGCACGGGCTCACCCTGAATTACGAAGAAAAGTGATCCCGCAACGAACCGCCGATAGCCGGTATAGCCCCCCACCGAATTTTTCGCGTTGACCTCGCCGCACAGTGCGTCGCGATGCAGTATCTCGTCACGGAATTTCGCCGAGTCAGGATCCTTGAGCGCGCGAACCATCTTCGCGCGCTGCTTGTCTATCCAGTCTCGTCTGCCCTGCTCTGCATCGTCTGTGCAGCCGATGAGCGTGAGGGGGATCAGGAAGACAATCACACGTCCCAACAGCATCATCTGAACTTCCCTGCCTTCACGCGAACCGCGACGTAGTTCTCCCCATTCTCAGGAAGGTCGCACCAATAGGTGACCGGTAAGTAATTCCCGAGAGCGTTCTGAAACTCCACCTTATCGCCGATGACGGTGATGCCCTTCCCTGGCTTGTTTGTCCACTCGTAGCGGTCGAATTTCGGCTCGGCAAAACCGTTCGTCCAGCGGAAGTTGAATCGAGCCTGCTCTTCGATCGCGTTGCGGCAGAAAACACCGGCCGTCCAAAGAACCTTATTGCCCCGGCAATCGAGATCGTCGCGTGCGCATTCAGGCACTTTTTTTGGCGCCTCAACTTTGGCTGGCGGAGCGTCTTTTACCGGCTCGGGCGGCATAGGCTCAACGAAGAAGATTTCACGGACGATAGCCACCACGACGAACACGCAGCCGACAATCATCCAATTGATCTTTTTCTTCTGCTGAGCCACGCCGCCTCCGTTATGGTTTTTAGCACTATATCGGACGGCTTAGTCTGCGGCTAGTGGCGCCCCGTCATTCCTCTGCTTCATGCGCGTAGTGGACGAACGCAACCTGGACAATCGTCGCTTGCTTCACAGGGGCAAAAGACATAATGTCCTAAAAATCGAAGCTAGCCAACGCATACAATCAGCGAAATGAACTGAACTGGTGTAGGAAATCTGCCCCCTCAATAATTCAAATAAATTATGGAACCAAATGCAAATTCAAGTGCCTGTCCTTCCTGCGGTGGAATGTTAAAAAAGGTGCCGCAAAGAAAATCCAAATGCCCTAGTTGTAGCAATTACATATATGTCCGAACTCGTCCATCAGATCGCCGGCGAGTGCTCGCAACTGAAGAAGATGCTGCCAAAATTGATGCTGAGTGGGAAAGGCATAACAAACACTCATCGTTTAATTTGCCAGAAAAAGATGCCATTTTTCACGCGGAACGTGCTGCGTTACAGAATAAATTTGGCGGCCCGCCTAAAGATACAGATGTGTTCTGGAGTTTGATTCAAAAAGAGCGAACTGGATGGGCAGCAGCTCGAGATTGGCAGCTCTACAGACTTTCCTGTTTTAAGCTAGCTGGTGTGCTTCTGTTGGAAGATAGATTTGAACAAGCAATTCCACATTTGATTGACGTTTGCCTGCTAGATTGCTGGATTGACGAGCAAAATTTATCGGAAAGCTTGCTTGTCGCCGATACTGATCCAGAGCTTATTCAAACTGCATATTTAATAGAAAACCGCTTGGCGTCAGGTGTGGTATCTCTCTTATTGGATTCCATGAAGCGAGCAGAAAAGAGCGAAGAAGACCTATTGAAATTTCTTGCGAATCGATGGGCGAAGTTGCCGATGTTAGCGAATTGGTCTATTGACCTAAGGTATCTATCCAAGGCAATTCAATCATTCGCGTGAACGTGTTGTTCCGGCTTTACTCGGCGAGCACGCAGTCGGATTTGCCGTAATAAAAAAGCAAAGTCCGCTGGGCGCGATGGAATTCTATTCCTTAGAATTCAGAGGAAAATCGACCGTCAAAATAAGGTCAGCGTGTTCACGCATTGGCTCACGAATTCCGTGTCCGAGAGGAACCAGGAAAAGCTGTGCGCCCTCTCGGCGAGCGAACTTCATTGCCGGGACGAAATCACTATCGCCCGTCACAAGGACGATGACATCCACCTGCTTTTTGAGCGTCAAGGCGGCGATGTCCAAGCCAATCCGCATATCAACGCCTTTCTGTTGAATATCCGGACGCAAATCATCAGCACGAATAGTTACCGCGTCGCCATTCTGGTTGAGCGTCCTTTTCGAGACACTCCATCCCCGGAACACCAACTCACCTTGTCGCAACGACATGTAGGCGATCCGACTTATTTTTTCGTGCATCTCGCGGCTACGAACTGCCGTGGGCTGAGTAGCGAAATTCAGTTTCCCGCCATTTAGAGGCTTTTGTTCTTCCGTCTGAAGAGGTTCGGCATCGTAAAAATACATACGATGCAAGTACATTTCGTCAAGCGGAGGTGTGAGTTTGAGCTTCTCAAGGAAGTCCGCAAGAATTTCGGCAGTCAGCGGGAACTTCGCAGATCCGATCTTTCTCTTGACGAACCCACCATCAATTAAGACAGCGAGACTGCGCATTGTGAAGGATTTTGAGGAGTAGGAGGCCGCGGGCAGGCGGGGCAAGCCCACTTGGATGGTAGCCCACCGTTGGCCAGTCTTCTATGAAACGACCATCGCAGCATATCACAAACCTGTCAACCCAATCCATCCGTATCCCTCCGCAGTCCTTCCAACGCGCCTCCCTCTTTTACGCCACTCAAACGGCTTAAACCACGCCGCGCATATTCCACACTTGTTGACTTTCAACATCTACACGTGTAGATTCCCACTCATCGACACCCCGCCAGCGCGAGACGAATCGGATGCGAGGCAGGCAGGTAAGACCGGGCTGTCACCCGGCGCGGGGAGCTGAAGCAGGCATTGCCTTAGCGGGCGGCCAGTAAGCCAGTCGAATCCCACTTTTGGAGAACGAAATGCACGTTGGAACGACGCAGGTGGCGATTGCCGCCGATGAGGTGAAGGCAGCACTGCGGGCTAACCCGCTGGCGTATTCGAAGGACGCAGAAGAAGAGGCGGAGACGTACTGGCGCCTGGTGCGCCTGGTGGCGACTGAGCCTGATGCGAAGGCCGTCGCTGAGGCCGTGATGCTCACGCTGCGCGAGCAGCTGCATCGCCTCATCACCGAGCGCGCGGTCGAGGTCGCTATCGATATCGAGGAAGGCGAAGCGCAGGAAAAATTCGACCGTCGATGCGACGAACTGTTCATGGGGCGCGCATCGTGAACGCACCCGACCGTTCTGCATGGCTGGCCGAGCGCCGTACCGGCATCGGCGGTAGCGACATCGCCGCAATTCTTGGCGTCAGCCCCTATCGCACGGCCGTCGATGTCTGGATGGACAAAACTGGCAGAGCAGAGCCTCAGCCCGAAAGCGAAGCGATGTACTGGGGGAATGTCCTAGAGGACGTTGTCGCCCGCGAATACTCGCTGCGCACCGGCATCAAGGTCGAGCGCATCAAGCGGATCGTACGCAAGCCAGGTGCTGACTGGATGATTGCGAACCTTGACCGGATCTGCTGGCAGGACGGGAGGCAGCCGGTCTTGCGCAAAACCGGCGAAATCCGCAGTCGGCACGCGCTCGAATGCAAGACCGCCAACGCATTCAAATCGGATGTCTGGAATCGTGCTGACGATCTCGGAGACGAGCCGCTGCCAGTCGAATATACCGCCCAAGTGATGTGGTACATGGGCGTTTGCGACCTCGACATCGTTGACGTCGCTGTCCTGATCGGCGGCCAGAAATACGCACAGCGCCGTGTCGAACGCGACGACGAAACTATCCGAGGCATGTTCGAACGTGCCGAGGATTTCTGGTTCTCTCATGTCGTCGCAGATGTCGCCCCGCCGCCCGTCACTGCCAACGACGCAAAGGCGCTCTTCCCTCGTGACGATGGCCAGTCCATTGAGGCAGACGACGCCATGCTCGCCGATATCGGCCGTGCGCACTCGCTCAAGAAAGAAATTCAGTCGATGGCAGACGATCTGGAAAAAATCACCGTCTCTCTGAAGGCGCGAATAGGCAAGAACGCTCAGGTGATTACGCAGGGAGGCGTGCCACTCGCGACCTGGAAATCAAACCGGGACAGCGTGCAAATCGACTGGCAAGCCGCATACCTGGATCTGAATCCACCGCCTGAACACATCGCCAAATTCAAAGCTACGACACCGGGTGCCCGCCCGTTCAAGCTCAAATAACCACAGAGGAAACCATGACCACCACTGCACTCAAAGCCGCCGTATCGAAGACGCCAGCTAAGCTCGAAAGGCCAACGACGATTTCTGGTTTCCTGGAGACGTACAAAGCCGAAATCGCTCGGGCGCTGCCAAAGCACATGACGGCCGACCGCATGGCCCGTATCGCGATGACGGAATTTCGGAAAAATCCGAAGCTGCTCGAATGCGACCCAGCGACCTTGTTCGGCGCGGTCATCCAGTGCGCGCAGCTCGGACTTGAGCCTGGTGGCGCTCTCGGTCACGCCTACCTGCTGCCCTTTAACAATCGCAAGCGCGGCACGGTCGACGTTCAATTCATCGTCGGGTATCGCGGGATGATCGACCTTGCGCGTCGCAGCGGCCAGATCATGAGCATCGAAGCGCGTGTCGTGTATGCCGCAGATCGCTTTCACGTACAGCTCGGCTTGAATCCCGACCTGCAACATGAACCAGCCTGGGAGGTCGCTGAACGCGGCGACCTGAAGTTCGTCTATGCCGTCGCAAAGCTCAAGGATGGCGGTGTGCAGTTCGAGGTCATGAGCCGCGCCGAAATCAACAAGGTCCGCGCGCAGAGCAAATCTGCGAACGATGGCCCCTGGGTCATCCATTACGAAGAGATGGCGAAGAAGACCGTCATACGCCGTCTGTTCAAGTATCTGCCGGTGTCAGTGGAGTTGGCTCAAGCCGTTGGCCTTGACGAACAGGCAGAAGCGGATATGCCGCAGGACAACGGCTTCGTCATCGATGGCGCAATCACGGAGCATCCTGAGCAGCAAGCTCAGGACTCAGTAACCGGTCCGTCATTCGACCAGATTGCAAACGACCTGGTCACCGCCGGAACTCGCGACGAATTCGACTTGGCACTTGATCTCATTCAGCAGGTCGAGGATCCAGCAGCGCGCGATCAGCTGAGCGATATCGCAAAGCGCCGCGCTGCCGAATTCAACGCGGCCTAATCCAGGCGCAGAGCATGAAATTCATCCTCAACGATAACGATTGGCTGGCTCGCCATCCAAAAATCAATGGCTGCGTGATTTTCGTGCTCTACCTGATCGCCAGCTCACTCGATGGGAGGTTCTGATGCAGCACGAAGTCCCGCCTTTCAACACCGGAAAGCTGCTCATCGGTGTTTATCACCAGCGCGATACGCGGCCGGAAATGACGTCCAGCGAAGAAATGATCCAGGCCGCACTGCTTTCCAAACGTGAGCGGCGACGCGTTTATTCGATGGCAGCAGCCATCGCTGCAGCCGCGCTGCTGTCGTGCGCATTCGTCACGGCGTTCTACATGGCAGCGACTGTTTTCAAACAATTGAAGGGTTAACTGAACAATGGCATCCGTCAACAAGGTCATCATCGTCGGCAACCTTGGCCGCGATCCTGAGGTTCGCTACATGCCGAGCGGAGACGCGATTGCAAACATCGCCGTCGCAACGACTGACAAGTGGAAGGACAAGGCCACCGGAGATCAGCGCGAATCGACCGAATGGCATCGCATTTCGTTCTTCGGGAAGCTGGCAGAGATCGCCAGTCAATACCTGGCGAAAGGCTCGCAGGTCTACATCGAAGGCAAACTGCGCACCCGCAAGTACACCGACAAGGACGGCGTCGAGAAATTCTCGACCGAGATCGTCGCGGACTCCATGCAGATGCTCGGCAGCCGCACGGCAGCGACAGGTCAGCAATCACCGCAAGCACCAGCGCGGCCACGCCCGGCAGCACCGCAATCAACCGCCCATCCGCAATACGAAGACGATGACATCCCCTTCTGAGGCGAACGACATGGAATCCGCAAAAGTGTCCAGACGCTTCTGCACGGCCTGCCAGCTGCCGAAGCCTGAGGCCGGAGGCGTCTATCGCAAGTGCAATGGCACGGCTCGCTGGATCTGCCTTGAATGCGTCCAGCGTAAATCGGTCAGCCCATACCAAGCGAAAACACCAACACCGGCAGCGAGGCTAGAGCAAATCCGCCGCGCGCTTTACGGGAGACTCTCGTGACTGAGAAAAATATCAAGCCAATCGGCCAGCAGTACCTATTCCGCAGCGCCTTCGGGGACGAAATCTGGCGTGATAGCCCGGCACCTTGGAACGGCATGCGCCCGCGCGGATCGCGCCCGATCTTCATCGAGCCGCCCGAGGCCGTGATCGTCGTCCGCATGCTGGCGGACAAGATGATGAACGACGAGATCCTGCGCCATCGATTCGACGACGCAGAGCATCGTCTGATTGCTTCGGCAGTTGGTGCTATCGGGAGGTCGGCATGAGCGCGCATACGCCGGGGCCGTGGAAAGATGGCCGAGTGACCGCGCCCGACCCCATCATTGAAGGTGGTCCGCTTCGTTTGGTTATGTCTGATGGATGCATCGTTGCCTTCGTGCCGATGTGGCTTGATGACGATCATGAAGCTGATGAGGCCAGAAAAAACGCCCGCCTCATCTCCGCTTCCCCCGATCTCTACGCCGCCCTGGTGAATGCCCGCTCGTTCATCGCGACCGACCGCGCTTCGATGGTCGAGTGCTGCACTGGCCCGAACGGCGAGGTCGACGAGTACGACGCCTCGGCCATCGCGACCTATGACGAGCTGCTTGCGCAGATTGATGCTGCAATTGTGAAGGCCGGCGGTGAGCTGGAGACGGACGAAGCCGTTATTTGCCAGAACTGTGAGTCTCCGATGCCAGAAGGTTGTCGAGGTGATTTCATTAACCAGGATGAATGCATGCGGAGGCATGCATGAAGCCGTCAACAGAGCAGGTACTCCAGTGGGCCCGTGAGGCGGCAAAAGATCATCCTGATTTTGACCCGGACAATCCAGCACCGAGCGGCGACGAGCTGGCTGTCTTTGAACGGTACGCCGCCCTCGCATACGCAGCCGGAGCAAAAGCAATGCAGGAGCGTGCTGCGATGATTGCGGAGGGATGGGAATGTGAATCTGCTGGCGGTGTATACCTCACTTGTGGCAACGGCAATTTTTGGGATGAAGGGACTATCTACGATCAAGGTCGCGCAGATGCAGCCGGAGCTATCCGCGCACTAGGAGATGACGAATGAGGAAGCTAACAGAATCCGCAAAGATTCGCATCATCAAGGCAGAAGGCTCTGCGCTTGATATTCAGGGGCGAGGTGATGCGGCAGGAATGATGCTACTAGCCTTTAAGTTTCTTTCATCAGAACGGCGCGAATGGCTGATCTCACAGATGCAGGATGCGCATGAAAAGCTAGGAGAACGCCACCATGACTGAACAAACCAAAGCGCATCCTGCGCAGGAGCCAAAGCCGCAAGCGTGGATGCTCATAACGGAAAGCGGAGCCTGCGGCGGCATATTCCGATTCAGGTATGACGCAGAGGTTCAGGCGCGTGTGTTGTTCGGGCGGTTTTCTATCGTTCCGCTCTACAGCGCACCTGTCGCCGCCAACGACACATCATCGGGAATTGTCGCAAAGGCGGAAGAATTGCGACATGAGCCGGAGGTGGTTGAAAGAGGAAAATGGCGTGCAGCTTTCGACAAAGGCGCACCTGAAAAGGTCTTTGTGGAGTCGGACGATTTTACGCACGACGTTCGGTTATACGTCAACGGTGACTTTGCTGACGAATGGCAGAAGCTTCAATACGCGCAACAAATTGCGAGGATGCTCAACGCTTTTAAGCTGCCTACGGGTGAGCAGGAGCCGGTGGCGTGGATGTATGACTGGTGGGGCGAGTCCGAAGATATTGACGGCGTTCCGCAAGGCGGTGAAGTGTGCGATTGGCTGACAAAAGACTATGACGAAGCGCACAGTCCAACAATGGGATGCCACAACATCCGACCGCTCTACACAGCCCCACCACAGCGCGAATGGCAAGGGCTGACGGACGATGAGCGTAAAGAGATTTTCGAATCTATGCCTGGCGGCATGCAGGGTTTTTTACGGACATGGGGATGGCTACTGTTCTCAAAAGCACTCGAGCAGAAGCTGAAGGAGAAAAACGTATGTTCCTAACACCAGATGAAATTCACGCGCTCACCGGCAAGAAATTTCGCAGCGCACAATCCGATGCTCTTCGGTTCATGGGCATTGAGCATAAAATTCGCCCTGACGGTTCAATCGCAGTACTCAAGTCCCATATTGAGAAAGAATTCGGCGGGACGGAGAAAACGAAATCCGAGCCGAAGATAGAGCCTAACTGGTCAGCGATAAATGCCTAAGCCACGCAAACCTCAGAATCGCGGACTGCCAGCAAGGTGGCAGTTTGAGCATGGAGCGTACTACTACGCTGTGCCTGCTGGCCTTGAAGCATATTGGGACGGTAAAAAACGATTTCGGCTTGGGAAAACGCAGACCGAAGCCTACAAAGTATGGGCTGAACGGATTGGTCTTAAGGATAACGTCCGTACTGTAGGCCAATTACTTGACCGCTACAGCGTTGAGGTCGTCCCGACGAAAGAGCCGAGCACTCAGAAGCTGAATTACACGTCCATCGTCAATCTGAAAAAGGCATTTGAAAAGCTGCCACTTTGCGAAATGATCCCGATGATGGTCTATCGCTACGTCGACATTCGCAGCAAAAAGATCGTCAAGGAAGATGGCACAAAGGTCGGAGGCAAGGTCGTTGCGCATCGAGAGATTGACCTGCTTTCCCACGCATACACAAAGGCCGTCGAATGGGGCTATGTCAATCGTCATCCGTTCAAGGGCGAGGTTCGGATGGAGGGCGAGAAGCCGCGCAGCAGGTACGTGCACGATTGGGAAATCGATGAAGTCCTGTCGATGAATTCAAAGCGGTCAGCTGGTTCTGTCAAGGCAATTCAGGCATACATCTGCATCAAGATTATGACTGGCATGGATCGCAAGACCCTTCTGACACTGACTGTCTCGGATATCTCCGACGAAGGCATCAAGATCGCCCGTAGCAAGGTTGCGCACAGCAGCGGCAAGGAAACGATTTACGAAATGACCCCAGAGCTTTCAGACGCGATCCAGCAGGCGAAAGACGCTCGGCCAGCGATCAGTCCTTACCTGTTCTGTAACCGCAAAGGCGAAGGCTATTACAACATTCAGACAGGACGAGCGAACGGATGGGATTCGATGTGGCAACGGTTTATGGACCGGGTGCTTACCGAGACGAAGGTGGAGCAGCGGTTCACAGAGCATGATCTACGCGCAAAAGCAGCGTCAGATGCGCCGACAGAGGATCAGGCTAGGGCCTTGCTTTCACACGCCAGCGTTACCACCACACGTCGGATTTACCGCCGAAAAGCGGAGCGTGTGACTCCGTTGAAAAGAACAATGACGGCGTCGGAATAACACACCAACCAATCTATAACACAGTGCATTTTGTGACTACCCGGTCTAATCACGTAGCCTATTGAATTCGCTGGACTTTTGGCCTGCCCAGCAGGAGTCGAACCTGCGACCTACTGCTTAGAAGGCAGTTGCTCTATCCAGCTGAGCTATGGGCAGTGCAAGCGGGGCATGCGCCACGCAGCCGCAAAAAAAACGGGTTGTCATCGACAACCCGTTTTCAGACTGGTCGGAGTACAAGGATTCGAACCTTGGACCCCCTGCTCCCAAAGCAGGTGCGCTACCGGGCTGCGCCACACTCCGAAGAATTA
>JACCDS011597670.1_pt1 | contig 16169 bp, 15 predicted proteins | sample 7446441 | NCBI WGS metagenome assembly JACCDS01 (sample SAMN15323445, study PRJNA562643) | freshwater metagenome | isolation source: river surface water | place: USA:Blue River Watershed | collected 2017-08-17
CTATTAAACCAAACTCTGGCATAGCGCTGCTCAAAGGCAACCTCGAAGTCCAGAATTCCAGGAGAAGGCAGGGTCTCGTTCATGGCTGACATCGTGGGGAGTTAATAAATTGTTTTTCTGTTGGCAGTAGTAGCCTGTGCTACCTCTTCTTTGACTTCAGTCAATCGAATCTCCAAGTTGGAAGCATATTCCAACGTGGTCCGCATCATATCTTGCTGAGATTGAATTTGTTCCTTGAGTCGATACAATTCTTGGTTTACTTCCGCTAACTGCTCTTCGTAGTAGCGTTGGAGCCTTTCTTTTTCAAGTTGGGCCTTAACTAGCTCTTCCTTAAACAGGAGAAAGGATTCAGGTGGCGTCTTCATAATCACAATGCTTTCATCTCGGGACCATACCCGTACTATAGACTTACAAGAATAGTAAATTGTTTTGAATTATTTGAGATGTGACATCCCACCATCCAAATGAAGAATCTGTCCTGTCATCCAGGAAGACTTTTCAGACAATAAAAATACCGTAGCCTCAGCAATATCTTCCGGTCTTCCCACTCGCCCAAGCGGATGCCGCTTGTCGGATGCTTCTTTTTTTTCAGGGGTAGAAAGTAAGGCAGAAGCAAGGGGAGTATCTGTTAGCGAAGGAGCAATTGCATTGACCTTAATTTTGTTTGGGGCCCATTCTGCTGCGAGGGAACGCGTAAGCCCTTCAACGGCACCTTTGGCTGAAGCGATGCCTGCATGGAATCCCATGCCTGTTTGCACAGCTACGGTGCTGTACAACACCACCGATGGGGAGCTTGATTTCTTTAACCCTTTCAAGCAGGCCTGAAGCAAGCGGATGGCTCCATAAAAGTTAACCTCCATCTCCTGTTTAAAATCGGCAATGCTAATTCGATGGAAAGGCTTCAGGTTGATGGTTCCGGGACAATACACTACTCCATCTATAATTTCTGGAAGACCAGGAAGTTCTTCAAAGTCAGTTGAAAAATCCACGGCGGCGGTTCCTTCACCCGTCCTAGAATAACTAAAAATCGTTGCCCCATCTTCCTGCAGCTGGGCGGCTACTGCTTTCCCTATTCCGGAGTTGCCTCCAACTAGAATAATGTTCTTTCCCCTCATCTGTTTACAAGTTTCTTTAGATAGGTAAATCGATCTGTGCGCAATTTGTTTGCGCAATTCCATAAAAAAACCCAGCTTTTTTGGCTGGGCTTTTTCGTTGGTTTAGTTTACGCTATTTCAAAAGGAAGGGAGGTTCAAATCTCCCACCAAATCCCTTATTTTTTCAAGGTGAGGTATTTCAAAAACTCGTTTCTGCTTTGCTCGTCTGTTTCGAATTTACCAGAGAAAAAGGAGGTAACCGTTGAGCTACTGGTGTCGTTGATGCCTCTGGAGCTCACACACATGTGGTAGGCATCGAGAATTACTGCGACATCTTCGGTACCCAGAATTTCACGTAGGTCATTGCCAATCTGCATCGTCAAACGCTCCTGCACTTGTGGGCGCTTGGAGAAATACTGAACAATGCGGTTGATTTTGGATAGACCAATTACATTTCCGTTGGAAATATAGGCCACATGCGCTTTCCCATAAATGGGCACAAAATGGTGCTCACAGTGTGAGAAGAAGGTAATGTCTTTCTCCACTAGCATTTCCTTGTACTTGTACTTGTTTTCAAAAAGCTTGGGCTCAGGCTTATTTTTAGGATTCAATCCTGCGAAAACCTCTTTCACATACATTTTTGCCACGCGGTGTGGGGTACCTCGCAAGCTATCATCGCTCAGGTCAAGACCTAGGATATGCATGATTTCTTTGAAGTGCTTTTCAATTAGTTCCACTTTGAGGTCGTCGTCCATTTTGAAGGCGTCGTCTCTCAGGGGGGTTTCTAGGGAAGTCCCTACATGTTCATCTCCAATTTCGTCAAAGGAGGCTTGGCTAAGATTAATTCCCATTGTATTCAACATAGTTTCTTTCTGTTTCATAGAGTCGTACGATTAGGTCGTATTTCCGGTCAATTTGTCCCCTCAGGATATTCCAAATCACTACTGCAAGATTTTCAGTAGAGGGATTGAGGGTTTTGAATTCAACGGTATCTAAGTTTAAGTTTTTGTGGTCAAATTTATTTAAAACATGCTTCTTGATTAGGTCGCTTAAGACCTTGGTATCAAAAACGTAGCCGGTTTCGGGATCAATTTCACCTACCAATTGCACAATCAAATCGTAATTGTGGCCGTGGTAGTTGGGATTGTTGCACTTGCCAAACACAGCATCGTTCTTTTCATCCGACCAGGTGGAATTGAAGAGACGGTGGGCTGCGTTAAAATGCTCCTTTCGGAAGATGGATACTTTCATTGTTGTAGGAACAGAAGAATTTTATTTTTTGTTTAATTTTTGCTCAATATTTATTAAACAAAAAATCAAATCCTTGCAGGTCAACCAATTAATTTAACGGTTGGTCGCAAAAATAGAGATATTCCAAGGACAACCCAACCAAAACAATAGCCTTACAAACGAAAAAGGAAGCGAGTAGGTTGCCGACAAGTACTTCAATCTGGGAACTCTTTGCCTATTGCTCAGGTTAGACTCCCTATACACCAAGCACTTAACTTCCACGCATGACGTTAGCAACAGGGTTTCTTCTTCCCATTTTCTGGGTTTTGTCAAGTTTGGGTTTACTTGGAAATCCAAGCCCAGCCCCCAATCTTCTTCCTTCTTCAGATTCCCGTAGTGTTGGAATTTGGAAAGAACTCACAAAGGGAGAACTCTCGCCTCCTTCCCTTCCTGTGCTGGAATTGGCACTAAATGGGTATGCACAACTCCAGGACAAGTTAAAAAAGCCACTACTCACAGTCATCGATTACAGCCTACCCTCCACCCAAAAGCGCTTGTGGATCATCGACCTGAGGCAGCAAAAAATCTTGCTGCACACCGTAGTTGCGCATGGACGGAATTCAGGTGCTTTGCTCGCTGAGAGATTTTCCAACCGGCCGGAATCCTACCAAAGTAGTTTGGGCTTTTTCCAAACTGGAGAAGCCTATCAGGGCAAACATGGGTATTCGTTACGCTTGGATGGACTTGAAGCAGGAATCAATGACCAAGCACGTGCTAGGGCCATTGTCATTCATGGAGCTGATTATGCAAAAGAAACGGTAGCCGCGACGGCAGGAAGATTGGGTAGAAGTTTGGGATGTCCAGCAGTACCCCCTGACCTTTCCACGCCGCTCATCAAGTTGATCAAAGAAGGCAGCCTCCTTTTTATCTATGGAAAAGATCCCAACTACCTGCGCATGTCCAAATTTTGGTCTCAGTCCTTACCTGCGCAATAGCGCCAAGACCTCAGCATCTCGCTTGTAGACATCCATAAAAAATCGAGGCTTTTCAGCTCCTTCTGTCCAAAAGGTAAAATAGAAAATCCCAACAGGAATCTTTCGACTCAGGGTTACGACCTCTTCTTTGCCTGCCCCCATCGCTTTTACTAGCCTTTCAGTGGGCCATTCCTGGTCGCTTTTGAGGAGAAGCTCAGCCAAATCCTTCGGGTGCTGCATGCGGATACAGCCGTGGCTAAAGGTACGCTGCTCACGGTCAAACAATTGCTTGGTGGGTGTGTCATGCAAATACACATTGAACGGATTGGGAAACATGAATTTGACCAGCCCCAAGGCATTGGACTCTCCCGGCTTCTGCCGAATCAGGTAGGGAAAAGGTTTGGCATTCCAATTGACTTGAGAGAGGGCTACTGCCTGTCCTCCTGAAGTGACCACTTCCATGTTATTTTTTTGTAGGTAGCCCGAATTTCTCCGGATGGCCGGCAAAGTTTCGTTCTTGGCGATTGAAGGTGGAATATTCCAATAGGGACTCAGCACCAAATAACTCATTGGAGCTGTAAAAACTGGGGTGGGATGGGTTACCGTTCCCACGATGACCTTGGTCGTAAACAGGGTATCCAACCCGCGGTGGTAGACCAGCCGAAAACTTGGAATATTGACTAGGATGGCCTCTTTCTCAAAGAATTCAGTAGGTACCCAGCGCATCCTTTCCAAGTTCACTTCAATTTTATCCATCAGTTGTTCAGGAGATTCATTCAGAAAAGATATCGTGGAGGAGCCTATCACTCCTTCTGCAGAAATCCCTCGGTCTTTTTGGAAAGCAATCACTTGAGTCCAAAGAAGGGAATCGTAAACCTTCTCCACCTTGGGACTGGCAACCGAAGCATATCCCCAAAAGGCCAGTCGCTGCCGGATCTCTGGAAGAAAACCACTAGACTCCCCAAGATGAAGTGACTTATCCGTTTTGACAGGCTTCCAAGAAATGGAGTTGGACTTGGAGCGGTCTTCGAGTTGGCGAAGCAGCAGCTTCCCTTTTTGATAACTTGGATTTTTGGGATACAAGGCTTCCAAAGAGCTCCGCAATTCCTTCCTTCGCCAAGCCTCTTCCAAGAGCTGATCGTATGCCCTCGATTTGCTTTTTCTTGGGATGCCCCAAGTGGCTTTCAATTGAGTAGGATCCACTTTTCCGATATCCAGATCTTCAGCCAAGGCAAAAAACGCGTCACTAAGCAAGATTTCAAGTTCGAGCAGCTCCATGTTACTTCCAGAAACTCCTGAAGCCTCTTTTTTTTCAATTGCATCAAAAAATGTTTCGATGAGAGGCAGATGGTAGTCACTCGGTTTGAGTCCATCGTATCGCGATTGACGGATTTCGAAGCGGAGTTCGTAGGCCAACTCCGTCAATTTCTCCTTTTCTGACCAAACGGGGACAAACTGACGATGCGCATAAAAAGGATACACTTCCTTGATTTTAGAAAGAACCCTCCCTCCCAGCAGTGCTGGCGAAGTTTGTGTACTTTTTTCTAGTGTAATACGCAGTAAATCTGCATTTACTTGACCCTGTACAGCGTGCACTAAAAAAAGAAAAAGAAGTACCATGGCTACTCCTTTTTCGATTGCGAAAAATATTTTCTCCAAAAAATTACACATGCGAAATCCCATCTATTGGTTAAAAAACGGATAAATCAGCTAGGAAGTCCTTTTCAAAAAAGAGCAAAACTCCTGTTTACTCTACGTTAAAATCTTGGTAGCGTTGCCCCAATGCCCAAGAATCCTTCAGCATCGCCAAGAATTCTCCCATTTTATGCAATGGAATCAAATTCGGCCCATCGCTTAGCGCCTTGCTCGGTTCGGGGTGTGTTTCAATAAAGAACCCGTCAATGCCTGTAGCCGCAGCTGCTCGAGCCAAAATAGGTGCAAACTCACGCTGTCCTCCACTGCTTCCCCCCTGTCCTCCGGGCTGCTGCACGGAGTGGGTGATATCAAATACCACAGGTGCAAATTGGCGCATGATAGGCAATCCTCGCATGTCTACAACAAGGTTGTGGTAGCCTAGTGAAAATCCACGCTCAGTCAAACACACGTTGTCGTTGCCAGCGGCACGAACCTTACTGACGGCATAGGCCATGTCTTCCGGTGCCATAAATTGCCCCCGTTTGATTTTCACCGCTTTCCCTGTGGCCGCAGCAGCAAGGAGCAGGTCGGTTTGTCGGCAAAGAAAAGCGGGTATCTGCAGCACATCGACCACTTCCGCCACCTCGGCAGCCTGGTAGCTCTCGTGAATATCGGTAACCAAAGGCACATCCAAGGCCTTACCTACCCGCTGCAACACCTCCAAAGAGGCGTCCATGCCAATACTTCGAAAGGAGGAGGAAGAGGTACGGTTGGCCTTGTCAAATGAAGCTTTAAACACATAGGAAAAGCCATGCTCTTCCGCCCAAGCCTTCACCTTGGTGCCTATTTCCAAGCAAATGTCAAAACTCTCCACGGCGCAGGGGCCGGAAAAAAGTACGGGCTTACCAGATCCTAATTCGATCCCATCCCGGATTTTCATCGTATTTTTTGTTCTATTCATGCTTCTTTTTTAGCGAATTGCTCGATTAATGGGATCAATTGTCCTTTGGCATGAAGCAACAGGTCTGCTGCCTCTCGGAAGACGCCATCACCTCCAACAAATGGGGACACATAATCCACGGCTGCACAGACATAGGGTAAGGCATCAGCTGGAGCTATGGAAAGCCCTACTTTTGTTAACACAGGTAAGTCGATCAAATCGTCACCCAGGTAAGCAACCTCCTCAAGTGTCAGCTCCATGGTTTCCAGCAATTCGGTCAACTTTTTGTGCTTGTCCTTCACGCCATGGTAATGGAAGTCAAAACGGAGTTCCTCACAGCGATTTTCCACCACTTGAGAGGCACGGCCTGTAATGGCCCCAACAAGGAATCCTGCCTTTTTGAGGTGCTGGACAATTAAACCGTCCTTCACATTGTACTTTTTGAACTCCATCCCTGCATTGTCGTAGATAATTCCCCCATCAGTGAGGACCCCATCGATATCAGTGATGAGCACTTTGATCTGCTTTGCTTTTTCAAACACCTCCACAGGGACATGCTGAAAGTAGGCTGCTACTATTTTTTCTGTTTCCATTGAATTGAATATAGGTCTAGCCTTCGCTGCTCTAGGTTACGCACAGATCCTGCTTTTCGTTGTTTGGTCAATAAATCGAGGTCCACATCCGCCACAATGGTGGTTTCGGCATTTTCAGAAGCCATGGCCACCGTGGCATCATGTGGGAAGGAAAAGTCAGAGGGGGAGAAAATCGCCGCTTGGGAATACTGAATATCCATGTTTTCTACCTTGGGCAGGTTACCCACCGAACCCGTGATGGCCACATAACATTCGTTTTCGATAGCCCTAGCCTTGGCACAGATGTTGACACGCAAGAAGGCGTTTTTGGTATCGGTCCAGAAAGGAACAAACAAAATATCCATTTCTTGCTCTGCAAGGATTCGTCCCAGCTCAGGAAATTCCACATCGTAGCAAATCAAGATGCCTATTCGGCCTGCATCGGTATCAAATACATTTATTCCATTACCTCCTTGTAAGCCCCAATAGGCTGCTTCATCGGGGGTGATGTGCAATTTGTATTGCTTGTCCTGGGTGCCGTCTCGCCGACAGAGGTAACTCACGTTGCGCAGCTTTTTGCCATCGTACTCGGGCATGGAACCCGCGATAATGTTCACATTGTAGGAGACTGCCAGGTCACTCATCCGGTTCACAATCTCGGTGGTGTAGTCCGCCAAGTTTCGGATCGCCTCGGAGGCATCCATGTCGTTGAACTCTGCCAACATGGGGGCATTGAAGAACTCGGGCAGCAAACAGAAGTCTGATTTATAGCCCGATACGGTATCCACATAAAACTCCACCTGCTGCATCAAATCGTCTACATTGGAGAATCGGCGCATTTTCCACTGCACCAAGCCAAGTCGGACGATGGATTTCTTGTTGCCGATCAGTTTCTCATCCTTTTCGTAGTAGATGTTGATCCATTCCAATAAGGTAGCGTAGGCACGGGAATCCGTGTCTTCAGGAAGGTATTTGGTAATTACTTTTCGGACGTGAAATTCGTTGGCAAGCTGGAAGGAAAGTACGGGGTCAAAAATCTCCCGATTCTTCACCAAGTCGATGTATTTGCGCGGGGTCATCTCATCGGCATACTTGGAGTAGCCAGGGATACGTCCTCCTGCAATGATGGAGCGAAGGTTGAGGTTCTCACAAAGTTCTTTTCTGGCATCGTATAGGCGGCGACCCAGTCGCATGCCCCGGTAATCGGAGTGTACAAAAATGTCGGTTGCGTACAAGGTATCTCCATCCGGATCGTGGGTATCAAACTTGCCATAACCCGTGATCTCATGGTAGGAGTGGTTGTCCCCAAATTTGTAGTAGTCCACGATGATACTCAAAGCTGCAGCGATGACTTTTCCATTGTCCTCAATACAAATTTGACCTTCGGGAAAGATGCGGAGTTGATTTTTGAGCTCCGCTTTGGTCCAGGCTCCACCTTGGTTTTTGTAGATAGACACCATGATCTCACGAATATCCTCGTAATCCGAAAGCTTGATGTTTCGTAGTCGAAGTCGGTGTTCTAATTCTTCTCTTTGCTTACTCATGGGGCAAAATTACATGAAATCCACCAATTCTTTATACCTCGCTAAAGACCGCCGCACCTACACCAGAACATGAAATTTAAGCAACAGGTTTTGATCTAAAATTTCTGTTTGATCAGGTTAAAACCCCTACCAACTTTAGTTACACCGAGTTTCTTGCTGCATTAATCACCCCGAACATACTTCGTGTAACTAATTTATCGTAAGCGTCTTTCAGTGATGGGTCGCTTGCCTGGACTTGTAATTTACCTAGCGCATATTGCTGAATGGTAAGTAAGGGTAGCACTATTTTTTCTCTCATGAGGATTGATTGTTTTCCTAAGGGATCCTTTTCCATCAAACTTGCATCTTGGGTCAATTCCAAATACAGTTGCCGTGTAAGTTCAAACTCTTCCTGAATAATTTGGCGAAAATCTTTGAATTCAGGATCATTCTCAATGAATTGAGTGATCGCAAAATTAGATTTAACCATGCTCATACTACTGTTATCGAGCAAGGTTCGGAAGAAGGCATTATTTTTCATTAGTAACTCCACCTCATTCCATTTCCCATTTTCTTTGAATGCTTTTAGTGCAGATCCAAAACCAAAAAATCCAGGTATATTTTGTTTCAATTGACTCCAACTTCCAACAAAAGGAATTGCGCGCAAATCTGAAAAGCTCAGTTCATTTTTCATCCCTCTTTTGGTGGGCCTACTGGCTATATTGCTTTTGCCATAATAATTGAGCGGGCTAAATTTTTGCAGGTAAGTTAAAAATTGAGGGTGGTGTTTCAGCTTGAGATACGCAGCATAACTGAGTTGACTCAAGGTGTCCAAGGTTTCACGGTTTTCATCACTAAGCTGAAGCTGCGTATCTGAGAATAGTTCATTACTAACACCCGCACTTAGTAATTGCTCAATGTTAAATTCTGCGGATTGGATGGTTCCAAAATTTGATGTGATGGTTTGGCCCTGGATGGTTAGTTGAATTTCTTCTCGTTCAATTCGATTTCCAAGTGATTCATAAAATTGATGCGTTTTTCCACCTCCCCGAGAAGGGGGACCTCCACGACCATCAAAAAATTGAACTATGACTTGGTTAAATCTTGAAATAGTAGTCAAACGTTCTTTTGCTTGATAAATACTCCAATTTGCCTGTAGGTATCCCCCATCCTTTGTTCCATCACTAAATCCAAGCATAATGGTTTGCTTAAACTGTCGATGTGCTAAATGTTTTTTATAGAGGGGATCAGTGTAGAGGATCCTCATAATCTCTTCCGCGTTATCCAAATCCTCTATGGTTTCGAACAAGGGTACTATATCGAGTTGAGCTAAGTATTGATCCCATCCACAGAGCCTAAATAAGGCATACAATTCCATCACATGAATGGCGGATTGCGTATTACTAATAATGTAACGATTACAAGCTGGAGTCCCATTTGATTGTTGAATCGACTGAATCTCATAGATGGATAGAAGCGTATCTTTGGTGATAGTTTCTTCAAAATCTGAAGGATTTAGATTACCTTTTAATTCAGATAATACTTGAAGTTGAGGGAGTAAACTAAGACTGGAATAATTCGCTGGCAGAATCCCAATCCCATCCTTTTTAAGAATGGTCTGATGCACATCTACCAAAACTTGATGATGTATTCGACTATCTTGTCTTATATCCAAGGAGGCGAAATGTGTTCCAAATAGGCTCACTTTATGAATAAAGCGCTCCAGTCTTGGCAAATACATTGAATAATTTCGCTCAACAACAAGATCTTTTATTTTTAATAAGCTTTCCAAAATTTCCACTTTGGAGATTGGCTTCGTTTGTTCAGGAGTGAAGACGTTTTGATAAAGTTTTGCCTCCAATTCCTGGACTAAAACATCCACCTCAGAAAAGGTCAACTGCCTTTTCAACTTTCTTATATCCCGGTAATAGCAAACAATAATGCTGCTTCGTAAGGCCTTTGCTACAAACCGAGTGGTTTCTGCATTCACAAATGGGTTTCCATCTCGGTCACCACCAGGCCAAAATCCAAGCTCAATAAAATTAGGTTCTCCTGTATAATTCCCATTAAAAACATCTTTTACAATTTTGGTGTAGATGTTACCTACCGCATGGTAAAACACGTTTTCTAGGTACCACATCAAGGTGATTGCTTCATTAGTAGGGGTAGGTTGCTTTTTATTAAAAAATGGAGTTAAACCCAATTGTTGAATAAATTGACTGATTGCATTGAAGTCATTTTTACCAATCGCTTCCCCCATATCATGAATAATACCTAAAACATTGGCAGGATAAAATTGAGTTGGGTGAGCTGTCAAAACGAGCCTCAACTTAAATTTTTCTAGTTTATTAGAAATTAAGGCTGTTTTTTTTAATAATTCCGCGTCCCGCAAGATTGACTTTAAAGTTCCAGCCCCGGTGACATCATGCAAGCTTGAAAATGCCGCATCCTCAATTGCATCAAAAAGGACCACCTGTCTCTCAATGTATTGAACATATTTAAATAGGTGGTTCAATTGTTCTTGTTCACTCCTAACATCCGTGTGTTGGTTAAAAAAATAGTCAATAATCTCACTTGGAGATTTCTTCTTTTCATAACCTTTCTCACAGGTTTGTAAAAAAATCGGAAGCAACACTCCCGCATTAGCTACTCCAGAATAGGGAAGAGCCGCAAATAAACTATTGTAAATCGTGTATTTATCTGAAACCAGCTTTTTGAATTGGCCTATCAAATGATTAGAATTTATTTCCATTATTAAGTTGAAAATGGTAGCTCATCTTTTTTTTAACTTGGTTCGCCTCAATAAATTAACCTCCATTTCTCTATTTCTTGGCAACTATTGCTGCTTGCGACAGAGCTAAAAGTAATGGGATTCGCTAGGTCTCAAACAACTTGTTATTAAAAGCTTAATTTACAAAAAATATTATCAATTAATATGTAATTATTAATTTTAATATTGTTTTATTAAATTTTATTCAAATTTAGGTTAAAAAATTATATTTTTATCAAACGGAATTTTCGACTTGAAAACCCTCTTTTTTACTATTTAGATTAACACTGATCTCAAATTTTCAGAATTTGTAAATCTGCAGTTTTTCAAGAAGTTTAACAGAATAAACCTAGTAAAGTCACATTTTTATCTATCAAAAGGGACAGCAAGGGATAAAAGATCAATTTTTTTCACCCAAAAAGAAACCCCTTAACAATCCAAGTAATCGTTAAGGGGCTTACAAACAGTGATTTAGTCAATTATTCAACCGCACTAAAGAGCATTTGTCTAAATTTCCATGCGGTCTGATCGCCCTTTCCAGCACCGGAAGTCTGTTTGAATAGCAATCCAATCACCTTGTGATTGGGATCTGCAAAGTACTGGGTGTTGAAGTAACCACCCCAATCGAAGGTACCTTCGCTTCCTTGCCCCCCTTGCGCTACCCCTTTGGCGGTCACTACACCAAAAGCTAGACCATAGTGTTTATCCCCATTCCAGAGGTCACCCACCTGATTTTTCATAGCAGTTTGTATCGTAAGCGGACTCAGTAAGCGTACGCCATTGTAGATTCCTCCATTCAGGTACATTTGAAGGAATTTGGCATAATCCTCTGTCGTGCTAGACAGTCCTGCACCCCCAGAAAAGAATGTCTTGGCTCCTGATTTGGGGTAAGCTGGGTCATAAAACGTAACTGGATAGGCTTTCCATTTGCCTCCTTGGTAGGTATGAACCTCCACTAAACGAGCCCCTTGAGCATCATTGAGGTAAAAACGGGTGTCGTTCATGCCAAGTGGATCAAAAATCCGTTCCTTCAAGAACACATCGAAGGGCTTACCAGAAATGATTTCTACCAAATAGCCCAACACATCTAGCCCTTCGCTGTAGGTGAATTTAGCACCTGGCTCATGGTGCAAAGGTAGTTTTGCTAGGCGCTTCACACTTTCACCAATTGTGATTTTCTCCGTAGTAAACAAGTCCATTACGCCAGCCTTGTGGTAGATCATTTTCATGCGTTCATCTCCATCAATCACCCCATAGCCTAGGCCTGAAGTATGGGTGAGAAGGTGCCGAATCGTTATAACCTTGCTGCTTGGCTTACTTGTGTAACTGGTGTCTGCATAGCGAAATGAAGCCAAAACTTGAGGATTGGCAAATTCAGGAATGTACTTAGAGATCGGATCGTCTAACTGAATCTTTCCCTCCTCATACAACATCAGGATGGCTGTAGAGGTGATGGCCTTGGTTTGGGAGGCGATTCGGAAAATGGAATTTTTCTCCATCTTTTTTCCTCCGGCCACATCTGCAAATCCTTTTGCTGAATGGTAAACAATCTTTCCATCTTTGACAACCATGGCGACTACCCCTGGTACCTCCTCTGCTTTGATGGCCTCTTCCAGCATCGCATCGATCTTGGCAATTCGGTCTTTCGAAATACCAGGAACAGGGCTATTTCCTGCAGCACTGATGGTTTGAGCGGAAGCCCCTACCCCTAAAAAAAGGAAGAGCAGGGCATAACTTAGAATTTTTTTCATGGTGATTTTGGGTTTGAACAGTATAAAGTAAGCAAAATAAGAAACAAAAAAAACCGGATTTCTCCGGTTTTCTAGATTCCCAAATACAAAAGGAAAATCCTTATTCTGTTTTCACTTCAAAGTAGTATTCCGTACCATCCGGGAACATGCCCAAGACTACGATCTCTTCCCCTTTGGAATCCTCCAAGAAGTCAATCATTTCAGCTGCACTTGTCACACGCTTGCGACCCTTGTCGGAAATCACTGAGGTGATAATAAATCCATTTCGAGCGCCTGCAGCTCTCCAAGCTTCGTTAGCGTTGGACTTGATGACTGCGCCTCCAGCAATTTTAAGCTGATCTTTGGTTTGTTGCTTTACGTCTTCCAATTGAAGTCCTTCATAAGACAGTACCTTTGGCGCTTCTTTTTTGACAATATTCGTGTCACCAGAGAAATTTTTAAGGGTAGCGGTTGCTTTGAAGGTTTTACCATCTCTCAAGTAGCTCACTTCCACTTGATCACCAGGTCGTTTTCTGGCTACAAATTCCTGTAGGTTTGCTACCGTATTTACTGGCTTGCCGTCCAAGGCTACGATGATGTCTCCTTCTTTCAGACCTGCAGCTTTGCCTGCGGAATTCTCATTTACGCCACCGACATAGACCCCTTGTTCTACAGGGAACTTCTTACCCAAGTAGTCAGCCAGTTCAGGACTCACGTCTTGGATTTGCACTCCCAAAAGGCCACGCTGCACTGCTCCATGATTCAATAAGTCATCCATCACCTTCTTCACCAAAGAACTAGGAACGGCAAATGAATAGCCATTAAATGTACCCGTACTGGACGCAATAGCCGTATTGATACCGATCAATTCGCCCGCCAAATTTACCAATGCTCCTCCTGAGTTACCTGGATTGACCACTGCGTCGGTTTGAAGAAAGGATTCAATCTGCAGGTTATTTTCTACACCCTGGAGAATCCCAATATTTCTCGCCTTGGCAGAAATGATGCCAGCGGTGACAGTAGAGTTGAGATCAAATGGATTGCCTACGGCTAAAACCCACTCTCCAATTTTGGTTTGGTCTGAATCGCCAAACTTGATGAACGGAAAGTTCTCCCCTTCAATTTTCAGCAAGGCCAAATCAGTAGTCGGATCAGTACCCACCACTGTGGCTTCGTAGCGCTTGTTGTTGTCCAAGGAAATGTCCACACGGGTAGCTCCTTCGATCACGTGATTGTTGGTGACGATGTAGCCATCTGCAGAAATGATCACTCCAGAACCGGAGCTCACTGGCATTTCTTGTCTAGGATCTCTTGGTCCAGATTCAGGCTGGGGAATCCCAAAAAACTCCTGAAAAGGATCTCGCTGCGAACGGGAACGAGGGGAAAAAGAAACTTGGCTTTTTACATGCACTACAGCTGGGGTGACCAGCTCAGCAGAAGCAATAAAGTTGATCCCGTCTGGAACAGTAAAATTTTCCCCACCAAGTAGATTGACAAAACTTGATTTTTGTTTTTCATCAAAGGTGCTGGCATTTTGCGGTCTCATCAAAAAACTCACTCCCGCAACTGCCACGAATCCACCCACCAATGCGGCCACTAGGACCCCGAGAAAGAATTGTTTTTTACTCATTGTTATCGCTTTTTAAAATCTAATGGTTTACTATATTTTTTTTGTTTTCAATTTTTACGCCGATTTGCTTCCAAGGTAAGTTTCCTTAACAAGAATTAACCAAGCTCTAGAAAACTACCTTAATTAACCATTCCATGGACTGGAAGTTTCGCGATTTGAATTAAAAATATTCCTGGCACAATCTGACGAATTGGCAGCAAAAAAAATAAACTATCCACAAAACCCTAAAAAAAAATCCTCCAAATTCGATTTGGAGGATTTCATGATCTAAGTTGTCCTAGGAAAACTTATGCCTTTTTCACGTTGATTGCGTTGGGTCCTTTTTTACCCTCCTTAATGTCGAAAGTAACTTTGTCGTTTTGAGCAACTTTGTCTACTAAGCCTGTAGCGTGCAAAAACACGTCATTTTGAGTTTCGTCATCAACGATAAATCCAAAACCCTTGGCTTCATTGTAAAATTTTACTGTCCCGGTAAACATAATAAATTGTTATAAATTGGAAATAAAAGAGGCTTAAAAATAACTATTCAATTAAAAAAAACAAAATAATCGTTTTTTTTATCCCCTTATGAAAAAAATAATTTTGATTCGCCATGGAAAATCTGGTTGGGATAGCCCCTGGCTCAGTGACCACGACCGCCCACTTGCGGAACGGGGAATTATTGATGTGCCCCAAATGGCTCGTAAGCTACAAGAAAAAGGAATTATGCCCGACTTAATCGTAAGTTCCACCGCCCTTCGTGCCGCCGATACGGCTCGACTTACCGCTGCGGTCTTTGGCTATCCGGAATCAGCTATCGTCGTGGAAAAATCCCTTTACCACGCTTCTCCTGAGCAGCTATTGGAGGTAATTCGTAGCCAATCCGAGGCCATTCAAACACTAGTTTTGGTAGGCCATAACCCAGGACTAACCGAACTGATACAGGAGTTGGGCTGCCGATTGGACAACCTGCCTACGGCTGGACAGTACGTATGCACGCTATCCGATACGCTTTGGGCAAATTTTACTCCAGAAAAAATGAGCACCGAATGGATTGATTACCCCAAAAAGCTGGATTAAAACTGGCGCACATCCTGTACCACCTCTGGGAATTGGTCGGGATGGGAGAGCATGTAGCCTATTTTTTCCGCGACAGCGGCTGCAGAAGAAAGTAGGCCCTCGCTATGATAGCTCCTAAATCGCGCTAGGGCAGGAAATTCTGCTGGCTGAGCAGCTCGAATCTCTTCTTGCATCTCAGTATCCACGATGCCAGGCGCCACGGAAAACACACGAAACGCCTCACTGCGCCACTCGGCATCCATTACCCTGGAAAACATTTCCAAGCCTGCCTTGTTGCTGCAATAGCTTGCCCAGCCGGGTAGCGGTTTGGATGCAGCCCCCGAACTCAAGTTGCAAATCAGTTTTTGCCCCGAGCTATTCCCATAAGCTTGCGCAAATGCATTGCTCAATAGCATCGGTGTTAGTAAGTTGAGTTGCAAAGCGCGCTGCAAGGAAGCCGGCTGCAACTTACCGGTAGGTTTGATCTCGCCAATCCAGCCGGCATTGTTGATGAGTAGGTAGCGATCGGCAGAGATGCGAGGAAAGAGGTCCGGAAGAATCGCCTCCACCGCAGCCACATCGGAAAGGTCAACCGCCCACTCCGTCAACTGGGGATGAGAAAGCTGCCCTTTGGTACGGGAAAGTGCATGAACCTGCATCCCGTCTTGACCAAGAAAGTGCTGCAACAGGGCCTGACCAATGCCTTTGCTATGACCGGTGGGGACGAGGAGCGTTTTCATCAGCAGTGCCTGGGATGAGGTAAAATATTAAAGAATGTATTGAGACAGGTCTCGGTTTTTGACCAAGGAACTTAGACGTTCCAGAACCATTTCTCGCGTAATGCGGATCTTTGAATTTGGACCAATCAAATCTGGAACCTCAAACAGAAAATCATTGAGCAGGTGACTCATCACGGTGTGGAGTCGTCGGGCACCGATATTTTCCACCTCCTGATTGATCACAAAGGCGAGATTGGCAATTTCTTCAATCGCATCATCGGTAAAATCCAAGTATACCTCCTCTGCCTCAAAAA
>JACCDS010508522.1_pt1 | contig 16167 bp, 14 predicted proteins | sample 7446441 | NCBI WGS metagenome assembly JACCDS01 (sample SAMN15323445, study PRJNA562643) | freshwater metagenome | isolation source: river surface water | place: USA:Blue River Watershed | collected 2017-08-17
AAGGACGCCGTCGACGCCCAGAAAGCGAAATTCAAGTTCAGCCGCCGCCTCGCCGCCCTGACCCTCGGCATCCAGCGCGTCGCCGACGCTAAACAGAGCCGCGGACTCTTCCCGTGAACGTCGCGCGGGGAACCCGGCGGAACACCCCGCGCTTGCTTGCGGTCCGCCCAGGTTCTTTTCTCCGCCCGTGATTTGCCGTTTTGCCTTTCTCCTGGTGCTCAGCGCGACGGCGCTCCTCCGTGCCCAGACGCCGCCGTCCCGCCAACCCGAGCTGACCGCCGACCGCTCCGAATTCCGCGGCGGCGAGGCGTTCTACGAAGGCAACGCGCGCATCACCGACGGCGCGCAACTGCTCGTCGCCGACCGTATCGTCTACCAGCCGGCCACGCAGACCGCCGTCGCCACCGGCAACGTCGCTTTCACCCGCGCCGATGTCCGCCTGCTCGCGGATCGCCTTGTCTACCGCCTCGAGACCGGCGCGTTCGACGCCGTCAATATCCGCCTCGGCAGCCATCCGTATTTCGTCGAGGGCGCCTCGGCCGCCGGCAACCGCACCGAAATCACGGTGCAGAAAGCGAAACTGAGCTACGGCGAACCCGGCCCTTGGCAGCCGACCGTCGCCGCCGACACCATCGTGTTTTCGCCCGGCCAACAATTCCGGATGGTCAACATGTCCGCCGGCATCGGCCGCATGCAGCCGATCCCGATTCCGCGCTTCGAACAAAACCTGCGCGCCCCGCTGATCGGCACCGTCAATCTCAACGGCGGCTACCGCAGCTCCCTCGGCGTCTTCCTCGAAGCCACGGTGCATGCCCCGATCACCCCCTCGCTTCGGCTCGGCGCCGATCTCGGTCTTTACTCCAACCGCGGCTTCATGGTCGGGCCCTCCGGCCGCTACGAAAATCCCAAGCACGCCGCCGCCCTCCGCGGCTTCTTCCGTTCCGGCTACATCAACGACCACGGCGACAAAGGCTTCGACCGCCTCAACCGCCGCGTGCCCGAGGACCGCGCCTACTTCGAGTGGCAACACGAGCAATTGCTCGCCCCCAATCTCACCCTCCGCGCCCAGGCCAACGCGTGGACCGATTCCGAAGTCGTCCGCGATTTCCGTCCGCGCGCTTTCTTCCCCGTCCAGGAACCGGATACGTTCGCCGAAGCCGTCTACACCGGCGGCAATTACTTCGTTTCCCTCTTCGCCCGCTTCCAGCCGAATTCCTTCCAGCGCGTGCAGGAACGCCTGCCCGAACTGCGCTTCGACCTGCTGCCGTCCGCCTTGGGCGAAGGGTTCTACCACCGCTTCAACGCCGGCGCCGCCGTGCTGCGCGAGGATCCGCTCGGCGCCGGACCTACGCTTCGCAGCGACCGGCTCGACGCCTACTACTCCGTTTTCCGGCCGCTCGCGCTCAACGATGCCGTCACGTTCACGCCCGTCGTCGGCGGCCGGCTCACGCACTACGCCAACTCCACCGGCCCCGTCCGCACCGGCTCCTACACCCGCGCCCTCGGCGAGGCCGGCTTCGACGCCGCGGCCCGTTTCAGCGGCGTGTTCGCCTACCAAAATCCGCAGTGGAAAATCGACGGCCTCCGCCACCTCGTCACCCCGCGCGTGAGCTACCGCTACGTGCCCAAGGCCGACCGCGGCATCGACCGCATCGCGCGCATCGACCGCGAAGCGTTTTCCACCTACCTGCAGCCGCTCGGCCTGGCCGATGTGCGCAACATCGACGATCTCCGCGCCACCAACACGCTCCGCCTTTCCCTCGAAAACCTGCTCCAGACCCGCGACCGCACCGAGGGCTCGCGCGATCTCGTCTGGCTGAACCTCGCCAACGATTTCCGCTTCAAGCGCCGGCCCGGCGAACGCGACGTCTCCGAAACCCACGTCGATCTCGCCCTCACGCCCGCCCGCTGGCTGCAGGTCGACGTTTACCAGAGCTTCGCGCCGCAGTCCTTCACCCTGCGGGAATTGAATTCCGGCATCACGCTGCGCGACGGCGACGCCTGGTCGGTCCGTTTCGGCAACAACTTCCTCCGCGCCCAGATCCAGGACTATTCCTTCGAAGGCCGCCGCCGCCTCAACGAGCGCCTCGAGGCCCTGACCCGCCTGCACTACGACGCCCGCCGCCACCGCTTCAACGAACAGTCCTACGGCATCGCCCAGAATCTCGGGAACACCTGGCTGATCTCCTACACCGTCAGCCTCTATTCCGGCCGCCGCCGCGAGAGCAGTTTCGGTTTCAACATCCAGATCGACACGGTGCGGTTCTGAGTTCCGCGCCCGCGCCCCGCGCCGCCGCGGGTCCGCCGTTTGCCTTTCCCGCATGAGCATCGCCGCCAACCAACAGCGCACCCTGCTGCGGTTGCTCGCCCACTTGCAGCCGCACTGGCGCCGTGACGCCGCGCTCCCGGCCCGCATCCACACGCTGCTCGCGCGCACGCGCGAGTTCGGTTCCCGCGACCGGCGGCTCTACCGCGAACTCATCTACACCGCGCTGCGCGCCCTGCCGTGGATCGAACCGCGGCTCGCCGACGCTCCGGCCGAAGCCGCCCGCCTCATCGCCTGGCTCGCGGCAGACACGCCCGCGACCCGCGCCTTCAAAGCGGAGTTCGCCGTCGGTGACGCCCCGGACGGTCCCGCGACGGACCTGCTGCCCGCTTGGTTCGAGCCGCACTGCCCCGCGCTTTTCGCGCCCGACGAAGCCACCGCCATGCTGCGCCGCGCCCCGCTCTGGCTGCGCATCCGGACGCCGGATACCGCCGTCCCCGCCGCCGAATTCGCCGCCCGCGGCTGGCCGGCCCGCCCGGCCGACATTCTCGCTTCCGCGTGGCAATTGCCCCCCGACGCCGACGTCGCGAAATCGGCCGCGCTCGCCGCGGGCACCGTCGAGATCCAGGACCTTGGCTCGCAACTGCTCCTCGCCGCCGTGGGCGTCGAACCCGGCGGCACGTGGCTCGACGCCTGCGCCGGCGCCGGCGGCAAGACCCTGCAATTGGCCGAGCTGCTCGGTCCTTCCGGCACGATCCACGCGCACGACGTGCGCGCGTCCGCCCTCGAGGAACTGGTGCTGCGCGCCGATCGCGCCGGCCTCTCCGTCAGCCATCACCGCGGCATCGCCGCGCGCATCCGGATCCGGGCCGCGCCGCCGTCGCCCGACGAGCTTTTCGACGGCGTCCTCGTCGACGCCCCCTGCAGCGGCTCCGGCACCTGGCGCCGCGCCCCGCATTTGAAGTGGGTCACGACCGCCGAATCCGTCGCCGCCGCCGCCGCGACCCAGCGCCGGCTGCTCGCCGCCTTCGCCGCCCATGTGAAACCCGGCGGCCGCCTCGTGTACGCGACCTGCTCGCTCAGCCGCGAGGAAAACGAGGCCGTCGTCGCCGACTTTCTCGCCGGCCATCCCGACTTCGCCCCCGTCCCTTTCGCCCGGACCTTCGGCTTCGCCGCTGCGGCCGGCGGGCTGACCATCTTGCCCGCGCGGCACGACACCGACGGCTTCTTCGTCGCTTCCCTGCGCCGCCGCGCCGCCGCCTGAACGCGGTTTCCCGGCGTGGCGCCCGCCCGCTTTTCCCTTGCCGCATCCGGCACCCGCCCAACCATCCCGCCGTGGTTCCCGACGCCGATTATCGCATCAAACTCCAGGTCTTCGAAGGCCCGCTCGACCTGCTGCTTTTCCTGATCCGGAAGAACGAACTCGATATCTACGATATCCCGATCGAGTCGGTCACCCGCCAGTACATCGACGCCCTGCACCAGATGCAGCAGCTCGACCTCGAGGTCGCCGGCGAATTCTTCGTCATGGCCGCGACGCTGATGGAAATCAAAAGCCGCCTGCTCCTCCCGCGCGGCCAGCACGCCGTCGATCCCAACGCCGAGGACGAGGAAGTCGATCCGCGCTGGGAGCTCGTGCATCAGCTCCTTCAATACAAGAAGTTCAAGGAGGCCGCCGCCCAGCTCGCCGACCTCGTGCTCACGCGGCAGAACCTCCTCGCCCGGCATGTTTCCGACCTCTCGTCGGACTACACCGACCGGCCGCTGAAGAGCGTCGACCGCATCGAGCTCTGGAATTCATTCAACATCGTCCTCCGCCGCCTCGCCGAGAAACTCGTCGTCGGCGAGATCCACGACGAAGTCGTCACCGTGTCCGACCAGATGGAATGGCTGCTCGAGAAAACGCAGGCCACGCGTTCCTTCGTTTTCGGGCAACTCTTCCCCGAGGGCGTCACGCTGCGCCGTCTCGTCGCCACCTTCCTCGCGATGCTCGAGCTCACCCGCCTCCGCAAATTGCGGATCCGGCAGAGCGAGGCCTTCGCCGACATCATCGCCGAAGCGGTCGTCGACGAACCTGCCGTGCCGACTCCCGGCGCGGAGGACGCGGCCGTGGTCGTCGCCGCGGCGGTCCCCGCCGGAGTTGCCGACGTTGCCGCTGCCGTCGCCGTGGAAATCGCCTCGGCCGCACCGGCGCCGGAGTCGCCTGTCGCCGCCGAACCCGCGGCCGCCGTCCCCCCGGAGTCCGCCGCGCCCGCGGCCGAATCCCCGCTTGAAACTCCGTCGAACCCACCCACGGTGTCCTCGTGAGCAAGGATCCCAGCAAGCCCGTCCGCAAAAAAACGAAGCCGAAGCCCTCCGCCGGACTGCTCGGGGTCGGTTTGGACAACGCCGACGGCCACAAGCGCATCACCACCGGCGAGAAATTCGTGCTCGTCGGCGGCTCGCAGGAAACCCACGAACACATGACCGAAACGGTCGTGAAGACCTTCGAGGAGCTGAAGCGCCGCGCCAAACATTTGGAAAACGTCGATCCCCGCGAACTCGCCGAGATCCTCGACAAATCCCGGCCGCGCTGAACGCCGCCCTTTTTCCGATGTCCGCCCGCGTCCCGTCCCCCTCTGTCCGTGCTCCCGCGGAGCACCCGGCCGCGGAACCGTTGCCGTCGTGGCTCGTCGGTATTTGCGGCGTCGCGGCAGTTGCGTCCGCCCTGTTTTCGATTCTCCTGTTTCTCAACCGCTGATTTCTATGTCCGACAAGATCGCCAACCTGACCACCGATACCTTCAAGAGCACCATCGATGCCGCGACCACGCCCGTCCTGGTCGATTTCTGGGCCCCGTGGTGCGGCCCCTGCAAGGCGATCGCGCCCGTCCTCGAGGAACTCGCCGTCGAGCTCGACGGCAAATTGAAGATCGCGAAGGTCAACATCGACGAGAACGACTCCATCGCCGCCGACTACGGCGTGCGCGCCATCCCAACGATGATCCTCTTCAAGGGCGGCAAGGTCGCCGAGACCCTCGTCGGCATGATGCCGAAGCCGACCATCAAGGCGAAACTCGCGCCGCACGTCGGCTGAGGCTCCGGCTCATTTCGCATTTCCGCCGCGTCCCCCCAAGGACGCGGCTTTTTTGCGCCACTTCGCGCCGGTCAAAGCACCAGCCCGGCGGCAAACAACGCCGCGTAGAGCGCGAGCAATTTTCCCGTATCGCCGAGCAACGCGATCAGCTCCGCCGGAGTCTTGCCGTCCCGCAACCGGCGCAGGTGCGCCCACGCGAGCGGCAGCGCCGCCAACGGCAGCAGCACCCACGGACCGTAGCCGCGCCCGAAGGCGAAATACACCGGCACCGCGAACGCCGCCGCCAGCGAGCCCGCGAATTGCACCCGCGCCGCCGGCCGGCCGAGCTTGACCACGAGCGTGCGCTTGCCCGCGGCGGCGTCGGTCTCGGCGTCCCGGTAGTTGTTCACGACGAGAATATTCGCCGCCAGCAGGCCGACCGGCACCCCGGCGAGAATCGCGTCCCACGGCAAACGCCCGGCCTGCACGAAGTACGTGCCGCCGACCGCGACCAACCCGAAGAACAGGAAAACAAAGACGTCGCCCAAGCCGTGGTACGCCAGCGGATACGGTCCGCCGGTGTAGGCGACGCCGCAGAGGATGCTCGCCACGCCGACCACCAGCAGCCACGGCCCACCCCACGCGACCAGCCCGAGCCCGCTCAGGAAGGCCGCGACGAAGACCCCGATCATGGCGTTCCGCATCGTGGCCGGTGCCACGAGACCCGCCGCCACCGCGCGCCGCGGCCCCACCCGCGCCGCCGTATCCGCGCCCTTGATGAAATCGTAGTAGTCGTTGGCGAAATTCGTCCCGACCTGCACCAGCAGCGCAAACGCCAGGCACAGCAAAGCCGGCGCCCATTGGAAACTGCCACTCTGCGCAGCCAAAGCCGCCCCCACCGCCACCGGCGCCACCGCCGCGGGCAAGGTACGCGGCCGCAGCGCGCCGAACCAAATCGCGGCCCGGCCCGGCGCCGCGCCGTCAACCGCCGCCATGGTTGGAAGCCTTGCGGGTAAACACGACCAGCGGCCGGCGCGTGAGCAAGCTCAGCAGCACCGGCGCGAAACACAGCCCGAAGGCCACGATCGGCAGCGCGAAGCCGCGTTTGCCCAGCCAGACGCCGAAGCCGCCCAGCAGCAGCGAATAGAAACCCAGAAACGCCTGCGCCCCGCCGAACATCGGGTTGATCCCCCAGATCAGGACGAAAGCAAACATCGCCCCCCAGGGCCCGCAGAGCGTGAACGACACGCCCGCCACGTAGAAGATCGGCGCGAAAAACGACAGATGCCGCCGCTCGATGCGGATCGTCTGGATCAGCAACCCGACCACCAGCACCGCAATCTGCAGGCCGAGTACCTGCCGGGCGACGCCCCGATCCGGCCCGACGGCCGCCAGTCCGGCGTCAATCCACGGACCGCCGACCACCGCCAACGAACCCACGGCACCGCGCAACAGATCGAAGTAGTTCCGGCCCTTGGCGAATTCCTCCCGGAACCGGAGGCGCGGATCGCCGGGCTCAGGCTTGCGCCAACCTTCGGTATTGCGGTCCGACTTTTGCCGGCGTCCCCCCACGATCAGACCGAGCCGCATCCACTTCCGGGGAAACCAGAGCAGCGCGATCCCAATCAGCAACAACGGCAAATGGACAGTCATCGGAAAGGGAATGTGGAAACAGGCCGCGACCGGTCTGTCAAAGGCGCTCCCTTGCGGTCCGTCCGACGCCCCTCCGCGAAGGCCCGGTTCAAGGTCCGGCCCGATACGCTGCCGCCGCCGGCACGCCGAGTTCCCGTTCCAGTTCCCGGATCCGCGCCAGCACCAGCTCCGGCGCCGCCGCTTCGTTCCCGGCCGGCAAGGTCGGATGGATCTGCTTCAACCACACGAGGGCCTCCGGTTTCCGCCCGCTCCGCCGCAGGACTTCCGCCCGCAGCCGCGCCACGTAGTACGGGGCGCCCGGCAATTCCGCCGCCCGCCGGTAGCTCTCCGCCGCCGCCGCCGGGTCGCGCAGCCGGTGCCACTCGATCCCCGCCTGCTCCACCCACAGATCCACGCTCTGCGGGTGCTGCCGCCGCGCCGCTGCCAAATGCCGCAACGCCAATTCCGCCTGCTCGCGCTCCACGCGCTCGCGCCAGGCGGCCGGCGCCCCGTCGGAGCCGCCCGTCGCCGCCAACCGCCAACTCGGCAAATCGTGCGCCAGAATCCGCGCGCCGTTCAGCCAGAAATAAACCGGCCGCGGGTCCACCGTCGCCACCAGCCGGATCAAGGTCGCGACGCCGGGCGCATCGCGCTGCTCCCACAGCACGTACATCCGCAGCCACGCCGCGTCCGCCACCAACGCCCGGAAGCCGCCGAGCAACGCCAACGTCACCCCCTGCCCCGCCGCCGCCGCGGTCTCCGCCTGCAACGCCGGCTGCCGCGCCCGGAACTCGCGCCACACCGGCGCGATCGCGAGATTCAAGCCTGCTCCGACCAACGGCCAGGCCAACAGCAGCCCGAGATAAAATGCCGGCCTAGATTTCACGGTGCCGGAACGCCACGATCGCCAATCCGCCGGCCAGCACCACGTAGCCACCCGCGTACGCCGCGATTCCCGCGACTTGCAGCGCCGTCGGCCCTTCCGCCGCCACCAGCGTGTCCGCGACCGCGAACAATTGGAAATTCGGAAACGCCGCCCCGATCAGCGCGCCCGCCACCTTCGCCGCCGGCGCCGCGCTCCGCGCATACGCGTCCTGCGCGAGGTACTGCAGGTGGCAAATCACCAAAATGAAGAAGCCTGCCCCGACCGTGAACAGCTGCGTCTGCGCGAAACTCGCCACGAAGATCGTGCCGGCCGCGAGCACCGCCAGCTTCAGCGCCTGCAACAACCCCGCCGTCGCGACCGTCGCGTAGCTCACCGCGTGCACGCCGCCGAACGATTCCGGAAACTCGAGCATCAGTTCCCGCTCGCGCGTCCAGAGCACCGCGATCAGCAGGCCCGTCAGCACCGCGCAAAACAACGCCGCCAACGTCGCCACCCCGAGCCATTTCCCGATCACGAATTCCGCCCGCCACACCGGCCGCGCCAGCAGCGTCAGCGCCGTGCGGTTCTCGATCTCGCTGAAAAAGAGCTGCGCCGCCGTCGCGATCGTCAGGGCCGAACCGAAGAACGCCATCGCCCCGAAGCCGCAATCGGCGAGAAACTTCAGTTCCGGCGCGCCGAAATTGAAATCGCGGAACGCCCGCGCGCCGAGCACGAGCGCCAGCGCGAGAAAAACGAGCACGTTGACCAGCCGCTGCCGCACCGCCTCGAGCAGCGTGTTCTGCGCGATCAGGCCGACGCGCCGCAGGGAAAACGGTCCGGCGCTCATGGCGACGGATCCCGCCGCTGCACGCGTTCGAGGAAGACCCGGTCCAGCCGCGACCGCGGCGTTTCCACCGCCTCGAGCCGGCGTCCCTTCGCCGCGAGCCACGCTTTCAATTCCGCCAATTCCGTTTCCGGCAACGCGTCCACCACCAGTGCCTGCCGGTCCGGCAGGCCCACCAAGTCGCGCACCGCGCCCTCGAGTACGAGCCGGCCCCGGTCCAGCATCGCCACGCGGTCGCAAAGGTCCTCGATCTGCCCGAGCAGGTGCGACGTGATGAGCACGGTCTTGCCCCGCGCCTTCAGCCCCAGAATCAATTCCGCCATCGCCGCCGACCCCACCGGATCCACGCCCGCCGTCGGTTCGTCGAGAATCAGCAACTGCGGATCGTGCACCAGCGCCTGCGCCAGCCCGATGCGTTGCAACATGCCTTTCGAATAGGTCCCGACGCGCCGGTCCGCCGCCTCCGCCATGCCGACCGTCGCCAGCACCTCGCCGCTGCGCGCCTCGAGGTCTCGCCCGCCGAGCCCGCTCAGGCGGCCGTAAAAACGCACCAATTCCCGTCCCGTCAGGTGCCGGTAGAAATAAGGCGCCTCCGGCAGATAGCCGACCGCAGCCCGCGCCGCGACGTCCGTGCTCGGCACCCCGAATACCGTGCAGGTCCCCGCCGTCGGCTCGAGCAGACCGAGCAGCAGCTTGATCGTCGTGCTCTTGCCGGAACCGTTCGGCCCCAGCAGGCCGTAAATGCTTCCCGCCTCGACCCGCAAGTCGACGTGGTCCACGGCCCGCAGTTTTACGCCGCGCAGTCCGACGGCGAAGTCCTTCACCAGCCCGCGCAATTCGATCGCCGCCGGCGCGGCCGCCACCGTGGTTCCGGAAACGGGATCGGCCATGCGCTTACTTGATCGTGAAGCCGCTGAACTGCGCCGGGCGCCGCCCGCCCGCGCGTTCCGTCTTCCGGATGTAACCGTGCATCTTTTCCTCGACCGCCGCGAGGAACGCTTCGACCTCCGCCCCCGGGCCTTCCGCTTCGAGCTGCACGCGGCCGTCCGCCAGGTTGCGCACGTGGCCGGCCACCTCGAACTCCTTCGCGGTCTGCAGCACGGCATAGCGGAATCCGACACCTTGCACATGGCCGGTGTAATGCACGGAAGCGTGGAGCACGTCTGGCATGGGGCGCGGAAACTAGGTCGCGCCCCGGACGCGTTCAACCTGCAAAACGGCGCCGCGGGCCGACGCGCCGGCGGGCCGGACAAGACCGGATTTTTATTTGCTTTCCGCCCGGGCCGGGCCTCTGTTTCGCGCCAACACATGGGCAACTTCGATTCCGACGGCGGCTCAGAGAACCAGTGGGAAGATCGCGGTGAACTGGCTTGGAACGAGTTCGATTGGGAGCGCTATCTCCGCGAACAGGACGAATCGGTGGAGCGCTACCTGGGCTTCTACCAGGCCGCCCGCCTCGACCCGGAACGCATCGATCACGTCGCCGAGAAAATGCAGTGGGGCGAAGACGATTGGTCCGACGACCCCGAGACCGACGACGACGACGATACGGCGGACGGTCCCGGCGAGGACGTGTACACGCTGCACAAGAACCCGATTTTCATCGCGACCAAGGCGATCTACCTCGGCCTGAACCGCGCCTGGGAAACGTTGGCCGTGGACAGCGGCAAAGTCCCGACGCGCCTCGCCGTGCAGTTCCTGCTGTCCCTCCAACGCGGCGAGGAATTCGCGGTGCAGGCGATTCACGCCTTGGATTTCGGCGACTACGCGATGGCGGTGAGTCTCTTCAAGCGGGCCTTGGGCGCCCTGAACCAATCGCTCGCGTTGCTCAACGCCGAGGCCACGGCGGCGGATCCGGCGCTGGCCGGATGGCGCGAGGATGCGTTCGCCGCCTTCTTCGACCTGCGGGAAGTCTGGCTCCGCGTCATCACCGAGTGCCGCGAAGAATTCGACCGCACCGGCGAAGACGAAGACTGAGAAATCCCTTCTTGCACTTTGGGCAGGCGACGTTTGCCTGCGCCTTGGTTTTGGGGAGAGGTGGCTGAGTGGCCGAAAGCGGCGCTTTGCTAAAGCGTTGTAGGTGTAAAAGCCTACCGGGGGTTCGAATCCCCCCCTCTCCGCCATTTTTCCGGGATTCGGAGCTCGCTCGTGCGGCATTCCATTGCGGATCGCCGGTTTGGTCGGGAACACGTGCGATCATCGAATCGGCGCCACCGACGGAGGTTCTCGCGCCGAGCTCCAGCCACACGGCTTGGTCGCTCCCGGATCGGAAGACTTTCCGGGCGGTGGCCTGGCGCGGATCTTCCGGAGCGAACCGAAGCAAACGGCGGCGACGACCGGGGACCGGTGGAAGCCAGCGATGGCGCCCGCGGGCCGCAGTCGCGCAGGACATCGCCCCCCCCCCCGGCAGCCTTCGCCCGCAGGATCAAACCGACGGCCTGGCCCCTGGCGTGGCGTTCCCGCACGCGCTCAATCGCGCTGCGGCCCCGGCGGCCGCGCCCGATGGCGCGAGGGCTTGGGCGGCGCTGAAAACGGTCCGTTCGCAAGCCGAAACTCCTTGGGCGGAACCCCGACGTGCCGCTTGAACAACTTCGAGAAATGGAACGGGTCGGAAAGACCGACCGCTCTGCCGACCTCCGCTATCGACAAGGTCGTGCTCAGGAGCAGCTCCCGCGCCTCGTGCAACTGGCGATCGATCACATGCTGTTTGGCGGAAACGCCCAGATGGCGGCGGAACAGTTTCAGGACATGGGAACGGCTGCGCCCAACCAGCCCGGCCAGTTCCTCGATGCGCAGCCCGAGTTGGAAACCGCGTTCCACATGCGCCAGCAGACGTTCGAGTTCCGCGGGGCGCGAAGCGGCCTGCGCGGCCGGCAGGGCGGCCTTGCGCCGCAGTTCGCGCACCAGCAGCAGCCCGAGCGCCCGCGCTTCCGCCTCGTCGCGCGGCGAATGCAGATACCAGCGCACCGTGTAATCGATCAGCCGCGCCAAGGGTCGGTCCGCCGCCATCCGCAAACGCACAACCCCAGTGAGATCGGGCCATTCCACATCCCGGCGATCGGGCGAGTCGTATTCGGGTTCGCCGAATTCGTGCGGCACGTTCGCGACCCAACGCGACCCCGGCCGGTACCAGGGCACCAGATGCACGTGCGACGTGAACATCGGATCGTCCGCGGAAGGGCGGTAGCAAATCCGGCGGCCCCAGGGCAGCACGTAAAGATCGTTCGGCTCGAGACGGTGGGCGACCCCGTCCACTTCGAATGTTCCGCGTCCGCTCCGGCACCAGAAGAGGCCCCGGCTTTGCACGCATCCGTTGACGAAAGTCTGCCGCTCCGAGAACTGGAAATTGCCGGCGCGGCAAATCGCGGGAGCAAACTCGGAGGCGGCGGGATCCTCCGGCCGACGAAGGGTGCGCATTGTCCGCAAAACGACATGCCAATCCCCACTTGTCCATTTTTTTCCCGGGGGCGCGCTGCTACGATTGGTTCAACCCCATGACTACCCTGTTTCCGCGTCTCTTCGTCGCGCTCGCCTGCGGCGCGCCGGCCTTCGCCCAGACCGCCCCCGCCACTCCGCCCGCCGCCGCCGGCACGAAAGACACCGTCGTGCTCTCGCCGTTCGTCGTCGATACCTCCGGCGACCGTGGCTACCAAGCCACCTCGACGCTTGCCGGCAGCCGCCTCAAGACCGACCTCAAGGACATCGCTTCGTCCGTCACCGTGCTCACGGAGGAGTTCATGAACGACCTCGCCGCCAACGATGTCGCGACCGCGCTCGCGTTTGTCTCCGGCGCCGAGAACGACTCGACCTACCATCAGGAATCCGTTGCCAGTCTCGGCGGAGCGAACGGCTACGTGGGTGGCGATTTCGGCGACAACAACAACCGCTCCGGCGAGGTCCGCGTCCGCGGCCTCGGCCGCGCGAGCACCACCATCAACTACATCGAGGTCCTCGGCTCCACCGACCGATACAACACCGACCGCACGGAATTTCTTCGCGGCGCCAATTCCATCCTCTTCGGCCTCGCCGAGCCCGCGGGCCTCGTCAACTCCTCCACTAAAGTCGCTCAGCTCCGCCGCAATTTCGCCAAGCTCGAGACCAAGTTCGACCAGTTCGGCTCCCAGCGCTACGTCTTCGACGTCAACCGCACGCTTATCCCCGGCAAGCTCGCCGTGCGCGGCGTGATGCTCGACAACAACCAGCAGTATAAGGTCAAGAGCGCCTTCCAGAAGGATCAGCGCTACTTCGGCACCGTCACCTACCAGCCGTTCAAGCACACGACGCTGCGCGGCTACGTCGAGCGCGTGAACTCGAACGGCCGCCGGCCGAATTTCCGCACCGTGCAGGACAACGTCTCCGAGTGGCTCGGCGCCTACAACCGCTACGCCCCGCAGATGACGCCTGCGCAGGTCGCCGCGGCGTTCTACTGGGATCCGGTTGCGCCCAGTGCCAACGGCATCGCGCCCGACTCGGTCGTCGCGCTCAGCAACGGCACCTCCGTGAACCTCGGCCTCATCCGCCGCCCACTCGACACCCTCGCGACCGCCACCGCGCTCCTCTACAGCCCGGGCCAGTGGCAGAACCCGCTCGATAATCTCGTCACCATCACGTCGAACCGCACCATCACCGGCGGCGCCATCAACCCCGCCACCGCCCGCAGCCAATTCGCCCGCACCGGCTCCGCCCGCGAGAACAGCGCGCTCTTCAGCGCCGACCCGCAGGTCACCGACGAGCGCATCTTCCCTTACCGCACCGTCGAGATCGGCGCCCTGCCCGGCAACTACCGCTGGGAGGACGACGACCGGGTTTTCCTCACGCTCGACCAGCGCCTCGCCGAGGACCTCTACGTGTCCGCGAGCTTCCAATACGAGAAGCGCACGCAGGAGCAGTCCTTCGCCACCCTCACGCAGACGAACCAAATCTCGGTGGACATCAACCAGCGCCTGCCCGACGGCCGCAACAACCCGAACTTCCTCCGCCCCTTCATCTACGGCCGCAACCTCGGCGAATACTCCGACGCCACCGCCAAAAATTTCGTCGCGCAGGCCAACTACGATTTCGATTTCGCGAAGAAGCTCCCGCGCGTCGGCTGGCTCGGCTCGCACCGCCTCACCTCGGTTTACACCGCCGCCAAGGTGAACCGCCTCGGTTATCGCTGGCACTACCAGGTCGACAACGACATCCCGGTCGCCATGACCGCGGCCAACATCAACGCCGCCGCCAGCCAGCGCTGGGCGATGCAACTCTGGTATGTCGGCGATCCCGTTCAAGTCGGCGACACCGGTCTCCGCTTCACCGGCTTCCCGTCGAACTTGGCGGCTCACAACAACCGCTCCTACGACTACCGCTTCTTCAACAACACCGCCACGCCCGCGCCCGGCGTCTGGCAAAACGCAACCACCCAAGCCCACTTCGGCCGGCAGCTCGTCGGCGGCGGCCGCACCTTCACGATCCAGAGAAATGACGGCGTGGGCGTGTCGCTCCAGAGCTTCTTTTGGAAGCGCCGCCTCGTGACGCTGCTCGGCTGGCGCGAGGACAAGGTGGACAGCACGCAGGGTGTCATCCGCCCCGTCGGCGAGTTCCCCTTCCCCATCACCGCCGGCGCGAGCCGCTCTGATTATCTGCCCGTCGGCAATGTGTTCATCAACAAAGCCACCACCGGCACGCAGGGCCTCGTCTTCAAGATCACCGACAAGCTCCGGGTCTTCGCCAACCGCTCGGAGAATTTCGCCGCCACGACGCCGCGGCAGGACAACCTCTACCGTCCGCTCGCGCCGCAGAGCGGCGAGACCAAGGACTACGGCGTCGGCCTGACGCTACTTGACGGCCGCATCGACGTGCGCGCCACCGCGTTCAAGTCCTCGCAGCTCGGCGCGACCAGCGGCACGGGCGTCGCCGGCATCCGCGTCGTCGCCTTCGAGGAGGCGCTCTACAACGCGCTCACCAACGCCGGCCGCATCGCCGAATACACCACCATCGACGAGTTCGGCAAGCCGACCAACGTCCTCTATGTCCGGCCCAACAATGCCGCCACCACCGAGAACCTCGTCTCCAAGGGCGAGTCGCTCGAGGTCTCGTTTCGCCCGACGCGCAACTGGGACATGGTCGTCGGCGTGGATCGGCTGAAAAATGTCGCCACCAGCGTCGGCCGCGAACTCGCCGAGTTCCTCGCCGTCCGCGCGCCATTCTACAAAAAATACTTCGACGAGGGCCTGCGCGCCGACGGCACGACGACCACCGCCTCCTCGACGCGCTTGGTGGACACGTTCGTCAACACGATCGCCAGCAACTACGTGAACGAGATCCTCAAGGAAGGCATCTCCAACCGCGGCATCTCGGAATACACCGCGCGCCTCGTCGGCCGCTACAAGTTCAACGAGGGCGCGCTCAAGGGCTTTACGCTGGGCAGCAACCTGCGCTGGGAATCCGGCAAGGTCCTCGGCTACGCGCAAAAGGACACGACCTTCAACTTCGGCGGCCTCTCGAATTTCCCCGGCCGCGTCTCCGACACCGCCAAGGAATATCGCGGTGACGCGCAGCTCGCCGGCGGGATGTTCGCGAGCTACGGCCGCCGGATCTTCAACGGCAAGGTCAACTGGCGCGTGCAGATCAACGCCCAGAATCTCTTCGGCGAGCGCGGCCTCCGCGTCTTCGCCGCCAACCCCGACGGCTCGCCCATCTGGGCGATGGCCCCCGCCCGCGCCTACGAGCTCTCCAATTCGTTCGAGTTCTGATCACCCGCCAAGCCCGGCCCGTTTACTCATGAATCTTCTTCGACCCCTCGTCGTGGCGTGCGCGTTCGCCGCGGTCGCCCGCGCCCAAACCGCTCCCGCCGCCTCGTCGCCCGCCGCCGGCGACAACGAGATCGTGCAGCTCAGCCCGTTCACCGTCTCGACCGCCGGCGACACCGGTTATCGTGCCGCGAACACGCTCTCCGGCTCCCGCCTCGACTCCTCGCTGAAGGACACCCCGGGCGTCCTTGATGTGCTCACGAAGGAGTTTCTCGACGACATCGGCGCCACCACGCTCGAGCAGGCGCTCGCGTTCTCCACGAACTTCGCGGAGGACGCCGGCGACTTCGACAGCCAGGGCGTCATCAACACCGTGTTCCCCGGCTCGCAGATCAACGTCAACTTCCGCACCCGTGGCCTTGGCGGCACGATGGCGCGCAACTATCTCCCGACCGATTCCCGGCCCGCGTTCTACACCGTCGAACGCATCGACAATTCCTCCGGCCCCAACGCGATCCTCTTCGGCCTCGGCAGCGCCGGCGGCGTCGTCAACATCACCACCAAGCGCGCGAAGCTCAACCGCCCCGCCTACGGGCTCGATTTTCAGTTCGACAGCAACAGCAGCCGCCGCGTCACCGCCGACGTCAATCAGGTCCTGCTCCCCAACAAGCTCGGCCTGCGCGTCAACGGCATCGCCGAGCGGACGAAAAAGTATCGCGCCAACTTCAGCAACAACACCGACGGCATCCATCTCGCCACCACGTGGCGCGCCACC
>JACCDS012392158.1_pt1 | contig 16162 bp, 17 predicted proteins | sample 7446441 | NCBI WGS metagenome assembly JACCDS01 (sample SAMN15323445, study PRJNA562643) | freshwater metagenome | isolation source: river surface water | place: USA:Blue River Watershed | collected 2017-08-17
TGATGTCGCATATCCAACCCGCCGCGTCCTTGTGAGAATGTTTGTCGATGCAACAGCCCGACCAGTCACAGTTCCAGCTGCTGTGAAAGCTGAAATCCCATCAGTTGTTGGCACGGTAGTAACGTTGGATCCTATTGGCTTCCATGTAGCAGTTTTCTGCCGCCATATTGCTGGCTGGAATACTGCATCCATTCCACTAGAACAAAGTGCAGCAGGCATGGCGCGATTGGCTAGGCTCTTGGCGAAAATCTTCGCGTTGCTGGCCGCTGGCGTTGACGGAGACGCGTTGACGTTCAGCATCAAATCGCCGCCGTCAATGTCCACATTTGCCGCGCCATCAAACACACCAGCATTGTTGAATTGCACAGAAGTTGATGCGCCGCCCGGAGTGCTAGAAGAGCCCGATGCGCCGGTTGGCCCAGTCGGCCCTGCAACAGTGGATGCTGCACCAGTAGGGCCAGTCGGGCCAACATTACCTTGCGCCCCAGTTGGCCCAGTCGGCCCCGCAATAGTTGATGCCGCACCTTGTGGCCCCGTTGGCCCGGTAGGGCCTGCAACAGTTGATGCCGCGCCAGTAGGTCCGGTTGGGCCTGCTACTCCTTGCGCTCCTGTGGGGCCTGCAACTGTCGATGCAGCACCCGTTGCGCCCGTAGGTCCAGTCGGCCCAGTGTCCCCCTGTATTCCCTGCGCTCCGGTTGGACCGGTTGGGCCTGACGCGCCTTGTATGCCTTGTCCGCCGGTTGGCCCAGTCGGCCCCGCAATAGTTGATGCCGCACCAGTAGGGCCGGTTGGGCCAGTTGCCCCAGTCAAGCCAGTATCGCCAGTCGATCCGGTCGGGCCAGTTGGGCCTTGAATACCTTGGATACCTTGTGCGCCGGTCGGCCCCGTTGGCCCTTGTATACCTTGAACGCCCTGTGCGCCTGTCGGGCCAGTCGGGCCTTGAATTCCCTGCGCCCCGGTTGGGCCAGTCGGCCCCTGAATGCCTTGAACACCTTGCGGGCCGGTTGGCCCTGTCGGGCCTGGCACAGTCGAGTCAGCACCAGTCGGCCCCGTTGGGCCAACGTCACCTGTTGCGCCAGTGCTTCCGGTGGGGCCGGTAGGGCCGATATCACCTTGTGATCCAGTGGGGCCGGTCGGGCCTTGCGGGCCTGCAATGCCGCGATCAATCGTGACGTTTACCGCTGGCTGCGGCTGAACATCAACGATGACCGTGTTCTGGTTCTGAACGATTACGGTAGTCAATTTACCACCCCATCAGAACGCACCAGGAACAGCAGAAACACAATCTGATCTTCAGCCGGAGTCGATCCATTTGCCGGAAACGAAATCTTCACGCGCCCCGAATACGCGACAGGATCGTTGGCCGCGATATCAAGTTCGGCATCGCTAACAATTAGCCCCCAAGCAGTCGAATCAATTACCAGCGTGAGCGTGCCAGCGGTCGCGTTGATATTCGTAACCGTCAAATCAATCGGCGTAGGCGCGGGAATGTAGTCGTTAATGTCGAACGTCAGCCCATTCCGCGAATCCACGAGATTGGAAATCTTGCGGCGAATGATTTGCGCGTTGATCGTCGCGCCGGTCAGATCGACTGGCGTTCCGTTAGATTGGATGGAGAGATTCCAGTACGTTTTCTGGTTGTAGACCAGCTCACACGCAAGAATCGCATTAGAAAAGCCGCTGACCTGTGACAGCGTATTTTTTGCAAAGACGGCCAAGATTTCCTCGCACTCGAGTCGAACGCTTCCTGCGCCACTTGCCGGAAGCGAAATCTATGGTGTCGTGTCGTTTATGCCGGTGGAGTCGGCCAAATGATATTTAGTGGGAATCCTACCTGTTTTGAAATGTCGCGCAAGGCTTGGCGATAGTCCTGCCATTGCTTGTACAGATTAATGCCAAGCCTGCTTTGTGCGCCCTGCAATTCAGTCCAGTCGGATTGCATTAAAAGACTGTCGCGCTTTAATCTTGCTTCGATAGCTGCGCGATCAGTATCAGGAACCCAATCGGAGCCATCCCAAACGTAATAATCTTTGGGACGATCAGGACGTTTTTCGATCTGCTTGTTTTTGACATAGAACGATGTGTCGTTTGGGTCAACGTCAGCAATCAAAGAGCCAAGCGACTCGGTGTCAACCGCTTGGTCATCAAACGGCGATTTGAACGCGACCACATCGCCAGTATCTTTCCTAAAAACAATTAAGCAATTCATCGTTTCAGCACCGTCCCAACCATAGACCCAAGAGCGACAGAAACCGCAGTTGCACTGCTGTTCCTTGCTTGCAATGTGTACACATTTGCCCCGACCGTTGGCGACGTATCGACAAACGTAAATGTGAATGTGCTACCGCCACCAAGAGTGAAAGTGTTGCTTGGTGTCCCGGATAGCGCAGTTCCGTTTCTCGTCACTCTAAATTCTGCGGTTGCTGATAACCCACCACCGCTGCCAACGGTTCCATCAATAGAAACCGTAATAACCGCAGCACTTCCTGATGTGGCAGTAAGCGTGACGCTGACAGCAACGCCGCCCATCGTGACGTTTGAAAATGAACTGCTGCTAATGTTTGTGGACGTTGTACTTAAAAATGCTCGAGTAGACGTAACGCCTTCCGCAACAATATTCCCGGTAACAACTAGATCACCGTTCATCGTCAGAACGGAGCCATTGAAATTCAGGTTCTTTGATGCGTCACCAAAGACGAACCGGCCATCAGAATAGATTTCTGCGCCAGCCCCAGTCATTGTTGTGCCTGAAATCTCGGGCGGCGTTGCCCCACTTTGCGCGGTAATGGTTCCGGTGACGGTCAAATCGCCGGTATTGGTCGTGATAGCGGAAAGTGCCCCGACTTTCAAATTGCTAATGTACGGCGTTGACCATGAAGTGTTGCCAGTCGCCGGGTTATAAATCCCGTCAGCCTGCCATAATGTGTTATTGCTCGATGGCAAAGGATCGTTTGCAGACCATGTGACGTTAAACGACACGCCCCACACGGCCGATGCTTGCGCTCCTGTGGGACGATTGTCGCCCGATACTGTAACCGTGCCAGCGGTCGGCGTAGGACTGCCTGCAATACGCGAATACATCACCCGCGCAGATGCGCCAGTCTGCCCCGCGTATCCAGCGGCAAACACGCTTGCGGTTGTCCAGTTGATTGTTGACGTTGCCGTTGTCGCTGATTCAATCAGACTGACTTGCGCCGCCCACAGGGTAAATCCCGGCGTTCCTGTGCCTGGTGATAGCGTCCAGCCCGCAGGCGTTGGCGTGAACGTGCCGCTTGACCATGTGTATGTCGATGACCCGCTTGGGGCAGATGGGATAGTCGCCGCCCATTGATACACGGTCGGTCGTGCGGCTTGTGTGCCATTAGAGCCTGCCGCTCCATTTTGCGTAATATCGGATACAGCAAAGCCGCTTGACCAACTTACTGTGGTCGATGCAGCAGTTACAGTGTCAGAAACGCCTTTTGCGGCTTGCCAGAGTTTAATGCCCGGTGTTCCGGGGTTTGCCGGGATATTGGTTGTCCATCCATTCCCACCGCTGTAACTTGTATTTGACGAACTCCCCCAATCAAAAATTGAATTTCCGTTTGGATTACTCGGCGTAGCCGTTGACCACTGGTAAAGGTAGGCAATGGCCGACTTTGTTCCTGGTGTACCGGGCGAACCAGTACCGCCTTGCACCGCATACGTAAATTGTAAAACCGCCGTTGCGCCCTGATACACAGTGCCATCAGCAGCCTTGTATCGAACAGGCACAGATAGCGTTGCTGGGTTCGTTGACATAGCGGTTGGCGCAGGCCACAGCGCATAAAACCCTGCATCAGATGGGTCGCTAATCGTGATGCCGCTTTTTACAATGTCAGCGTATCCGGTAGTCGAACTACCGCCGATGCGCCAAGTGTTTGCGACAAATGCAGAATCAGAATCTGTTTGCGACGCGACAAAATCGACAGAGCCGCCAGCCGTTGTCCCGTAAAGCTGCGGCGCAAGGCCAGTAAACGTGGCGGTTGTACCTGAGTATGGGACAGCAAGAATCGGTGGAGAGAACGACGCAATGAACGTCCCCGCTACTGCGCTGCTGGATGGGTTCGGCAACCACGTATAAGCCGCAGATGCTGGAGACAACACCGAGCGATTGGACGAATTGCCAACCGTGAACGCGAATTTGTATGTACCAGTCGGCAGATTGATGTGCGGGAACTTGACCGTACTGCCGTTGTCGAACGGTTCGGAATTCGATGCGCTTTGAATGCTCCAAATAATCCAGTCGGTTGCCGATGGCGTGGTCGCGGTCGTGTAATACAACGTCACCATCGTGATCTGACCAAGCGAAGGCATTGTGCAATCAACAGAGAATGTCGGCACGGCAGCGTTCGGCAATTGGTCACTGACAACCGGCGCGGTGAGCGTGCCGAAATTGCCAATATTCGGAATGTCGCTGTTCGGGATTGGCGTGAACGCGGTTATGTCCTTATCGTCATAAACCTGCGCGTTGTATTCGGCGCATTCGATCTGCGCCCCGAGATTGCCATCCGGTAGCGATGCCTCATTTACCTTTGTGACGCGGAACAGCTTGCTCGTCCATCCGTAAGCAGCATTGGTGATGCTAATTACGTCGCCCGCATTAATCTGGATGCCGACATAGGTTGTCGTAATCTTTACAATCAAATCCTCTCGCGCTTGCTCAAGCTGGCGATTGGCAAGGTAGTAGGCTTGCACGTTATCGTTCACTAGATCGAGCGTGACCGATGCTTTATTGACCGGCTCGTTCGGGAACAGCAATCCTGTCGGCGTGTTGATCTGGATATACGCCGGGATATCTTTGTTCAGCTTGTTCGGGAACTGCGCTTCGATCTGATTGATGGACTGGTTGATATCCAGTGTCGAAACGCGAATATCGCCAATAATGTTGGAATCATTGAAAGCAAACGAACTGCTCTCGGCTTTGTTGATGACGATTGACCACTTTCCGTTGGCCGCGTCATAAGCCATCCACGAGTCGCAAGCGTCAAGAATCTTGTTGATGTTTGTGATGCAGTTGCTGCCGGTATCCAGAACGCCATTGATTCTGTAGCGCGGTTGCGTGGAAGTGCCGCCGCCGCTTGGCGTGAATGTAATCGTCTGGTCTGCGTAAGTGTTCAACGCGGCAGCAGATGCCGAGTCAACAAATTCAGACGCTACCGCGCCGCCGTAAAGCGTGTTCGTGATGTAGTCAAGCCATACATCGCCAGGCTTGGCAACGCCAGTAGAATTCAGGTATTGAGAGCAGTGGAAAGTAACCGGCTGAAGTTGCGTCGTCCCAGCGTCTTGGTTGTAGACGAGTTTGACGATGGCGAACGCCAATCCATTCATCTGGCGACCAGACGAAGGCCACGCCAACGAACTCGGGACAGTTGTTTTGTCAGCCGCGTCATACTTCATCACAACGTGCGGCGCAGGCGCACCATTCAGCGATGTGATGGTTCCTGTTGCGTTGGAAACGTACAGGTTGATGAATAGCTTGCCATCAATTGCCGTGCGAACGTCGCCGCTGCCATCTGTCAGACTGACAACCTTTGTTTGGTCAGTTCCATCAAACGTGATTAGCTGGTCGCCATAGTAAAACTTCGTCTGATCGAAACTGAATTGACCGTTCGGGCTGACGCTTGAAACGACCAGAACGTAATACATCGTTTTCTGGTTTTGCGACAGCGCGGCATCGACATACACGCCGCCCGTGTACGCATCGCCATAGACGATGGGCAGACTGTTGTTGGTTGCTGGCGGTATCTGCTGGCGCACACCATTGTCACGTGCCTTTGGCGGTTTCGGGCCAAACACCCGCCCGACTAACGAGGACACGGCAAAATTAATCGCCATCGCGGCCACAGACATGCCATAAGTAAACGTTGCAAGGCCAGCGGCAGTTAGACTAACCCCATAATACGTTGCAACAATCAGCGTGCCGACAGCCGACGCAGGCGCGGCAAACAGTGCCAGGCAGAGCAGGACAATCAGCTTATTCATGAATCCAACTTTCCTCTAGTTTCTTGAACCCGAATCGCCCGTAGTTGATGTCGGGACTGCTCGTCATCTTCGCCATCGTGAAAGCCTTGATGCGCCCTTCTGCTTTCATTTGCTCGGCGGCGTTCATGTAAGACTTCAGCAGCCTATAACCAACCGTGCCGCCTCGATGCTCTGGCCGCACATACCACGCCAATTCGCTTAGAACGAGCGTCTTGTCGCACCAGATGGACGGGAAAACAACGCCGATAATTGCGCCCTTCCCTTGCTCAATAAAGCAAACGCCAGCACCAGCAAACACACGCATCATTAGCGCGTCGAAGTGCTGTTCGTTGTCTATATCGTGTAGAAAACTGACGGGACTTTCGCTGCGGAACTCACGCATCATTTGGCGCAGTTCTGGCAAATCAAACTTGTTCGCCGGTCGAATCATCAGAAGTCAGTTTGTGTCGTGTCGTTTGCGGTGGCCTGCGAACCCTTTGTCGGCTTCCGACCAAAATCAAAATACTGGCTGACGATTTTTGCGACGCGGCTCATTGACACATCGTTTGGATAAATCGCTTGCCAAGACGTTGAATTCGTCTTTACGCCAGCAATTCGGTTTTCCAACACCGTGCGAATGCTGGCGCAACTGATCGTGCAAGTCGCCACCCGCATACGCGCACGGTCATCGAAATCCTCTGAGATCGAAACGCTATTGACGATGCCTGTGTATCGTTTGAAAAACTGCTGCGTTGGCGTGAGAATCAGTTGGTTGTTATCGTCAAAGAAGCCTCGCCAGATTTCTACTTTTGAACCTTTGATCTGACTCGACAAAACCATCCCAACGTTATTTCCGTCGATGCCAGTCAGCGAGATAGAAACGTCCGCGCTGGTGGCTTTGATATCACGCGGAATGTCAGTGATCGACAGCAGGTCGCCAAGCCCAAGGAACTCAGTGCCATTCACCGTGATGGGAGTAGCCGCGCTGCAAAACGTATACGTCGCGCTTGGCATTGTCAGCTTGATGAATTCACTGTGTCGGATGCTGCTTGCCGACAGCGCGTCCATTGTCGTTGCCATGTTTTACCCTGTGATGTATTCGCGGAAAACAAACGCATCGTCCCAAGCGACGAATGCGCCATCCGTCATTGGCGTAAGTGAGTAAGTCGGACATTTCTCGGCTAGAACGTAGAACTGCACGTTTTCGCCAAGGGTCAATGCCGTGCCTGATGCGAACGAACCGATCAATGGCCGATGAATGGTCACAGTCGAACCGGCAGAGTCGGCAGTCACCTTGTAGACGTAGTTGCCAACCTGGATGAAATCGCCAGCCTTGACCGTTCCATTCGATGTGAGAGTGAGCGTTTGCGTATTGGCTGCTGGCGCACCGTTCAAGTTTGCCGCTGTAGCAGTGCCGCGATTCTTCGTAAACCAATTCAGGTTTGACGCGCTGAAGCTGATGTACTCAGGGTTTTGACGGTCAGCGTTATCAATTGCCTGGATTACGTCACGCACTTGCGGGTAATACAAATAGTTGTGCGGCTCGACCGTAAAGACCCAAGGCACAGAAGTCAGATATTGAGCGACACGCACTTGCCCTGATCGGCTGAATTGCTGGCCGACCATCCGTCGATTGTTCACTGAAATCGACTGGTGAATATCAATGATGGTTTGGAAACTCATGCGCGGCCCCCTGATACTGCCAAAGTCTTTTCAGCATACTTGCCAGCAGACCAAACGGCGCGGCTTGATTCGTAAATACGATCCTCAAACGACTTACTATCAATCGTGGATAGATTGGCGATGTAAGGGCCATTGATGGTCATGCCGCCCTGACTGGTTGCCATCTGCTGCCATGACCCGTGAGGAATGACTGTACCTGGCGACGATGGCACAAAAAGTTCTGGGCCATTCTCGCCAACCAATCGCGGGCCATCAATAGCACCGCCAGATGCCATACCTGGTAAACCTTGACCCTTCCACGGCGTACTCAGGTCAGATGACAAAGGCCCGACATTGACAGAGAAACTAGAAGCAAAAAGTTTTGAGAACAGACTAATGGCTTGCGCTTTTATTGCGATTGCAAGCAAATCAGAAATGATGCTCCGGGCAAAATCTTTAAAACTCAGCTTTCCTGTTTTCACAAACTGCTGAATCGCGCTTTCCATGTTTCCCATGATGCTGGAAAACGCCTCACTGCCAAGTTTGAAAACCTTTTCGTTGTCCTCTTTTGCCTGCTTCATTGATGCTTTGAAGCCAGCGACAAAGTCATATTGACGGTCTAAGCGTTCGTCAAATGCTTTCAGTTCTAGCCGGTTGTATTCCTCAATGTTCTCTTTTTGAAGAAATCGAATTTCCTCAATGTTCTTTACCTTCTCGTCGTATACCTGCTTTGCAAACCACATTTCATCAGCGGATGCGCGTTCAAGTTCAGCGCGAGCCTGCCCAATTGCATCTGCGGCTTCTTTGTCAACATTAAGAATTCGAATCTTCTGCTCAAGCAGGAACTTTGCGTTCTCATACTCGTCAGTAGTCATGTTGATTTTCTTTGACTCAAGATCAAGCAACTTAAAACTGATGTTGTACTCGTTCGCCAAGTTCATCAGTTTCTGGTCTTGAATCGTCCCCATCGACTGCATCAAGCCGAACTGCTTTGCGAATAGATCGTCAAACTTACGCATATTGGCGATCATTTCCTGCATTTCGCGTTCGCGTCGTTTGCGCTCTGCCTCTGCTGCTGCTTTTTCTTTTTCGGATTGCTGACTGTATCCACCTTTTTGGCCTGGCTTTGCAATTTGGCTATTCGACTTTGGCGCACCTTTCCCTTCAAAAGTAATGGTTGCCCCATCATCGCCAGGCATACCGCCAAATGCTGCGCCGAAATCAATGTTCGCATCACCGCCATTTTTAATGTCGTTGTATGTCTTTACTAGGTCAAACATCATGTTCAGCAAAGCTGAGAACGGCGCAGTCAATTTCTGAACCAACATATCAATCGACTTCATTGTCGATTCGATGTTTCCCCATGCCTCTGCGTTTTCTCGGATAGCAGTCGCCAAAGCAGGATCGGCAACCTGCTTGTACTGACTTACAAAATCTGCCCAATTCACGCCTTTCGCTGCCTTGCCAAGCAAGTCCTGGGCAAGTGCGGTGCGCTTAGTTACGTCATCAACCTTTGCCAATTCGCTGGCGACTCGGTTGAACATTTCCTCAAGGTTCAGGCTGTCAACGTCTTTACCAGAGATGCCAAGGCGTTCAAATGCTTCACGTAGCTGGTCAGAACCTTCCCGCGCACCGTCCTGCGTGGCCGCGAGTTTGGTCATCATCGTGGAAAAGTTTGCAGCTTCGCCGCCAGCCGCTTGTAATGCCGCCTTGGATGCAATCAGCGATTCAAGCGTCATGTCCAACGCTGCGGCAGTATCCGACAGCTCGTCAGCGGCTTGAACGACCTTAACAAAGCCAGCGGCTAGGGCGACAGCAGCCAGCCCCGCCTTCCCAAAGGTTGCCGCCATGTCAGCGGATGCGCGTTCGGCATCCTTCAGGGCCTTTTTCTGGTTCTTCTCAAAATCTCGGGTTTTCTTAGTGGCGTCATCCAGCCCTTTGGTGAATTCCGCAGAATTCAGCCCGAGAACAACGCCAAGCCGCGCAATGATGCTCATTTTCCCTTTGCCTTTCGCGCCCGATATTTTTCAAGCCTGAACGTTAGCGACGATTGAAGCCGCCGCAAAACATTTCCCTGCATAGACTCCAACGCTGGCCGCAGAAACGGATGCCCTGCTTTATCTGCTGTGCCGAATTCCTCTGATAGCGAAACGGCAGACTGCTTCACTGACACAATGCCAATCACTGCGTCATCCGGTTCGACGTATGCGCTTTGGCGGTCTTTGGCGGTCGGAATACGACTATCAACGCGAAGGCTGTCACGCATTCGCCCTGTCTTTACCCTGGCAAGTGATCGCGCCGTATCAGCGACGGGTTCCATTGCCACTTTTGCTGATGGCGTAAGTACGTTCCGGGTCGCCTCACGAAATCCAAAGTCTTTGCCAATCTCAATTAGCAAATCCTCAAATTCGTCAACGCCAGTCACATCAGCCATGCTTACCTCGGAGCCATCTGCATGAACGCAATCAGTTGATCGTTTGCCTGCTGCCTCTTTTCTTCATCCGTCAGTGGGCGATACAGGTAGTCATACGCAATCCCTAAAATGCCGCGCAATTTGTACGCTGGCGCATTCTTTGACCTTATGTAATTGAATACCCCGCAGGTCAACGCCCCCAACACATTCAAAACCGCCTTATTGCCGATGTACCCATCATTCAATGCCACCATCACCGACATAAAATCTTCTTCGCTCATTGCGTCAGGGTTCGCCCCGTGAGCAAGCAAATAGGTGCGCGTCTGCTGGCGCAATGAGCCTGTCAGTTTTTTCTCGTTTCCTCATATCCAGGGCTGATGACTTCAGCGATCCGCTTCGACAGATCAATCTGAATCGACAGCGGGAACTCGGCTTCAATGTCGGAATATTCCAGATTGCTCAAATCTTCACCGTTTACAGGGATCAGCAGCTTGAACATTTCAACGATCCGCGCATTGGTCTGCGCTGTTGACTGCGCCAGTTCCTTAACCGACCGGCCGTTAATCACAATGTCATCGTCACGGAATTCAACGCCGCTTGATTCATCGCCGCGCTTTGCCTCAAACGGCTCGGCCATCTTCGCGTAAATCGACTGCCATTCAGCCGCTTTGACGCGTTCGCTCATTTGCTCCATTTCGGATGCTAGAGGAATGCGAACCTTCAGCGGCTGACCATTGAATGTGAATGAACGGATGCGAATTGCATCCGTGTTGATTGCTAGTGCCTGCGCGAATTTCATGTCGTGTCCTTTACTTGCCCGTCAAAAGCCTGTCGTGAATCGCGTCATTCAGTCGAATGACGTAATCGGCCACTTCCTCTGGCGACATTTTGTCTGCATGGTTTGCAGCAATCTGATACGCCAGAGGGATGCCGGTAATACGCTGGTCTTTGTGTGACCACCACGCTTTGTCGCCTGACGCAACGCGGTCAATGATGTATTGCAGCAGGTCGCCGCTGTTTCGTATCGTGGTCATGTACTCCCCTGATTAGGTATTGTTCGACCAGCCGTACTGATTGCCACGCGGATGGATCGTGAACACGCATTTCGCTTCTGCGCCAGGGTCGGCTTGAATCTGGAACTGCGAAACCCGCGCATTGAATGCGTAGGCGACCGTATTCGTGCCATCGTAAGCAGCGACCACGAAAGTGCGGTCAATCGTGCCGTTCTCCGAGTCATCGCGGATTTGCAGCAACGCTGTATCAGACGGATTCCATGCGGCAGTAACCGAAAGCGAAGTCGGCGCGGATTGCACCGGAATCTTGTCGGACTGGCGGCTACCAGCGACCGAGTAGTTCACCACCGCGTCATCCTGGCCGAATGCCGGGACGGATTCCACCGGAACCAGCTCGCCATCAGTGCCAGTGCCACCAGCAGCCGTGCCGATAATGTCAGCCACTTGAGCAGTCCACGTTGACAGTTGTGCGATGGTCAGCGGGGTCGGTGTCGCGCCGGTTTGCATCCACAGCGACGCGGACATACCCGGCAATACTTTATTCGGCAGAGCCATTTTTCACCTCTCGTTTAAGTCGGCACATCAAGTGTGCAGTCCAGAAAAATTTGATGTAGTCCTATGTCGTTGTCATAACTGTTGTAGAGCCACACCACATCACATTTGGCAACGTAGAAGCCGCCCGTATCGCCAAAATTGCCGGCGTATCCATTCAATGCGCTGATGATCTGATTCGCCAACGTAAAGCCATCATTCATCGACTGCGAAAACACGCTGACCTGAATGATTGGTCGGTCAATACCTTTGACGCTTTGCACCGGGCCGGTATAGACCTCCTGATGCACGTTTCGCAGCGACCAAGTAATAAACTTCGACTGCGATGCGTAATTCCGATTGAACACCGCGTAAACGGGCGTAGGCGTAACAATGCTGGACAGCTTCGCCTGAATGCCCGTCGCGTATGTGACCGGGTTCATCTGCGTCATACCGTCACCTGCGGATCGTTCCGATAGCAGACCAGCGTAATTTTCATGCGGTCGTTCGACTCCATCACATCCGTCACGCGCCAGTCCTGGCCGCGATATGTCAGCGAATAGCTCGGTTGATTCTTCGCGACCGTCAGCAGGTTCGGCGTAAAGTTAAATTCAAAATTCGCCAAGTCCGAATACACGCGATAGCGTTCAGAAATCCGCAGGTTGTTCTTCACATCGCTGACACGGGCGCGAGTCGTGAACCACTTTGTCGCCGTCATTGACTGTTCGCCATACGACGAAACCGTCTGCGCCAGAGTGTTCACATCGACATTTTCAAAACGCGCAATTGCCATTTACATCACCAATGGCTTGTATGGACGAAGCAATGCGTCAAACCCGTAATAGATTTTTACTGATGGGTTAATTACCCCACTAACAGTTTCGCTGCGGTTGTTATACAAGTGCGTTGCCAGCAGCAGTCCCGCCTGCTTGACCACCGGATAACTGGCGATCGGATCGGCTACCGTCGTGTACTCAACAACCAGCGGCGCAGTCCTCGACCAGTTCACGTTGGACGGCAGCGATGACAGCACCAGCTTGTCGCCCGACGCATCGTAGTAATACGACCCAGCGTCTACCGTCGTTAGTACGTTGTCGCTGTCCCAGAACGCCACGCTGTTGATCGTCACGCCTGCGGTTGAAACTTCCGGCAGATCCAGTGCGACATTGTTGGACGGCAGCGGCGACAGCGCGTAATAAACCCGATATTTGACTGGGAAGATCGACAGGCCGAGATAGTCTTCCACCGCCATACGCGCAGCCAGTTCAATCGACGCGATATACGGGTCTTGCGACTCATCGTCCACCAGATTCAACTGCTGGCTGATCTCCTCAGTGGTTAGCCATTGAGTCGTAACGTCCCGCTCGACCTGTACAACTTTTTCATAGTTGAACGGGTTGCGAGTCGTTGCACGCGCAGCGATCAGCGTATCCATGATCAGGTCGTGAGTCGAACACCAGCGAACGGGTCACGCACGGTAGACACCACGCGCTTTTCTGCGTACAGCACCACGAACCCCGGCTGCGTCTGATCCAGCGTCTGCAAGCTGATTTCCGGGTAGTCACCAATCGTCATGAATCGCGGCCAGTTCGCCAGAAAGATCGGCGCAGCCCCCGCGCCGGTCGCCAGATACGGATTCGGCACGACTGGGAAGCCCATCAGGAACATGCACGGGCCAGCGTCCTCATCGCCGGTTTCCAGCAGGATCGGCAGACCGTTTGCCTTAATCTTGCGAAGCGACTGGATCAGCGTCGGATGGATATGCCATGCCGTCCCAGGCATCGACCAGTACTGCGCCGGAAGTGCCTTGGCTGCATCGACAATATCGTCATACGCAATTGAAGCCCCTGCCATTGCAACCGTTGCAATGGTGTGGATGCCGTTGGTAATGGCCGTGCCAGACGTACCGTAGGCCGAAGACGTGCTTGCCGCATAGGTCGCCAATCCACGCAGGCCCGCCGTCGCGCCGGTCGTGGTCGTGGTCGAGCCTGATTGGTCGTTGTTGACCGCCATCGATGCTGCTTCCAATGCCGAGAATTCCAGCATCAGGTCATCGACAATCGCGGCATCCAGTTCATTGACATCCGAAAGAACGGCAGACCGCACTGGGATGGATGCGGAAATTACGCGCACCGGCAATTGCCAGATCGACGTATTGATATCACCAGCGTTCAGACTTGGCGTATATCCCCACGGATTCGATGCGCCTGCGCTGCCAGTCTTTGCTACAAACTGAGCATCGCTGTCAGTCACAGTAATCAGCCGCGCTGCTTGGCGAAACGGATTTGCGTAACGCGCTGCTGCAAATGCGTCATCAAACAGGACACGGCCACCGACACCGGAACCGCTGCCCGTGATGGCAGATGCTTCGGTAATGTTTACCGTCGCCGCGCCTTCAGTTAGAGCCTTTTTAATACCTTCAAGAATTTGTGTCTGCATGGTCGTGTCCGCAAAAGATAGAGAAAGGGGCCACCATTTCGATGGCCCCTGTCACTTACGTTGCTGTGCCTGTGCTGCGGTAGCGGACACCAGCGTTAGGATCACGCACGGACGTTGCCAGTCGCTTCTCGCCGAAGAAAGTGATATAGCCAGGCAGCGTCTGGTCATAGCGGCGCATCGTCATCGACAGGCGATCCACAATCGTGTGGAAACGCGACCAGTCGGCAAACACCATCGGATACAGGCTGGTCGTGCCAGCCGTGCCGGTCGATGCCTGCGACGGGTTGTCCAGGTATTTGTTGACGATCACATCAAAGCCGAGAAGCTGGCCGACGATGCCATCGACCGACAGGCCTTCGTTACGATTGAAGATCGGTGCGCCTTGCGAGTCTTTCAGTGCGCGGATCGCGTTCAGAAGGATCGGATTGACCATGAACTTCGCGTTCGCCGTCCAGTACTGCTGCGGCAGCGCGTAGACCATGTTGATCACATCCGCGTAGGTGATGTTGTTCGCACCGACCGTGTTTGCGTTAGTGGTCAACTGGTCATAGGTCGCCAACGAATGCAGTCCAGCGGTTGCGCCCGTGCCGGAAGTGCCGAAGGCTGCTGCCGACGTTTTGCCACCCGTGTAGGTAGCGTTCGCGCCGCCGTAGGCATTCAGACCACGCAGACCGTCCGTGCCACCAGTCGAAGTGGTGGTCGTGCCAGATTGGTCGTTGTTCTGAACCATCGACAGAGCTTCGGCTTGTGCAAACTCCATCAGCATATCGTCAACGACATTGGCTTCCAGGCCGTCGATATCATCCAACGCAGCGGTCCGGATCGGGAACTGGACGTTCAGATCTTTCATCACGACCTGCCAGATCTTGGTGTCTTCGGTGGTTGCGCTGCCGTTGTTCTGGATCGCGTAGCCCCACGATGCGCCAGCGTCGCCGACCTTCACGCGGAACTGATAGGACGAACCGTCCGTGCCAACCGTGCGCGACAAGCCACGCATCGGGTTGCCCAGACGCAGAGCAGCAAACACCGGATCGTAAGCAGTACGACCGCCCTTGCCGTCGCCGCTTCCGGTCAGTGCCGACGCTTCAGCCATATAAGCCGAGTATTGCGATTCGTCGGCAAACAGTTTCAGTTCCTTCTCGACCTTCGCGTTCGACTTGTAGAAGCCGATTAGCTGTTCGCGCACGGTGCGATTGACATCGCCGCGAATGGTCTTTTCGACCTTGATAATTGCCGGAGTACCAATCTGCGCGATCTTCGCTTCCAGCGCGTCGAATTTTTCCGTCAGTTCAGTCGATTTCGCTTCGACTTGCGCGGCCACTTCAGCGACTTTCGCTTCGACCAGCGTGGCGGTTTCAGTTTTGACCGACGCTTCAATCGCGTCAATCTTTTCGATGATTTCTTTCATTTTCAATCCTTCTTGGATGATTTGAGTCGGGCATCAAGAGCCTTCAACAACTCACGCTGTTCAAGTGCTTCAATCAATGCCTGCCTGGTCGCCGCATCCGCATCAGCGTCACGCTGTTCGGTAGTCGGTGGAGTCGTAGGGTCAGCATCACGCTTCACCACGCTGCCAAAGACGGATGCGGCTTTTGTCGCATCCATTTTTGAAAGACCGGCATCACGCAGGGCCTTCTCAAATGCTTTCAGATTGAAATTGCCATCAGGATGGAAGAATTCCAGCTTTTGAATTTCTGCCATTGGGTTGTTCGGCTGCATGACGATGGAAACCTCTGCCAAACCGCCAGCAGTCACTTGAAAATAGCCATCCTCCCAAGCGTTGCCAGAGCCAACCGGATACGGGTTTCCTTCGCCATCGACCATGCAATACTCGTCCGCATACACGCCGACAGAAACGCCGCCGACGAGATTCGGAGACTCTTTCAGGATCGTGTAAATGTCCGCGCCAGCGGAAGTTGCCGTAAAAATTCGGCCAGTTCCTTTCATGCCATCGTCAGTGAATTCAAAATCCGTCCACTCACCAATCGGCATTGACTGGTCGTTATGCTGGAAATACATGGGCAGCGGCTTCCCTGCTTCGCGCCACGCGGTGCACCACTCCTTGAAAGGTTCTGCGGTGTAAAAGAAACGGCGACCGTCTGCGCCTTCGCGTGCGCCCCAA
>JACCDS010038987.1_pt1 | contig 16154 bp, 13 predicted proteins | sample 7446441 | NCBI WGS metagenome assembly JACCDS01 (sample SAMN15323445, study PRJNA562643) | freshwater metagenome | isolation source: river surface water | place: USA:Blue River Watershed | collected 2017-08-17
CATCTGGTGCATGAAGTCACCAGCCCGCAAGCCTTCGAGGGCCTGAAGCTGGCCGGTCGCCAGCCCTGGCGCGTGTCGGCCAACCTGGTCGTCGCCGACCATAATGTGCCGACCACCAATCGCGCCGACGGCATCGCCGACCCGGTGTCGCGCCTGCAGGTCGAGACGCTGGACGACAACGCGAAGACCTACGGCCTTACCTATTTCAATATGCGCGACAAGCGTCAGGGCATCGTGCACGTGATTGGCCCGGAGCAGGGCGCCACGCTGCCGGGCATGACTGTGGTGTGCGGCGACTCGCACACCTCGACCCATGGCGCTTTCGGTGCGCTGGCGCACGGCATCGGTACTTCCGAAGTCGAGCATGTTCTCGCGACGCAGACGCTGCTGGCGAAGAAATCCAAATCCATGCTGGTGCAGGTCGAGGGCAAGGTCGGGCCCGGCGTGACCGCAAAGGACATCGTGCTGGCCATCATCGGCAAGATCGGTACCGCCGGTGGTACTGGCTACGCGATCGAGTTCGGCGGCTCCGCGATCCGCGCGCTGTCGATGGAAGGCCGCATGACCGTCTGCAACATGGCGATCGAAGCCGGCGCACGCGCCGGCATGATTGCGGTGGACGACACCACGATCAATTACGTGAAAGGCCGCCCGTTCGCACCGGTCGGCCCGCACTGGGACCAGGCGGTCGCGTACTGGCGCACGCTGCACTCAGACCCGGACGCGAAGTTCGACGCGGTCGTGATGATCGATGCGGCCGAGATCATTCCGCAAGTCAGCTGGGGCACCTCGCCCGAGATGGTGGTGCCGGTCGATGCACGCGTGCCGGATCCCGACAAGGAGAAGGATCCGGTCAAGCGCGATGCGATGGAAAAGGCACTGGTCTACATGGGGCTGAAGCCGAACACCGCAATCACCGACATTCGCATCGACAAGGTCTTCATCGGTTCCTGCACCAACTCGCGCATCGAGGATTTGCGCGCGGCGGCAGCGGTCGTGCGTGGCAAGTTCCGCGCATCGAACGTGAAGCTGGCAATGGTGGTGCCGGGCTCGGGCCTCGTGAAAGAGCAGGCCGAGCGCGAGGGTCTGGACAAGATCTTCAAGGATGCCGGTTTCGAGTGGCGTGAGCCGGGTTGCTCGATGTGCCTCGCGATGAATGCCGATCGCCTGGAACCGGGCGAGCGCTGCGCATCAACGTCGAACCGCAACTTCGAAGGCCGCCAGGGTGCCGGTGGCCGTACGCATCTGGTCAGCCCGGCGATGGCTGCGGCCGCCGGTGTGGCTGGCCATTTCGTGGATGTGCGCCAGCTGTAAGGCGCGCGTCGCGCACCGTACTTGCATCGTCCATCCCTGAGCTGATGTCGTTCAAGAACAAGGAGAACAGCATGAAAAAGATCCTCATGATGTCCATCGCTACCGTCACTGCGATGCTGCTGCTGACGGGCTGCAATACCGTCGCCGGCATCGGCAAGGATGTCGAGAAGCTGGGCGAGAAGGTCCAGGACGCGAGCAAGAAGTAAGCAATCAAGCAGGGCGGCTGACGTTGCATCAGGCTCGCCCGGGAAGACAGACATGAACAAATTCACCGTACTCGATGGCCTGGTGGCACCACTGGACCGTGCCAATGTCGACACCGACGCGATCATTCCGAAGCAATTCCTGAAGTCAATCAAGCGCACCGGCTTCGGCCCCAACCTGTTCGACGAGTGGCGTTATCTCGACCAGGGTCAGCCCGGCATGGACAACAGCCAGCGTCCGTTGAACCCGGACTTCGTGCTGAACCAGCCGCGGTATCAGGGCGCGTCCATCCTGCTGGCGCGCAAGAACTTCGGCTGTGGCTCGTCGCGCGAGCACGCGCCATGGGCACTGGAGCAATATGGCTTTCGCGCCGTGATTGCGCCGAGCTTTGCCGACATCTTCTACAACAACTGCTTCAAGAACGGTCTGCTGCCCATCGTGCTGAGCGAGCAGGAGATCGACAAGCTGTTCGACGAAGTGAAGGCCTTCCCGGGTTACAAACTGGTCGTCGACTTGCCGGCACAAACCGTGTCGACCTCGAACGGCAGCAGCGTCTATCGCTTCGAGGTCGATGCGTTCCGCAAGCACTGCCTGATCAACGGCCTCGACGACATCGGCCTGACGCTGCAGCACAAGGACGCGATCCAGAACTTCGAAGAGCGCCATATCAGCCGCTTCCCGTGGCTGGCCAACACCATTTCGTAAACCTCTCTTTCCACGCCAATGAAAATTGCCATCCTGCCGGGCGACGGCATCGGCACCGAGATCGTTGCTGAAGCGGTCAAGGTCCTCAACGCACTGGGCCAGAAGTTTGACATGGAAACCGCGCCGGTCGGTGGCGCAGGCTATGAAGCGCACGGCCATCCACTGCCCCCGGGTACGCTGAAGCTGGCGAAAGAAGCCGATGCGATCCTGTTCGGCGCGGTCGGCGACTGGAAATACGACAGCCTCGACCGCCCGCTGCGCCCGGAACAGGCCATCCTCGGCCTGCGCAAGGAGCTGACACTGTTCGCGAACTTCCGTCCGGCCATCCTGTATCCGGAACTGGTCGGCGCATCGACGCTGAAGCCGGAAGTGGTGTCGGGCCTCGACATCCTGATCGTTCGCGAGCTGAACGGCGACATCTATTTCGGCCAGCCGCGCGGCGTGCGCGAAGCGCCGGACGGCCCGTTCAAGGGCGCGCGCGAAGGCTTCGACACGATGCGCTATTCGGAACCCGAGATCCGCCGCATTGCGCATGTCGCGTTCCAGGCCGCGCGCAAGCGCGGCAAGCGCCTCACCAGCGTCGACAAGGCGAATGTGCTCGAAACCTTCCAGTTCTGGAAGGACATCATGATCGACGTGCACAAGGAATATCCGGATGTCGAGCTTGACCACATGTATGTCGACAATGCAGCGATGCAGCTGGTGCGCGCACCGAAGAAATTCGACGTGATCGTCACCGGCAACATGTTCGGCGACATCCTGTCCGATGCGGCTGCGATGCTGACCGGCTCGATTGGCATGCTGCCGTCGGCATCGCTCGATGCCAACAACCAGGGCCTGTACGAGCCGTCGCACGGCTCGGCGCCGGACATCGCCGGCAAGGGCATCGCGAACCCGCTGGCCACCATCCTGTCGGCCGCGATGATGCTTCGCTTCTCGCTGAACCTGCCTGCCGAAGCGGACCGTATCGAGAACGCGGTCAAGACCGTGCTGGCGCAAGGCCTGCGCACGCCGGATATTTACGAGGCAGGCACCACGAAGGTCGGCACGAAGGAAATGGGCGACGCGGTGCTGAAGGCACTCGTCTAAGGGCCCGGCTCAGAATTTCATTCAATCGCAGGAATCATCATGAAACTCGTAGGACTCGTAGGTTGGCGCGGCATGGTCGGCTCGGTGCTGATGCAGCGCATGCAGGAAGAGAACGACTTCGCGCACATCGAGCCGGTGTTTTTCTCGACGTCGAACGCCGGCGGCAAGGCACCGGCGATGGCGAAGAACGAAACCACGCTGAAGGATGCAAACGATATCGACGCGCTGAAGCAGTGCGACATCATCCTGACCTGCCAGGGCGGTGACTACACGACCGAGATTTTCCCGAAGCTGCGCGCCGCCGGCTGGAATGGTTACTGGATCGACGCCGCATCGACGCTGCGCATGAAGGATGATGCGATCATCGTGCTCGACCCGGTCAACCTCGACGTGATCAAGTCGGCGCTGTCCAAGGGCGTGAAGAACTACATCGGCGGCAACTGCACCGTGTCCTGCATGCTGATGGGCCTGGGCGGCCTGTTCAAGCACGACCTGGTCGACTGGATGACCTCGATGACCTACCAGGCAGCGTCGGGCGGCGGCGCGCAGCACATGCGCGAACTGCTCACGCAATTCGGCTCGATCAATGCCGAGGTGAAGGCACTGCTCGATGATCCGGCCTCGGCCATCCTCGAAATCGACCGTAAGGTGCTGGCGAAGCAGCATGCGCTGACGGCTGACGAGACCAAACAGTTTGGCGTGCCGCTCGGCGGCAACCTGATCCCGTGGATCGACAAGGACCTGGGCAACGGCCAGTCGCGCGAAGAGTGGAAGGGCGGCGCCGAGACCAACAAGATCCTCGGCCGCGGCGAAGCCTTCGGTTCCGGTTCGAAGCCGACGATTGCTGTCGACGGCCTGTGCGTGCGTATCGGCGCGATGCGCTGCCACTCGCAGGCGCTGACCATCAAGCTGAACAAGGACGTTCCGCTGGACGAGATCAACGACATCATCGCCAGCGACAACCAGTGGGTGAAGTTCGTGCCGAACACGCGCGAAGCGTCGATGCATGACCTGACGCCGGCCGCGACCACCGGCAAGCTGACCATTCCGGTCGGCCGCGTGCGCAAGATGCAGATGGGCGGTGAGTACATCTCGGCGTTCACCGTCGGCGACCAGCTGCTGTGGGGCGCGGCCGAGCCGCTGCGCCGCATGCTGCGCATCCTGCTGGACTGATTCGCAGCGTTGTCCCGACGCAACCGAACCCGCGCCTTTCCGTGACAATCGGAAATTGCGCGGGTTTTTCATTGGTGTTCGAGTCCCGTCTGGCTTGCTGCGCGTCGCCGGCGAGTGATAAGGTTTTGCGATGCTCCGTGTTCCTGATCTGTTGACGCAAGCGATACGGCCTTTTGCGCTGTGTGCAGCGCTCGCTGCGCCGCTCGCGCTCGGCTTGCCGGCGCACGCGGCCGTGCTGGGCGAGGCGACGGTACGCTCTTATCTGGGTCAGAAGCTGGATGCCGACATCGAGATCGCCGCATTGACGGCGGCCGAACAGGATGCGCTGCTGGTGCGCATCGCATCGGCTGATGCGTTTGCGGCTGCCGGCATCGACATGACGACGCTGGTGCGTACCTTGCGCGTGACGATAGACAAGCGTGGCGAGCGCACTTTCGTGCGCGTGAATTCCGAGCAGGCAGTCACTGATCCTTTCGTGATGCTGCTGGTCGAACTCAACGCCGGCGGCACGCGCACACTGCGCCAGTACGCGCTGCTGATCGATCCGGCGCCGCTCGATCGCGCTCAGCCGACCGCCATCGAGCCACCTGTCGCTGAACCGTTGTCACCAGCAAACGAGGCAGCAAACGATGCAAGCTCGACGGCGACGGTCACGGCGGGCACCGGACCCGCTGAAGCCGGCATCAATACCGTAACCAATGCTGCCACCAGCGCTGCCACCAGCGCTACCACCGGCAACGGGCGGCCGATAGCGACCACCACGCGGCGTGTGCGCAACGGCAATACCCTGGTCGCGATCGCGCGGGAGGTGCAGCCCGAAGGCGTACGGCTGGAGCAAGTGCTGGTCGCGTTGCAGCGTGCGAACCCGCAAGCTTTTGTTGCCAACAATATCAACCGCATGAAGTCAGGCAGTGTGCTGTCGGTGCCGGCAGCCGACAGCATGCGGCGCATCGATGCTGAGGATGCGCGCCGCATCATCATTGCGCAGAGCGCGGATTTCCAGCGCTACCGTGCAGCACTCGCTGCGCGTACCCCGGCTGCGGCCGCGCCCGCTGGTGGCACGCCTGCGCCTGCCGCCGGTAACCGTAGCAGCAGCGGCACGGTCGGGGTCACGGTCACTGAGCCCGGTGCGCGTCCCGAACCGCAGGACCAGTTGAAGCTGACTGCGCCCGGCAAGGACGCAGCCGCTGGTACTAACCAGGCCGGTAATCAGGCCGGCAACCGGGCCGGCGACCAGCAGGGCACCGTAAGCACCGGACGCAACGAACGTAGCGCCATCGATCAGGTTGCGGCCGACAAGGCGCTGGCGGATGCCAATGCGCGCATCGCCGCGCTCGAAAAAAACCTGAGCCGGATGGAGCAGATGCTCGAGGTGCGCGACCGCAAGCTGGCCGATGCACAAAAAGCTGCCGAACAGGCCGCGCCGCGCGCCGCACAGGCACCTGAGGCATTGCCGTCCGCATCGCCGCCGGCATCGTCTGAAACATCACCTTCTACATCACCTTCTGAATCACCGGCAGCAGCGCCGACACCATCACCGGCAGCAGGCGCGCCGTCAGCCACCGGGCTGGCCGCGCGATGGAGTGCAGGGTGGTCCAACGCGTTGTCTGAAATGTGGTCCGATCCTGTCGCGCGCATGGCTGCGGCAGTGGCGCTGTTGCTGGCGCTACTCGCAGCACTGGCAGGTCTGCGTGCGCGCCGCCGGGCTGCGGGCACCGCGCAGCGGCGTGGCAAGCGCAGCAAGGTGAAGCTGGTCGGCGCGCGCGATGCGCAGCACCGCATGGCTGACGACGCTGACGAAGCCGTCAATGCCGGCAATGCGCGGGTTGTCGCTGCGGGTGCCGCCGCAGTATCCGCAGCGGCACCCGCGCAGTCCGGCGCCGGCGAAGTCGATGCGATTGCCGAAGCCGATGTGTATATCGCGTATGGTCGTGACGAGCAGGCAGAAGAAATCCTGCGCGATGCGCTGCGTGCGCAGCCGCAGCGGCAGGCGCTGCGCATCAAGCTGCTCGAAATCTATGCGGCACGACGCGATCGTGAAGGCTTTGCCGCGATCGCAGCCGACATGCATGCGAGCACCGGTGGCAAGGGCAGCGCATGGCAGCAGGCTGTGCAGATGGGTCAGTTGCTGGATCCCACCCATCCCTTGTATGCCGCTTCGCAGTCGGCCACATCGCCGGTCGATGATTTCGGTCTCAAGCTCGAAGGCCTGCTGGATGAGCACCGTCGCGAGCAGGGCAAGCCGCCGGCGCCGATGCAGTCCGCCTCGGCCAGCGCGCCGGTGCCGGATTTCAGCCTGGCCGGGGTAGGTCAGGGAGATGCTGGCCGTCGTATCGAGCCGGCGCTGACCGGCGCGCCTGACCAGGCCGCGCTGACGACGAAGCTGGATCTCGCGCTGGCCTGCGAAGAGATTGGCGATCGCGAAGGCGCACGCGAGCTGTTGTCCGAGGTGGTGTCGGCCCGCGACCCCGAGCTGTCGCGCCGCGCGCAAGACATGCTCAGGAAGCTGGCCTGACGTAAAATCCGCCCGGCCCTGCTCTTGCGGGGCATCTCCCTCATTCCCTCAGTCGGATCGGAATTTCCTTGAATCGCATCGCGCTCGGCATTCAGTATGACGGCACGCCCTGGCAGGGCTGGCAGACGCAGCCGCACCGGCAGACGGTGCAGGATGTACTGGAAACGGCGCTGCAAAAATTCCTGCTGGTGCCCACGCCAACCACCTGCGCCGGGCGCACCGATGCCGGTGTGCATGCGACGGGTCAGGTCGTGCATTTCGATACCGACGCATCGCGGGAAGTGTTTTCATGGGTGCGTGGCGTGAATGCCTTCCTGCCGGCGTCTGTCGCGGTGCGCTGGGCGGCGGAAGTGGAGGGCGGTGAGCAGGGTTTCCATGCACGTTTCTCCGCCACCGCGCGCACTTACCACTACGTGATTCACAATGATGCGGTACGCTCACCGCTGTGGCACGGCCGCGCCGGCTGGAGCTTTCGCCCGCTGGATGCCGACGCGATGCATGCGGCCGCGCAGCACCTGATCGGCGAACATGATTTCTCAGCCTTCCGCGCAGCGGAATGCCAGGCGGCGACACCGGTACGCACCATGCACGCGATCAGCGTCACGCGCCGGCACGATCTGGTGGTGGTCACGCTGCGTGCCAATGCCTTCCTGCACCACATGGTGCGCAATATCGTTGGCTCACTGATCCAGGTTGGCAGCGGCAACCGGCGCGGCGACTGGATCGCTGAATTGCTCGCCGGTCGCAACCGCGAACTGGCTGCGCCTACTTTCAGCCCGGACGGCCTGTACCTGGCCAAAGTGGACTACGATGCGCGCTGGGGCTTGCCATCGACCGATGGCTCGCTGCCGTTTGAACTGTGAACATTGAACTTTGCCTGTTGTTCTTCAAGTGTTGATCTCATCCCCTGATTTGCGCTGACAATGTCATGACCAAGCCCACCCCGGATCATCGCACCCGCATCAAGCTCTGCGGCCTGTCGACACGAGACGATGTCGCTGCAGCGGTAGCAACCGGCGCCGATGCGATCGGGCTGGTGTTCTATCCGCCCTCGCCGCGCCATGTGAGCGCGGAGCGTGCCGCCGAGCTGCTGGCCGGCTTGCCACCGTACGTGACCGCGGTCGGCCTGTTCGTGAACCCGACCCTGGCCGAGGTGCAGGCGGTACTGGCGCAGGCGCCGATATCAATGCTGCAATTTCATGGCGACGAGAGCCCGGAGCAGTGCCGCGACATCGCGCAAGCGGTGGGCCGGCCCTTCATGCGCGCGCTCAGGGTGCGGCCGGAGACAAAATCCGAGGATTTGCTAGAATTCGCGTCGGACTACCGCGCGTCCGGCCCGCTGTTCGCAGGGCTGTTGCTCGATACCTGGAGCGACGCGTACGGTGGCACCGGAAAGGCATTCGATTGGTCTCTCGTTCCCGCCGATATCGCGCATCAGGCCGTTTTGAGTGGTGGCTTGAACGCGCAAAATGTGACTGACGCCGTGCGTCGGTTGCGCCCGCACGCGGTCGATGTCAGCAGCGGCATCGAGGCGAGCAAGGGCGTGAAGGACCACGCGCTGATGCGTGCCTTCGTCTCTGCCGTCCGCACTGCGGACGCTTCCTGAAACAACACTGCAGCAAGCCTGCACCGCCGCCGGCCCCGCCGCGCGGCAATTCATCGCCCGCCGTGCAACGGTGGCAAGGAGAGAACCATGGACAAGCATCCCGAGGCCGTCGCCGCCTATGACCTGCCGGACGCCAGCGGCCATTTCGGTCCGTATGGCGGCAGCTTCGTTTCCGAGACGCTGACCTACGCACTCGAACAGCTGAAGGCCGAGTATGCGCGCTACAAGGACGATCCCGAATTCCTGAAGGAATTCCATGACGAGTTGAAGTACTTCGTCGGCCGTCCGAGCCCGATCTATCACGCCCGTCGCTGGTCCACCGAGACCGGTGGCGCGCAGATCTATTTCAAACGCGAAGACCTGAACCACACCGGCGCGCACAAGATCAACAACGTGATTGGCCAGGCCCTGCTCGCGAAACGCATGGGCAAGCCGCGCGTGATCGCCGAGACCGGCGCCGGCCAGCATGGCGTTGCCACTGCCACCATCTGCGCACGCTTTGGTCTCGAGTGCGTGGTCTACATGGGTGCCGAGGACGTGAAGCGCCAGGTGCAGAACGTGTACCGCATGCAGCTGCTGGGCGCGACCGTGGTGCCGGTCGAGTCCGGCTCCAAGACCCTGAAGGATGCTCTGAACGAAGCGATGCGCGACTGGGTCACCAATGTCGAGAACACCTTCTACATCATCGGTACCGTCGCCGGTCCGCATCCGTATCCGATGATGGTGCGCGATTTCCAGTCTGTGATCGGGCAAGAGTGTATCGAGCAGATGCCCGAGCTGGCCGGCCGCCAGCCCGACTATGTGATGGCCTGCATCGGCGGTGGCTCGAATGCGATGGGCATCTTCCACCCCTACATCAACGTGCCGGGCGTGAAGCTGGTCGGCGTCGAAGCCGCCGGCGAGGGCCTGGACACCGGCAAGCACTCGGCGTCGCTGACCGGCGGTGTGCCGGGTGTCCTGCATGGCAACCGCACCTACCTGCTGCAGGATGCGAACGGCCAGATCATCGAGACGCACTCGGTATCGGCCGGCCTCGATTATCCGGGCGTCGGCCCCGAGCATGCATGGCTGAAGGACAGCCATCGCGCCGAGTATGTGAGTGTCACCGATGAAGAAGCGATCAAGGCTTTCCATGATTGCTGCCGCATCGAGGGCATCATCCCGGCACTGGAATCCAGCCATGCGATCGCGTATGCGGTGAAGTTCGCAAAGACCTTGCCGAAGGACAAGCTGATCCTGGTGAACCTGTCCGGCCGTGGCGACAAGGACATGCACACGGTCCAGGAATACGACCGCGCGCACGCCCGATAAGCTACTGTGCGATCAACTTTTCATTTATTTCTTTAGTGAGCTGAGATGTCCCGTATAGACCAGACCTTCGCCGCGCTGCAATCGGAGAAGAAAAAGGCGCTGATCACTTTCATCACTGCCGGCGATCCGGCGCCTGCGCTCACCGTGCCGCTGATGCATGCGATGGTGAAAAGCGGCGTCGACATCCTCGAACTCGGCGTGCCGTTCTCGGACCCGATGGCCGAGGGCCCGGTGATCCAGCGCGCCAACGAGCGCGCGCTGGCCAAGGGCGTGACCATGCATGACGTGCTCGAGTATGTGCGTGAATTCCGCAAGACCGACGCGACCACGCCGGTGGTCCTGATGGGTTATGCAAATCCGATCGAACGCATGGGCATGCAGACCTTCGTCGATGCCGCAAAGGATGCCGGTGCTGATGGCGCAATCGTCGTCGATTACCCGCCCGAGGAGTGCGCCGCGTTTGCCAAAGCACTGCGTGCAGCCGACATGGACCTGGTGTTCCTGCTCGCGCCGACGTCGACCGAGCAGCGCATCCGTCAGGTGGCCGAGATCAGCAGCGGCTTCTCGTACTACGTGTCGCTGCGCGGCGTGACCGGCGCCGGCCATATCGACACCACCGAGGTGGCAGAGCGCATCAATGCGATTCGCCAGCATGTGAAGCTGCCGATTGGTGTCGGCTTCGGCATTCGCGATGCGCAGACGGCGGCGGCGGTCGGTTCGGTGGCGGACGCTGTCGTGATCGGCAGCCGCATCATTCAGGAACTGGAAAACACGCCGGCCGAGAAGACCGTGGATGCGGTGCAGGCTTTCCTGGCGCCGATCCGCGAGGCGCTGGATACGCTGCCGGCATGACGCAGTTTGCCTGTGCAGTCGGGCGGGTCCGGATCCGCCCGTAGTCACCCGATGTCGCCAGATTTAGCCCGATTTCGCCCACTGTCGAGCAGTGCGGCGCCATGGTCGTTGCCAAGCTGGCATTTTCCTGCCGCTGGCCTCCGACCGCTTCTCCCAGTAAAATGCCGGGTTATTCCGGCGCACCACGCCCGACACGAGAAAGAGAGCCTCCATGAGCTGGCTAGAAAAACTCCTCCCGCCCCGCATCCAGCGTTCCGACCCCAACACCCGCCGTTCGGTCCCTGAAGGCCTGTGGGTCAAGTGCCCGTCCTGCGAGTCCGTGCTGTACCGCACCGACCTCGAATCCAACCAGCAAGTCTGCCCGAAGTGTGATCACCACATGCGCATCCGCGCACGGGATCGCCTCGATGCGCTGCTAGACCAGGAGGGCCGGTACGAGATCGGTCAGGAAGTGCTGCCGGTCGATACGCTGAAGTTCAAGGACAGCAAAAAATACCCGGATCGCTTGAAGCAGGCGCTCGACGCCACCGGTGAGACCGATGCACTGGTCGTGGTCGGCGGCGCGATCATGTCGCTGCCGGTGGTCGTGGCCTGCTTTGAATTCGAATTCATGGGCGGCTCGATGGGCGCGGTAGTCGGCGAGCGCTTCGCGCGCGGCGCGCAGGTCGCGCTGGAACAGAAGGTGCCGTTCATTTGCATCACCGCCACCGGCGGTGCACGTATGCAGGAAGGCTTGCTGTCGCTGATGCAGATGGCCAAGACCACGTCGATGCTGACCAAGCTGTCCGAGAAGAAGCTGCCCTTCATCTCGGTGCTGACCGATCCCACCATGGGCGGTGTGTCGGCGTCGTTCGCGTTCATGGGCGATGTCGTGATCGCCGAGCCGAAGGCGCTGATTGGTTTTGCCGGCCCGCGCGTGATCGAGAACACCGTGCGCGAAAAACTGCCGGAAGGCTTCCAGCGCTCCGAGTTCATCCTGCAAAAAGGCGCGATCGACATGATCGTCGACCGCCGCAAGATGCGCGAAGAGATTGCCCATTTGCTGGCGCTGCTGCAGAACCAGGCGCCGGAAGTATTGGCCTGAGCCCGATGCTGAACCGACGAGCCCGGGCAATGCCCGGGCTTTTCATTTTGACGGACAAGAAATGACCCTTGATCGATGGCTGTCCCGCCTCGAATCCATGCACCCGAAGTCCATCGACATGGGCCTCGAGCGCGTGGCTTCGGTCTGGTCGCGTATGAACCTCACGCTGGCCTGTCCGGTGATCACGGTCGGCGGCACCAATGGCAAGGGCTCGACCTGCGCGATGCTGGAGTCCATCCTGATGCAGGGCGGCTATCACGTGGGTCTGTACACGTCGCCGCACCTGATCGATTTCAATGAGCGGGCGCGCATCGACGGTCAGATGGCGAGCGACGCGCAACTGGTGTCGGCGTTCGAGGCGGTCGAGGCGGCGCGCGGGGACGTGTCGCTCACCTATTTCGAGTTCAGCACGCTGGCGATCCTGAAGCTGTTTGCCGATGCGGGCCTCGATGCCGTCATTCTCGAGGTGGGGCTGGGCGGCCGGCTGGACGCCGTCAACATCATTGATGCCGATGTCGCGATCGTCACCAGCGTTGATATGGACCACATGGAATATCTGGGCGACACGCGCGAGAAGATCGGTTTCGAGAAAGCCGGCATCTACCGACCGGGCCGGGTCGCGATCTGCAGCGACCCGCAGCCGCCGCAAACTCTGATCGATCATGCGAATGCGATCGGCGCCGACCTGTGGCTGTTCGGCCGCGACTTCAATTACGCGGGCGACCGCCAGCAATGGAATTACGGCGGCCGCACGATGCGGCGCAATGCGCTGGCCTACCCGAGTCTGCGCGGCGCGAACCAGTTGCTGAATGCGAGCGCCGCGCTGGCCGCGCTGGAGGCGCTGCGTGACCGGCTGCCGCTCGGCGCGCAAGAGGTGCGCACCGGCCTCGTGCTGGTGGAACTGCCGGGGCGTTTCCAGGTGCTGCCGGGCCGGCCGTCCGTGATCCTCGACGTTGCGCACAACCCGCATGCGGCAGCGACGCTGGCCCAGAATCTCGACAACATGGGCTTTCATCCGTACACATTCGCCGTGTTCGGCGCAATGGCCGACAAGGACATTGCCGGCCTGCTCGCGCATCTGAAAGACAAGATCGACCACTGGTGCCTGACGGACTTGCCCATGCCGCGTGCGGCCACTGCGGTGCAACTGGCGGAAAAGCTGCAACAGGCGGACATTGCAGACAGCGCCGACGCCGGGGCCGAGCGCAGCGTGCGATGCTTCGACAGCCCCGCTGCGGCCTATGCCGACGCACGGAAGCGTGCCGGTGAGAATGATAGAATTGTGGTCTTCGGATCCTTCCTGACCGTCGCCGGCGTGCTGGCGCTGCAGCGGAAGGCCTGACCACAGGTGCGGATGGCCGCGCAAGGCTGCGGAGTCCGCTGCCATGACCGCGTGACCTCGTCAGTACCCTGAACGCCAAACACGAATTCCTTATGGGCTTGTTCTCGCTCTTCGGCAAAAAAAAGCAGGACACGGACGACGACTTCGACATGCCTGTCAAGCCGCGCCGCCGTGCGAAGGCGCAGGAAGAGGAGCCGCTCGATCCGATGCTGCCGGAGAAGAAGCGCGCACGACGTCGGCTGATTGGCGCCACGGCGCTGGTGCTGGCTGCAGTGATCGGTTTGCCGATGGTTTTCGACACCGAGCCCAAGCCGCTGTCCGACGATGTCGCGGTGCAAATTCCGTCGCGCGAAAAGGCGGGCCCGAATACCAGCACACCGCTGCCCTTGCCGCCGGCGGACCCCCGGTCTGCAGAGCCGGCAAACAGTGATGCGCCGAAGCAGGACATTCCAAAGCAAGACACATCAAAGCAAGAGGTATCCAGAGCCGAGCCGCCGAAACCGGAACCGGCGAAGGCCGAGCCCGTGAAGGCCGATGCGGCGAAGCAGGATGCAGTCAGGCATGACGCCGCGAAGGCGGATGCGCACAAGGCTGACGAGCACAAGAGTGGCGATCACAAGACCGACGCGCATAAATCCGATACCCACAAGGCCGACAACCACAAGGCCGACAACCCGGCCGACAAGGACAAGGGTCGCTATGTGGTGCAGGTGGCCGCCGTCGCCAACAAGGCCAAGGCCGAGGAATTGCAGAACCGCCTGAAGAAGGCCGGCATCAAATCGTATTCGCAGAAAATCAGCACCAGGGATGGCGAGCGCTTCCGCGTCCGTGTCGGCCCGTTCGGCACACGCGATGAAGCGGACAAGATGCGCAGTCGTCTCGGCAAGATGGGCCTCACGGCCGTGTTGCAGCCAGCCTGAGCGGGTTCAGCAAGCGATTCATGTTTTTCGGCCCCGACGAGCAGGGGCCGGCAGTTTTTTGAAGGAGTCCACCCATGTGTGGCATCGTTGGCGTCGTTTCCCACAGCCCGGTCAATCAGCTGATCTATGACGCACTGCTGCTGTTGCAGCACCGCGGACAGGATGCAGCCGGCATCGCGACCAATCATGGTTCGACTTTCAGCATGCACAAGGCCAATGGCCTGGTGCGTGATGTTTTCCGTACCCGCAACATGCGCTCGCTGCCCGGCAACAGTGGTATCGGCCAGTGCCGTTATCCGACGGCCGGCTCGTCCAGCGAAGAAGAAGCGCAGCCGTTCTATGTGAACGCTCCGTTCGGCATCACCCTCGCGCACAACGGCAACCTGACCAATGCCGCGCAGCTCAAGCTGGAGATGTTCAAGAACGACCGTCGGCACATCAACACCGATTCCGATTCCGAAGTGCTGCTGAACGTGCTCGCGCACGAGATTCAGCAGTGCACCACCGGCCTGTCGCTCGACCCGGGCACGATGTTCAAGGCGGTACAGGCATTGCACAAGCGTGTGCGCGGCTCTTATGCGGTGGTGGCGCAGATTGCCGGCCATGGCTTGCTGGCCTTCCGTGATCCTTACGGCATCCGTCCGCTGTGCATCGGTTTCAACGACACCGACAAGGGTCCCGAGTATGTGATCGCCAGCGAGTCGGTCGCGCTCGAAGGACTGGGCTTCCACTTCCTGCGTGATGTGATGCCGGGCGAGGCGCTGTTCATCGACAACGATGGCAAACTGTACAACCAGCAGTGCGCAGACAACCCGACACTCAACCCTTGCGCGTTCGAATTCGTTTATCTCGCGCGTCCGGACTCGGTGATCGATGGCGCCTCGGTCTACGCCAGTCGTCTGAAAATGGGTGAGCATCTGGCCGACAAGATCCGCCGCGAGATCACGGACGGCGACATCGATGTCGTGATGCCGATCCCGGATTCGTCGCGCCCGTCCGCGATGGAACTGGCGCTGAAGCTGAACCTCACTTTCCGCGAAGGCTTCATCAAGAACCGCTACATCGGCCGCACCTTCATCATGCCGGGGCAGGGCGTGCGCAAGAAGTCGGTGCGCCAGAAGCTCAATGCAATCAGCTCCGAGTTCAAGGGCAAGAGCGTGCTGCTGGTCGATGACTCCATCGTGCGCGGCACGACCAGCCGCGAGATCGTGCAGATGGCGCGCGACTCGGGCGCCAAGCGCGTGATCTTTGCTTCTGCGGCGCCGCCGGTGAAATTCCCGAACGTGTACGGCATCGACATGCCGACCCGCAGCGAGCTGATCGCCTACGGCCGCACCGAAGAAGAGGTGTGCCGCGAGATCACCGCCGATGCGCTGGTGTACCAGGATATCGACGCGATGAAGCAGTCGATCATGGACGTCAATCCCTTGCTCAAGCGCTTCGAGGCGTCGTGCTTTGACGGCGACTACATCACCGGCGATATTTCGCCGGACTATCTGGATCGCATCGAGTATGTGCGCGCCAACCCGAAGCCGGTGGCCGAGGACGCCGTGCGCACCCAGCTCAACCTGAACCTCGCGCGCGTCGACTGAGCGATGCACTGCATCGTTCATGATCGTCCATGACCGTCGATGACTGACAAAAAGACCTACGGATTCACCACCACCGTGCTGCACAGCGACCGGCAGAAGCCGATCGAGCATGGTTCGTTGCACAAGCCCATCCACACCGCGGTGGCATTCGGCTACAAGGACGCGCGCGAACTGGCCGAAGTCTTCCAGGGCAAGAAGCCCGGCTACCGTTACGGTCGCCAGGGCAATCCGACCGTGTCGGCGCTGGAAGACAAGATCACGCGCATGGAAGACGGCATGGCGACGCTGTGCTTTGCGACTGGCATGGCCGCCGTCGGCGCGCTGGTGCAGGGGTTGCTGCGCGCGGGTGACCATGTGGTGTCGTCGGCCTTCCTGTTCGGGCACACCAACAGCCTGTGGCAGACGGTGGCGCAGCAGGGCATGCCGGTGTCCTTCGTCGATGCGACC
>JACCDS011008743.1_pt1 | contig 16153 bp, 9 predicted proteins | sample 7446441 | NCBI WGS metagenome assembly JACCDS01 (sample SAMN15323445, study PRJNA562643) | freshwater metagenome | isolation source: river surface water | place: USA:Blue River Watershed | collected 2017-08-17
CGGAACCGGGCTGATCAAGCCTGCCAAGTGTGGCAACGGTCCGGTGTTTCGGGCGGCCATCACTGTCGCGGTACGCTTCAACCAGTTGAACGTAGCGACGGGGGCCGGATTTGGTTAATTTGATGAAGATGCCACTACTATACATTAAAACCGTAAGTGCGTTATTTGCACGAATTTTAGCCAGACGTGCCACTACAAAAAATTGACTTAAAAACGAGACGATTCCCGTAAACCCGTGAAAACATTAGGGTTTACGGCGAAAAATGTGGGGAGTAACCAAGTATACTGTCGAACTCGGGTGGTATGATCGGTCACTTCTTTCACAAACGCCACAAGCTCTTCCATTTCAGGCCGCATGTCTTCCGGCGGTATTGTTGGCATCGTATATTTTTTCATGGCTTGGGCGATGCGGGTGCATTGGTAGTTGGCATATATGCAAGTTAACACAAGTCAACAAAGTTTACAACCCTTTTTCGTGACTTGCCAAACTATTTGGGAGCGCAAAGGGTTGGCACGAAGGGAACTTGGCATGCCATGGTGCGGACATGAATTGCTATGGCTAATTCTGAGAGCGCAGCAAGAATTGACGGCGGCAATATATTTCGGGGATGGTCAGCAGGAGTGATGTTGCCACGGCTTATTGAGGTGTTACCGCAACTGTCGAACTCGGGCGGTTTCGGGCACTTGAGCCAGAAACTTTGAGCGCATACCACCTTTGCTCCCACCAAGCATTCCTCGCGCCGCCTTCTTGCCCAGTTGTACGCGGCTTGCGGTGTTATTCCCAATATTCCAGCTACTACCGCAGGCTTTTTTCCATCATTGATCGCCCACAGTCCAGGCGACCTTATTCGCCCCCCCCGGGAACGGAGGCCGCTTGTTCATCGCCCGCAATGTCTTATGCTTTGGGACGGTCAATTCTACTATTAAATCCCAAAGATCACTATCTTAATAAATTATATCTCTGTCGATATTGTCACATCAAATCAATTGCAACGGTTGGCTTAGTAGGCACTACTGAAGTTGCATTTTCATCTCGCACTGTGATTTCGCCTAGCTCGGTCTTTTTTGCAGCGGATGTCTGTTCCACTTCAGGTGTAAACTCACGCAATAATTCATCATCCAGGCTGCAATAGCTTGCCAATATATCAAATAACCAGTCAGATGCCCCCAATTTTTTAAGCTCACGGAACCGGGACTCGCGGGAAAAATCCCTATTGATATTGACTTCATCCAACTTCGTGCTGCCATCACATTCAGAAAAAGCTTTACTTAATTCAAACGGAATCTTACTGACCTGGTTGAAGGGGAGAATGAGATCCAAAGACGATAAATTTTCCCGTGCTAGATTCAACGCTACAAACCGAATTGGGGAGTCGGCATTTTTTCTCTTTTCAGAAAACGCCATGCGTGAATTAAATCGCCGTGCAGCAAAATAAAAGGTGTAGAAATTATCGAAATTATTTAGGCACATATCTTCCACCTCCTTGTTTGGAAAATTCCAAAAAAAATCATCGGGATGCAAGGTGGCCGCTGCATCAGCACCAAATATCCCGCTATTGCCATTGTTATTTAAGCCGATCGCTCTCAGATAAAAATAAAATGACAAAATCCGCTCAAAAGGATCGCGTAGAATTGTAAAAACATAGTTATTTCCATGAATGGATGTAACTGCATCCCAGTCGAAGTGGCCGGAAAAAATACGAAATCGTCTCAAAAATGACAACGAAAGATAGGACATTTGATCCATGGTGCGGGCAGGGCAAATTTCATGGGATCCAAATGAGGATACCAAAAAACTATGTATTGACTGCCCCGCAGTTTTGGGCAAATGCAAAAAAACAAGATTCTTTCTTTTTGAATTCAAAGTATTTCCTCCAATTTTACCAGTTTTGGGTAATATAATTCACACAGACCATTTTCTATCCTTGACTCAATAATGTCAAGTGACTCCTGCACATTATCAATCGGAATGCCACCAATCGATCCAATGGTATAATTCCACCACTTTAATTGTAGAAAACGCCGAATAATTTCATCGGGAAACCGATACTTTACGATACGAGCAGGATTTCCGACAACGATGCTGTATGGTGGAACATCCTTGGTAACGGTTGAATGCGCGCCAATTATGGCACCATCACCGATGGTTATGCCGGGAAGAATAAAGGCACCATGTCCGATCCAAACATCATTTCCTATTACGACAGGTTTGACTAGTGAAGGGGGGGCCGAATAGTAAAAAGATTCCTTGGTAATATTGCCCAGATCCGCATTTTTAATTTGCGATTGATCGACATTGTTATAAATACTATCAAAGTCCTCATAGAAAATAGGGGCTGAACTAAACCAATTGGTTGGGTGGTTACCTCGCCCAACCTGCACCATTTCACCGATTGAGGTAAATCTGCCAATTCTGGTCGCAAAATAATAGCCACTTACAGCATAGCTGAACGCACCCAAGTACAATGAATCTTCAATGGCCATCCACTTTATAGAACAGGGAGCCTCAAAGGAACAATCCAGGGGCAAGTTAAAATCCCCTTGCCAGAGAAAGGAAATTCCGTTCGACAGTAATTTTTCTTTTAGGGTCATATTAACAAAAACCATATTTTAATCCTTAAAGAAATCTACTTTTTCATAGTAGAATGATGAAATGTAACCATCGAGACAGGGGCGTTTAAATTGCCGCTCGACAGGAAGATATTGAAAGTAATGTGGAGTGCTTCTGGCACCGCAATAATGAGTAACCAAACTCTTTCGTGATTTATTAGGCAGGGTAATTGGGGCGCCACCATGGGCCAAATCAGCATGCCAGATCAAAGCATCACCACGCTTGGGGAGGAATTTTTGGACTTCGTATCCATTTTGCTGTGCATATTCTCTTAACCAATGAAGATGATGATCATGAAGTGCATTTCCATCACGTTCTGGTGACCAATGTCTGAAATGATTAGCATACAAAAAATCAGCGAACCTGTGCGAACCGGGAATATATTCCAGCTCTCCGGCCCCTTCAACAACATCTTCCAGTGCAATCCAGCTAGCTGCAAGATTCAATGGTTGATTAATCACCACATAAGCAGTGTCTTGATGTATTGCCTGTGTAGAACCGACATTAAAGTAAAGCGATTGAAATGCAAGTGGTGGGGCATCAAAAATTATTTGAAGATATTTGTAAACCTCTTTGTTAAAGAATAATGAAGGTGCCGTTTCGAATAGGACGTGTGTATCCAACACTTTGGTCAGTGGCGTGTTAACATCAAATTGGTCGTTAGTACGAATTTCACTTCCAAATGATATCTTTAAATCCCGCCGAGAAGTAAGGGCGGCATCGAGTGACTTTTTATAAGCAGCGATTTCTTTATCCGCAATCACTCCTCTAAGAATCATGAATCCTTTCTCAATAAATCCCTGTAGGTTATTGACAACTTCCGATCCATATTGTTCCTCAATCTCCTGCAACTTGTTTCCTTGATCAGCTTGATCAATCCACAGCGAGGAGAATGGACTGTTTAAAGTAGACATGAGCAATTTCCATAATAAAATTAAAAACAATGACATTTAAATCGAGTGGCTGTAATTTATATCTATCCGCGTTTTATTCTGAATAGAAAAAATCAATTATTTCATGAACAATATTCTTCGCAGAAGTATCATTTTTTAAGATTAATCCGGTCTTCAAATTTCTTAATCTGCTGGCTGGCGCCCCAATAGGTAATACGATGGGGAAAACTCCGGCGGCCAAACACTCGCTTAACGTATAGCTATATGTTTCTGGCCATGGGCTTAAAAATAACGCAGCATGCAATTCCTGAGTTTGAATGATTTGCTGTAAATAAGCTTTGTCATATCGACCGGTTATTGTAACATTAGGGTGGGTCATTAGTGTTTTGTCATCGAGAGTATGGCCAATAATTATAAAATGAATATTATATCCTTCGGCATTTGCAATGTTGATCGAATCCAGTAATAGTTTATACCCTTTATGTAGGCCAATTGCACCTATGATCCCGATGCGAAGTGTTTGATGCATACTCATTCTGGGGGGCTGTACCGGAACAATGGTGGAGGGTGGCGCATGCGGTACCAAATCGAGTTTTAAATGGGAGAAGTACTTCAACATCCGTACTTTCACATCCTCATCGGGCACGATGACCTTTGACGCGTTACTTAGGCACTTGCCGTAAAACTCACGCCATTGGCTGGTACTATGAGTGAATTGGGAATATCGAGCTTCAAGTTGAAGAAATGTACTATTATTTTTTACGCATCGATCGCAGACTTCAGGTCGAACGGGTTCCCCGCAATAATTCCCCGTCTTAACGGTAAAATTTACTCGTGGACAAACGAAGAGATAATCATGGATTATCACATCATAGGGAACCCCGAGGATACCGGGTAATGACCATACGGAGGTCTCGAAGCCTATATCACTGTTGAAACGGATGTTGTTAATAAGTAATTGTTTTAATTCTTCTGCTAATTCATTGATGTTCGCCTTGGATGGATAATTAACAGCTAATTCCTCAAAGCTAATCACAAAACCAGTCTCATTGCTCGACATAATGATAACGGCAGTATTTTCATTCAGCAGGTTTTTGATTTGATCGTTGCAATACACTTCAATTCCACCACCAAGTGAATGGGTGATATATAGGTGTATCGATGCAAATGTACTTAATCTGCGTTTTATGCGGTTGAGCGTAATGTTGTTTCTGGCTTTCCGCGCAGGGTCGTCCGCAATATGGGCAATCACTATTTCCGAGTATTCTGGATATATCTCAGCCAGAACCTTCAGATTTTTCTCCACTAATCCTGTTTTTTTATCTTGCCCAAAAGATACTCCACCAATGTGCTCGACGAATGTATCGCAGGTATGCAAGTGTTTCCATCCCAGATCTCTTGCGCGAATACACCAGTCGTTTTCCTCTGCATATCCCAAGCCGAATTTTTCATAATTCAAGAGCCCCACTTCTGCAATTGCATCAGCACGAAGGAACATGCAGAAGCCAACGCCACTCGGAATTGCCACGACTATTTTTGAATTTACTTCGCGACAAATTGCATCCAGATCTGCAAGTGATAGATCAGCAGGCATATCGTTTTCTTGTATTGGGTCAGGGTAGCTACAAACTGTTGCATTATTCGAGAAGGGCGTGACTGATGCGACAGCCGGCGATGAGTACGCGGCGCACTTCAGGCGATCAACCCAATCGCCATTTACAACAGCATCCGCATTCAATAAAATAAAATCATCCCCATCGCAAAAAGTCAAGGCAGAATTAACTGTTTTAACAAATCCTTGGTTTGCACTATTGGTCAGAATTTGAGTGTTTGGCTGATCTTTATAGGACGCTATTATTTTCGGAATATTGGGATTGGGACTGCAATCATTAATAAGTAAAATATTAAATTTTGTTTCGTTAAGTTTAATCGATTCGAATAATGCATCTAGACATCTCATCGTTTCCGCAACGCCATCATAAATAGGGACTATTACGGTTACTTTTCGTGGTTTTGGATCAATACTTAATGGCTTGACTCTAATTTCTTTGTCGTGAGTGTTCTGGCGAAGGTGGGTGATGAAATTTTTGGCAATAAAATTTCTGAACAAAGAACCATCACGATTCGAAATTCCAAGTTTTCCATCGTGAGCATGGGCAGCCATATCCTGAAGCAATCTAATGGCATGAGCTTGCGAAAAATAAATTCGGGGTGACTGTAAAACGGTTTTGTCCGAATTGTGAATAGTTATCTTCAGCTCATAAGAAAGTTTGTCTATGGTATATGGGGAAAGAGAGGTTGAAAAGCCACAATTGACCCCAACATCGGCTCTCGATAAATTGGGTGTAATGGTTTTCACTAAAGTTTCATCAACCCAAATATCTAGGTCTCCCGAAACATGGGGGGCGCCAACATCGTATATCCAACCTGCGAGTTCATCTTTTGTGAAAATATCTAGGTGTCCACGAGTTTGGAATGAAGCATATACGGTAGCTTGAAGATCATCCTTATAAAGAAGATCAATTCTATGGGATGATCCATCAAGATATTCGTCCGGTAATTGAAATTTAAATCCACCATTTAATTTCGAAATTCCGTCCAAACCTGCAGGAGTAGACTTGTTGCAAAAAACTTCATAGGTGGTATTTGTGTCAACGCGTAGGACTAAACTTTGTTGATGGGTGTCATTTAATCTGGAAACACAATATCCATTCAAAATACCGAAGCCAGCATAGCTCAGCTGGGTATCGGTGATGGTTGGGTCAATTAGGTACGCTCGTGTGTTTAAAAAACATGAATCATTACGGAACGCGAACTTTATTCCATGCGAATTGCCATCAAATGCGATGTCAGGGATTTTTAATTTAAATATAAATGTATTATAATCTTTGATTTTGACAAGATTGGGTTTGTTCTCAATTGGTTTTCCATCGATATATGCAATTAGATCTGGAGTGGAGCCGATAGATTGAGATTTAATTGTGAGTTCTATAGGGAGCACTCTTTCATTAAGTAATCCGAATTTAAGTGAGTATTTAACATTCGGACTCGATGAGAAAATTTCTTTTAATTGAGGATGATATTTTTCCGGTAGCGCGGCCGCCTGTTTTGGGGAGGAGGCAATGATTGGAAAGGTCGCAGCTTCCTGCAGGGTAACCCTGACTTTGTTTTGCTTAATCCATTCGAGGAATTCTCTTTTTTCAATTTTATTTTGGGATGGAGTATAAACGATTTGCTGTGAATTTTTAATTGATATTGAAATATTCAGTTCTTCTTCAGCTTCGACATTTTTCTTGAGCGGTGCTAACAATTCATCAACTACCTGATCCCATCCGAAACGGAATCCGCAATAACAATCCTGATTGACGATAGATGAGATATCTGGTCGAAGAGTGCTGCAAAGGAATTGACCAATCAGAATGCCGTTGCAAAATGCTTCGAGTGAAAGTGGAATGCCTGGTTGTGATACATCCAAACACCATCCTGTAATTCCGTTGGCATCAATATAATCAACACTTCCGTAGCAACCCGTTGTTGATTCAGAAGTAATATTTGCGTAAACAATTTGATTCTGCAATTGGGGAAAGGATTTTTTATTTTCTTGAATAATATTATTTTCCAGGCTGTTCGAAGTGGTAGTCGTTGTCCGTGGGATAGATTTTGACTTGCTGGACTTGGTTTTTGTGGTATTTTGCATGGTCTAATTTTTACGATTTAGGGCGATTAAATAATGTGTTGTTCATCTCAAAATACGTGTGCTGCAGCACGAATTCTGCGCTATTGCGATTTTTCGGTGAGTGGCGTACCCCTGGGGGTTGAAAATTGGATTTTTTAAATTGAATTTCATATTTAAAGACTGTGATCAATTAATTCTTTTTGGGATTATTTTATAAAAACAATTTCATTATAGAGTTGGATTTGGGCGCAACGTTGTATAAAGCCCTCCTCTTTATGGCTGTAGTTTCTTAAAAACCATGGCAAGCAAACTTTGTAACAGAAGCATTTGGTAGGGGAGAAATGGGCGTTGCTCAAGGCCAGACAGTTGTGAGTATCATACATGATACGAGTGGGCAAAGTGGTAGCTAAATGGTAATATTTTCTTCGGGTGGTGTTCTGTGGCGCAAAAAAATTGCTTTGGTATTATTATAAGATAAAAAATAAGATTCTTTTTTTAATTTTTTTTTGCTTGCAGGGCGACAAGGTATGGCGGCCGTGTTGTTTTTTGGCTGGAATGAGATGCGCGCGTGGCGAGCGGAACTTGGCGTTTTGCGCTGATTGATAGATTTGGCCCAGTGAGGACAACTACCGCGCTTGCTAACGGAAGCAGTTGAAACCTAACCCAGGTTTAACAAGCCCCCACCGCAGTACTAAACATTCCGTTCCTGTCGGTGTCCGTAAGTATATGATTTTTATGGAGCCGATAAATTTATTTTGGAAATTTTCGTTTTGTTGCACCATAAAAATTCGTAAAATATGAATTTTGTATCAATGTTATTTTTGTAAAAAAGTATTATTTTAGTTATTGGAATCAAGCCAACATCGCCGCTACCGGAGAGTCGTATGGTACTAACTGGCTGGTTCGTGGCAAGCACATTAGCGGCAAGGTGCGGCAAAATACCGGCTTGCCGCTGGGGCACCATTTTCCTTTCAAGGAGGAAGAATGGCCTTTGCTGTGGCAGTGCATTGAGGAAATTGGCCGTGGACCGAGCAGATTGGCTGCAAGCTCTTTGTCCTGATCATATCTGGAAAGTGTGTTTCGCAGCCTGAAAGCGGCGTTGGGTTTGCACTAGACATAATGTATTGACCGCCGCCGATTCAGCCGGCCCGGGTTGATCGGCGGTTGATAAAAACCAAAGCAATAAGGTGGGCGAACGTCGCCGCCCGTGGGAACACTTAACAGGGTTGATGGCCTGTGGGTAGCGGCTAAAGAAGAAAGGATTGTGGTAAAGCGACGGTTGCGGACAATGGCAGATGTTGTTGGTATGCAACCAACAAATCGAAGAATAAGCTGGCTAATGCAGAATGACTGGCGGGATGTGGCGAGATATTGGTATGGTATCTCAATTGCTGCGGTGTATGAGAAGGGTGGACCCACCACACCTCAAACGTCGCGGGTTAAACCAGGCTGTTACCAACCAAAGGCTCAGAGCCGAAATTGAGGAGGGCAGGTCATGAAAGAGTATAGCAAATTTATTGGTCTGGACGTTCACAAGGCAACCATAGCGGTGGGCGTGGCAGAAGCCAATGGCGGTGAAGTGCGGTATCACGGTGAAATCCCCAACACTTCAGAAGCGGTGGCGAAGTTGGTCAGGCAGTTACGCAAGGGCGATGCAAACCTCTCCTTCTGCTATGAGGCGGGCCCCTGCGGTTACGGCATACACCGGCAGATCACGGATCTTGGCTGGGACTGCCAAGTGGTGGCACCGTCGTTAATTCCGAAGAAAGCAGGAGATCGGGTCAAGACAGATCGACGCGACAGCCTGATGCTGGCAAGGTTGCACCGGGCCGGGGAACTGACAGCGGTATGGGTGCCTGATGAGGCACAGGAGGCACTACGGGATTTAACCAGGGCGCGGGAGGATATGAAGCATCTGCAGCGCCAAGCCAAGCAGCGCTTGCTGGCTATGCTGCTGCGCTACGACAAGAACTATGACGGCAAGAGCAACTGGACGCAGGCTCACTACCGCTGGTTTGAGACAGTGAAGTTCGGGCACCCCGTGCAGCAGATTGTGTTCCAGGAATATCTTGACACGGTGTTAGCCATGACCAAACGGGTTGCCGGGTTGGACGAGCAGATTGCAAGCACAGCCGCCGAATCCGTATTTTGGCCTGTAATAGAAAGCCTGATGGCTTTGCGCGGAGTTAATTTACTGACCGCTACCACCATCGTGGCCGAGATTGGTGATTTGCACCGTTTTGCGAGCGCGCCGCAACTGATGGCATATCTGGGTGTGGTGCCAAGTGAGCACTCCAGTGGAGGAACCAAATCTCGTGGTGCCATCACCAAAACAGGTAATGGTCATGTGCGCCGGGTACTGGTCGAGGCAGCTTGGACATATCGACATCAGGCACGTAAGACGGCGGCATTGCAGCGCCGGGCGGAGCGAACCCCGGAGGCGGTGCAAGAGATCGCCTGGAAGGCACAAAAGCGCTTGTGCTCGCGTTATCACGTCATGCAGGAAAAGGGCAAGCTGAAGGTGCAGGTTTGCACCGCCATAGCGCGCGAACTGGCGGGCTTTATTTGGGCAATTGGGCAGGCAGTGCCGCAACCAGCGGCCAAGGTATAAGGGAGGGCTGATCATGAAATTACAGTGTGTCGGCAGCGGAATGGGCAACGGTGGGAGAACCCTTGAGGCTGCTAGGAGGCGTCCGGCAACGGAATGACCCTCGATACTAGAGAAAGGCAGCTCCCCGACGAATCGGTTGTCATGCGGTACTCAACCCGCGCATATCAGACTGATCAACCGTCGGCATGCCGCCCGTTTCGCTACCCGCACACTGTAAGCATATGAAGATTTATTTTAAAAAACATTCTTTGGGGCCTTGACAGGTCAATACATATTAGCAGCCTGTCGCGCTTAGGGTGAAAAATGACCTGAAAATATATAATTGAGCATAATTGTATTTTATAATTACGGTCATATATAAGTGCGCCGCAACAATCAATTTGATGCCTTTGCGTGAGCCTTCGTAGGGAGAGGTGGTGAAATTAACTCAAAACGATGGTGACACAACACTTATAATTGAGTACGCTTGCCATGGCCAATTTCATCGAATCTTCCCGTAACGCTTGGCGTTCTCAAAAACCAAGTGCAACGCCCTTTTGCTGTAAAGTGCTGCCATGGACAAAACTTATAAACATCTGACTACCCAAGAACGCGCCGTCGTGATGACGATGCGCGATGATCTTTGCTCAATTCGCCTCATTGCAAAACGCCTTTGCCGTTCGGCGAGCACCAACAGCCGGGAGATCAAGCGCACCAGCGGCACAGGCACCTATGACGCCAATATGGCGCATTTACAATGCCATGCCCGGCGCACCATGCCTCGCCGCATTCCCAAGCTGAGAACCGACGGTGCCCTGTTTCAGGTTGTCCGGCATCAGCTCGGATTGCTCTGGTCGCCACAGCAAATTGCGCGTAAGCTAAAGGCCCTTTGGCCCGATAACCCTGAAAAATCCGTGTCCCACGAAACCATTTACAACGCGATCTACCTACACCCGCGTGGCGAACTTAAGCGCGAGCTGGTTGCCTGTCTGCGCCACCACAACCAGGCACGCAAACCACGTAGCCGGGGCACCGACCGCCGGAGTCAAATTCCAGGCATGCAAAGCATCCATATCCGGCCCCCAGAGGTCGATGATCGGCTAATCCCCGGCCATTGGGAAGGCGACCTTATCAAAGGCGCTGGCAACCGCTCTTCGGTCGGTACGCTCGTTGAGCGCACAACCGGATTTGTGGTACTCGCCAAAATGGACATTGCCACCACCAAAACGGTCGGCGATAGCTTTGCCGCAGTGCTCAATCGTGAGCCGGAATCAATGCGTAAAACCATGACCTACGATCAGGGCCGGGAGATGCACGGCCATAAAATACTGACCGAGCGCACTGGCGTTCAAGTCTATTTTGCCGACCCGCACAGCCCTTGGCAACGTGGGGCAAACGAAAATATCAATGGCCTGCTGCGGCAGTACATGCCCAAAGGTTCGGACTTGTCCATCTACTCGCAAGCCGAGCTTGATGCGATTGCTTTGTCGCTAAATACAAGACCAAGAGCACGACTCGGGTATGAGTCGCCGCTGGTCGTATATACTCAACACATCATACTTTTGCAACACCAAACGGATACTGCTCATTAACCCAGTGTTGCACTTGTTGTTTGAAGCCGCCCTCCTACAAAAGATGTGGGAGTAAACCATATTTATCAAAAGTTTACAATGCCTATTTGTAACTCATTGATTGTAAGCGGTTTTTGATACGATGGCCCTGTGGTAAAATTGCACATGATTGTGATTCACCTGATTTAGGGTACAATAGCCAAGTTTTGGTGCGCCCAAATGGTTCTCTACCATTGGCGTTAAACGGGAAACACAAGCCATCGGTGGTAATCGATACCATGGCCAATGTGTGCTGCCCCCGCAACGGTAAGCAAGTGTCACCGCGCCGGTTTTTCATCGGATTGGCGCTGACGAATTTTCTGCCCGGTTCACTGTGCCATAGGCATGGGAAGAACGGAAAATTATGCTTGTTAGCCCGGATACCGGCCAAAACAGGTGAAGGTGGTGCAGCAGGAAATTCCGCTGACCGCCTTTGTTGCATTCGGCCTGCGGGGACGCAAGGCCGGGTACTTACTTCTCGTGATTTATTCTATGACCTTTTCTTCCCGTTTCGCTGCGCGCGCCGCGTTGGCCCGCTCGCCGCTTGCCCTTTGTCCGCTTTGCCCTCTTTTTCTCGCCCTGTTCGGCCAAGTTGCCCTTGCCGCAGATGCACCAACCCAATCGGTGCTAGTCACCGCCAGCCGCAGTGCCCAGCCAGTAACCGATGTCTTGCTCGACCATGAAATCATCACCGGGCAGGAAATTCGCCGTGCCGGTTTCAGTTCAATTGCCGAACTCTTGCAAAAAAAACGCGGCGTGGAAATTGTCAGCAATGGCGGCCCGGGCAACAATGCCTCGGTGTTTTTGCGCGGTGGCGATGTCAAGCAAACCGTGGTCTTGGTCGATGGCGTGCGCGTTGGCTCTTCCACCACTGGCGCAGCCACCTGGGCCAATCTGCCGCTGGCGCAAATCGACCGGATCGAAATCGTATACGGCCCTTTGTCGAGCCTGTACGGGGCTGATGCGGTCGCTGGCGTGGTGCAAATTTTCACCAAACCGGGCAGTACCTATCTGGAACCGACAGCAGCAATTGGCTTTGGCAGCAACAGCCGCCGCACGGCCGATGTTGGCATTTCCGGTTCGTCAGGTGGCGATAAGGCAGTGCGCTTTTCGCTTGGCCTGGCCCATGACAAGACCGATGGTTTTTCGGCCAGCCAACCCGGTTCCGGGCCATTCACCTTCCACCCCGACCGCGATGGCCATAGCCGCAGAAGCGCCAGTGGCCAACTGGGCTGGAAATTGACGCCACAGCATGAAGTCAGTGCCTCGTTTTTGACCAGCCGCCTGGACGCGCAATTCGATGCCGGGCCAGACTATGATGACCGCAGCCTGGAAAAGCTGGAAAATGTCGCACTTAACCTGAAAAGCCAGTTTTTGCCGGGCTGGAGCAGCCAGGTGCAACTCTCGCGCAGTGCCGACCGCAGCGCCACCGATGCATCGTTCGGGGCCAGCGAATTTGATACGGTACGACGCCATGTTAGTTGGCAGAACGATCTAAAACTGGGTTCGGATGTGTTGCAGCTCATCTTTGAACATAAACGCGAGCGGGTCGAATCGAGCGTGGGCGCTTTGCAGCGAACCCGGACTACCCGTTCCATTGGTACTTCCTACCAGTTGCGGCGCGGTGCCCATTCGGCCAGTTTCGGCCTGCGCCACGACGACAGTTCACAATATGATGGCCGCACCACCGGCAGTATCGGGTATGGCTACCGAATCAATCCGGATTGGCGCATTGGCGGCAGCTATGGCACCAGCTTCCGCGCCCCAGCCTTCAATGAACTGTATTTCCCCGGCTTTGGTCTGGCGGGCAACCAGCCCGAGCGTGGCCGCAATGCAGAAATCAATCTGCATTATGCCAAGGGCGGGCACACCTTGACGGCCAGTTGGTTCCACAACCGGGTTCGTAATTTGCTGGTGTTTACCCCGGTGTGCCCGGTCGAAGCGGCGACCCATCCGTTTGGCTGTGCCTTTAACATCAATGCCTCGCTGGTGCAGGGGCTATCGCTCGGGGCATCGACCCGCTTGAAGCAGTTTGTGCTCAAGGGCTCGCTCGATTGGCAAGATCCGGAAGATGAAACCACTGGCCAGCGGCTGGCCCGGCGGGCGCGTTCGCATGGCAGCATGACGCTTGAATACCAGCCGGACAGTCGGCTCTTGCTCGGTGCCGAAGCGATATTTTCCGGCAATCGGTTTGACGATGCCGCCAATCGCAACCGGCTCGGTGGCTATAGTGTGCTGAACCTGTTTGGCAGCTATCAAATCAGCCAGCGCTGGGCGGTTACTGCGCGCTGGAACAACATTGGCAGCAAGCAGTATGAATTGTCGCGTTTTTACAATGTTGACCGCAGCAACGGCTTTATTGGTTTGCGCTACGGTGAAAAATAAGGCGAAAAATAAAGCAAAAAGTAACGGCGAAAAATAATGCCTGCCCCGTCTTCTCGTGCCACTGCTTCACATGCCACCGCTTTGCGCGCCACGTATTCGCGGCACCGGGCGGCGCTAATCCTGGGCTGCTTGCTTATGGTTGGCGTGGCCAGCTTTGTGCTGGCCAGTTGGCTCGGATCGGTTTCCCTGACCGGTGCCGAATGGCAGGCTGGCCTTGGCCAGTGGTTCTCCGGTGTGCTGGGCCAGCGGAATACGGCAGAGCATGCCCCCGGCCTCAACGCCACTTTGCTCGGCATACGCTTGGGGCGGGCGTGGCAGGCGTTCGTGGTCGGTGGTTCGCTGGCACTGGCCGGGGTCATGATGCAGGCCCTGCTGCGCAACCCGCTGGCCGATCCGTATATTCTTGGGGTATCGAGCGGGGCGGCAGTCGGCGCACTGGCGGCGATGCTGTTCTCCAGTGTGCTGTGGCTGATTGATGCAGCAGCCTTTGCCGGAGCATTGCTCATTTCGCTGCTGTTGTATGGGCTGGCGCGGCGTGATTTGCAAAGCGGTGGCAGTGGGGTTGGCAGTGGCAGCCTGTTGTTGACCGGGGTGGTGCTCTCTTCTGCCTCGATGGCGCTGGTGACGCTGATGTTGTCACTGGCACCGGATGCCGGGTTGCGCGGCATGGTGTTTTGGATGATTGGTGACTTGTCCGGCACCGATTGGCATGTAGCGCCGACGGTAGCGCTGGCGCTGGCTTTGCCGCTGGCCTGTTATTTGGCCCGTTCCGTGAATGTATTGGCACTGCATTTTAGCAATGCCGCTGCGCTTGGCGTATCGGTAGCACGGCTGTGTCAGACCCTGTTTGGACTGGCCGCACTCTTGACCGCGATTGCTGTTAGCAGTGGTGGCAGCATCGGCTTTGTTGGCTTGATTGTGCCGCATGCCTGCCGCATGGCGTTTGGGCCGGATCACCGGTTGCTGATACCGGCCTCGGTGTTGGTTGGGGGCATCTTTTTATTGTTGGCCGACACGCTAGCGCGCAGTATCGCCGCACCTCTGCAATTGCCGGTTGGGGTGGTGACCTCGCTGATCGGGGTGCCGATTTTTCTGGTGCAATTGCACCGGCTAAGGCGCTCGGTATGAGCGCGCAGGTGGGCACCTCATTAGCCACCTCATTGGGCACCTCCTTAGCCACCTCATTGGCCACCCGCCAATTGCGCTTGACGGTTGGACAGGGCCAACAGGAGCGCTTGTTGCTGGAACGGTTTGATTGGCAACTGGAGCCGGGCCAATGCTGGTGCATCCTTGGCAAAAATGGCGCGGGCAAAAGCAGCTTGCTACGCACCCTGGCCGGTTTGCGGGAACCACAGGGGGGGCAGGTGTTATTGCAGCAGCGGGCGCTATCGAGTTGGGCACCGTTGGCCTTGGCCCGCGAGCGGGCCTATTTGCCGCAAGAGCAGCGTGATCCGTTTGCCTGTCGGGTGCATGATTGGGTGATGATGGCGCGCCATCCATGGCAAACCGGGCCAGCCAGCCGCTATTGGGAAGATCAGGACGATGAAGCGCAGGTGCAGGACGCGCTGTTGCAAATGGATGTGGCGCATTTGGCCGGGCGCGATGTCCGTAGCCTGTCCGGCGGTGAGCGGCAACGGGTAGCGCTGGCGGCATTGCTGGCACAACAAACGCCGCTGCTGCTGCTCGATGAACCAAACAATGCACTCGATTTGGCACACCAGATGCAGGTCATGCAGTTGTTGCAGCGCTTGTGCCGCGATCAGCAAAAAAGTGTGGTATTAGTCGCGCATGACATTAATCTGATACAGCAGGTGGCGACGCACGCCCTGCTGTTGCCGGGCAATGGCCAGTGGCAGGCCGGGCCGGTGGCACAGGTCATGCAGGCTGATGCATTGGGGGAAGTGCTGGGTTATCCCTTGCTGCAAATCCGGCATGAGGGACGTAGCTGGTTCGTGCCCCGGCAATGAAAAAAGCCAAAAAAACCGAACAGGCTAGAAAACCTGTCCGGTTTAAAACCACCGGTTATTTTCCGGCGGGAGGGGCGCTAATCTGCAAGGTGCCGGATTGGCTGGTACTGGCACCGCGGGCGTCGGTCACTTTCAGTGTGATTTTATACGAACCGGCTTTTTTGTAGGTGTATTTGGCGACAGCAGTGGTAGCCGTAGCATTGGCATCGCCAAAGGTCCAGAGGTAGCTGACAATCTTGCCGCCATCGGACTTCGAGCCGCTGCCATCAAAGGTCATGTTCGTACCGCTGGCACTGCTGCTGCCACTGATCTTGATATTTGCTACCGGGGCCTTGGGCGTTGGGGTAACGGTTGGCTTCGGCGTTGCGGTTGGCTTAGGCGTTGCGGTTGGCTTCGGCGTTGCGGTTGGCTTAGGCGTTGC
>JACCDS010384210.1_pt1 | contig 16151 bp, 10 predicted proteins | sample 7446441 | NCBI WGS metagenome assembly JACCDS01 (sample SAMN15323445, study PRJNA562643) | freshwater metagenome | isolation source: river surface water | place: USA:Blue River Watershed | collected 2017-08-17
CAGCGCCAACGCTGGGAGTGAGAAATCACGTCGACGTTCAACAGCCTGCGGGTTCAATAATCACCCGCGCTGTCAGTTCGCGGATAAGATTTTCGATGATGTCAGCGCGTGCACTTCCGTCTGAAGATATCGCCACAATCCCGAACGGGATCGGTAAAAGACACAAAATGTCGCCTCGAGTCTGACCCGAGAAGGTGAATACGTCTGTGCATCCAGGCTGGCAGCAAGAAGAAGCAAGGCCACCCATTAACCGCCATTTTTAAAAGATCGCAGGCACTTACCCGCACGACAACATACTCTCTCTCGCTCTGTAACCTTGCTTATTCGCTAAAACTCAGGCTGTTACTGGACGAGGGCATCTGGACAGCACCCTCAACCGCGGGCTCATCCATCGACAATGGCGCTTGCACTTTCAGGGTGATCCAGTTTGAAGTGACGCGCTGCTGCTTACTGTCTTCCACCGTGACCGACAGACGGTACTCATTGCTGGCGCCCGGCGTGCTGTCCCAGGGGGGAACGATCACGCTCCAGCCATCAATGGCATTATTGTTCGGCGGTGATGTCAGGCTCAGTGCCTGAGTATCGCCCTGCCAGCTCAGCGCCTTAATGCTATGACTGGCGCGCAGTTGCAGCTTGAGCGGTACGCTCTCACCGGGATTAAGCTGCCACGGCGGCGTCGCCAGGAATACAGACAGCGTTTTACGCTGCCTGTAGGCCATCACCGGGTTTTGGCTGCGCGTCACCGTGTCGTAGCGGCTGCCCCGTAAGGAGCGCGCTTCCGCGACGTTATTGGCATCCAGCTGCTTGCTCAGCGCGACCCCAAAGCGGTAATTGAGTTTGAGGCCAAGCTGATCCTGGCTCTCTCCGGCACTGCTGGTTTTGTGGCTGGCCGAAATGGTCACCAGCGGCACGGGCGTATAAGACAGCCCCAGCGAGAGCGCCGCCGGGTTATGGTAACGGTTGCCGCTGTTAAACAGGTCAACCTTTTCCCCCAGATATTGCTGATAGCTGAATGATACGCCCAGCTGACGATAGAACGGCAAATAGCTTTGGGTGGTGATGTCGTAACCTTCGGCCATGCGGGACTGCTGGCTGTCACCGCGATTACGCCATCCGGACAAGGGATGATAGTAGTTAGCAGAAAAGCGCAGATTGTTGCTCCAGGCCTCAGTGCCCACCGAGGCGCGCTGAAGTCCAGTGCGAAAGCTACGATCGATAAAACTGTTGTAACCCAACAGCCAGTTGCCTGCGTCCCAGCGCTGACCCAGCCCGGCATTACCTACCACGCCTTCAACAGAGTCGTGCAGCCCAAGCTGACTGAACGTAAGGTAGCGATTCTCATCAGCCAGCGGGCTGAACAGATTGCCGCCGGTGCCGTCAAAGTTGCCGGCCATGTCCACGTTTAAGTTGAACTCGGCGTTGCCATAAGGCGACAGTAAAGACTGCCCTTCACTCTCAACCCGCGTCGCCACTTCGTCGCGCAGTCGGTCAAAAGCCCACTGCCCGGCCTGCTCGCCCAGGGTCAGATCACTGCTGCTTTCATTGGCTTCCGCAATACTTTTAGCCGCCTTCGCCAGCTTTTTGCTCCAGTCATGGTTATCTTCGACGTTGCCAAGAGAAGGAAGATCGTCCAGTGACTGGCGAAAACGCGTGGGATCGCTAAAAGGGGTTTCCGACACCTGATGATCCGTTTGCAGCGCACCGGCGGGCAGCGCCAGAAGCGCAGTCAGAGCAGCGAGAGAGAAAGTCACAGGTCTAAACATCAAATCATTACGTCCGGGCATAAAAATCATCAGGTGGTTTCTCAATGAGAATGATAAAACCAGCGCTAATTATTTTAGCATAATGTGACCCAGATTCATGACTTAACTCGATATTTGTGCATCTGCGAGCCACCTGGCCGCATGTCGCGGCCAGACAACCCGCTTGTTTCAGGAAAAAATTAGCCCGCCATCAACATTAACGGTTTGTCCGGTAATGTAGCGCGCATCATCCGATGCCAGAAAGGCGACCAGCCCGGCAACGTCCTGTGGCTGCCCGGCCCGTTTAAGAGGAATGTTCTCTACCCACTCCGCCATCAGCTCGCCTTTACCATAGGTTTTTTGTTGCGTGCTCAGAATTTCGCCCCAGACGCGATCGTTGTAATCCCACATTTCGCTTTCGATGATGCCAGGGCAAAACGCATTAACCGTGATATTCCAGCGGGCCAGCTCCAGCGCCAGACTTTGCGTAATGCCAATGACGCCCATTTTGCTGGCAGCATAGTGCGGCGTGTAGATAAATCCTTTACGCCCCTGCCCTGAAGACGTGTTAATCAGGCTGCCGCCGTTTTGCTGCACCATGTATTTAGCGGCTTCACGACAGCACAGCCAGACGCCCGTGGTGTTCACCGCCAGCACGCGTTCGAAATCGCTTTTGGGCATATTCCCGAAGGTATCAATCGTGATAATGCCCGCGTTCTGAACCGAAACGTCAATGCGGCCAAAGCGCTCAAATGCCTGCTGATACACCTGCTGCACATCGTTCTCATCGGTTACATCCGCCTGCAGGGCCAGAATCGCGTTGGCGATGGGCCGCAGGCTGTCCGCCGTAGCAAAAACACGTTCAGAATTGGATACCATCACCAGGTTTGCGCCGTCCTGGGCAAACCTGGCGGCAATGCCTGCGCCGATACCGCGACAGGCGCCGGTGATGACGACCGTTTTCCCACTAAAATCCCGGTTCATTGTGTTCTCCTGTTATCCATGACGAATGTCAGCATGGGGCACCGCCGGCGGCTGCTTATCATGGCGGCGCAGTAGTATCACTTTGCTTTGTAAACGCTGCTGGAACTGGTCAATCACCACGGCGGTGACAATCACCACGCCCTTGATCACCATCTGCCAGAAATCACTGACGCCCATCATCACCATGCCATCGGCCAGAAAAACAATCACGAAGGCACCGATAATGGAACCGGACACGCGGCCACGGCCGCCTGCCAACGCCGTGCCACCCAGCACCGTGGCACCGATGGCATCCATCTCAAACATGTTGCCTGTCATGGGGTGCGCGGTCTGCAGCTGAGAAGCCACCACCAGCCCAACTAATCCGGCACACAGCCCGGAAAAAGCGTAAACAAACACTTTGACTTTGATGATGGGCACCCCCGCCAGCCGCGCGGCCGACTCATTGCCGCCGGTGGCATAGATATAGCGCCCAAGCGGCGTTTTCCGTGTCAGGTACAGGCCAAGGAGTAAAAAGCCGATCATCAGCCAGATGGGAATAAAAACCCCCAGTACGGTGCCGGAACCCAGCAGTGCGAAACCGGTATTGCCCAGCGCGGGCATGCCAACCAGATTGGCGTAGGTGGCGCCATCGTTAAACAGCAGCGCTGCGCCACGGGCCACATACATCATGCCCAGCGTACAGATGAAAGGGGCAACGCCGAGGCGAGTAATTATCGTGCCGTTGACGATGCCCACCAGCGTGCCAAACAGCGCGACCGTGAGGATCACCTCCGGCACATTAAGAAACAGTCGCGCGCCATTCCACAGCGGCACGCCCGACGTCAGTAACGCGCCCGCCACCATGCCGCAGATCCCGGCGACGGCACCGACAGACAGATCGATACCTCCGGTCAGGATCACCAGGGTCATGCCGATGGCCAGCAGCCCGGTAATCGCCACGTGCTGGGTCATAATCAGCAGGTTCGACGGCGTCAGGAAATTAGGCACCATCACGCTAAAAAAGCCGACCACAATCAGCAGCGCAATAAAGGTACGCGCCTTGAGTAAGTACATGTACAGCAGATATTTTTGATTCATCTTATTCTCCGGCAACCTCAGGCTTGCGGGGTGGATGCACTAATCAGTTTTTCGCGCGTGGCAGCGGCACGGGGCAAATCGGCAGTAATACGGCCATCGGCCATGACCAGAATCCGATCGGCGAGCGCCATGACCTCATCCAGTTCGGACGACGAAAACATCACCGCCAGCCCCTGCTGCGCCAGTTTGCCAATCAGGTGATACACATCGGTTTTGGCCCCGACATCAATGCCGCGGGTGGGCTCATCCAGCAACACCACCGCAGGTCCGGTCATCAGCGCTTTTCCCAGCACCACCTTCTGCTGATTTCCGCCGCTTAATGCGCTGATAGGCAACTCGCTGTCGCTGACTTTAATCGCCAGGTGCTGAATCATTTCATTGACACGCTGCCGTTCTTTGTCAGGGTGCACGATGCCCAGCGCCCGGCGAAAGCCGCGCAGGCTGAGATTCGACAAGGTCATATTGGCGCTAATCGACATCAGCTCGATCACGCCTTCACCTTTACGATCCTCCGGCACCAGCGTGATGCCGCGCTTCAGTCGCTGCTGGAAACTGCAGTTGTCCAGCCGCTGTCCACCTAACTGAATCTCCCCACGCTGACAAGGCAGTAACCCGGTTAATCCCTTAAACAGCTCTGTTCGTCCGGCGCCCAGCAGGCCATAAATACCAATCACTTCGCCTTTGCGCAGGCTGAAACTCACCGCATTGAGCCGGTAGCCACCGTTCTGATGCAGTGCGGTGAGCCCCGCCACCTGCAGCACCGTCTCCCCCTGCGGCGCGGGTTGATAGTCGAAGTGCTTTTTCTTGTCGCCAACCATTTGTTCAATGATCCAGGGCACGCTGACGTCGCGCACCTCACGCGCGGCGATGAAACGCCCGTCCCGGAAAACCGTAATGTGGTCGCCGATCTCCATTAGCTCTTCCAGCCGATGGGAGATATAGATAATGGTGACGCCGCGTCGCTTGAGCTGTTCAATGACGTTGAACAGCACTTTAACTTCCGACTGACTCAGGGCGCTGGTCGGTTCATCCATAATCAGCACGCGCGTATCCTTCGACAGCGCGCGGGCGATCTCGACCAGCTGTTGATGACCAATGCCCAGCGCATCCAGCGCAGCATAGGGATCGACGTCCAGTTCCAGCCGTTCCAGCAGTGCTTTGGCCAGCTGATACTGATACTTTTCGTTGATGACGCCGCGCTGGAAGAACTCATTGGCGATAAAGATGTTGTCCATCACGTTCATATTCGGGAACAGGTTCAGCTCCTGAAAGATAATGCTGATGCCCAATTTTTCGGCCTGTTGGGTGGAGTGAAGCGTCACAGGTTTGCCATCCAGCAGAATCACGCCTGACGATGGGGTTTCCACCCCGGCCAGCATCTTCATCATGGTGGATTTGCCGGCACCGTTTTCCCCGATGAGCACATTGACCTTGTTGCGATAAACCCGGTAGTTAACCTGATCCAGGGCGGTCACGCCGGGATAAACCCGCGACAGGCCGCGCGTCTCAATAATGACGTCGTCTTGCTGTTCAGTAACATGCATGATCACCTCCTCACTGACGCGTGATCTGGGCGGGCGTAATATCGGGTAGCGCGTGGGGAATGTCCCAGCTGCTAAAAACGCCGACCACGTCAACCCGGTCGCCCGGTTTTACGGCGGCGTTATGTATCATGGTGACCGCCTGCTGATTGATGGCTTTACCAAAGTCGCTAAACATCACCTGATCGTTAAAATCCTGATAGCTGGCCCCTTTGTAAGCATCCCGCAGCGCCGTCCCACGAATGATGGGCCCGATCTGAATAGTGACAGTGTCACCTGATGCCGCTTTAACTTTCATTTTGCCGTTGCGTGAGGTGGTATCCAGCGCCGTGACTTCCCCACTCACGCTGACGCTGAATATGCAGGGATTCTCGCTCTGCGCCCGGTAGCCCAGGGCGCGACAGGCGCTGTCCAGATCCTTCTCTGACTGCAGGCGCTGAGTGAGCTCGCCCAACGGCTTTGCCTGCGCCACGATCTGTGGCACCAGCTTCTGCTGCCAGAGTTGCCCGATATTGGCCATGTGAGGATTCGGGGGATTCTTGAGGTCGGCCAGTTCCTGCTGCGACACAATACGACAGCTACCCAGTGCCATCACGATCGGTATCAGCCAGAGTCGGTTGTACATGACATTCTCCCTGGCGCCCGTCAGTACGGGCGCGACAACAATGGATTACGACTTGTAGTTAAAGTCCTGTACGTTTTTTGCATTGTCCGGCGTGATCAAAATGCCGCGAAACATCACGCGCTGCTTCTCAGGCTTCACGCCTTTCTGAATGTAATTATCAAGATCGGTTACGCCCTGAGCGGCAATGGCCTGCGCCTGGAGCATCACGGTGGCTTTTAAAGTTCCGGCCTGCACCGCATCGCGTTCATCGTTACTGCCATCAATTCCGACGACCACGACATCATTGCGTCCGGCTGCTTTCAGGGCGGCAATGGCGCCTAACGCCACCGGGCCGTTACCACAGATAACGCCTTTTACATCCGGGTGAGCCTGCAGAATACTGTCCATGATGCGCTTGCCGTCGATCAGCGTGCCTTTGGCATCCTGACGCGCGACGCTTTGCATATCCGGATACTGTTCCAGCACCTGATGGAAGGATTTCGAACGGGTGACGCAGTTATTGTCGGCGAGGTTGCAGGTCAGCTCGGCGTATTTCCCTTTCTCTCCCATTTTCTCAACAAACACGTTGGCCACATCAGAGCCCGCCTGGAAGTTATTGTGGGTAATCTGTTCCAGCGCCACGTCATCTACCGGAATTTCACGGTTGATCAGCACCACCGGAATACCGGCCTGTTTGGCTTTTTGGATGGCCGCCACGCTGGCCGTGGAATCCGCGTTGTCCAGGATAATGCCCTGCACTTTTTTGCCGATAGCCGCATCAATCAGCTCGTTCTGCTTCTTAACGTCTTCACCGTGAGAGAGCACCGAGGTTTTGTAGCCCAGCGCCTGAGCTTTCACGTTGGCGCCCTTGGCCTCCGAGGCGTAATAAGGGTTATCCAGTGAGTTAACCAAAATCATAATGGTGCCTTTCTCAACCGCCAGCGCGGTGTGAGAAAACAAACAGGCCGCAAGCGTGGTGCAGAGCAACGTCGTTTTTTTCATGGTGTGTCTCGCTATTAGGGTGTTGGCAGAGGAAAACGAAGCCTGGCGGTGGCCTTACCAGATGGTAAAGCCACCGTCGATCATCAGGTCGGCCCCGGTAATCATGTCGCTGCCGTTGCTGGCAAAAAACAGCACGGCGGCGGCGATCTCGTCGGTGTAGGCAAAGCGGCCTAACGGGATCAGTTTTTTCATTTCGGTGCCCTTCTCACCGCGCCAGGCTTTTTCCCCCATCGGGGTCAGCACCACAGTGGGCGACAGGGTGTTCACGTTAATGCGGTGCGGAGCAAACTCTTTCGCCATCACTTTGGTCATGCCCAGTAACCCGGCTTTGGCGGAGGTATAAGCAACGTGGTTGTCGATAGCGATGGACGCCGCCTGAGAGGCGATATTGATGATCTTGCCGCCGTTGCCCGCCTTGACCATCTGCTTGCCCGCAGCCTGTGAGCACAGAAAAGGCCCGGTCAGGTTCACGGCGATCTGCTTTTGCCACTCGGCAAAATCGGTTTCCAGCACGGGCTGAAGCATCACGTAGCCGGCACAGTTCACCAGAATGTCGATATGACCGTAGTGATCAACAATGGCGTCGAACGCCTGCTCAACGTCGGCAGGATCGGTTACATCGCAGCAAATAAACTGCACCTGTCCGGCCAGGGCTGCGCGCGCACTGTCGACCTTATCCGCTTCAAAGGGCGGATAAAGCAGCGCCAGACTCGCCCCTTTCTCCAGCAGCATCTGATTACTGGCCATGGCGATACCGCCCAGCCCGCCCGTTACCACGGCCACTTTGCCGCTCAGGTTCATTGTGGTATCTACGCCATAGCGCAGGTTAACGTCATATTCACCGCTCATCCGCCTGTCCTCTTTGGTATTTTATTTGCCGCATTCATTTTCGAACAAAAATATAAGCTATCGAATTGATGGTTAATGTGGCTAAGATCAAATTTCGCAACACTGCCTGTCTGACGGCGTCATTCGGTTAAAAGCGCGTGATCGCGGTTGCAAACGGGCAGAAAGAGAAGGATTGCACTGCTGTAGCGGATGCAAAAGTCATGAAAAGTGACGCACATACACTTTCGAACGAAAATAAACATCTTTATTTACCGACTCGCAAAGGCGAAACCTGCGGGTTAAACTCTGCGACAACGCGTTATCGCCATAAGCCCGATGCGATTAAAAGAGGGAGCGTTTCGATTGAAAAGCAAAACTGAGCAGTTAGCTGAAATGCAACAGCGCCGTGAAAAGATCCTGGAGATGATTCGGGAAGACGGAACGGTGACGGTAAAAGCGCTGACGAAGACGTTCGGACTGACCGAAGCCACGCTGCGCACCGACCTGCGAATGCTGCAAAAGCAGGGCTTTGTGCAGCGTTATCACGGCGGCGCGACCCTGATGACGGGCAAGCAGAATACCGGCCTGCTGCAGCTGGAACGTCAGACCCACATGGAAGAAAAAGACGCGATTGGACGCCTGGCAGCCCAGCATATCGAAAACGGTGATACGGTGATTTTCGATTCCGGCACCACCACCACGGCTATCGCCGATGCCATCAGCCATATCCGGCGTTTATCGGTGGTGACGACCGCGGTGAATATCGCCCTGAAGCTGGGCGGCGAGCCAGGGATCAATGTGCTGCTGACGGGCGGTACGTTTAAATTTCCGACGCTTTCGACCTCCGGTGACAAGGCCGCCAGCTTCTTTGAGAATGTGCTGTCGGAGAAGCTGTTTCTCGCCACCGCCTGTATCTCGCCACGTCTCGGCCTGAGCTTTCCCAGCGAAACCGATATCAAAGTGAAAATGGCGATGATCAAATCCGCCAGCACCGTCTACGTGGTGGCCGACTCCAGTAAGATTGATAAAGTGTCGATGTTTGCGCTGCCCTGCGACTGGAGCCATATTCACTACCTGATTACCGACAGCGGGATCAGTCAGGCCCACATCAGCGCGTTTGAAGCGCTGGGCGTGAAGGTTCTGGTCGCCCCGCTACCCGCTCGCCGCGCCCCCTGATGTCACCGCGCATCCGGTCACAACCTGGCTATTACGCCTGGCGGATAGCCGCCTCTGTACAGTGTTGGGCAAGCAGATCGGCACGGTAGTAGCGGACGACATCGCCAACGATCAGCAATGAGGGGGAAACCGGTTGTTGCTGCGCAATGGTCTCCGGCAGCCCTGCCAGCGTGGTGATCAGCACCCGCTGATCCTGGCGCGTGCCGTTTTCAATAATCGCTACCGGCGTATCCTCCCTGCGACCGTACTCACACAACCGGGCGCTAATCACGCTGCTCCAGCTCAGCCCCATGTAAAACACCAGCGTCTGGTTAGTGGCTGAAAGTGCGGCGGCATCCAGTTGAGGCTCTCCGCTGCGTCCGTGTCCGGTGATAAAGCGCAGTGACTGAGCACAATCCCGATGCGTAAGCGGAATCCCGCTTGCGGCGGCGCACCCCACGGCGGCGGTGATACCAGGCACCACTTCGCAGACAATGTTGGCCTGCTGCAGGCTCACCATCTCTTCACCACCGCGACCAAAAATAAAGGGATCGCCGCCCTTCAGTCGAACGATGTTGCGCCCGCTGGTGGCCAGATCGACTAATAGTTGATTGATCTGTGCCTGTTTCAGGCCGTGATGACCGGGCCGTTTGCCGACGTCAATGCAAAGCGCGCTGTCTGGCACTTCTGCCATGACCGCCTCACTGACCAGGCGATCATAGACCACCACTTCAGCACGGTGCAGCAAACGTAGCGCCTTCACCGTGAGCAGATCGACATCCCCCGGTCCGGCACCCACTAACCAGACGCGTCCTGCGCTGGACGCCTTCTCAGGCGCCAGCAGTTTATCTAAAGCGTGTATTGCCAGCGTCATAATTCCTCCGGGACAGAGACGGAAAGCAGAAGGTGTTTTAGCTCCGGCAAGCAGGAGCCGCAGTTGGTGCCGCACTGGAGCGTTTTGCCCAGAGCCTGGGTGCTGTGGCAACCCTGGCTAATGGCATGCAATATCGTTTGTTCGCCTACGCCAAAACAGCTACAGATAAGGCGGCCAGTCGCAGGGCTCTGCGCCGCCTGCCCCGCCAGCAAGGCATGACGTTCAGCCGCGTCCGCGGGGGCCTGACGAAAGGCCAGGGCAACCAGATCGTGATCTACCTCGGGTAAACGCCGATCGGCATAAAATGCCAGTTGCAGCTCGCCCTCGCGCCATGCCAGCAGCCGGTAGCTGTGATCGCCCCCGCTGGCAGTTTGCAGCTGATAGCCTTCGAGGTTGTACTGAGACGCCAGCCAACGCTGCGGCGTGGCCTCTCCGGCCACCACAAAACGTTGCGAACCGGCGTACGGCGTGCGCGCCCAGTAGCGCAGTGCGGCGGGCGCGGTAGTGTCGCGCTGCCAGAGCCAGCCCTGCCAGCAGGTTACTAACGGCTGGATGCGCACTGCCGTTTGTTTAAAGGCAGGCTGGGCCGAAACCGGACAGCGGGTCGATGCGACGACGCCACCGACATTGCCTTGCAGGCTGAACTGGCGGTTCCAGTGCATCGGCACAAACAGCTCACCGCGCCGTAGGCCGCTGTCCAGCGTCACGCGCACCACCATCCATCCCCATTCTGACTGCACGCGCGCCAGCGCCCCGGCGGACAAGCCATAACGACGCGCCTCTTCGGGATGCAAGGCGGCAAAAGGCTCGTCACAGTGCTGCATCAGGCGAGGCACCAGCCCGGTGCGCGTCATGGTGTGCCACTGATCGCGTATGCGCCCCGTGTTCATCAGTAAGGGATAACGGGCATTGCGCACCAACGGCGACGGCGTGACCGGTGGCAGCAGCCGTGCCTTGCCATCGGCATGATAAAAACGCCGGTCGCTAAACAGCCGGGCACAGCCTTGCGGATGTTGAGCATTGATCGGCCACTGTATTGGCGTCAGCGCATCCCACTCGGCATCGCTGAGCTGCGCCAGGCCGCTGATATCGAAGGCGCGTTCGCCGTGGTTCTCAAAGCCGGACAGCGCCGCGTGCTCGCGGAAGATCGCCGCCGGATGGGTCCAGTTAAATGCCTGGGCGAAGCCGAGCCGCTGCGCCACCTGCGCCAGCAGCCACCAGTCGGGTTTGGCCTCCCCGGCGGGTGCAACAAATGCGCGCTGGCGGGAAATACGTCGTTCAGAATTGGTCACGGTGCCGTTTTTTTCGCCCCAGCCCTGGGCGGGTAACAGAATATGGGCAAAGGCTGTGGTATCCGTTTGCGCCAGCACGTCGGAGACGATCACCAGCGGACAGTTGGCCAGCGCCCGCGCCACGCGGTTGCCTTCCGGCATTGACACCGCCGGATTGGTTCCCATGATCCAGACGGCTTTCACCTCACCTCGCTCAATCGCGTCAAACAGCGCCACCGCGGTCAGTCCGGGCTGGCGCGCCATGGTCGGGCTGTGCCAGAAACGCTGTAAACGATCGCAGTCCGCTTCGTTAAAGCTCATGTGCGCCGCCAGCTGGTTGGCTAAGCCGCCCACTTCACGTCCGCCCATCGCATTGGGCTGGCCGGTGAGTGAAAATGGCCCACAGCCGGGACGGCCTATTTTTCCGCTGAGAAGATGCGCATTAATTATCGCATTGTTATTGTCACTGCCGCTCTGTGACTGGTTGATGCCCATGCACCACAACGTCAGGACACGGTCACGCCGGGCAAACAGCTGATAAAAGGCCACCACCTGCTTTTCGGTCAGATCACAGTGTTCAGCGACCTCGGCAATGCCCCACTGGCTGGCGGCCTGCAGGGTGGTTTCAACGCCGTCCAGATGTGGCAACATCGTCGCATCTATTCCCTGATGCTGCGCCAGCCAGTGCAGTAAGCCCGAAAACAGCGCCGGATCGCTGCCCGGGCGCAGCGGCAGGTGGACATCAGCGATGTCACAGCTGGCGGTGCGACGGGGATCGATCACCACCACCTGCATCTCAGGCCGTTGCTGTTTTGCCTGTTTCAGGCGCTGAAAAATCACCGGATGTGCCCAGGCTGCGTTAGAGCCGACCATGACGATCGCATCGGCCTGATCCAGATCCTCATAACAGCACGGCACCGCATCCGCTCCGAGCGCGCGCTTGTAGCCCACCACCGCAGAAGCCATACACAGGCGCGAGTTGGTGTCGATATTTGCGACGCCAAGAAAGCCTTTCATCAGCTTGTTCGCCACATAGTAATCTTCCGTGAGCAGCTGGCCTGAGCCGTAAAAAGCCACCGCCTCTGGGCCATGCTCCGCGATAATCTGCCGGAGTCCATCGGCGGCGGCATCCAGCGCTACCGCCATGCTGACCGGCTGTTGGTTAATTTGGGGATGCAGTAAGCGTCCTGTCCGGGTCAGGGTTTCCCCCAGCGCCGCCCCTTTAACGCACAGCCGACCGAGATTGGCCGGATGCAGCAGATCGCCACTCACCTGTGCAGATTCGCTGTGATTCAGTGTCACCTCGACGCCACAGCCCACGCCGCAATAGGCACAGGTGGTTTTCATGATGCCTGCGCCATGAGGTTCAGTGGGCGGTTGGCGACCCAGACCTGACCGGCTTCCAGTTTCACCGGCCAGCAACGCAGCTGGTGCTGCGGGTTATCCAGACTTTGTCCATCGCGCAGGCGCACGCGCTGTTTGTAGATCGGTGAAATGACCACAGGTTCACCCGCCACATCGCCAAGGATGCCACGGGACAGGACGCTGGCATCGCTGCCTGGCTCGCGATCTTCCAGTGCGTAACAGTCGTTGCCAAAGCGGAACAGCGCAATACGGACGCTGCCAAGCCGTGCACCGATTCCCGCACCGGCGGGGATCGCCTCCAGGGAACACACCGCGCTCCAGGGGTCAGCGGGCAGATGCATCAGCGGAATGCCGGTCGCCGTATGCGGCTGACGCTGACCGCGTACGCGGGCATAGTGCAGCGTTTCATCCGGGTGATCGCTGTTCACCGTCGCGGTAAACAGCGCCCGCCGCGAGGGTTCAGCCAGCGTGGTCTGCCATTCACACTGGTAGGTGTCCACGACCTGCTGCATCTCCTGCTCCAGCTGCGCCGCGATACCGAGGCTGTCGTTGATCACCACGTCGCGCAGGTAATCCAGTCCGCCTTCCATGTTATCCATCCAGACGCTGGTGCGCTGCAAGCGATCTGCCGTCCGCACGTAGAACATCAGAATGCGATCGACATACTGGATCAGGGTTTCATCATCCAGATCGCTGGCAAACAGCTCCGCATGGCGCGGCTTCATGCCGCCATTGCCGCAAACATACAGATTCCAGCCCTTTTCCGTGGCGATCACCCCAATGTCTTTGCTCTGCGCTTCGGCACATTCGCGGGTACAACCCGAGACGGCCATCTTGATTTTATGCGGTGCGCGCAGGCCCTTATAACGGTTCTCCAGCGCGATGGCGAAGGCCGTCGAATCCTGCACGCCATAGCGACACCAGGTGGAGCCCACGCAGGATTTTACCGTACGCAGCGATTTCCCGTAGGCATGGCCGGTTTCAAAACCCGCCGCCAGCAGGGTTTCCCAGATGTCGGGCAGTTGATCCAGTCGCGCGCCAAACAGGTCGATACGCTGACCGCCGGTGATTTTGGTGTAGAGATCGTAACGCGCCGCCACTTCGCCAATGGCGATCAGCCCCTGTGGGGTGATCTCCCCCCCTGGTACGCGCGGCACGACCGAATAGGTGCCATCTTTCTGGATATTGGCGAAGTAACGATCGTTGGTATCCTGAAGCGGCAGATGGGCCGGTTTCAGTAAATAATCATTCCAGCACGAGGCCAGCAGCGACCCAACCAGCGGTTTACAGATCTCGCAACCACAGCCACGTCCGTGGCTCGCCAGCAGATCATCAAAGGTTTTGATTTCATTGATGCGGATCAGGTGGTACAGCGCCTGACGTGAATAGGCGAAGTGTTCGCAGATATCTTTTTTCACCTCAACGCCCAGGTTTTCCAACTGGAACTCCATCACCTGCTTCACTAATGCCGAACAACCCCCACAGCCCGTTGCGGCTTTCGTGCAGCTTTTAATGCTGGCCATATCGCCACAGCCGCTCTGCACCGCGCTGCAGATATCGCCTTTACTCACATTGTGGCAGGAGCAGACCTGGGCGCTGTCGGGCAGCGTGGCCACGCCCAGCCCTTTGACCGGAGCGCCGTTCAGCGCAGGCAGAATCAACCCTTCCGGGGAATCCGGCAGCGGCATGGCGTTTAACATCATTTGCAGCAGCGTGGCGTAGTCGCTGCTGTCGCCGACCAGCACCCCGCCCAGCAGCAGTTTGCTGTCGGCGCTGACCACGATTTTCTTGTAAATGCCCTTCGGACCATCGGCCCAGTGGTAGCTCAGGCTGCCTGCCGTTTTGCCGTGCGCATCACCAAAGGAGGCGACATCCACGCCCAGCAGCTTCAGTTTGGTGCTCATATCGGCACCGCTGAACCGGGCCGGCTCGTCCGCCAGATGCCCGGCCAGCACGCGCGCCATCTGATAGCCCGGCGCCACCAGACCAAAAATCTGTCCGTTCCACAGGGCACATTCGCCGATGGCATAAATGTCATCGTCGCTGGTCTGGCAGACGTCATTGATCTCAATGCCGCCGCGCGGGCCAACGCCAATCCCGGCACTACGGGCCAGCTCATCACGCGGTCGGATGCCCGCCGAGAACAGCACCAGATCGGTCGCCAGTTCGCCGCCATCGGCAAAGCGTAGCACCAGGCTCCCGTCGGGCTGGGTCTCAATCTGTTCGGTCTGCTTCGAGGTGTGAACCGTCACGCCCAGCGCGTCAATTTTCTGCCGCAGCATCAGCGCGCCGCCCTCGTCCAGCTGCACCGCCATCAGGCGTGGCGCAAACTCAACCACATGGGTTTCCAGCCCCAGCTGTTTCAGCGCGTTGGCCGCTTCCAGCCCCAGCAGGCCGCCGCCGATGACCACACCGCGCTGACTTTTGTCGGCACAGGCCGCGATCGCATCCAGATCGTCCAGCGTGCGGTAAACAAAGCAGCGCTCGCCCTCGTGCCCCGGCACCGGTGGCACAAACGCCCGTGAACCGGTCGCCAGCACCAGTTTGTCCCAGCACAGTGCTTTGCCGTCGCTGTCGCGCAGGCTGCGCTGTTGCCGATCGATCGCCTCTACCCGGCAACCGCTGCGCAGTTCAATGTCGTGTCGGGCAAAAAAGTCCTCAGCGACCAGCGAGAGCTGCGCGGCATTTTTGCCGGTGAAGTATTCAGAAAGGTGCACCCGATCGTAGGCCGAATGGCGCTCTTCACCGTACACCACGATGTGATAATGCTGATGCAGGCCACGCGCCACCAGCTGTTCCAGAAAATGGTGACTGACCATGCCGTGGCCCACGACGGCTAATACAGGTTTAGAGTGATTCATCGCGGAGTTTCCTGCAGCCTGCGGCTGCGTTTCAGGTTCATCAAGGCCAAACAGGGTATTCATTGAGACCTGCCTGGCGTTATGCAGTGTGTTAAGCAACGCGGCACCCTGCTGGCTGTCGCCATACAGCAGCACCCCTTTCAGCCGTCCGTGCTGCAGAAAAAGACGTCGATAGTGTCCGGAAAGCGGATCGAAACTGGTGATTGACGGGGCTTCACGAATATCGCCCGCGCTGAACAGCGAAATGCCGCTGACCTTGAGACGCGTGCCGGTGGCTTCGCTGTAGAAATCGGCCTGCGGACAACCGGCCAACTGCGCTGCCAGTACCTCTGCCTGCGCCAGACAAGGCGCAACCAGACCAAAGGTTTCTCCGCTGATTTCACAGCATTCGCCTACCGCATAAATACCGGCGTGCGCGCTGCGTAACTGCCGGTCCACCAGGATGCCGCGCTGGCAGGGAATGCCCGATGCCTGGGCCAGCGCGGTTTCTGGCTGCACGCCAATCGCGATAACGACCTGTTGCGCTGCCAGTTGACGCCCATCGTTAAGCAGCACGGACTGCGGGCCAATTGCGGCGATACTGCTATTCAGCTCACAGCGGATACCGCGCGCGCTGAGCTGAGCCAGCAGTAATTCTCCCGCCCTGGCGTCCAGTTGCCTGTCCAGTAAACGCGACTGACGATGCACCAGCGTCACCTGGCGTCCCTGCGCCCGAAGCGCTGCCGCGGCCTCAATGCCCAGAAATCCACCACCGGCTACCACGACCGGACCGCTGCCGGCCAGCAGTGCATCCACATCCTCCAGCGTGCGGAAAGCCGTGACGTGAGGCAGATCGATACCTGCC